>JGI24021J15306_10002594_pt1 | contig 19715 bp, 7 predicted proteins | sample Ectturendosymbi1_FD_15306 | JGI IMG/M metagenome (IMG submission 15306)
TCAGATAAATTTCTGATGTCTGATGTTTTGTGGACAAATCTGATGTTGACTGGGTTCTTGTTTTTTCCACATTTCCTCTCATTTCAGGACGAAAATAAGATAGATTCATGATTTTCAAGTTTCTTTCATCAATCTCTCATCCTAATCAGTGGCGTAACTAGAGGTTTGACCCTTGGGGAAAGCTTAGTTGAAGGGGACCCACTAGCCAAAACTCAGAAAAAAAGTTAAGAAAGATAGTGAATCTCTGGATGTCGTGGATGTCTGTACGAGATAAAAAATGAAAACACCCCGAAAAACGCAAAAAACTACCTACAGAATACTAAATATCAAAATGTCAACTGGAGGGGGCCCAGCTTTTACACTGAGCTTGCCAGGGGGGAAGGTCGCCCTTTGCCCCCGTCTGTTAAGCCACTGACCCTAATGTGTGTTTGGTTATCGTTCCAAACTAAAGAAGCTCTCTTCGCTGCGTTGAAGCTAACATTTTACGTAAAGTATAAACGACTTCTCCATATAATGGCGATATTTCGCTCTGTTTCGGATTCAACGAGGGTACTCGCGCTTTGTTAACGGAAGCATTTAGCTTATGTGAAACCATAGCGTAAAAATTTGATGTTATGTGATGTTGAAGAAGACAACAATCTGATGTTAACAAGACTGAACCCAGTAGCAACGTTGATTGATACTAAACAGCAGTCAGCAACCACTAGCAGTTAGCACGCAAATAGTAATGTTTTCGTGACATTTGTGCAATAGGCGTGATGCACGAGTAGAGAGTCATACTCATGTCAAAAGAACGATTATTAGGAAAAAATCACCAGCGAAATCAAATATATTTGCATTCAACAAAACCAAAAATACGTATAGGCTATTCAATAGCGATTACTAAAACTGGCAGACAGTCAAACTTGTAGATAAATCAGCTGCTGTTGGGGGCCCTTGTCCCCTTGATTCTTAACGCAATATATAGGAATATAATATAGAGTTGTATTCTTGTATTGCTTTTGAATTACGAAATTTTCAAACGAGTATTTTATTTGAAACAAATAAATTTCAACACTGGGGCCCCCTTACAGCGGGGGACCCGGGGCAATTGCCCCCGTTGCCCCCCCTTAATCCGGCCCTGGTTGTATATAAAAACCTGTTGTTAATCCTCCTTAAATTCACCTCATTAAGAGCCTTGGGCTGGCGACGATTTGAGCCTTTAGCGAAGCAAGAGTCTGTTTACCTTCCGCCTTGAATAAGAATCTAAAGACAAAACTCCAAAACGAAAAAAAAATCGCAAATCTCCTCATTTATTTTTTCTTGCGTAGACGTCACGCTTTTGTCATTACATGCTTCATCACTGATCAGTATTTTGTAACATGCGCGTTGGCATGTCATACCTCGACTACTGCTTTCGAAGGCTGCAGGTAACTTCCCTCGGAAAAGAAATTGACGGTGTAATTTATCCGTGCTGTGGAGGACACGCACCTCAGCTGCAAACAGAAATGTGTTTCAAAACAAGTTTGCTACATTTTTAATTTACCTAACTCAGGGGCGCACAGGACCTTTTCGCTATTGCCAGCCGTATTAGGTTTATTTTTATGAATTACAGCCGGCAGGGATATTTCTATTTTTTCCTTGTTTCTGTTCTGCTCCACACACTTAGCCTAGCCTGCTTTCACACATCTGTTTGGCTGTCTTTCTAAGTATCCTCATACAGTGGACAAAGTGCAGGGCCACAGATTTTTGACCCCTGACCTAACTCGAGAATTATGCTGAACATATCCAAAATTGATGAATCACGTCCGCTCTTCAGCGCCAAGATATTCATTATTTAAAGAAACGTCATGCGTTTCACATCGATGTCAAATTGCTGGGTCTTTCGAGTCTTTTACGTCATGTGACTTATTCCACACGTGCTCCTCCTACTTTCTCGGTGTCATCCCGTTTTCTGCAAAAAGAAAGTCACTTGCTTGGAGGATTCGGTTGGGCTCTTCTTAACTAATGTATTTCCATCATCGTTGAAGTTAGTATGCAAGCAACGTAGCTACTATGAGGTCTTCCTGAAAGGAGCGTGCTTCTGAGCTTAGATGCTTGACCACTAGGGTACGGAGGGGGGAGGCCACTGTCCCATGACCACCCCCTCAGGCCCTAAAAATAAAAAAATGTAAAAACAGTATTGTCTAAAACTTGCTTCCAGAATGCACAGAAATGCGTATTTTTAGGTGTAATTTTGCAAAGATTTCCCGGGGTATGCCCCCAGACCCCCCTAGAATGGTTATGCCTTCGGCACTTCCCCTGAAGTTGATTTGTGACGTCACACGATTGTGACGAAACTTGCCCCCCCGCTCGGAAATTTTCTGCGTACGCCGCTGTGCTTGACCATTACTTTTTCGTCAAAGTTCCTGGTAAAGCCGCCGTCGTCTAATCTGTGGCAAATGGACACAGATTAATATGACTGCCTTTGTAAGATGAAATTTTAAGTTGATTTAGAGTGACCGGAAAGAACTTTGTCAATTATTTTAGCAGGAAGGTCTAGAAGATTTCTGTCACTCAGTAGTTTTACTATGGTTGAAACGTGTGGCGCTTATACAAGGTGAGCCATTTCTTATTGCGATCAACCACTAACCACTGTCAATGTCAAACTCGTTTCAGCACTGCCACCATTCACAGCAATCATGCAATTCGGGTAATCGTTTTTGAAGTATTGGGTTTAAAACGTGGGTTACAAGTCGATGCTTGGTCGTGGTTCGAAAGCTTATTGGCGTTCCACATTTAACGCTTGGTCCAGTCCGGCAAATTCGTTAATACCGCGTTTTGTTACTCGCGAAAGGTTTGTTTGACATCAGTCTTGCGGACACTAAACAAACACGGAAATCGAACGTTTACAAGATGGATTGGAAGTGCGTCACAGCACACAATTGCCTTTAATCGTGGACACCTCATCAACTGGCTGCAATTGCGCAGTGGCAAACTCCTCTTTCAAACCTACTAGAAGTACTTTTACATCACTTTGGTTGGTGAGTTTGGGTTTGTGCCTCGCCCCACTTGTCTCTGTGTGGTTCCGTTTGCAGGCGCTTAGCAATGAGAGTGGCGATTGATTCGCCGGGCCGCCCTTTTAAGCGGGAAGAAACGGGCACCTCGTTTCCGCTCTAATATCCTCTCGCCGGATATCACTCGCCAGTTTGTTGAAGGCTGTTGTTGTTGTGACCGAGGTGAAAGCATATTGCGTTGTTTTGCGCGCTCAGTCACTCGAAATAATATGTTCTTTGGTACTCGTTTTCATGAAGGGCAGGTACAGCCCACCGTCTCAATAAGCGCTGAAGAACAGTTTGCAGTTCTTACTCTCCCTTCGTTTTTATTGCGTGGCACATGATTCTCATTAATTTCCGTTTACACCGATCTCTCACTATCAACTGTCCATGTTAAAATCTTGCATGAAATTAGTAATTGTAATTAGCATATGTTGGATCAACTGTGATAGTATCTTTGTAAGATTGCTTGAGATGTGTTTCCTTAACGGAAGGAGAGACTTATTTGGCATGATTTTCCAAAAACGCTCTGAAGTAACGAAGTAGAACTGTTGTCAAATTGATATTTCCCGCATTGATAACACTGCATAAGCCTTCCATCGTTTTTTTCTGCTTATAGATACAAAAGTAATGTTTGCGCTCTTTCAAAGATAATCGAGGTTTGAATAGTCTTTCAGTATTTCGACTTCCCGCTGGACAAGACGAATCGGCGTTATACACCAGATTTTGGTTCGCTTGTGTGCGTGATGGAAATTTGCGGCGTGATTTTTGAAACTACGTTTGACCGAAGACTGTCAACCTTGATTGCAGCTTACAAAGATAGCTGATGGTTGCAATAAAAGTAACGGTAATAATTGTTTTTCAATAAAAGCTCTAAAAGTGAAACAAACCGACCAAAACTAAAGAAACCTACTTTTAAAAAAAGATTTTTAATATATAAAGATTAAATCTACCAAACAAATTTACTTTGTTCTCTGCTCAATGCTAGTTTCCTCAAAAACGTAAGTTGGAAGTCGAGACCATTTTGCAACTCATGAAAAGTAAAAGTATTGGATTTTGTCAGCAGTAAGCTTTTCAATTTATGTCAGGACACAAAATTGTTGTAAGTATCATTAAATTTTATAAAAACTTGTATATCTTTGCAGCTACACCTTTCCAATGCACATTTGTTGGTGCTAAAAAAGCTAACATTTTTTTAGAATTTAAACTCATAAGCAATTTGCAAAATTTTTATCAAGAAAACACTACGCAGTTGATATATTTCGTCATGATCCACAAGCTGTGTCTACCTATGGACAGTTGAAAACATTGTTAGTTTTTGAACAATGATAATGCGCTATAAGTGATATGCTAAAGTAGCTAAATTCTAGCAAGCGTTCACAGTTTTGTTAAAGTCGCCGGAAATTTAAGCAGATACTTGTCAGTTTTAAAACCTATCATTAAGAAATAGGGCATAAAATTGTGTGAAAATCGTGAAGGTTGACGGTGCACATTTTGCGTTTGTACATTGAAGTTTTTGTGCTATATAAAGAGCATGAAAGACGTGGGAAAGGGTATTCGTTTCGCTTTTCCTGAAATGANACCTTGCTTGATGTTGGCAGCAGAATAGAAAACGTCCAAAATTTTGCCATTTTGTTTCATCAAACATCAAACTGCATTGAAACGTAAATCTAACTAAGAGCTGATGTCTCAACGTTCGCTTTGCTCAAGCAAAACTTTTTTCTTTCTTTTAAAGGAGGCAGTGGTTAGGACTGCAGAGCTTATTTACCCGCACTGAAGAGCTGTCTCCAACAATAGAGTTTCTTTGAGAAAAAATATTTTGCGTTCTGAAAATAAGTAAAAGCAAGTGCATTCAGGGACCGAGTTTACTAGAAAACTTTTGGGGGTTAAAAGTTTGTGTGATATGCATGTCATTGTGCATATCACACAGATATAATATTATTGTTTGCGTTTCGATGCCACCACGTTCACTGAAACGCCCGCAGTACGAACTTTTTGTAAAATTGGCAAAATGGGAGGCAAATTATGGAAAAGACATATTTTCGGGACCATGGCCCAAGTGCCCCTATGGCTGCGCGTTTATGTACACACTAATTCGGTTAATTCAAATTAACCAACGCAATTATCAACAATCATGGTAATTTAGTTTACATAGTAAATATCTACACTGTGTCTATAGATAATTTAATTCAATGATAATGTCTATTTTTCTTATTTATTTCTCGGCTTTATGCTGAGAGGTTTCAACCAATATAACCACGAAATTTGTACAGCTACTTTATTTTTTATCAAAAAATATTGGAGGGAACAAACGATATTGTGTCCACCCTTGTCCAAACGTCGGACGTGACATGTCCCCCGTCCACCTCTGAAACTCGGTCCCTGAGTGTATTCATCTTTTTTTCTGCAAACAAAACTGATTTAAAGTGGACTTCGCCATAAACGTAGCCAGGGGGAGGTCCAAGGGTCCATGGCCTTCCCCAAATTTTTAACATATCTAGCCATTTTGTGCTTTGAGAAGCGACGTCCCAAACAAAAATACTGTTGCCCGCCTAAAGTCAAACATTCCCCCCCTCAAATTTGTTTGCCCCTCACAAAATTTTGGGCTGTCTATGCCACTGGACTTCGCTGGAGTGCACAGAAATTGTCCAGCTTCATGCAGCTGAGATCTGACTCCAGTGACGGTGGACAGCATTTAATGCTGATAAGGGTGTAGTGCTGTTGCTGTACTTTCCTACGTTTGTGGCTTCAGCAAGTATTTGATCTTTTTACTGGTTTGGATGATTTTATTTTTAAGATTAAATATTTGTGTTGGCATCTGATCAAAATACGTCTTCATATGTTGATCACTCGACCAACACGTGGTACATCGTTGCAGAACCGTCGCCAGAAAGTTTTCAATAGGGGGGCTTGGCGTTTCGGCGGGATGGCTTTGCGTTTGTGGGGGTGGGGGCTTGACATTCTAAAAGTTGACAAAAACTACACTAACTTATAGTGTTTCATGTTTCAATTTGGGAGGGCTTGGAGTTTGTTTGGGAGGGCTAAGCCCACCAAAGCCCCATTGCCGATGGGACTGCATCGTTGTGCTCACTTTTTGCATACAGTATAAGTGTGATAGTTCGATATAGATTAGATTTGCATATAAGTGTGATACCGTGTTCGATATAGATTAGATTCAGTACCGTACTTTTTCAAATGCCATTTGGAAAAGTTTCTCTCGCTCATTTTATTTTTGGCAAGGAATTGTGGAATTTTAGTCTATGTTTGTATTAGGGTTGCCAACCATCCCGGAATGGCCGGGACAGTCCCGGAATTGACGTCTGGCGTCCCGTGTCCCGGACTGGATCACTTTTGTCCCGGAAGTTACTGACAGCTCTTTCTCTACTTAGTACAAATTGTTCATTTTTCCTGTTTTAGTAGTTTTTTGCACCTATGCCTTAACGATTCACCATTTCACAAGTTTCTTCTATTATGACAAAATTAATAAGGGCCCTAGAGGTTAGTAGGCCAACGCTGCACAATCACCATCTACAACGCGCAGCACGCGCTGTTGCTTTTGATGTCTATCGTGTTTCGTAAGCTTCTGTTGCATCAATCTTGGAAATCTTGGTATTAAGGTGTCCGGAATGGCGAAACAGAAAGCTGGTAACCCTAGTTGGTATGTTGCAGAAACATTGTAAACCTCTTTTAGGAAAACTTTCCGCAAAAAGGCAAGATTGTAAATCATGTAAAGTCCACGACCTTACAAGCAGAACCAAGTCATGACAGACGAGGTGGTGTTGCTGTTGGTTGGTGGTGGTCACGTCTACATTTCCACTGGGTTGACAAAGCAAGTTTTCAAAGCAGGAGGTCACTTTGTCCATTATTTTTAAAACTTTGACCAGTATTGAAAGTTTCCATGCAAATTTAGTGCTAATATTAGGTTTCTGAAATGTCTTAAAGACGGAAAAATATCAGTGATTAGGAGCTGCTCGCCGCAAAATAAGCAAAACCGCGCAATTTCTGAGAAAAAAGTATTACTCTGTTTTCACTGCAATATAATCGTATAATTACTGGGCTAGTTTCTGAAAAAACATTGCGTTAGAGTGCTCGCCACTTAACAGATCACCAGCGCTTATACACATTCGTTAGAACCAGGTACGGCTATTTGCAGGCTACCGTGGTTTACCACAACAATTCATTGATGAGGTAAACACTGTGAACTTGACATCTTAGATAACTAAAACCTTTCAACCCATTCTATCGACCGGTGTTGTCACTCTGTTGTTACGGAAAAGTACTAGATTTCATGATAAAAAACACTAGATTCACAAAAAAAAACACTAGATTACAAAATCAAACTTACACAAAGTGAAAATGCCCAGAAAATGCGTTGCAGTGTCAACCATCCATAGACATTGTGCAACTCATTGTGAACCAGAAACAAAGAAAACGGGAGATAGCAGCAACGCTTGTGCTCGTTTGTACATTCACTGAAACTTTTAACAGATGACCAAGTGACTTCGCAGCGGTTTAACTCAAAACGTATCATGTTGTCTTGTGTAAGTTAAGATTTAATTAGGTAGAATTTTTAGCAAATTACAATGGCACCACATCAAAAGATCTCAGTTACAGTTACAATTACAAAAAATTGTGCAATTAATTACACTCAGCTCACTCGTAAAAAACACTAAATAGCCATAAAAAAAACACTAGAACACTAGATGAAATAAAAAAACACTAGATCTAGTGGAAAAACACTAGGAGTGGCACCACTGCTATCGACGCTCCCCGGTATTTGGTGACCTATCACGTCAGATTTCAACCCAGTGCAGCTTCATCGCACATTCCAGAAGAAAGAAAACGCTTGCGTTGATTAGCCTCCATGTCAAATGAAAGGATAAGTAGAAAGGTGTGCTTACCGTTGCTATCGGTCCTCATCGTCACTTTTTATTTTGTCTGAATCTGCAGCTGTCAATCCATGCCTTTGACAATATTAATTTTCAACTCTTGCCGTTGATTTACCACAGTTGTGGCCACTGTTTGTTGGAGTTGTATAAAAGGTGCGAAAAAAGTGCTGTAAAGTTGCGCAAGTTAGAAAACAGTTATATTTTTACGCGTGCTGTTTTTGTTAAATTACGATTGTATCTTGAAAGAGCATAAGAAATGGATTTTTTCTACAAATATCGAAATGAATCAAAAAGCTACATGCAATTTTTTTGCTACTTACGGGAATTGAAGCAAATTCTTCGCTTTTGCCTTGTATTGTGTTCATAAATTTCCTGTTAGTTCGCGTGGTTTAACGGAGTGTGATTTCAGTGAAGCATAAATTCAATGCTGCTGAGGCCTTGGTGAAATACTTGCGTAGGCTTGCAAAAGTACTGCTGCACTGCGTGTGCGCTTCCACAGCAGGAACGTCACACCCCACTCCTTCCTCCGACGCCGGAGTGACGCATTCGATTCCGAGCAACACGAAAAGCGTCCCAAGCGGCTTTTCCTGAACAGTCTGCTCGCGTGCGGGTTCCTTGGCTGTGTTTAGAAACTGGGCAGTGATTGACGGTCGTTTGCAATTTCCGATGTCTGCGTTTCTTTCACTGGCATGCAGTAACTGAAAAGAGATTGGTAGCGGCAAAGGCAATGTTCGGCCAGTGCTGAGAGCAGTCGTTGGCTGCCACAGGTCATGGGTGAAAGAGGTGCATTGCTCAGTATCATGGTAAAAGTAAAACAAGTGTTCGCAGATCTCAGCTAAAAGTGATTTTGAAAAAAATGCTGAAAATGTTCAAAGCATCATTGTGAAACTAGAAGAGACAAACATTTCTGTTTTTTTTATTTCAAACGTGAAGCAAAGGACTGTTCCCTTTTGACAAGTTATAGCTGTTGTTTCTTTTTTTGTAATTGTAAAACTATTTCTGTCAAATGCTACCTCAGTCATTGCTTTTCTCGGACTGTTGTGTAAAGTTTGTCATGGTGGTTACTCTCTTGAACCATATTGCAGTTTTGACTGTTTGGAATATACCGCTAACCATTCTGCATCAACAAAATTTTGCTGAAGATCAGTAAGAGGCTCTTAACTTCTACGTCTTTTGTTGTCTGTCAGCAACCTGAATACAAGGAAAGAAGTTAAAACACATTTGTAGCTCCTGACCTTTTTTGCCTCCCACCAACGCCTACGTTTGAAAAAGAAAACAGAAAAATCTGCATACAAAATGTTTCTAAGCTGATTTTTCATGAACTTCGTTTCTTCGTTCACGAGTTTTGCTAAATCCTTAAAAGTAAAACCATCTAATTTGTAGAAAACAGATGTTTCAAAGTTGGAGCGGCCAACCAGTAGATCCCGATCTACTAGACTGCAAGTTGATCCCAAGTTGATCGCCAGCATAGGAAAAAATGAGAAAAAGTCTGCGGTGGCTTCTAATGAATTAAGCCAGCGTGGTCCAACTACAAGCCCGCGGACAGAATTTTTAAGGCCCGCAAGTTTTCTTAGTATTGATTGTTGTGTGTATGTTACAGTAGGCAATTTTGATCAGAACAAGCATAACATCTATTAATAATTATGTACAACATTAAAGGCGTTAGACTAGAGCGTAGAGAGCCGCTAGAAATTAGTCAGCAAAAATAGGTTTCCCAAACTGAAAGATTTCGCACTAAACATGCGCTCGGCGTTTGGAAGCACATACGTGCATGAGAGTACATTTTCTACCGTGATGCAAATCAAATCTAAATACAGAAGTAGAATGGCAGACGGAACACTGGACGATATAATCTCCGGCTACCACAGACACTGGTATTGATAAAGGAATGATAGTGTCAGAGAAGTCTCAACCACCGGCATCGCACTGGTAAAAATTTGTAATAAATTGCTTATTGCTATTGTGTAATAATTTCGATGAGCAATGACACACTGACTTGAATCACCTATTTTCCCTTTTTGATTTTAAATGTTTTGAATCTGTTGTTTTGTACATTATTTTGTTGAAAGTGACCCGCGAGTTGTCACGTTTTCGTAAAATGGCCCGCAGGTCAAAAGTAGTTGGACCATAGTGAATTAAGTTATAGTGGCAGTTGTCCTGGGTGGTGATTGTCCTAGGTGGGAGTTGTCCGGGTGCTTGTTATCCAGGTGGCTGTAGTCCTAGATCCGTTTCTAACAAAACAAAAAAGCTGATTCATGGGTGGAACTCTGGAATGCATGAAAATCGTGGTGTCACAGTTTGAGGGCAAGGTGTAAAGTCAGTTTATCAAGAAGGTTGAAAGTATCTGATCATTTTGCTTATGCGCAGTTGTAAGCTGCAAATCTTACTGTTAAATTTAAATTCATGCGTAATCATATTCGGAACCAGCTTGCACAAAGGAGGTTAACACTTAGGAAAGCCGTAATTACTCGTAAAAGCAAAATTAAAAAATGTTGGTGGACAACTTTCCAGAATGCCCGAGCAGGACTTACATGAACAACAGTTCAAATTTGAGTGCAAAGTGTTTAAACTATTTCAGCCACACCGATAATGAACCCATCATTCTTCCTACGATAACAAGGCAAGCAATGCTCCATGTACCGCTTCTGACTGAATCGATTAACAACATATATGGTGGAAGCTTGTATGCGTTTATAATTTTATTACATGTCCTGCAATATCGAAATATGTCGAAGTTTCGCGCAAGGGAGGATTCCAGTGATAGATCCACTGTTGTACTGGCGGCGGCTTCCACGTTTGTCCTGCAACAGCACTGATGTCCGGTTTTCGTGAGAGCCGAAGAGGCAATTATCTCGGTTGGCGTGGTCTTCTGCAGTGGAAAGTAACCTGGTTAATTGCTTCCGCATACGCGGCTCGATCTCTCAGTTCTTCTCTCCTTTGATGTTGTGGAAACGGCGCCACGGCCGGACTGCTTGTTTACTGACGCATTTCGACTCCATTCAATTTCTCTCCATCTTGGTCTGACGTCATTATGGCACGAAATGATCCGACCGGTTCGCCTGCGCACATGAAGACAACCCTTCGTACCAACGTTTGTCTATTGGTTTCGCAGATCATTAGATTAAATAATAGCCTCTTCTTTTGATGATTGAGCCGAGCGGATGTAAGCCATTTTGTTTCGAAGTGGGACCAATCCATGTTTATGCGCAGCTTCAGGTGGACGCAATTAAGTAGCCTCAGACCCACGGCCGGCCTAACACATTTCAGTGTTGTCGCCGTTGCAGAAAAAGTTTACTACCAGCCGCGCATTTTTTAATCACAGAATTCGTCTCACGTTCAGGTTGTCCTGAACCACAATACACTGCATGAAACCGACGAAATCGATTGTCCAAATCGAAGTTACAGCTTTGCACAAGCTCTATAGCAGTGGTGGCCAAACTGCGGCTCTTTGAGCTTCCCGAAAAATTATATATTTCTTTTTTATTTTTTATTACTATTGCAAAATGTAGATATATTGTGAAGTGGTACTGTGTTAGCTAGCGTGCCGTACAGTATTACTTTTGCAAGTCGTTACAAGCAGATTTATGATGTGACAGAAGCGTAGATTGCAAATAAATTTGTGTTTTCAGATTTTTATGTTGCGGCTCTTTGTAACTTGTGTTTTACGACATGCGGCTCATACATGGAGCAGGTTTGGCCACCCCTGCTCTATAGCATTCGCGCAGTCACTGTTGGAACAGATAATGAGGAGCAGTCTGTTGCTTCCTTTTCTGCCCACCCTAATTGATTATTTTAATGAAACGGTTTACGAGACATACTGTCAGTTGGTTTACTTTGTGCAAGCTATGCCGTTTACAGTTTACTGACCTTATTGCATAGAATGAAGAGAAAAACGTTGTCACCACTTGCGACGACTTGACATCAAGCTTCGTTTCGTGCAGTTGTTTTATGCTAAGTTGCTTAAATGATTATGATTATTGAATAATTATTCACCAAGTTTCCGGGACGAAATTTTCTCCTCATAGCGTTGCATTAACCATGTTTGAAATCATTGTTTACTATTTCATCACTAGCTTTTCAACAGCGTAGCCATCCTGGTGATGCCCATTAACTGCGTTAAATGAATCTCTAATTGCTTCGAGCTCTCAGTATAGCGCGGATTCGGGTGAAGTATGCGTTTTCGCTCGAGCCGACGGCCAACCCGCACGTGAATCCGTTTCTAGAGAATTTTATTACACGACCAGTGATAACGTTCGGCAGCGAACATTCCCGCGGAAGGATTTTCCGCAGTCCGGATGTACGATGCTTTCATGTCACCACGTCCCGGTAACCAGACTTCGTGACAGTCGCCGCACTTATACACGAACTGGCAACTGCGAGAGGCGATTATTGTCCACCCGTTCATTTTAAAATCTTCCTTATTGTTCTCTGCATCGTCGCAAGGAGAAAACCTTTACAAAAGCAGCATTCTGGCCCTACGGAAGCAGTAAAGAAAATATCTGTATAGAGGTAATGAAGGAATCGTGCATTTTTCCCCATTCTGCAAACACTACGGACCGGCTTCGATGCAAGCAGACTTTTCTTTTTTCTCATGCGAAGAGTGCCGGTTGCGAGACGATAACAAATCCTGGAGGCTTACGGTGATTTGGTTACCTGCTCAGCATTCAGCAAAGCTCGATCAACTTCCGCTGTTTAGGAATTACGCCTGAATGGTGACCAGTAGTCGCGGTGTGAAGATGGCTGAGATGCTTTGTCTGACGATTCGAAGAAAAAGGTTGATTGCATGCAGACAGTTGAAGAAGGTAGAAGGTAAACTTAGATTTGAACTTTGCAGATTTGCAAGGGATTGACGTGAAACCAAGCTAACAGTGATCTTAAACATAATGCAGAAACGCTCGTGATGAATCAATGTACCGTAGTGTAATTTTAATAAAATCTAGCTCCCGTAATCGGAAAGTTTTGTCCTTTTTTTCTTTTTGGTTCGTATTCTTAGCTTTTTTTCAATACTTACGTCGAAAGAGAAGATTGACCTATTAGTTAGAAAGAAAATCTAAAATAAAAATCTACAAAAAATATGTGAGAATTTGTTGAAAAACTATGTGACAAAAGGAAAAATATAAATCGAACCAGCAACGTTTGTAGAAAGATTTGACCTTTCAAATTGAATTTATGCATTGTATTTTTAATAGATTCATCAGCTTTTGGTTTCCTGGCAAGTTGAAGTTTGGATGTTGAAGTCTTTCAAATGTCTGCAAAACATCTTAGATGAGCGAAGATTCTTGCAATTTGCTAATCACTAGCTCATGCTCTTTTTCGCTTGCGCCCAAAAAATCAAAGATGTTTTCAGAGCGAGGATTCGGTTTTACTGTAGTTAAAAAGTTCTTGCTTTGGGTGAATTTTAGTTTTATGATTGATTCGATTAAAAGGTCTAATTTTCTGTAAGCTTTCGAGGAATCAGCCGAATGGGCTGCTTTTATCTTTTTGTGATGATTCAAACTTGCACACATCTGTGTTCCAGTAACTAGTCTCCACACAGGTGAAGAGTTCCAGTCAATCAGCAAATTTTTAGGAAATCGATTTCACGTAACACAACACATCCTCAGTCCTACTCGATGCGTAGTGTTACGGGAAATCGATTTCCTATAAGAAATTTGCTGACTGATATGATCCAAATTCTTCACCTGTGTGGAAACTACTTATGTGCTTCGATGTAATGTTTAAATACTGCTTCTTCCTTCTCGTCTTGGCGATGAAGCCTCTTTGAAACCTTTTGGTGGGCCGTTGAATGTGTGCAAGTCAATGCCGTTGGGTATAGTGGTATAAAAATCTGAAACCATTTGCTGATCGTGGTACAATTGCTCTTCGTACTTCGTAAACTTGTGGGGATATGCGAAGCTGTCGATCCCCGTTCGGGCAGCTTAAGCCACAGTCAGCATAACGAAACTCCTTGCGCAGTCGGTAGTGTACAAGAAATACATTTGTAATTTCCTCTTTCGCTGAGTAACAAGCTTGATCGTCGGTAGCGGATGACGAACTTTGGATCTGATTAATCATTTGCTTCCGTTTACCTTTGACGGTGTTATCTGGTGGCCATCGCAATGCGTCCATTGAAAACAATGCAAAAAAATGCATCCGCCACACCGGCGAACATTTGTGCTATATCGCTTTTCAAGCCAGGCAAAGCGTCAGCGATGACTGGTCAGTTGAAAATTCAGGAAATGTTCAACTAAGTTACGCCTTTGGGCGGGGCACGTTTCATTTTGACATAAAATCAGATTCTGCAATTGCGTTTTTGTCAGTACATTGTTGGTGATGACTGCTCTTGTGCGCCGCCACGGTGGTAGTTAACTGCATTCGTTTCACGACATCAGTCGGTAATCTAAGATTGCGTGGTCGGTCGTAACTGGTCAGTTTGACTTCGTTCGTTTCAGCTTTTGGCATGGACGGCTTCACCGTACAAACCGCTGTAAGTTTATCAGTGAGCGCTGAGATTTTAAGGCGCTTTTTCCTGGCTGCTTCGTTCCGTCTATGCGAGTAGAACTCTCGCCAATCTAGTGGTTAGATGGCTGCTCGAGTCTTGTCGATCTGTTGGTTTCGCGGTTGGCTTGCGGCTTGGACTTTTGTGAAACCGGATGCGCTCGAGAGGTCAGGGCGGCTAACGCGGGCTGCTGACAACAAAAATAAGGAGGCGAGGGCGCCCGAAGGGACTGCTGAGCGATCGTGCGAGCGCTTCAGAGAGGGGCTTGAACGACTTGCGAGGAAGTAGTTAAACAGCCATTTTCTCTGGTCCGCTGTGCGGTATTTGCTTCGATGAGTCTTCCCGCCTCGCTTGTTTATCCGGCCTCCTTCCGCTCTCCTTCCGCTCTCTTCTCTCTGCGCTTTCTCCGACTCACTCCCCTCGGGCCGCATTCTTGCGGTGTTCTCGCGTATTTTCGTGGGTCAGCGGAAAGCGTTCGGAAGAACGCAAAGGCGAACAAAAAAGGAAATCAAGCCGACGGCGACGCGTCGCACGCTTGGCTGGCACAGTTGTCAGCCGGCTTGCGATCGGTCGCAGGTGGCGTGAAAAGAGAAGGGTTTTACTTCGAGAATCAGTCCGTTGCAACAGCGGGAACTCAGTGGTTATTTTGCGGTCGCTGTAGTAAGAGTTTGGGTGTCTGTTCTTAGAAAGGGTTTGTGCACTTGGATTCAATCAAAGCAATCTTTCTTTTGCTGTTGCAGATAGCCATGTAGGTGGCTATGGCAAAAGTATGAATTTTTATATGATACATTCTGTAGTGTTTGTTACTGCTGCGACTGAACTGTTTGCTTACTTGTTCATGTGGATTTACAAGGATCAGTTGAAACACGTTTAGATAAAGGAAAGCTACAGACATATCTGGAAAAAAGCATGTGAATCAAAGTGGAGGTCTTGGTGCGTGTTGAACTATGTTAATTCGCTTTCTTTGCAGCAAGATAGAGGAAGATGGTTTATAAACAAATGATTCACAACAGTGATTTCAAAGCAAAAAAATGCAGATTTTTAAAGTGACTTGACGTTACTGAAATTTGTTCGGGGAGTGCCCTGCGTATATACAGTGCGGATCACCTACTGCAGTGAAGCGTGCACATGACTAGGGGCAGATTTTGCTATCTGTCGCCTCGTGTTGCCATTCGTTAATCAGTAGTTCGTTGGCTATCAAAAGCTGCTGTAGTTATCGGTATCGTGCCGAAAGTTCTCGCAAAAGTACAGTAACCGAACTACTGTGCTGGATTTGGGGTGCGTCTTCACACGCAGAAGCATGCAGCAGTGCGAAGCTCAGATACAGCCACAGACAGTACCAGTACGATACAGTACCGAACACAAAACAAATCATTTCGGAAAATTTGTACACAATCAAATGAAAAATCAAAAGACGATCATATACCAGCTCAGAGTGCTGTTGATGCCTTCCTTTCTGATCAATTATTAGTGTGGTTGTATGTTGGGAATGTTGCAATGAATTGGGCCGTGATAGCTAGAAAAATGCGTTCGGTGAAGGCCGCCAGTTAGCCTCTCGCATGTAAAAGCGAATTTTTACTTAAAAATGACTTTACTGCGTTTCAGTTTTATTTTTTTATAACAGTGACCTAAAACCGGTTTGCATCATTTTCCGTTGAAACTAAGACAATCTCTAGATGTCCTGTGCAAGTAATATTATACGAATGTTCCTCAAATTTGATGCCATTATTAAGCAGTCTTGGTATCATTGGCACCTATTTTATCCGCCCGTGGTTGGGTGCAAGTCATAATGTGACAGTGAGAAGGTTTCTGTTAGATGGCAAATATTTGTTACAGTTTAGACCTGGCGTTCAAGTTTTTTGATCAAAACTGACAGGCTCAGCATCGATTGAAATCAATTCTAGCATGTCAGCGATGTTCACTAGGTTGAGGGCGTAATTTTAACAACGTTGCACACGAGGCACACTTGAATTGCCGGGAATTTTTTGAGTGTGCGCTTGGCGGGGGTTTGGCTTGCTATTCCGGGGAAACGTTCCATTGTGACCGACATGTATGCCATTCATCTGTCTGTTGTTGAGCGTTACGGAGTTGTTCAGCTTCCTGTACACGAGCACGTTGCGCAACGACTGCACACATGCATTTTTCATGACCCTTCGTGCCTGTCTAGTGGAACTGTCGTTCACTGTATTTTATTCACTATCCGACTATCTGTCCGCACGTCAAATTAATTTTAGCCGAGCCGTTCGAACCCTTGCTGCGAGCAGTATCTCAACAGAGTTATTGGCGGATGCAATCGATAAGTTGATTGTGTTTGCGGATGATGGCCGCGATTTTTCACGTGGTTTTGTTGAATGGTTGAATGAACACTGCAATTACCAGCGTATCTACGACGTATCAGATATTAGACGTGAAAATCGACCTTCGCCTTTGTCAATAAGATGAACCGCGTGACAAGTCGCTTTTCGCCGTTGCGCGTTGTGAAGGATCGTTTCGAATTTAGGTACCTCAGTCAGATGCGCTGTTTTTTTTTAACCTTTGCATTTGCATTTTGTAGGCAGTGTTTCTGCGCATTTGGCTAACCACGCTTCGTTGTTACATTTACGGTGGTCCATTGTGCGACGAATAATTCAAGGATGGTGCACCAATTTACTATTACAGGCAGCATAAATTGTGGAATATCGCTGACGGGCCGTAAAAAAATAATTAATTTCATCTTAAAATTCTACCTTATTTTCCTAAAAAGATAAAAATGAGGAGTAAGCGTGAGACTTCTTGACTTCTGTTTAAGTATATGCTTATCAAGGAATTTCGTTGTGAGGCACTGTGTTCACGGGGACCGTAGGTTCCCCACCTTGCATTGGCTTAAAGCTGAAACCAAGACAGCACTCTGCCCTGAAGTTGCAGACGATATTTCTTGTTGAAAAGGATTGGTTCCTGATTGTCCTTGGCGATCGTTAACTTCAAGCAGTGCAAATGTGCCTTTAAGCTGTGGTGGAGATGTCATCAACTCTGGGCGATCACGCATCTAGCCCAGCTCAAATTCGCCTGTCATTATCGTGCTTTGCCTGTCGAGGAGCGTACGATTTGTCTTGATCCTTCGTTTCCTGTGGCATGCGTGCCTTCTGCTTATTACGCTGCCGCCCGGGAATGATTGAGGGCCACTGGCATCTGGTACAAGGCGTGAGCCGTGTTTGTAGGTGAAAAGGAAGCAGACAGGTTATGTTTAGTAGGCGCTACCTTTTCTTTGTGCGATGTGATGTCAGTTTTGCCGGTTCGTATAAAAGGTCGCTTCGGTATGTGTACATCTTCCTTTCCAGGTAGAGTAGGCGAAGTGAAAGGACACATCGATTACGTGTTTTTTTTCTACTCCGCGTTGTCCAGAATTATTCCAAAGCAGTTTGCTTGCGAAATGTTCGCTTCCCAAGTGTTCTTTTGTTCAAAGCAAATAGAATTGCATCAGGAGTGCATTACGATCAGACAGTTAAGACACCAACTGAATATGAATTGTTTATACTAACCGACATCTGCAAGCACTATAGCAGGTGAAAGTTTAGTACAGACATCATTCAGCAGAAAATTGAATGCTGCTTTGTCTTTAACTAATTTTTATCTATGTTGTGCGTGGGATGCAACATTGGCACAGGCAACCCGATATGTATTCGCAGTTCATCAGTGATGATGACGGGAGATTTGATTGCTGCAGTTGCTGCCGCGAAATTCAGGGTTTGTTTTTTTCCAATCTTGCCTGAGAGTATGTACAAAGGCCTCTGTGCTAGGTACTTAGTAATTCGTACGAGTGTTTGCTGTAACTGACCCATGTGATCTGGGCTAAACAAACAATACATAAAAAAAATATAACAAGAAACAGTGCCAGTAGACTAGCAACTTTGCGCAATCGTGTGTTTTTTGATTGGATAGCAGATCCGTTCACCGAGTCCGTTGTTTCTCCAGTTTATGATAAATTGGACAAGCCTTATTTTTTCCTACATCAGGGCGGCAAACCTGCTTGGAAATACTACTAAAGTGTGTCAATGGTTGCAACAGAAAAAGAATGCCAGCAATTTGCTCGCAGGAGGCCGTAGCTGGATCGTTACGCGTTCGCATGGTCGACCTGTGGCTTTAGAAAACACGCCGCAGAGATTTCTGCTCGTGTCAGCCCAAGGCGATCGCGTAATCCTCTGTTAATTTCCGGAGTAGGGTCTCGGTCGAACCTGACAGCGATTTTATCTTGTCTGAGCGGCTCACAGCGTTTCTTTTTTGTACTAGTAACATTGCTTGGTAGCACTGGCACTAGTGTCGATACCTCGCCAATACGACCCGTTACAGATGGACATTTTTGTAAAGTTCAACACGATTGCGTGGTGTTAAACGTCCATTACTAACCTGAAGTTTTTTTTCTCGAAGAAAATACCTTTTGTTGTGCTGCACATAATGACTTGCGAACCTGAGTTCAACCTATAAAATTTTTTTTGGCCGTTGCCCGCAAGCCCTGAATTAACTTTTTCTTTACGCTAGATAGAAAATCCAAAAGTTAACCGTCGAACCTGCTGAAGCATGGGATATGACAGCGTTCTTACCACGTTATGAAGTGTTTTTGTGCCTGCAAAATGGTTTTATGAAACGTGCAGGTGTCGTTCTTTTTGAAAGCACCATTCTCAACGTAAAACGCACAGTTCCCTGTGGCTTCAACTGCTTCCGCTCTGTATTCATGTCATGACACTGATATGAAGGATTATAGAGAATGTCCGTTCGCTGATTTACTCAATTTGTTGTTACGTTACATTTACAAATTACACTGTGTAAGAATTAGCTTTCAGCCGTGAAAGTTTCAAAATGGTGCTTTAGTAACGTTAGCTAAGATAGCGATGACGATTGTCTGATGCCTAGCCCCGAAGCTAAAACTTTTTCTTGCATCTTTGCCTTGTGAGAAAGTATTATGGTCAGCACAGCCATTATTAAACTTAAACAAACATTATTAGCATAAACATTATTAAATGTTTTTTTGCAGTTACATGCACATTCCAGATTAAAATTTTGTTTAAAACTGTCAAAACTCTGTATTGATTGCGATAATCTGCTGCTTCAAACAACTGCAAAGGCGGAAAAGATATTTCCGAGTGGAAAGAACACTGTGGACGTACTCAAGCGATTGTATTTGGCAGCCAGCGTGCAAACTGCTAACAGCGAAGAGTTTGATATCTACACAACCGTCGTCTTTTTATACGATGCCACGACGTTAAAGGGTTGAATACGTTCTTCAACCGTGATGTACGCGCAAGCCACATCTGCGGAAAGTGGCAACTGGACTGATTTTAACCCTCTCGCCGCCAGTGA
>JGI24021J15306_10002595_pt1 | contig 19713 bp, 10 predicted proteins | sample Ectturendosymbi1_FD_15306 | JGI IMG/M metagenome (IMG submission 15306)
TCTGCTATAGTCAAGTTATACTTTGCGTAACGTAGATGCGGAACGATATATAAACCAATGGTTCTTACTAGACACGAACAGCAATTTGCAGAATTTCTACCAAGCAGCATCAAGTCACGTTTTTGCGTGATACGGAAGTAGCTCAAGTGTGTGCAGTGTGAAAATGTGCGAAAAGAGACTTTTGCTTGTAACTGCTTCTTGAAAGCGTAGGATTAAAAATCGCTTTTGACATTGCAAGTGACCGCCAATTTCGGTTCGCTGACACAAAACGACGTAAGTACAGCTTTGCAGACCTGATCACCAAAATCTGCTTTGTTCAGGAAACCACTTGTATTTGTGGTTTTATTGGCTAGGAAAATATACAGGCTAACAGAGCATTTGCGCAAACGATGATATACGTTGGTTTAAGAAAAATTTCTTCATTCAGTGGGAATGATCTACGATTGTCTTCTCATAAATGTTGTTTCCGTGAATGATTGGAAATGAAGTATAAGCTCGTTAACAATATTTTTCATAATTAATAAAACCCATAGGAAACCGGTACAGTTTTGAAAAATGGCAATGACCTCTGACAACGACGAGGAACCCTTTATATGGTAATGTTTTTCCTTGGTTACAGTATCGAACGGGAATGAACTTTTTGTTTGAAAGTAAATTTTTTATGCCGTTTTTTCGCTCAGTGTTGGGCAACGCCAACTGATCTGTCTTGCTCGGGCACTGTTGAGAAAGACAAGGATCCTGGTGTTGGACGAGGCGACTGCCGCCGTGGATATGCAGACCGACGACCTCATACAGGCAACCATTCGCGACCAGTTTAAAGAATGCACCGTCATCACCATTGCTCACAGGCTCAATACCATCATGGACTATGACAGGTAACAACCGCTTGCCAGTTCACGTCATTTTTCTTGGTAATTACAATTACTGTCTAGTCATGCTGCAGCACAAGAGTCGCTCTTCGTGAAAGTGTTACGTTTTGCATTTTTTCCGCACTTGTAGTTTCTTGCGCTTCGCCGGTTTCAAGATGGAAATGTCGGTTACATTCCTTTCTTAAGGCCGTTCGTGCCACAGATCTGTCGCCGCAACGTCTTGTTCAATGTAAAAAGGACGGATCAATTCGCCAATCGCTGCGGCTGACATAAACTGCGTGAAGGTCAAAGAAAGGAAAGCATTTTAGGTGAAGCGCCCACGGCATTTCGCTCGAGATATAATCTTCAGTTCCGATTCCAAACTTTCTCACGGGAAAATCAACTTTTTCTGTGAAAGTTCGTCTCTGTCTGCTTGAACTCGATCATCGGACAGTTCCATCGCTGATCTGCGTTTTTCGGAAAAAAATGTGGCGACACCGCTGAGCCTTTCAGTGATTTTCCAACAGATTTTTCTTCACCTTTTGCTAGGCTGGAGTAGTTTTCCGTTGTCCAAACCAACAAGCACCATGCCGACCTCAGTCGTGCGTCGACCTCTGCCTTCTCTCTTTGTATGTCGTCATTCCTTAAAAATCTCTTTTCCTGCGTAACTCGATAATTGCGTTTCGTTGAGTTGTAATTACGGCTACTCCTCTCAAGGCAGAGCGCAATTTCGCACCACGTCAAGTGCCTGCAAATACGTCGTTGATCAGAGGCAGTTTGTGGCACGTTGCCCCGGTAGCACATCCCGTTGTATTTTGCGGTAGTGTCACCTCACACTTGGCGTGAACCAAGCAGGCGTTTGTAATCACTGTCCTGCATGAGTCCGTTGTAAAAATCGCAGTGCACATTAGTTGTTCTACGTATATTTATTTCGTCCTCGAGCCAGAGGCGGATCCAGGAGGGGAGGGCGATCTGTGACATCTCCCCCCTCTAAAACTTGCATTCACCATGATTTTGTACAATTCGGAAAACAGCATTCACGATATAAGGTCATTTTGCCGTCTATTGTTTTGTCACATGAGTGCTGTGAAGTATACTTCATCTTTCTTAAAGTAGTGAACCTGCAATGAGACTTGACTACCAAATATTACTGAAATCGCCCCCTCCCCCTAACCTTACTGGCTGGACCGGCCCCAACCTTGAGCATTAGCCTTTAAAGAAGACGAGCTGTCGCCAGCTTATTACTCATGTCAAGTGGTTTTGGTTTGTTCCAATATAGTGGCGGTGTCGTTGGGAATTTAACATACAGGTTTTCTACAAATTTTGATTATGTTTTTTGCAGGGTTCTTCTGCTCGACACTGGTAAAATTGCCGAGTTCGACGCTCCAGACGCGCTTCTGAGCCGAAAGGGCGTGTTTTATTCCATGGCTAGAGACGCTGGCCTCGCTTGAAGCATTTGCAACAACTTTGTAGCATTCGCCGCCCTGTGCTTTTCAATACCTGCACGTTGTTCCGTAATGTCCTCGGGTCTAAACAAATTGAGCATGTGAACCGTTTTGGTGATGTCCTACCAATATCGTCAAAGCCGTTTGCATTGGCGCAGCGTAAAACGTTGTAAATTGACAGCTTGTGCACGGGTGTGCGCAAAGCTTTGCATTTTCCGCATTGATCTCTTTTAATTATCCCGTTTGCTGAACGTTTTTGCAGTAGCGACATTCCATTCCCCTAAATATTCTGTGCTTTCACTAGTAGCAGTACTACTCTACTCGTTACAACATTCATCGTTTTGCTTTTTGGAATACTCGTTAAGCGTGCAGTCAACGTTGTTTGCTGGACACGATGAAAACGCTCGTTCAGAATCTTACTCGTTGAGTAGAACGTGTTTTTTAATCCTGAGTAATTTTGATTTACAATCGTTATTTCCGTGAGTTTGCATGCTCGAAATTATGCGTGAAATCATTCGAGATATGTTGGAAAATGTTTTGCTTTACAATCAAATATGACCTGTGTTTTTATGTATACTTCAGGATCCGACGTAAAGTGAACTTTATGTATATCTTGGGGTGTAAACCGTCGCGGAACACTGTTTCTTGGTCGAATGCGTTTTCTGCGTATTCCTGTTTGTTCTCGCACGCGTGATTGGCGTTTCTTTGCCTTTGACTGCAGTGTTCCGCCACTGCCGCAATCAACTTTGACCAGGGTTTTTTTAAGGCGTTTTAGGAACCCGATTTGGGTCCCTAGAATTTCAAATCGGGTCCCTAGAATCAGAGAAAATTATCATCGGGTCCCTAAAATAATAAAAAATCGGGTCCCTAGAATCAGAGAGATCGGATCCCTACAGATCCAAACCGGGTCCTAACATTTTCCTTAAAAAAAACCCTGACTTTGGCTATTAACTTTTCTCATATTTTAATTCGTTTTTGCGTTCAGCCTCCGCCTTTCAGCAATAAAATGTTGTGTTTTCCACATCATCACGCTTTCTGCTGTTGCGAAGTGTTTAGCTCTTTGAACGCGAAGCCCTGGTGAAAGCTACAGTACTATTTTTAAACAAGCACGCGGTGGAGTTTCGCTGTGCTATAGTGTTACCGGTTGCGGGTGTTCGAAGCTGTTGTTCCACGATCTTTCCTTGCTTCGGCACAGTCTTCGTGGCAAAAGCGCAAAGCTAAACCTTATGAACACTAGAAAAGCTGGAGCAGTTGCAGTATACCTCGACAGGGAAGTGCTATATTCCTGTTGGACAACAGGCGTCGGAAGGATTTTTTTCCAGGGGGGGATGGTGGGTACATTTTTTAATGTGAAATGTATGAAAAGAAACGTAAATGAGCAATCAAGCTAAGTAGTGACAAAAGAACGTCACTTTAGAGATTTGTGGATATATACTTGTTGTGATAGCATTAAATAAGACAACAAAGCAAAATCACTACACAACATAAGCCATGCTAGGTTTGGTCGTTTGTGGGGAATGTGCACGATTTATCATTCCAAGAAAATATGCATAATCCAGCAAAGATGCAAATACACAGTCGAATAAAATGCCGGAGTGAAAGTAAATGACCAAGTGTTTCAAATACAATTAAATTAGTAGCTGCGTTTTCGAGAAGTCTTGCAAACTTATTGATGAAGTCCTCGACGTACAAAGGTAAGTCACTGTTGATTTTGTTGCGACAAACGCTCACCATGCGCAATTCAGAAACTCGGTCCTCTGTCATGTTGGATCTAAGCTAAGCCATGTTTTGACTCGACGCAGTGTGCTGAACGATCGTTCAACGGTACAACTTGCTGGTGGAAGCGTTGAGTGCTATTAGTAGCACCTGGTGCAATGCAGGAAAGAACACCGCATCTCCCAATAAACAGCATAAACTTGCGTCTTTGAAAACACGAAGTTGCCTTTCTTGGCCCAAGTGTTAAACCACGGAATCAACCGCAGTGTTAAGTTTTCAATTTCGTAGAAGTCTATCTATTTCAGGCGATTCATAAACTGGTTGCTTGGGCCATGAGAAGTGGATGAAACAACGGTAAAGCGAATTGAGCTTAATTGTTTTCGGAATGTCGAAGTTTTAAAGACGATAAAATTGAATCCAAGTTCGGTGCATGATTGTTCTTTCGGAAATGCGCTTCCTGACATGAACAGCAGGTGTTTGATTGATGTTGTAATGGAAAGCGAGGCGTTTTGAAATCCGCCCCAATCTCTTCGACAGTGCTTTTCGCTGTGTCATGTCAAGGATATCCGCAAACGTTTTCTCTGATTTGTCGCGATGATCTGGAATACTCGACATCGCGGTCTCAATACGCTGCTGTTCCGAATTGCCAGAGAGAAGATCTTGCGGATGTGAATTCATCACCGATTAGGGAATTACAATGCAGCAATTGGACGAATGCACCTGTTTCGACGCGAACGTGGACAACGAAACGATGCATTAATGTTTCCGGAATGTTGGACGAGAAATATGCTGCTACAACGCAGCTGTAGTGCAGAAAACACCATGGTGCTCGTTCGCAGGGGATGATTTGAAAAAGCATTGCTCATTCGAACGTACAGAGCCCTTATCAGCGCCACAAAATGTGTCTGGCCAGCTGCGCAGAGCGCGAATTTTTCTACTGCCTTAGGACAAAGTGCTGTTCCACCGGTAAGCATGATGCCCGACCCCCTTTGCTTTCCGAACACGTCACTTTCATTTCTATTGAAATTTGAAAACAAACACGGAGATGACGCAACATGTTTTGATTTTTCACGAACAAACATCACTTTTTGACAATGCCGAAGCTGATATTCGTCCGATCGAATTAAATCTATATGAAACTCACCTGCAGAGTGTTATATAAATCGATTTGGTAGTAGGACGCTTGCAACACTTATGCTCATGTTTGTAAAATGCAATTAATAAAACAACTATTATATATAAAACAACTATTATATAGGTTATGTTGCTAAAACCAATTTTACGTTCGTGCATTCGTTTATTCATTATGAAGTCATCGCTGATTTGTTTGAACAAATTATAAACCATTCAAGGAACGACGTATTGATAAAATTCGCGTTAGAGTGATTTGAGTAACTGACAAATGTTAGGTTCTTTTCATTATTTGATGCAACTATCTACACAAAGATATAATTTCACCACTTAAAATGGACAAGAAGACCTTTCAGAATTTAAAAAACAATTCGAAAAATAGGCTACCACGTTTGGTAGTCCGACGGGGCTGAAGCTTGTTTGTTTGGTCTACCCGGCGAAATTTCAATATATCAACTTCGAAACGAAAAGAGCTTTTTCTACTAAAAGACGCTTAGCAAAACAACATATTTCAAACTTCAGGCGGGTTGAAAGCTTGCTTGGCCGAGAACATACTGGTAAAGTTATATTTTACCAGCTCCGAAACTAAGAGAAAAACAATTTTCTACAAAAAAGTCAATCGCAAAATATCTAATTTCAAAATCCAGGTGGGGCCAGGGCCCTGCGCTGCACCCCCTTCCGGCGCCCATGCTGGACAAGTGTTCATGGACAAGTACATTGATCTCTATCAAACGTTAGAGAATTATATCTTTAAACATCTTTAAAAACGGTTTTATAACATGCGCAAAGCTGTTTTCTGAAGAAATGCTGAAGAAAATAGTCAACCTGTGATGGCAGCCGTTCCGGTGTATTTCAAATAATTCAACATGATCAAGCATTTGGTCCCATTTGCAATATAACACAAAACTAGCGAGCTAAGAACCTATCACGAGTCTTTGTGTGGGTAGTTTACTCGAAATTTGTACATTTTTACAACGTTCTATCATTTGAAGAGGTTTGGGAGGATTCTGTTTTGATGGAGAACCTCGTCTCGTTTTTCTGTTATACAGAGCACTAGCAGTGTTTTGCAGCATTTTTTGTGCATCGCATTGCCCAGGAGATTTATGAATAAAAGCGACACACACCACATACTTTCTTACTTACATTTGCTTCATTGTTTGGTTTTGCGCTGGGTGTCACGAAAACAGTGACGGATTTACGCATAGGCCATGGCCTAGGGCCCTCCGCAACTTATTTCCGCGACGACTCATCATTACTAGCTCAAAATTTGCGAAACTTCGCAGACGCATAACTTCACGATTTACTTTGAAACGTGCGAAAATGCAAACGTCTGGAGTCCAGGGGTCTCCAACCTTTTTTGTCCGAGGACCACACAAGCTATTGCAATGTTTTTCAACCGAGGTTCCGCGGAACCTCAGGATTCCGCGAGTTGCTGCCAGGTGTTTCGCCGAAATCGCCTGTGATGAAATTCGCAACCACGGTTCTATGCGGTATAGACACTTGGATAATCGCATAGGGTTCCATGAGCAACGCAGACATTTGTGAAAGGTTCCGCTGCAGGAAAAAGGTTGAAAAACACTGAGCCATTGCACAACAGTCCGAGGGCCGGACATCGTACGCAATGTGATTGTTTCGGGATAAGTTACACTCTACCAAATCAACAAGCTTTTCGTAAGTATAATATGTTTTCCTTGTTGACAAAATGTCTTCGCGGCACGGCTAAAATGGCTTCGGGGGCTGGATTTGGCCTACAGGCAGTAGTTTGGAGACCCTGGTCTAGATTCTTATCAGTACCGTAACAACACGATAATATTGTTTGCTAGGCAATCCAAGAATGATAATACTGCTTTTCATCGGAATTTTGCAGTGTCTGGCGATCTTACGTTGTTGCGAGCTTTTTGTAAGGGGGTCACGCTTATGGTTACAAGAAAAGTTTGAAAAAGAAAGAACAGTAGGCCTACTTACTTGATGTTCAACCTTCCACTGATATAACAAAGAAGTTTATGTGCAAAGCTAAGTTTATATGGCTACTAAAACAAAGGAGTTTATGTACAGCTAATCAGATCTATAACTAGACGATATCGTCGAGGGCGACAACACGGTCCCTCATAAAAATGTATAGGCCTATCCGAAAAGTAAACCTACAAAAAAGGCTAGAAATCACGGGAATTCCTCAAAGAGAACTGCTGAACTACACGAAAGAGCTATAAATTCTAGGAAAATATCGCATTGACATTTGTTCTTGGGAAGAATGTAGGAAAGGCTTTGATTTATGTTAAAAATCTGAGGCAATCGTAGAACCAAAGTCGGCACCAAAAAAGATAGATTTTTCAGGGGGCACTACACATAAGAGGGGCATACTTTCACGTTTTTCAGACAAACGGCTAAATAGGTCACACCTGCGTGAGGCCCCAAAACTAAGATGGCCTAGTTGCCCCGCGCTCCCTAAATCCGTTACTGCACGGAAACCCACCTCATTCTGATGTAGCAACTAACAATTTATATTAGTGATGACATTTTTTGTAGTAGTATCAGTTTTTTTTTAAGGAAAATGTTAGGTACTCGGTATGAACCTGTAAGGACCCGATTTTTCTGATTCTAGGGACCCGATTTTCTCTGATTTTAGGGACCCGATGATAATTTTCTCTGATTCTAAGGACCCGATTCGGGTCCCTAAAATACCTTCAAAAAACCCTGGTAGTATCTTTTCGTTTATATGTACTCCACACAACGCAGTTAATATGGCAAAAATATTTCTGTTGATTCGGCGGCACATTCGGAAATCAACCCATGGCTTAACAACGATGACGGACAAGTTCGGAATCATTCTACGGGAAAGGAAACTTGGTTTTGTATTTGCTGGGAGTCAAAAAACTGAAAACCAGATGTTCCCTATCGTTGTAAAGCAGTGTCTCCCTCTGCTCCATTTCTGTGTCTGTTGCCGTTGTGGCCAAAAACATTTTTATTTCATAAGTGGAAAAACGATCTTGGAAAAAAGAGAACAGATTTTCTTCCAAAGAAAGGGAGATGCTGGAGATGTCCTTTTACTGTTACCTCTTTAACGAAGATTCAAATTTCTAAACTTTAAGTGGGGCAATTACCTCTGAACCTACGTATGACAGGCACAGACCCAGAATCGAATACTCAAACTGTTGGTATATAAGTTATTCTGCAGTGGCAGGCGTCTAATGTGGTTGCAAAAACAAAACCTACACCATTGAACCGTGTTGCAATCATGCAAGCTCACTTTCGTAGTTATCACGTTGAAAGAGAATATTAGGAAGTTGTTGGAGGAGGATATTAGGAAGTCGTTGGTACGAAAAATGCAAACGTTTTCTAACTTTTGCTCCATTTGGTAGTCATAGCACCAAAAGCTGACTTTGCAAATACTTAACTCAAGTGATTGGGAAAAATATACTTAAGCCATGCTGCATTTTGTATCCGGTGTTATAATATGAAGAGCTTTAACAAAATCAAACCAAGCATAAATGTGTCCATGTGGTAAGTTTTGTTTGTGCTTAATGTTAAAATATGTCTGATGGAGCCACCTGGTTTTACATGAAACAAANAAAGATGCCAAAAATTGTGTCAACAACAGTCCAATTTAGGTATGAACTATAGATAGCTAATTATCTTTGAACATAAACACTGGAAGAGGCCAAGGAAGAAAATTAAGTAACTCAAAACAAGGATTCAAAAACAACATTTATTTCCTGTTGCTCGGGTCCATCGAATATTTCTTAAAGTTATAAACACCAACCAATGTCTATTGTAACACCCGTTACTATCACGTCAGCAGGCACCTATAGTAAAAATCTTTTCAAACACCAATTTTATACCAAGGACAATGAAATAATAGGTAAACAAAAACTTTGCAAGCATTAATTTTGATGGTGGGCTACGAACAATTATTCTTATCAGATTTCATCTTTGCCACTTAATTTAATTTATTTGTTTGTGACCAGACACGAAGTTCATAGTATAAGCACACACACTCTGCATATCGCAGGTCGATAAAAATAGACACAACATAACATTTTACAAGGCATTGGAGCCGGCGTAATCACAGAGTTACAGACACTTTTTGCAACTGCGTTGAAGGCAGAGCCACAAGGTTACAGACACATTCTTAACACTATCGTTAGCTATCATGTAACACTTGTTACAACACTACTGCAGATTAGGGCGCCAATCCCTAAACTGGTCGATTCCAGGTGAAATGCGTATGCGTTGTGAAATGACGCGCCATCAATCAAACAAACACTGCAATGTTGGAGCACTCNTTCACAAAGTAAAATGCGATTGTAGTGTTCAAAGAATAGGGACGAATACAAACAATCTGACTGCATCAAAGCACGCAACCATACGTTGTTAGACTTTCTGCATCTTTCGAGAAACAAGTAGGCCTACAGTACTTGTATTTTCGTATTAATGCTTCAAATGTAGGAGTATTACATTGAACCTGTTGGCTACCAACACTCGCTCTCCAGGGCAGGTTGTATAGAGCTTTACTTCCAAAATTGTAGGCCACACACAATCTCTTCACGCATGACTTCCTTAAGTTACACCATAATTGTGATGCATACATGGGCGTACAAAAGGAACAAAAAAGTACATTTTTAACTGCATTTGAACATCGGGAAAAAGAGGCTCGCAGTTTGTTTGCTGCACAATATTGATATCGCAGTTTTCTCTGAATGTCTTTGTCATCTGAGAGCTCAGTAGGCTATCAAATACAATCCCCAGATATTTGTATTGGTTAACAGATTTTACGTTTTGACCACCCAGTGTCAGTAGGCCTAATGGGGTGACTGTGCTTTTTGCACTCTTAGCCTTAAACGTCATACAAACAGTTTAGTTGCAGTCGAAAATAATCCCATTCGCTTCTGCATAAGCCTGACACACATCTAGTATTCTTTGCAACCAACGCACACTTGGACAAAATGCACAAATATCATCAGCAAACATCAAGTGATTTAATAAGACTTCACCAATGAAACACCCTGCTTTAATGTTAAAACATCAACAGTTTTGCAATGTCAAATCGGTTGAATATCAATCTCTAAATTACGTAAAACAGCCTGCTTATTGGTGCTATGCAAGTTGTCGATATGCGTTACTTTTCTCTTTGATTTCAGGCGCCACAGGAAATTTGTTGCTTCTCAATGTCTGAGCACGAATGCAGCAGGCGCGCCAATTGCATTTCCACAAGCCTGCGCTAAGGAGCAAAAGCGCTGAGAAAAAGGTTAAAACGCAACAAATCGTTTTTGTTTGACCGCCCTGCCAGTATTTTTAAGCTGCGAAAGGACACAATTTCAACGCACAGTTTTTAGCAGAAAAAAAGTAGCAGAAGACTGATTATAATTAGCCTTGTTGTAAACTTCCCCAAAACACTAAAGACTAAAATGAATTAATCGAATTTGTGATTTATTCAAATTCTCAAAATCAAATTTTCATTTATTTATTTTAATCTTGGGCTTGCTTGCTTTCTCTGCCCTTGCTTTAGAGATTCAATATGACAACCGAAAACAATTGCTTGCGGATTTCAGGACAAAGGATAAGTTGAATTACATGAAATCGATTACCTATTTTTTTAAATTGCTAATAAATTGGAGTGCGTCACCTTGGTGGAGAATAATTACTTGAACACAGATTTATTAAAGTCCAAATCATCGCAAAGTTGTGTAAGCAGAGCCCACTGGGCTCTGATTTAGTCCCGTCGCCACGATGGGGTTTTGGTGGGCTTAGCACCCCAAAACGAAGCTCAAAGTCCCCCCCAAAATGAAATATGAAACACTATAAATAAGTGGAAATTTTGTCAAATTTTAAAATGTCAGGCCCCCTATGTAAACGTAAAGTCCCCACATTGAAGGCTTTCTGGTGGCGATTCTGGTATGATTCCGCGAAAGCTGGGAGCAAACCTAGAGCTTGTGATTTTTCGTTATTTTCCAGTATAGACTTAGCGGTGTGTAGCCTAAAGCTAACACGTCGTTAAGCCTGCAATACAAATACACCAACATATCGTGACATGAAACGTTAGCCCGCGAAGCAACCTGATACACAGCCGTGGCCTTTCACTCAGTAGTGCTGGACCCACCTGCCCTAAAGTTTTCTTTATGTTTGCTGTGCCAGTTGTTGAAGGACTCTATGTTGCGCTTCAACGCTGGTTGACCAGATAACTATCTAGTCATATTTTTCCAGTGTATTGGATTGTTTACGATATGTTTCATAGTTTTATTACTTTTTGGATAAGTGTAGTACATTCTAACAGAATGGATGTGGTGAGTGAGTGATCGCACAAGTGAACGAAAGAATGAATGAATAATGCTATTGTCAGTTATGGCCACGTATTTGTTACCAACCCCACGCACTTGGTCACTGACTAAGCAGGAATACCCATGTACCTGCACATGACGCATGGCCGTCTCAATCCGTAGGCACAGTACGAGGTCACCGTCGCGAACTAAGCATTTACTTAAAAGAGATGTAAAGGCGGAAACCGAGCGCGGAGTAAAACGTGAATCATTGGCGTTGCCTGAACTGTAGTGCTACAGAACGTTGGGGCTTCCCACCTACCGCTTCGAGACAAACGCTGCTGAAAAGGAAAAAGGAGGAGCGTAAAATAATCAACCAGAGGGAATTTCCATTGAGCTCTTTGCTCTGACAAATGTTGCTGGCGTTCTGGCTTGTTCAGCAGTTGCCTTGTCAGGCCCGTCAGTTGGTACATGTTGGCGTAGTTCGTCACGACTTTAACTATTTCGACTATCTTATATATAAAGTGGTAGAACGCTTTACAGTATAGTAGTGAAGAACTCTGAAGAATATTACTGGCAAAAACGTTCACGGAAGTGTAAGCCTAGTAGGTGAAGCTGTAAGGTCACACACGACCCTAGCTGCCGTTGCGCTTGACGCAGGGTTGACGCCGCCATGTTCTTCCTCTAAATGTTTCTATTGTGGTGAAAACGCGCTTGTTTGTTTCAGAACGTACAAGTGTCAGTGCATTATTTAGCGATAAGCTTTACAGTTATGATATTTTCTGAATTCTCTTATAATCATGGATCGTAACGCAAGCTATGGAAGTTCAAGAAACATCTTTGACCATCACTCAAGGCGAAGTGAATTCGACAACTATGGGGACGCAACACCGCAGTGCTACAAAGATCAGGCTGATACAGAGCGCATAGATTCTGGATATGATTCTATACATTGGGAAAGGTGCAGTTCACTGTCATCTCACCTGTCAAGCCTTCACCTTTCAACAGGGTCGACCTCAAAAACTAGTGATTCCGGAACATTTGGCATGAACGGCCCCAAAGGTACGAGTCCTAAGCATGCTTGCTTTAAAAATATTGGGTTGAAGCTTATGTGTGATTTTAAACAAAATGGATAACTCGCTTTGTGGTAAAATTAATAGTTTTTTATGGGATGAAAACCAGCTTTTCAGCTGGGATCAGGTTGATGCTTTTGGCTAACTAGTAATAAATAGCCACTGCTGTTAAACTTAGATGCCTTCATAGAAGATGAAAGAGAGGACTCTGGATTAGGATACAGTCTTCCAGCTCCTGAGGCTGAAGGTAATATTTTTATGCTAAGTTTAAACACTCATTTTGTTATTGGTTCATAGCCACCACTATTTGTTCTGCTGGGCTAACAATGAAAGGCTGCAACCAGAAACAATAGAACTTTGGGTACACTAAGTCTAACCAGTGATAAGCAATGTAAATTGTAGATAACATACCCAACTTTAGTTGGCACAGATTGGTAACAGTAGTTTGGGTTGTCATTAAATTTATGTGCGTTTATAAGTACCAAAAATATTATTAGCTCTTCATTTACTAGCAGTAAAATTCGAATTGCAGCATCAATGGCTACCCTAAAGGTCTGTAAGCTCATTTTGAGTGTTGTATTGTAGCCTACATATTTTATGAAATGTAGTAATGCACAGCAAAAATCCATTGTGTATTACATCTAGATTATTACATACAACCAAGATAAGAAATTTCATGTTTGAAAATGGCTGAAAGTAAATTCTTCAGTGAAATACATGTGATGAATAGGAATTTTTTGTAACTGAAGTTTAGTTGGAAGTCAAGCAGTTGTGTTTTGATTAAGAAAACAACTTGTTAGAGTAAAGCAATTGACTCCAACCCTGTGTTTTGTTTTCATTATGCCATGCTAAAAACAACAATTCTGCATTGCATTTTGTTTAGCAAGTTATAGATAATGCCTTTATTTTGCATGAGGTGTTAAATAATGCATTGTGCTATTTCATTAGTGCGTTGTTGGCAGTTCTGGTTATTATTTTGCCATTATTTTCATGCAGAATCCCAAAATGATGCAGTATGCCAAGAGCTTCTTAAATGGTTTTTACCTGACAGTGATGGAGATACGTAAGTGTCTTTGCTTTGTATGTGATTTTGCTAGGCCATATTCATTTTACTTCATCTGCTAAGAAAATACTGCCTGACTTTGTCTAAACTGTTTTCAGTTGTAACATGATTTTTCATAATGCAAAAAATTGCAGATATCTTCAATTGGCCATTATCAAAAGGAAAACTGACCTTGCTTTTCGGTTGATTCAAGTCTGCCCAACACCTGAATTATACGATCTTCTCAACGACAACAATCAGGTTGGTCTTGCATGTAAAGAAAGATATATATGGCTTGCATTTGAGTTAGGTTATGGGATAGTGCAAGTTCAGGTCATTCAGAGCTGTGCAGCAATGCTTTATATCGTTAAAAAACAGTAATATTTTCCAAATTTATTTTTTCTTTTCATTGCTTGTTCAATTGTCTCTCTGTTCTACTAATATGTAAAGTAACTCTTTGCGTCAGCCGATTGTGGAATTTATAGGCTACATTGAATGCGAAGTTTGCGGTTTTAATTTTGCAGACTGCTCTTCATCTTGCTGTTATAGCGAACCAGCCTGAACTTGTTCGATGTCTCGTTGCATATGGAGCTAACATCAACTGCAGAGACCGAGATGGTAAATATAGGAACACCTTATAACATGAAACTATAGTTTCTTTGGTGCAGTTTTCAGCTAGCAGTTATCAAGTTAAGACAGCATGCTCTGGATTCAATTTGAATTGTTATTTACAGTCGTTATACGGATTCATTTGTGTACAGTATTACCATTGTGCATTGAGATAAAATAATTTTGAAAGGTAACTCTCGTAACGCACGTAAATTGTCACATGCGGCGCTAACGTTGGCGTGTCCTGTTTGTTTGTCGGTTAGACGAACTTGTATTGTTTGCTCAAGAATTAGCCTTTTCTGTTAGTAATAAAGCGTAAAAAAGGTCTGTTGTGCTTTCACAGGGAACACGCCCCTGCATCTTGCTTGCGCCAGAGGTTTGCCAGTGCATGTCGACATGCTGACAAGCGCCTTAACGCCACAGGAAGATACCGGACGCAAACGGTCGAAACTGCCTCCGAATGTCAACGAGAGGAACTTCGAAGGTAAGACGAGAAAAATTGTCGTAGATAGTGCAAAACTAATGTGCAGATTATGCAACAGCTGCAACCAATCGCAAACGTTGCATATGCATCATAATTAACACGACCTTATAATCCACAGTAGCTAGGAGTGTTGGAAGGCGCTACCGTGACACAATTTGGCGGATTGCCCCAACATGGTGTAATTTATCCAACTGAGTAAGCCTCGCCGACCACAGTTTGTACCCATTCACAAGTGGAAGGGGCGCTGTTTTGAGGTGGAAATAACCGAGTTTAGTGAGAAATTATCACGGGACGGCACAGTGTTGCACTCGAAGTATGACTGCACACGAGGGCGAGCTTCTGACGCGGGTTGTTTCATTCATCTTTTGAAACTTTGTGTTGGCGCACGATGAATTGCAAATGGAGGGAATTTTCGGTGCGATTTTCGTTCCTTGTTATCGTTTCGCATCTCTCTATCTGTCGACTTGCATTTCTGCTCTGAACTCGGTGATTTCGGTTTATTTCGGCAAAGTGTCATTACAGAAATTGTACGCACCTCCGGGCTTTGCTCTCCCTTGTGCGTAAACAAGGTAGAACGTCGCTTTCGAAGTTGGTAAACGAAGCGTGAAGCCTGCTTCTTAATACCATCCTCAACGCGACGCGTCGACCACACTGAACATACGAGACGATTACAGTCAAACAAGCAAATTCTTTTTGAATTTATATTATTCAGACAGATAAAAGAAAAGATGTTGGGGATAACTGTGTTTGCCATGGAAAATTTGCGGTAGTAAGCTTGAGAGGTAACTGCACTTTAAAAGTCTCTTTCATGTGGTAGGAGCGCGTTACAGTGTGAGTTAATTTGTGTGTGAGCGGCACGAAGAAAACTGATGCTCTGCTGAAGACGCTAAAGCGTATGTGTGCGGAAATACTTGTCTCAACAAGTCCTTTGAAGCTTGTGCGCAACTTTCCGCGTGGCTTCGTTCTTTTCGCTGTTGGGTCGTTTTACAATGTCGTATGGTAGTTCGCTGGTTGTTCTTGGCCTGGACAACCCGATTTTTTAGACTACAACCTGCCTCTTATTCGCAACTTGGACGACCATAACCGATCAGGTTCTCATGGTAATGGAATGCATTTGCAACTGTGTGCTTCAGCTGACCTACCGAGATGTAAATTTCAGCCAACGTTTATGTTAGCAATTAACTACCTGTGTGAAACTTACGGTGCATCCGAAACGAAACTTTGAGCGCTGTGTAACTTTCCGGCACCAAATAACAGGAACACTGTTAAGTCCGTTCAGCCACACAACATTGCCGGCCTAAAATTTGATGCCTTGTGGGTTGCACCTTTGCAGAAAATAAGCGTGACTCTTTCAAAACGCTGGCTTGCCCAATTCAGCAGTATCTTGAGCAGGCTGCGAGTCCACAGTTGCTGACTACGGTTTAAGTGCTTATGTCGTGGTCCACAGCTGGACTGGCAATACCACACACAGCACGGGGTAGATGCTTTTTCCAAGGCTGTGTTCTCCAGCTATTAGTCCAAATCGTTACTTGTGACAATGCGCTGGCATTGCACCACTCACTGTAAAAGCATAGTTGGTAAATGTGCACAAGCCTACTTGCTAGTTCAAGCGAAATAGCTCAGTGCTTTTGTTTGCCCAGTACCGTTGTCGCAAATCTTACTCGTCCGCACGAAAACCAGTGCCAAGCCGAATGTGACTAATTCGGGGAATACCGCGCTGCTTGCTCTGCGAGCGATAAAGATTTCCGTTTTTGGTCGTTGCTGCACTGCTTGCCTGACACGATTCGCTTGAATATTGCTGTAGATTTCGCTTGCGAAATCTCACCTTGACGACCGCCCTCTTACATGTTGCAAAAAGCGATGCCTGCGATGAGGCTAATTCACCTTCGTTGCTTACCATGCCTTAGCATCTACGATTGCATCCGCATGTGTGGAAACAATGTCGATCACCGCGTCCTGCAATATGTCAAAGTCGGCCATCGTTTCCCCATCAAGGACGCGACCTCGAAGTCCGCCAGCAGTTAATGCAAATAGGCTATCGCTAGCATGTGTTGTGTCAAGCTGCAGTTGTTATAGGCACTGTCCGTAGCCGCATTGTGCTTCAAGGCGGTATTATATTGTCAAGGTTGCCTTGCCGCAGCCAGTCGGTACTGGACAAGACTTCGGACAGCTGGTCATTGTGCACTGCAACTGCAGAGCTTTGTATTAGGTTTGAATTGGTCGCAAACGGGACCTTCCAGTTGCTGCTTATTTGCATCGAAAGTCAGTCGCTTTTCACTAATTGAGATTCACTAACGCTTTAAATGAAGAAATCAAGCTGTTTGTCTGGGTGCTTCGCTTGGTGGGGATTAAGCCTTAAGTTGCTGCTCTCTGTGCCTCAAACTTGTGCATCACATTGCGATGACTTACATTAAGTGATTACATTATTTTTAAACCAGTAAACAGTTGCGTATTGACTGCAACCTGTGCAGGTTTAGTGAAGTCAACGGCAATCGCTATTTGCTATTCACTGGAAAACGAGGCTTGTATTATTTGCTTGGCGAGTTACTGCATTGCCTCAAACACCAAGTTGTTGCAATTCAAGCGCTAGTTTGAAACGGTCGCCGACGCGTGAGTCAGCTTGCACGCACTATTGGTTTAATTCCGTTCGCATTTCGCTCGGGCGATGTGATCGCTGCGTTATTCCCCGCGCGTTGTCTATCTCTTTCTTTTGCTCCCGCTCTTTTCGGATGGTTCTCTTGGTGGTAACGGCGGAATTTTTTTCATCGCGGCCGCCGGGACTTTCTTCGCCCAGCTCGCCTCTGCTTTGTTGGTCAAGAGTCTGGCCTTTTTACATCGGTCTTTTCCGTAGCTTTCCGACCTTTCGTTCCGCATATTTCGAGCACCTGGACGTCAACGCGTTATCAACGCGTGCACTAGTACATTTGCCGGGAAGTGGCCGTGGCAGCGTGTTTCAAAATTGCGCTGTTTGATGAATAGCCGGTGTTTTTTTTCTACGGCGTGACGCGCGTTTCGTGGTTGTAATGACACGACCGCCCCGCCCAGGTATATGTCTTATGAACGGGATGCTGGTTGCGCAACATATGTCGAATGGTAGGAAGGAAAGAGCGAATTACTGGCAGCTATCCTGTCGAGATATACTGCGTTTCATCACGCTCCATCAGTTAACCAGCTGTTTCGAGCGGCACAGGGAAAAGCTGCAAACCGTCTTTGTCGAGGCTCGCATGTTGTTTGTACGACCAAAAGCGAGACATTGTCCTTAAACTAAGTCAGGCGACGCTCAACGACCAGAGAGAAATGACTTAGGTCGAACCCTTCGTTGTGTGGATGAGGTTGAACCTGAGCTCGTGTGTGGCGAGCGTAGTGTAAGAAGAGAGCATTATATCTGCCGCGTGTCGCACTGCATTGCCGCATAGCCACTTCACGATTTTCTTTTTCTCCGCAGGTTTCACACCGCTGCACTTGGCAGCGATCAATAACCACACCAATGTGATGAAAATATTGATTCACGACCTCAAGTGCAGTGTCAGCGAAGCCGACCTGAAGTCGGGAAGAACCGCCTTGCACCACGCGCTGGAACGCAGGCACTTGGAGGCGTGCGACTTGCTACTGAAGTCCCATGCTGATGTGAATGCTCTTACCTATGACGAGTAAGTGTTTCTCAGTCAATAAACCACGCATTAATACGTTTGAAAACTGGGTCGGTAATTTATGCATTTTAACCTGTTGTGAGAGCTCTATCCTTGGGCAAAAGCTATTTGTCCAGCTGAATGCAGTTGTTTTATTACTTTATTAGTTCCCGATTATTTTATTACTTTATTAGTGTCCCGATTTTCCGCTGTAGTTTTCGAAAAAGTCTGCGATTGATCTTCGCTAGAATGTGCCTGAAAGTTATCAGCTGATTGCTCCATATTGTTATACTTGGCTGAGCTTATCGTCACGGCCTCTGTTCGTCTTGGTTGAAATAAGTTGAAGTTCATTTGAGCAATTCGTCAAACCACAGGCGCCACTCTTGCGGCAGTCTGCAACACGCCATATGCTCGTGAAGACTAAACAGCATCAAGCAGCCATGTCCACCGCGTCGACAATGATTAACGTGAACTCCCACTGCAGAACAGCTTGTGCGAAAAGTACCAGGCGTTGTAAACGAAAGTTTGACCTTTCCCTGAGTTTGCACAAGTTTTACATGTATTTTCGGTGATCTTCATGACGAAATGCTTGCATTGTTTGTTTGTTGCCTTTCGAGCACATGATGTTTCAAAACAACGTAACAAATCCATTTTGGTTGATCGCTCACCCCCCACAGGGGAGTTTCGTTTGATGACGTCTAACGTCATGACGTGCTAAAAAAAGTTCAAAGAATTTGAAAAAATCCCCCTAAGGCAGAACTATCGTCAACTGTTCATTCCTGCACGGAAACGAACCTGAAAAATAGGTCCAGATATTTTCACGTCTGAACCATTACAGCGTCCATTTAGGATAAGCTACAACAATACGTGTCGCGTATGAGTAACTTTCCAATCCGGGTAGTTCCAAAATTGTGACATCATTCTAATAGAGGAAAAAACGCCACTGCGCTGATAGTTAAGTACCGTAAATGCCTTGATTCATCGCTTGTGACGTCACCGTCAAGGAAAGGTGTTTAAAAATTTTTGCTCCACCGAGAAAACCTGTCCCTTAGTTTCATTTTCCTCTAACGCTGGTGGCGATTGTGCATTCAAGCTTCAATGCTTTCATTTCAAAACCCTTGAACGCAAACGCGTCATTTCAAAACCCTTGAACGAAAACGCGACAGAGAGCGGTTTGAAAGTTTTTTACAGCATGCTTTTTACCTTCAGGTGCTCNCCGCTCCACTTCGCTGCCGCCGAAGGCCTGAAAGAAGAAGCGAAGGCCTTGCTGAAAGGAGGGGCCGACCTCTTCCTCATCACCCTGGACGACCAGTCCGTTTTCGAACTTGCATCTCACAACCGTCTCCTCGTGGACATTCTCCGCGACGAGCAGGCGGCCAGGGTGACGCCGGTCACCACCGTCGCGTGTTGAACTGTGCGCCTCCAAACTTGTAGCGGAGGGATCAGGCGCAGGCCGCTTTAGTTGGATCGGCGGTCGAAGGC
>JGI24021J15306_10002598_pt1 | contig 19707 bp, 9 predicted proteins | sample Ectturendosymbi1_FD_15306 | JGI IMG/M metagenome (IMG submission 15306)
AGGACAACAAGATGTTTTTCAAGAATCAAGGACAAAACGCGTTTTGATAGCAAATTCAAGGACAATTCTTGGCGCTCAAGGACGTCTGGCAACCTTAGGCTACATGCATGTCAGCAGGCCCGCAACCAAAAGGGGCCAGCCGGGCAATTTCCCCTCCCCGCAATTTTAAAGAGCATGTTTAGTTGTTGGGTACAACAATAAGTTACAATCATTTTAATGAACGTTTTGCGCGGAGAGTCATTTGGATGTGAGAAAAATAAATGGTTCCAAGAATGTTCAGGCGTAACCACTTGTCATAACTTGGGAAAAGGTGGTGTAGACTACGGTAAATTGTTGAAGGAACATATAACATCACTGGATCATTACATCTCAATGTTTTGAACAGTGGCGTAGCCAGCCCAAAATTGTTTTGGGGGAAAAATTGGAGGTGTCAAAATGTTTGATTTTAGGCGAATAATACTATTTTGTTTGGGATACCGCGCCTCTCAAAGCACAAAATGACGATATGTCAAAACGAAAAAAATTTTGGGGGGCCTGCCCCCCTGGCTACGTCTATATTTTGAATACAAGAGCCTAAATACATAGTGCTTGGTATCAACAACTTAGCCAGGTTTTACAACCTGGTAGCGCCGAAATCTCTCCTTAAAACAGTGGTTTCCAAACTTCTCCAAGTTACAAACCATTGAGTACGGTAATTAAATCTGCTAACCGCCAATCTCCAAATTGTTTAGCTTAAGAAAATGCAATGAATATAGAAAATCTGCGGTGACGGAAAAGTGATTATTTCAGATTCGTAATGCAATCCATTATTTCAATTGTTCTCTTACCCTACACCGAAATGTTGTTGACCAGTGAATTGTCGTGTAAGGGAGGACAAAACTCGCGGATCCCTGCTCCACGTATCCCTCGAACCTCACGATGCCCGCAGACTCCTGGTTTGTGGACATTGCTCTGTAGCAAGTGCTAAGTTTGCGATTTAATCCCGTAAAGTAAAAGCAGTAAAACACTGCTTGGTTATCTTCGTGCACTGTATCTTCTTGCTGGTGATCGATTTTGTGTTTTCAACAGCGACACTTTTCGCAGATTCGGAACGCACGCAACTGATCAACATGAACAAGCCGATCGAACCAGACGCATTTGATCCCAAGCTTTATTCTTTCGATGTTTCGGAACAGGTAGAAACAACCTATCGTCTCTTTATTTATATCTGATCGTAAGACACCCTGTCGTCCTTTCTTCCTGTCTTTGTGGTGTGCTCAAAGACGCATTTGCGGAAAAGTTGCTTATCAACTTGTGACTGCTGTGGACAGTAATCCGATTCAGACGGCTCTGCACGATTGCTGTTGATAGGCTGGGAATTGCTAAATTGCGCAGTGTATAGAGCAGAGAGGGGAAACCTGCGGCCCGTGTGAACATTCAATATGGCCCGCATCAGAATTTTCGTTACCCCAGGTATAACACAAAATCGCATCAAAACCAAACTCCATGAGAAGCACATACTTAAACAATACATAAGTCAAGAGAATTATCTCTTGCTACTCATAAATTTCTTCCTTTATTTTTCTTAGGAAGACCAGGGAAAAATCTTAGCATAAAATTGTTTATTTTTGCGGCCCGCCGGCGATGTTCCACAGTATATGTGGTTCGGGATAGCAAATAGGCTCCCTATTCCTGGTGTAGGATACTTGGATTGTCCATGCAAGCGAAGCACGACCATGACGATAATAAGAAAGAATTAATTGCTATGTTCTGACAGCTTCAGCTGGCTTCGGTCTTGTTCAGCAGTTTCTTCCTGGAATGTTCCAAGTGTGGCAACGAATCACACCGCATTTTCATAAACGCTAGTCTCGACTGTCAGTTACTGTATGTTGAATGGGTGCACGGGCATTTTCATAAACGCATTTGTCTTGACTGTCAGTTACTGTATGTTGAATGGGTGCAAAGCTGGCCTGAGCTGCATTGCTATGACAGAACCTTTCTAGAGTTCGGTTGCACACAAATCTGCCCGTGCACCAGGAACCACCAACAAGTGCATCGATCTGCTGAAATGTTTTCAGTCAGGCCTCAGGTTTACCTCAGGTTTCGTATTTCCGAAGCTGTTCGCTTTAATGGATGTGAGGATTCACTGCAAATAGCTATTTCATATCAACAATCTCCTGCCGGTTTTCTGTCTAGAAACGAAGCGAAAAGAATTAAACTTTGGTGTTCACAAATTTTTGTCCAGAAAAAGAGTGAGAAATCTTCTGTCCGGTGTTTCAGTTTTTATAAATCCTTATTTTTACACTTTTATTTTTTCAAAACGATTTAATTTTGAGATTAAAATAAATTTAAAGTTACTCATCAATCATTATTGATCTTCAGAAAAAAATACATGGTTTTAGCCTTTCTTGGTTGCTCTAGTCTTTTTGTTTTTTTCTCTGTTACACAGAACCGAAAGTTGCTTTTAACGATTAAAAATAGAAACATAATTGACCAAGGTGAGTCAGAAACGCATGTCTTCGTGGGTAAAATTTGTCTTTCGTATTAGCAAGCAATGTGATTCACAAAACGTGGAGCTTTTTGTCTTGCGCCAGAAACCTTCACGTGACAAAAGTGTTGCTCGAGGCTGACAGATAAACTTGTCGGGAACATCTCTTAAAACAGCATTAGCAAATCCAGCATATGTTGGTGCAGTGTTACAAAAAGGTGCTGCTTTTAGTGCTTCATAACAAAAACGCCTTTTCATCGTGACGACATAATGGCACGCTTTACGGAAACGCGTTTGCAATTAAATCCATTCATCACTGGCCCGACTTCCCGTGCCAGAAACATGCTGTATGGGACGCGCCCATATTTCGCTCGACTTCCAAAGTCATCAAAGCGGCGCATCCGAAAGAATGGATGCAAAGCTGGAAACCTCGGCACAAGCTTCGTCGATCCTATGAGTTCCACAGCCCTGAAAACCGTTGCACCACGAACAGAATCTGCGTATATTCAAACAACTTTTAGTTGTAGTTACACTGACATGCTCTGTGACATTATAATAGTTATTGTTTGGAATCACCTTAAGTAGGTACTGGAATTCAGTGTAGAGTTGTAAACGGGCCTCATTTTGAACCCTGAACCCAACCCGAGCCTGACATATATCTTGTAAACCCGATTTAGGCCCGAAAGCCAGATTTACCGAGTGAGTCAACATACGCGTAACTGCGGGAAAGTCGTGACGTAGAAAACTAACTATGTCTAAAAAATTAACAATTAATTCTTTTATATTGAAGATTTAATGAACTCGATGTCTTCAACAGTAACTGGCGACAAAAACGTCCGTCGTTGCAAAAAAAATTTGTATGCAGGCCCGAAAATTTTTTGTCAAACTTAAGCCTGAACCCGACCCGAGCCAGGTCCAAAACCCGTCCCGACCCGAAACTCCAATCGACTTACAGCTCTGCTTCATCAGCCTGCAGAGTGAGGTTTTAATGCCTGGATTAAGCTGCAGTTTAAAATTAGGAACTGAAGCTGTCTACGTAATTAAAGTTTTTCTAGATGACGACATACTCACTGACTGGTTGAAAGCCATGTCTGGTACGTATATACACCTCATATGTTTGAAGTGTTTACTAGAGTAGCCCAATGCATGTCTGGTGCTGTCATCATTTTGCAAATGTGTTCGAAGCCCAAGAGCCTCATCGCTAATGACGGCCTTTTTTTCTGTAGGTTTCTCGTAATAAAAGTTTGACGGCAGGAATCTTTGTTATACCGATAATTTTTTATTTGAACACTTTCAGACTGTCCAGCATTATGGCAGTCGACAATATTTACCATATCTTTATGTGTGTGTTGTTCAAGCAGGAAACGGAATCACCCGAAGGCGGCCCGCGACTTCCTCAAGTGTTCTTTTCAATCGACCACGACGCGCAATCCAATATCTTGAAGGTTCACATCAATCGCGCCAAAAACCTCATGTCTTCAGAACAAGCCCGTAAGACCTTTTGACGCAAATGTACGAAAAGATAGTGATCTGCGTTTCATGCCTCGTAACTTCCTATCAAAGGAATTGTGCTTCTGATGTTATTATAACCAGTTTAAACAAATTCAAAGCACGCAAGGGCTTGAGCGTACAACAACTCTGATCCCTGCAATACGTTAAGTCAACGCTGATGATTTTCACTTCCTGCTGATTTGCTGTTACAAACCCAGATACAAGCAGAATCTTTTAGCGCCTCTATTTTGGGAACAGTGGCGCTTTTGTTAGAACTGGTTTCCGGGCATGCTTTTTTGCCGCAGCTTTTCCGATTTCAAAACCAGCTACTGAGAGAAGTCAAGAACCAGAACTTTTTGGCATAAACTTTGGAAGATGTAGCAAAGAACAACTGTATAAGAACGCGTAAGAATACATGTTCACACTGAAAAAGCGACAACTTAAAATCATTTGTGCAAATTTCCAAGGCAATGCATGAAAATGACCATCCAAACTTGACCAACATAATCTTGTTTTTCTCCACGGAGGAAAAAAGTGAGAGATTTCGCGGAGGAAGCAAAACAAGAGAAAATACGCTGCTTTTTCCGAAAACGCGAGAACGTAGCGAGGATTTAACAATAGAAGAAACCTTTCAGTTGGTCAAAGAGCTTTCAAAGCTAATGCATGATATTGAAGGGTTTGCCGACTGAACGGTACTGAATGAGAGTTTTGTACAAGAAATCTACTGCGCGTGCACGTAGGTTACTACTCATAACCAAGTGCAGGCAAGAGAAAACGCGAGGGCACGTCACTCTCCCGCTTTTCGTAAGGAGGGCCGGCTTTCCTATACGCCTTGATGTGCCACCAAAACGTCGGTATTTATTTAACCATATTTCGCATACTTTCGTTGTAGACAAAATTTTTTTTGTGTTTCACTTCGTGCTGGTAAAATACAATAAACTGGTTGCTCAACGCGATACCAAGACCAGTTTTTTGTGCGATATGCAGCGTATAGAACCAAATACTTCGAGCAATTCAACCAAGAAGGCAACAGGCACTGCCTTTGTTTTGGACAGGAAAATATTTCTACTAAGTTTCAATGTTCCAGTTTATCGGCATATAAGACAAACTGGTCTTGGCACCGCGTTGAGCTTTTTAAGATTTTTTAAACGATTGCGATATGTTTGCATGAAACGTCAATAGCTGCTATTACTATTGCTCCATGTGGTTTCGAGAAGAGCATGTTGGGCACAAGCGCAGACTGAATTTTGAAGTTTGGTCTCGCACCTCATCCGCAACCGTAAAGCCCGATCTGCAAACAAAGCAGCAGTGTAAGCAATAAAATTAAATGATTTTCAACATTTGTTTTGCTCTGCAGCACTGCTGGTGAGATCGTTAAACACGGAATTATTTTAGTTTAACCTAAAGGTGTCTAAAGTCTAATTCCTTCCCCAAGTATTAAGTCCCATTATTAGGCTCCATCACTTGAAATTGTAAACGGCAAACATCCAACCATTTTAAATCAAACTCTAAATTGTTCATAGTTTTATCGGCAGAAAATAATCGCAACTCAGTTTCCACAACCACAGTGCAATATATCAATGTAAGAGGGTAATCGGTTAAGCAGAAGCCCGAAATTGGCGAAAATGTCTAAAGGTTTGATGATATTGCATTGTTACTTTACAAAATCCGAGCTTTTTTGACCGTACTTGACCCGTAAATGGGCAAAAATATATAGTACGGTTGCTAGGCTAAACCTAGCTTTAGTTATTAAACGGAAAAAATATTAAAATATCTAATTTCAGGAGAAAGAATTGAAGGCCATTAAAGGGAAAAAAACATTGCCCAATCAATAGGAAAATGTTCATTTGGTCCAAAAACACTCGTTAAATCAAGAAAAAAAGAAAAACAATTCTTTTTGCCTGGAAAATCCATAGCTATCTGATTTGGCAAGGTCCAGTTTTAATGAACAAATCATAAATTCTGGATATTCGTAAACCCTGCTGCACAGCAACTCTTCACATTATCAATAATCTATAATCTTGTACATTGCTACCAATCAGCTGACCACTATGCTGATGTTAAACCTGACGTCATGCCGTAACTGTTGCACATTTCGTCGGCTGCCAGCATTTTCATAACTCGATGCACTACGTTGGGCCTTGACGTAAAACTTCTAAACGCATTTTATTCTGCGCTGAGACAACCTGCCAGCATCACCTTGGTTTCAGTGTTGCCCTGCACGTGTTGCTAGTGTGCAGCAATCCGTGATACACAGTTGTACTACGGACTAGTAATGGAGAACCGCTGACTCGAAACTACGCCGGATTTCAACACCATTCATTTTTGCTTCTACTTTTCTGAAGGTTTTTGCGAATCCTACGTCATGGTGTCGGTGATTCCTGGCGGTCATGAAAAAGAGAGCCGTGTTTTCAAAAGAACTGTTAACCCTGTGTTCCAAGAAAGCTTTTCTTTCGTCGTTCACCAATCTCAACTCAAAGACAAGGCACTTCAGGTGATAGACCTTTGCATAACGACTTCACAAAATAGAAGTGTTTATTTATGAAGATGTTCGATATGTTTCATAGGCTGCAACTAGACAATAAGTGCAGATAGCTTCAGTGCTTCGTCTAGTTCAGTTCTTCGTCCAGGGCCACTCCAATATGAAGAAACCTAAAAAAATCGTAACGGTCACCCACTGACATAGCTCTAGAGCAGGGGTGGGCAATTAATTTGGCTCGGGGGTCACTTTCGCAAGGCCGCGTTTAGTGGAGGGCCGTACCTTCTAATGGATATAGAAGCTGACAAGTTAGCGGGGAAATAGAGGCTGACAAGACAAGCTGACAAATACTACGTTGGAAGAAATCTCAGAATTGAAGATTTTTTCTGAATGCTTTCGCGGGCCGCTAATTGCTCACCCCTGTTCTAGGGAAATAAAAACAAGCTTGGGTCGTTTCAACATCAAAATAATAAAATGCCTGAAGGCCAATAAAGAACTTCAAGGTATTTTTGCAAAACTTTTATATTGAAACCTCTAAAATAAATCATAACTTCTGCAAACTTTATAAAACACCCTGTTTTCTGTGTGTGGGACCACAGTGATTGGGTCCGGAGATACTTGTTGTAGACTTCGCTACATCTATTGTGTACTTCAAACGCCAACCTGTGAAACAACCGCGCTCCATGAATCATTGTTTCTGCAAAACCTAGATTTTTTCCAGACTACCTAAAATAGGGTTAGATGTCGTGGTAGCTGAGGTGATTACGTATAAAGCAAATTTGGTTACAGAAAAAGTCCGAGACAGGTCAAAATTTTTCGGACGCAACATAAAACTTGTTTTCGCATTTTTTTCCCAACTGGATGGAACTTCATGCGACAGCATTCCAGGTGTTCCTTGGTTCAGGCACAGAGTTCAAACACTGAAACAAAATCAGTTCTTCAAAATGTTGGGTTGTTTTCGCAGCTGAAGTTTTTCAACCGTGAACAAGCACGTGACGAGTGCCTCGGAACGGTTGTGCAAAGACTCGACGAAATCAATCTTGAGACGAAGGTCGACTTGTGGCGAAAGATACTTCGACCCGAAAACGTAGAGGTAAATCCGACAAACGAAAGAATAAACATTTTACTCTGCTTAATAGAAAAAACCAAATATTTTGTTGTTTTTTTGTTTAATTCTTATTTTATCCGGTCTATGCCAAAGGAGTTGAGGCCAACATAGGTCAATACAAAGCGGACTTGTGGTTAAAACGTCACACGACTCTCTTCTCCAACGTCTTTGCGCTTACGTTATAAGCCACATGTTGCGCATGTGGCATTTCTTCATAGTGATTTTTTCATCTTGCACATGAGATTCGCTTGAGCAGCTGCGGAGACAAAAACTTCTGCTCCTTCTTAACTTCACCACAAATACAATGTTGTTCTCTTCTTTTCAACTCAGTTCGACATGGTTTTAGGTGTTAAGCGTGAGAAATATCCTTTATTATTTGTTGTAAGATCTTATAGTGTCTGATTCTTTGCTGGGAAAGGATTTCTTTCGATAGACTGTCTTCTCATTACTGTGACTTCCCTGGTATCGGACATTTTAGACTATAAAATTTCATGGTATTTCTCCGACTTTGGTCATACGTTATCAGCTATACAGTTGCTTTGAAAAGAAAATAGCTTGGCTGAAACGTCAGCCTATTATCAAGTGTCTTATTCTGCGAAAAGCCTCTAAGCGAAGTCGTTTACGTCCCAGCCTGTTAACTTACGTCGCTTTGTCTAATCTTTGTTCCACGTTTCGGAAGTTAGTGAACGCTTGGGGCACTTCTTGATTTTCGTTACTGAAATATTTCTGTGGGTCTTGGATCGAGCACTGCGTTAAAACACAGCACCCGGAGGCCTCGATGTTTAATTGTGCAGCGCATGGGAAAATTTTTCGCGCGTGAAAATTTTTCTTGCTCAAGACTAGAACGTAGTGGGTCAGGGATTCCAAAACCAAAGTGCAGACACCCCCTGGGGTCCTTGGAGCCATACCAGGGAGGTTGCAACGCGTTTCTGAAGGTCAAAACTGTAATACATTTGTTGAAATAAAATATACCTCGCATAATGCCTAACTGAGTATAGGCCTTTGGCATAGGGGGGCTCGGTCATATATTTCTTTCCGCGCAATGTATTAATGTACAGTATGTGACATCACCTTGTCTTTGATGTGATAATGCTTTTGGCTGATCAAGGATTGCAGCACAGGAAGTGACTTCCTTTTTTTAGCATGGTGTTTTGATGAGAGGGTTTTACGAGCTTACAGTAAGAAATTTAGTGAATAAACTCAGAATCTGTGCCATTTTGGGTTAACCTCTTTGGCAAAACAGGAGCAACAAACTTTTCACCGGCCGGGATGTGATAGATACTTACTGGGATTTGAATTTGTGAAGTTTCTGAATAAATGCATTTATTTGTTGGAATCTTTACAGTATCACAATAGGACCTAGATATTTCACAAAGCACTGTGATACGAAGGCAACGAAGCATAGTATAGTTTGGCATCAGATCCTGTCTCGAAAAATTAGGGTTTCATCAGACATTGGTATCCACAGGGAGTTTGCCGCGGGATAAAGATAGGGAACCACTGATGTAGGCAATCGCAACCTGAGAGCTTGTTACAATATGCGAAATCGTTAAATCTATCAAACACCAAGCTTGTGTTCTAAATTTCACGAAATAACTAATGCTGATCGGAACATTGTCGTTTCCTCTATCTGTCAATGCTTTAGTTTGTTTTTTGTGNCTGTTTTTTATTGCTTCTCTTCGTTAAGTGTAAGGTTAGTTTTTTCCTGTACCAACGTTAATAGATTTAACGCATGGTACAATAACACAAATACTGCAGTTCGACCAGGTGATCCCAAGATCTTTTGCTGTGCCATTGCTGAGAAAATTGCCATTTCTTAATCGCTTCACATGTTTTGAATGTTTTTGTTTAATGTGAAATCGTCATGTGGTTACGAAACATCACAATACAGGGTCAACATTTTTGTGGACTCGCAGTTCACATTCAACCAGGGATCAACACTCTTAAAATCATTCAAAATTTTTGTACATCTGCATCGCTAACTTGTTTCCAGGAACCTGAAGGAAAGTATGGAGACGTTCTCTTGAGGATTGGTTACTTACCCAACTCTGAAAAACTGACTATTGTTCTGCTAAAAGCAAGAAATCTGGTGAAGATTGGGCCAGACGATGAAAAAATACTTCCAGGTACGTCGCTTGTATCAAGGTAACCGCTTGTAACAGAGTAAACCACTTCTGCATTCACATTTGCACTTTACCAGTGCACAGGAAGTGAGTGAGGACCTATCTCGACAAAAACGTTTTATGTGTCGACGCATCTTCTCAACAGTGATTACATCACTGCAGTACAAGTAATGACGTAACAATGACAAGTTCCGCTATTGTTAGAAGACTACCGCTATAGTTACTTCTTAACAAACTATAGTGAAAGAATCAAAAAGAAAAATTCCACCCAAGAAATTTTTTAAATATCAAACATAGGTCTGTAAAGCAAGACAATAATAAATGTTTGCATAGAGAAAAATATGCGTAAATTCCGCTAACACAGATCATGAAAGAGAGAGACGTTTATGCAAAGTAGTGAAAAACAGGGGTCGTTGTACTCGATGACGTAGTTGGTGAATGGGTCTATCTGTCACGCGGAACGTTCTTACGTAACAAAAATTGCACATGCAGTCGAAACGCGTGGTGGTTAAAATAAAATCTGTCTGCTGTGTTGTGTAGTAAATCGGAAATGTGAAGGACACATCGATTTTATCATCAAGATTTGGCGCTTCATTAGAGTGGCGAAGTATTTACGATCAAAGTTCAGACGAGAAACTTGTTTGTTTAGCTTTTGAATGGCGACAACATTTTTTAACATGAGTAGCATTGTGGCATTAGTGGCATTTCTATTTTGTGGCTGAAAAGCAGCAGAATTCTATCACAGTCTTTGTTATCTCTTCCAACGCGGTGCGAGTAGCGAGCGAAGAAGCGATGTTGTTTTTACGAGGCTTGCAACTGATCCTCTTGCTGCAGATCCTTACGTACGAGTCGCAACGTTCCACGAAGGAGGTTTGCTAAAAAAGAAGAAAACCTCGACCAAAAGGCAAACCTCGAATCCAACCTACAACAACGTGATCTCCTTCCGTGTGCCGCCAGATGTCCTACCGCAGGTGGAAATTCAGTTCTGCGTGGTCCATGAAAGCGGGTAAGAACACATCGGACGGCTACAAGTTGGGCGTTACACTTGTAAATGGTACCGCAGCGTCTGTGTGCCTGCGCTCAAATATATACTGCAGCAGGCAGTAGGTCTGTGAAAACTGTCCTTCAGTATCTACTAACAAACACGTAATGTTAAATTTTTTGTTTCTTGAAACCTTCGTTTTCCGTCTGCATTAAAATCTCTTAATTCGTGTCGACAGCCGTAGGTGTAGGAACGCAAATGCTTACTGTTGCCAAAACATTTAAAAGGAAACAAAAAATTTGGGTAAAAATTGCGATAAAAGAGGTTGAAAGTGGAAAACAGATTGGTAAAAGTCGGCAAAAGTGCTTTTGAAATTTGCAGATTGTTGCAAAAATCTGAATTTGAAAAAAATTTTATAAAAATTGGGAAAACGTTTGGTGATGACTTCTTTAGTTGGTCAGGTAAGGAACAGGAAATAATTGGGTTGAAAGAGATGTGACAATTGAAAAAAAAAACAATTGAACAATAACCACTTGTCTTCCAACATGATTATACATCCAACGGCTATAACCATGTCATCCTACTAGATTGAACTTTCAACGCTTAAATGAATTCATTTATTCCTGGTCAGCTTCCCCAGACTCATTTACAGAAAGCTGATTAAGATGAAAACTTGACTTTCATGAAACAGCACGTGAGAGAAGTCAGACTATAAGTTCATCCAAACGTCTCGTTAGAAACACACAACCAGGACCGAGGTTTTGGGGTGAGTTGCCGAATGGTTTTAGAGCTAGCAACTTAGCATCTGGTGCTGAGCAGCGATGTAGCATGATTAGAATGCTTTGGCACCACCAAGTGCGCACTTCAGGCGTTTGGACAACTATTGTGGCAGTACAGTGTGCAAGGATTCTGTCATGTCCCAGTAGAAATTTTTCACATTTATTCTACACATAAAAATATTCATGATTTTCAGTTCAGTACTGAGAAGAGCATGAAATCAACTGTTTTCACATGTTTAAAATCGAGTTAAAGACAATTCTTTTCACAAGTTAAAATATTAACTTAGTGACTGTGACTGCCTTTGCTTTAACTGTGTGAAACATGATCTTTCAGCAGGAAGTACATAGGCCCCCGGGTTTAACTGTTTCTCAAACACTTGCTCCATTTTCGATTCTTCGGATGTCTGTGGATTACAATTTGCAAACCTTTGACTGATTCAACCTTTGGAATTAAACTTTCGCAGCTTTTACTTGAAAATTCACGCTGAACAGTACTGTAGAATTTACGTCATACTCTTATGCCTTGCTATTGGCTTACGACACCATGGCTCGTTTACATAGGTGTATATTAATCTGTGTATTTCTTGTTTGTTAATTTCGTTAATATACAACTCGATGTTTCGGTGAGATCATTGCAAATCTAACGCTTTGCATTTGAACAGTAAACTTCAGTTCATGATCTGACAGATAGTATTTGCAGCAGCATTGAGCTTACACTAAGTTACCCCAGCCAGGCTCGTTCATCGACATGACCCGATGCTGCTTTGTGACGACATAACTAGCTTACTCCGTCGCTAAATTTTTTCGCCGCAGATTTGGGTACATTTCATTCCGTCATAAAGTTCCAAGATCTAAAGACCCGCACTACATGAAACAGAGCTGTACATTAAAATAGGTCCGCCTGTGAGCGCAATAAGGTTAGCCCAAAAAACTGTTGCAGTTTAAGTAAGAAAACAGGTAGCGGTAAATGAAAATCACGTCTAAAGCCTGCTCTCACTTCAGAGTTGCCAAAAATAATCCGATTAGTTGCTCGGTTCTCATGATCTTGCCTCAGACCCACGCGTCGTGCTAACCCTGTGGTTTATAGCAACCGGCATCGTAATGCTTAGGCCTCTCGTATTAATGCCAACGTCTCCAAGAACCCGTCCTGCTGCAAATCGACGATTTCTAATAAAGTCAACCGCTGCTGGCGCCGGGTTGTTACGAGAAACTTCAGTGAGAGCGCTTTGTAACGAGTGTGAAAAATACAACCAACCAGCAATCATAACATATTACTTCACAGAAATATGCCGGGTGATTGACAGTGCTGTCTGCTTGTAATGACCAGCAGGGCACGAATAGTTTTCATAGCGTAAATCCGTAATTGGTCTGCCCTTTTGATTTAAGCAGCGGCTGCTTATAAGCTTGTCGAGACCACACTGCGTGTTTGTAATTATAATAAGCATCCCATCTATACGCAACTTTACTAACGTAAGAGAATTTCCGCCGCTTGTGACAGTAGAAATGAGAAAAGTTTTTCAGTGTTTGCCGCGCGCTTTATTAACCTGTCGACAATATAGGTGCGTACGTTATTTCCATTATAAATCAGAAGCAAGGTACGCACCTACATCTTACATTTATGCGCTTAACCAATGGTATGTGGCCGTAAACGCTCTGTTTGACATAAGTGGACCATGACGCCATGTCTGCTTGCGTTGTTTCAAAATGAACCAAAATCAATTTTCGAAACTGATTATGAAACGTTTGTTGATACAATGATTAGTTTGTGAAAAAAAGAGTTCTTCCAACCACCACAGAGGAAAAACATCTAGTACTAGACAACCCCAGTGATCAATCGTTTAGGCGCAAAAGTCTCTTCTCAGACATTTCTATCAAGTATAGTTCTGCAGCACAAAACAAAATCGTTAGATTATGATAGTTTCCGGATGAGCACAACCTTGAAATGAATTCTTGCGATTCCACACTGGGCAAAAACAAATGACGAATATTTCCAAGCAAAAATTTTTGTTTACAACATTTGTTCATTGAAGTTAAAGCTCTTTTCCGCCCAATGACTTTAGCAAGGCACAGCTTGCATTACAGATTAAAGTCGTTTTCTTCCGGACGTGATCAAAGATATTATCCACTGAGGAAATAATGCTGTCGGGTCACAGTCCGTATATACCCTATTCTATATTATGGACATGTGGGAACTCTCTTAGGCGGTTGCTCTCGGTAGACTGTGTCGCGTCTATTTTAGCAAAACATCATGATACACAGGATTAGTAAGGGAGCATCTGATGTGCAAGGGCGCAACAACTTGCTTGGATTTGAGATTCATACAGTAAAAAACGACCATTACACGTGTATTCTTTGCAGTGATATTTTCCTACGTTATATGATGTAGATACAGGGATAACCAAAAACACCTGCGTTGAGCTAAAAAAAGTTACCTGCGCTTTCCCTTAAGTGTAGCGTGATGTTGCTGATGCAAGTTTACGTATTTGTTTTCTTTTCGTTTGTTTCCTAGATCAGGGGTGGGAAACCTATTTACTATCACGGGCCGCATAAAATGTGCATTATCGCTGGCGGGCCGCAAAATCAATTGATTTTATCCACACATTTTGCCTTTATCTAACTATGAGGAAGAACGACTTCTCTTGGCTTACTATCTAACTACTTGCTTATCATGGTGCCTCGTTTTGAAGAGATGTTGTACTCTAACTTGGGTAAGGAAAATTATGTTGCGGGCCATATCAAGTGTTTACGCGGGCCGCAGGTTCCCCACCCCTGGCCTAGATGTTAAACTTTTAATCTTTGGTTAAGAAAGTCATATTTCATGAAATAAGATCAACTCTTATGCTTATGCCCGACACTGTAACAATGTTGCTCCTCTTGAAATGTAAGCGACAATCAGGCCAGTATTATCTTTTCGCCTGCCTTTTGTCAGAGACAAGGCCAGCCGAGCAGATAGAAAGGAGGAGATTGGATATTTTGAAATCGGTCCTCACTCAAGCGGGGCCGAATTCGAGCACTGGAGAGACCTGATGGGCAACAGGCCTCAGGCTCGCTGGCACCGACTCAAGCCTCCGCCAGACGTAGAGAAGATCACCGCTGGAGGGCAGTCTGGCTCGAACGAAACGTGAACAGCAGCAGCAGCACGTCATCGAGACCGGCTTGATCTCATTCTCATTCCGATCTTTCTCAGGAATAGCTAATGACGCAACCTACGCCCGGGTCGGATTTTATCTCCCTTTTCAGAAATCTCGGGCGCAAACCGTTGATCACAAATTTAACCAACACGTTTGGGAAATCTTTTCAAAAAAGTACCTTGCAACATTTCAAGCACGACTGTTCGTAAAGATAAACATTTACGTTAATCGCTTATCGATCATGATCCGTTATCGTTGTCAAGCACTTCGCTCTTCACCTGATTAAGCGGCTTTTAACATGTAGCTTGCGATAAGCAGGTGCGTGCGCGTAGTGCCACCGTCGTCGAGAACCGTACCACCCGTACTCACTATTATTCGATGAGAACTACTCCCCGAACACTGCAACACACTCAGTCAGCAAACGCTTTTTGCTGTGTGCTTACTCAACATAAAAAAGATGTGCTTACTCAGCATAAAAACGTAGCTGTTAGCTCTTTTGCAATCACGCAAACGTCGATTGGTTTGTAATTTGCGTTGACAGAAAACCGATTTAGATGATAGGAATATAATTTGCTGGTAGAAAGACGATTCATCAAGTGGCTCTGTTAAAATTAAAGCGCCACAAGCAACCAGAAAAATCGAAAACCTTCGACATCCATAGCATTCATACCTTCCATAAAAGAAAAACAAAACGAAAGTGCAACTGATTTTACGCATGACTTGGCACTTGATTTAAAATGATGAGGGTATGTATTGTTTTCTGCTTTGCGCTTGTACTAAATCGCTCCAAGTCATATCCTTCACGTTATCCGCAAGTCATTTGAACTTGTTGTTTGGCAGGGTGTTCTTTTTGTTGGGTACAGTTTTACATGCTGATGTGTTGCAATGCTTGGGGTTAACCGTGCGTCGTCTCGAAAATTATTATCTAACCTACTTGGTATGGTCTGCAAATTGGGTTCGTTTCCAGACGCCTGCACTTGATGCTTGGGTTGTTCAGTCTCCTTGTACTTTAAGCGTATCGATCAGGGGTGGATCCAGCCAGTAAGGTTAGGGAGGGACGATTCCAGTAATATCTGGTAGTTAAATCTCATTGCGAGTTCACTACTGTAAGAGGGATGAAGTATAATTCACAACACTGCTCTGACAAAACAGTAGGCGGCAAAATGGCCTTGTATCGCGAATGTTGTTTTCCGAATTGTACAAAATCATGGTGAATAAAGTTACTTTCGTAGGTTTTAGGGAGGAGATCGCCCCAATCGCCCTCCCCGGATCCGCCACTGGTATCGATAGAAACGATTGAACGTGGTATGTCGTCACTTGTCTGCAATGCATGTCACGATCGTCTAGCGCAGTATTGTCAGTCACCAGCATGATTTTATCATTTCACCCAGTTTTAGCAAAGCCCTCAACACATGCGACCTCGAAGCAATTTATTGCCTGTTTCAAACCCTGATTGGAAGGAACGTTTTGCGAACATTTTTCGCGCAATCAGCTTCTGAATGCATCTCAATGACGTTTTTCGTTTACCTGACCATGCGTTTTATTACCAGCTTGCTCGCTTCCATGAAGGTGTTTTTATTATAATCGTCGTGTCCGTACATCGTATTCACTTTATCCCACCCGTGACGCGTTCACCAGCCGTTAGCTTCGTCTTGAGCTCGAGCGTTGATCAGGAACATGTAGCGATGACAGGCAGTGGAGCACGGCAATTAGACGATACGAATATTGCGAAAATGTAATCGAAACATGCTCAGAGAATTGTCGAGGTGCAAATGCTTGTCTAGGGAGAAGTTACCCTGACATTAGGTAACTTGTGCAGTCATTTGTTGACGCTTTGCCAAACTCTGGCAGTTCTCCAACTTTATTTCGAGGTCTCTTCAAACAGTTTGCTTGGAGGCACACTGACTGCAATTGCCTAAGCTGCAAAACGCAAATGATTAATGATGCGAAGTAATTTCACCAATCTTTGCCAAGTGTTGTAACTTAACAAAATCTACAAAACAGAGTTTGTTTTCAACTTTCATCCGGAAGTGTTCTTAAGTTAAGGCGGTACCGCGGTAATCACCAAAACGAAATTTCCTGCTATATGACTTTTGCTTCATAACTTCTATTTGCCGCGAACGTACTGTGCGTTTGCTGTTTCACTGCGGGTGTGAATTTTGCACAGTCATCATTTTCACGAAGCGTTAAGCAGCTTAACACGTTTGCACCAATCACAATTCTTCACACTCAACTCTAACGTTTCATTGATTTTCTCTACACGTTGCCTTTTGTCTCAGAGAGAAAATATGCCTTTAAAATGCACCATTTAAGTTTAGCCGAGGGCTGAGCAAAAAGCCTTGTTTGTTATATTGTGCGGAAACTCATTAGCGCACATTTTTCACTTTGTTTTTTTTTCCTCAGCGTGTGTATCTCACTTGCTGCAATTTCTGTCGAGCTAGCAATGACAAATGCATCTCATTAAAACCGCGCCAGTATCTTCAGCCTTTGTACGATCTTTCTGTTAGATCGGCTGTAAATAAAATGTTTCATCAAAATATGCGTGGTTTATTGTATCACGGTTAGGATTTACCAAATTTAGACCGAATAAAGCTCTGAACCCAGTGGCAGGGCAGCATTTAAGTTCAAAATTAGATGTTTGCAAAGCGAGTGAGCATAGGGTTACCGAAATTTAATTAAATCTTTTAACGTTGAAATCTAAAGTTGTTACTGAAAAATAAAAGTAATGAGTTACTTTTTATGTTAATTGTTTAAGCAATGTTGTCAGCACCTCCTGTATCTTCCACCGACCAAAGTGGTTTCACTTGATCTTCGCAACTCGGTGGTCGTGTTCTGCACCACTAGTGACACAAAACTTAGATTCAAATACGCACTCGCAGCTCTTGACAGATCTTGCATGACGCTGCGTTGCAACTGATAGCGTGTCGTCATGTCAAAGAGAAGTAGGTTTGCTCGCAGTATGACCGCACGCTGGTTGATGTTGGGTTTACCTCCGATGAATACGACGTTAAACAAGAACAGATTGAACAGTTGTGCCGCAGCGTGCGTCTTTAAACAAACAAAGTTCAACCTTTGCCGAAATCGCACTCAGCATTTCAAAAGTTTCATACCAAGACAGGAGATACAAACACGTAACGAAGTTGAGACCAAAACAAAGTTTAAGTACTTGAAGCGATTTATGTTTAATTACCTGACTCCAGCATGCATAAAAAATTCAATTAAGAAAAATGAGCATCTATATTGCAAATAGTTTCCTCGATATCTTCTGCTATTGTGCTTACAGAGCAATTTAAAAGATGAAAGATCCCCGCCAATTATGCTATGTTCGTTATGCAGATAAATTGACAAATTGACATGAAAGCTTGACAAACCGGGCAAATTACTTTTCGTTTTTTTGTGCATCTCTCTTAAGTGGCACTTTATACCAAAACGGAAAGCAATGCGTCTGCTGGTAATTGCTGTAAGAAAATTGTCAACTGGGAGACGTGTATGCGAGATTACCAGCTTAAAATTAGCCAACTGCATCTTGCCGACTTCAGGAAGATTTGGCCCAAGGTGTCTGAACTCATTCGCGACGGCACAGCCGTTCGCAGCGCAATTCCAACATGCTGTCGATGTCACATTCAGGCGCGTCGCCAAGTTTCGGTTGAAGCAGGTCCGCAACTAGGGGGGCAACAGGGCAATCGCTTCCCCCGAAATTTTCAAAAACATGCTTAGTGTTTAGAAACAACAGCAAATCGCAATAATTTCCCCCACCAAAAATATCAGCTGTTTGCGGCCCTGGGTTGAAGTCTGGGCAATAAGAAAACCCAATCAAGGCCAAACAGGAGCCCTATCAGCGAAATACTAAAAATGCCATCACGTAACTTAGCAAGGGGGTCAATCACGAAGGGATCTTGGCAAAAACAGTCCCCAACTGGCGACAACCCTGGGCCCATTACATCATCACACAAAGGGAATTTGTTGACGATTCAACTTGGAAATAAAGTATTCAGGACCGGTGTCAAGCAAAATTTCTGACCTCTGCGAAATTTCTGACCTATTATTGTTTGCCAGTTATTTTACTTCTCAGAGTAAATGATGAAAGTTTGGTGTTTACTTTTTTGATGCGTGTTGTGTAAATTAAAACTTTTTGGTTAGATGTCAGACATCCACAACAAACTACAGTACGGGAATAAGTATAACCACTGAAAAGTATTGGACTCAGTCTTAGACCTCAATTATTTTTCTTTTTCTAACCCTAAGCTAACCCTAACCCTACACACTTACCAAAACACTAAATCCTGAGCCCTAATCATCAGTTTTCTGAGCGTATTTAATATGCAAAATGGCACTCTGTGCATGCGCACATGGCGTAAAGTCAGAAATTTCGCAAGTCAGAAATTTCGCTTGACACCGGCAAAGTAGTTGGATAGAGCTGGTGTCACCAAAGCTGGTGGGAAGGGTTCGATTCCCGGTCGGGTCACAACGTAGCCTTTAAAAGCAGTCCTCAGCGCTAATGGGAGTGTGCAAGGAAAGATTTACGCACAGTGATACCACTGGCCTGCCACCAGTGCAGCATTCACTGCGAATGTAGCCGCGTGGCCTGCGTCTTAAAGTAGGCGGAGAGAGGCGCACGCAGACCCCCTCACCCTCCAAAGGGAGCACAAAGTGAGTAAAATGAAGCTTTCACTATTTCATATAAAGTATTCTGGAAAACTGGCCAAAATAAAAAAGCAAGCATGGTTCTCAGTGCATGACAAACAGAAATTCATTTCCTTCTTATTATTCATAGAGTTGCATGTTTGTGTCATTGATGTCTTACAAACTCAAAAGGGCAATTGCATGCTGAACAGGCCCGTAGCCTTGGGGGCAGTGCAACCAAATTTTGTTGTGTCCAGAAAAATATGTTTGAAACATATAATAAAACAAAAATATTGCCCCTTAACAGTGGTGGTTTTAAGGTTAGGGGGGCCCGAGGCAAGACTACAAAGGGAGGCCCTCTGATGACGTCATCATACTCAGCCAACCGTGATAAGCACTTTTGATCAAGCCTAAGATATGGCCACCGAAGGATATGTTCCTGAGACTACGGCATGACTGACATAGCAGAAGGAGAAAATGCAAAGGGTGTTCATGATACACAACTTTGAAAACACTGAAAGGTG
>JGI24021J15306_10002600_pt1 | contig 19705 bp, 7 predicted proteins | sample Ectturendosymbi1_FD_15306 | JGI IMG/M metagenome (IMG submission 15306)
CAACAAGGTTCGTTGCTGCTCGTTTGCGAACCTTGTGGTCTTGATGAGATTTCGGAACTGAGTAGCACCCGCTGACATTCAACATTTTGTAAATCGTAGTTATCAGCATCAGCTGACATTTCGCAATTATTGCGTCATATTCCGACCTCAATTTGGCGTCACCAAAATGCTGCGCCCGGGGACAAATGTCCCCCCTTTCCCCCTAGTTACGCTAGTGCCCCTTAGGTTTGGCAGTCGCCTTAACCCCTGCGTTGGTTAGATGATGCAATAGTGAGTTTAAATCACGTCTGCTGTTTAGAAATCGCACGTTTTAACTTAGTTTTGCAATCCATATTGCAGAAATAACCACATCAAACCGCTGTGTGACTGTCGAGTGCAGTGAAATTCTGTACGCTACGCAACATGGCCTGGTTGTACTGTTTGTAGAACGCTAGACTGCATTTTTTAAATGTATTTGTGAATCTTCCCTCAGTCAGTTCTCTATGATGGGCCAAGGCCCCACTGGATTTTGAAAATTTTAGCAAAAAGGTTGGTTTCTTAGTTTAGAAAGGGAATAACACATTTCACCACTTTTGGCCCCCCCTAGAAAAATTAAAAAAAATCACCTTGTGTGGCCCCCTCTGGAAAAAATTCTTCCAACCCCCATGGCTGAAGGAAGCCCACCGGCGACTGTATCGGACCCACTAACTAAACACTCAGAAAAAAACGTAAGAACTGTTGACGAATCCTGATCAGGATGGCTATGCTAAAACCTAGAACACCGGAAATTACTCATAAATCTTCCGAAAAACGCAAAAAAGCGTCATCCTACTGAAAACCAAAAGAACACTAAGCACTGACATATAAGCTATGTGGGGGCCCGATTTTTTAAATTTAGCTTGTGACGGGGAGGGGCGGTTCGCACCCCTGTCTCCCGTCAGTAACGCCACTGATTGTGACCAATGTGCATGAGTACCAAACCACACTTATGCAACCTTCTTTTCATGCAGTATAAAAATACGTGACTTGTTAGATAAGGTCTGTGCAGGTTAGTGTGGTTACGTCTTAATCGTTAAGGTTTCGTCCTGACGTCTGAGTGAGTACTGAGCGGAAAGCTTTATTTGCTGTGGCGAGTTTTCTTCATTCAACTGCTAAATTTTGTTAAGCCTGCGTGCAGTGTTCTAATTCTAAGAAATTGTTCGTAGTCGACTCAAAATACAGGTCTGATTGTCCGGTTTGCGTATGGTGAGCTTTCACTGTGAAAAAATTAGCAAAGACAAGCATCGTTTAATGACCGTGTTGGACGAGATCCCAGACCTTTGCAGCTCTTGTTTCAAAGAGACGCTGCCAAGTCTTGCTAGCCGATCCCGCAACCAGGAGGAGGGCAACTGGGCAATTTCCCCCTCCCAAAATTTTCAAAAACATGTTCAATTATTAGGTACACTATCAAGCTACAATCATTTTCCCCCACGAAAATATCAGCTTGATGCTGCCCTGTTTGCTAGGTAAANTAAAGTCATAATTTGTGGTTTAGTTGAATACCATGGCAATACTTCTTTCTTTTNAAGTTAAGGGCAATGCTTATGCTTACTTGATGAGAAGCATCCTGCTTTGAAAATCTGCAGANAGCCTACTGCAGTGATCTCCAAGCTACGGCCCGCGGGCCACATCCGGTCTGCAAAGCCGTTTCATCCNGCCCGCGAAGACAGTTTGTCAACAATGAAAAAATAATTATATTTACAAAAAACAGGTTGATTTGGTAGAATGAAGCTTATTCCGAAACACTTACATTACGTGTGACTATGATATCCGGCCCTCGAACCTTTGATTAGCTTATGTGGCCCTCGGCCAAAAACGTTTGGAGTCCCCTGACCTACTGTGTGCATTATCGTAGTATACCTGGGTCCAGGGTATCGCTGCCAACGAAGCGCATTTTTTGTGATTGTTGCCGTAACATGGGTCATTTTCAGTCTGGTGTAGGAAAGGTAAAACGTTTGGTGGAGGTCCATTTGCATTGCAATTTGAAAACTATAAGCAAAATGCTGACGTTTCCCCCTTGAAAAATTTCTGCGGACTCCCATGACCATCAGAGTATTGTTGCATTTGGCAATGAACTAATAACCTTGTGGTTTAAGAATGTGTGCCGTGTTTGTAAATTAGATATATGAATGCTGTAGCTAACTTGGGAGTTATTCCAGTGTTCAATGAATTGTGCTGTGGAGTGATTTGCATACGGCACGGGTCTCTGTCACTGCTGCTGCCATGTGCATGAACTTAATAAATGGGTCTATGTTCAACATAGTGATATCGTCATTTTTAAGTCATTGTGATTTTCTATTGTGCAAATACAACTGCATTAGCCTACATATGCCTGACTGCAAATTTTCGGAAGGGGATCGTTAGGGTAAATTGGGTTAAAAAATGGATCGCTGCGTGAAAAAGATTGAAAACCACTGATCTATGCGATGATCAGATGGCTATTGGTGACTCTGTGCTTACAATGCACAAATATAATCGATGGAAAGCTGTTCTTCCTCTTACATCATTTAGTTGAGTTCAAAGATTATGTAGAGCACATGTTCCAGGAAATGTTAGGTGTATATTCGATTTGCAATTAAATGCTTTGTTTTTCTAAAGACGTTGCTTTCAACCAAATTGCCTTTTCCACTTTTAGGTAAAACCGATTCGTGACACTGAGCATGCGTTTCGATTTTATGGTAAACAGTTGTTGCTAGTTTTCGTCAAGGAATATTCGCCATCATGAACATTTGCTGAATTCAAATCGTTCTGTTGTCGACTCCCGTACGCACAACTAAGATCAAACCAACATTAACTGTTTTATCCACCAAATGCGATCATGGTTTTCTTCTAAAAAATATATCCTTCAAACAGCAGTTTGCAAGAGGCTTGTTCCGCACGTCAGTATTTATTGGTCTTAAAAGATGCTCGACGCATTCTTTCAAATTGTGCAGGATATTCAGGTATGTGTTATTTGTTTTCCGAACAAACAGTTTTTGGTTGTTATGTCTATGAATCAATACATCTAACAGGCGAAAGCAAAAATTAAATGTGAAAATGAGTGTGTTCAGGCGTTTTAGTAAACGAAATAACAGTGTGGTAACGATACAACTCTTTCTAAAGTCTAATTGCGACAAACAACTTGATTTGTCAAAATTTCAATTACAGCAGAATTGCGGTGTTGCAGAAGCAGACCTATTGAGGCGTTTAACGCTAGGTTTTAATGAGTTGAACTTCAAAACATCTAAACAAAACAAATAAAGAAACGATAAATAACGACGAATAAATAAAAGTCAAAAGTCCACTTAACAGTTGAGCGTCACTTCACGACTGAGAATCACAGAACAAAACGGTAACACGTCAACTTCCAATCAGCACTAATCAGCGCCGCGCCATCAATCACGAATCGCCGTTCAAGCGGGGCAAATGCCTCACATGCGGCAGCATAAAAATGTTCAAAGCTTATACAAACGTATTATTTGGTCTGTTCCGACGAAAAGATCAACTGCGTAATGTAACATGTCTTCAAATGAACACGTCGGTAAATGGAGACCCATAGTGCTTTTCTCATGCAACTGCTACTGCTACCTATGGACAGGTTTTATGGGCGTCGGAAGTGGGACTTGTTCCCCTGGATTTTGAAATTTTCAGCAACTCAAGGTTGTTTTCCTAGTTTCGACTGAGAAAAATCAAATTTCACCACTTTTAGCCCCTCCCTGGAAAAATTTAGGAAAAATCCCCTACTGCCTCCCCCCCTGGAAAAAATCCTTCCGAAGCCCCTGTCTGTATGTGTTTGGGAGCGAAAAACATTTGACTGCATCAATCCAACAAGTTGTTTGGAAAGTTCTGTTATGGAACTTAACTACTTGATGCAACTGCACTTTTAACTTAATTTCAGTGCAATTCTTCCCAGTTGCTGAAAACACCAACGTTTCAGTAGTTACCCCAATATTCACGTCTTGCTGCCCGTTCGAACGTCTTAAGGAAAATTATAGTTTAGGGTTGTATATGTTTGTGTCTCGCTTTGTAAATGTCTAGTAAATTTTGCCATCGCTAGGGTTTTGATTATAAACTTGTTAACTACTTCCACCATTTCCCTTGAGCTTGTTAAATCCTTTATGTGCGGAAGGAACAAAATTTTTTAGAATTACATTTGACTGAAAGACTGCAGTATTTGGTTTGTACCTGGTTGAGTTTTGCTTTACAGAAGAAAGCTGCAGTTTTGTGAATGAAGCCTGAGAAACAATTGTTTTGGTGTTTCTCAGATAGGAATTATTTGTTAGACCCCCAACTCAAGAAACAAACGTAAAAGTATCTTTCTAAAAATCAAGAAATGACTCCCCGCAAATGCGAGTCGAATCAATCAGAATTTACGTTCATTCATTTCCGTGCCTGCTTTTCCCCTGGGAAGTGTCGTGGAACCGGCAGCTCTAGAAAGACTCGAAATACTTCACGGTCATCAGCAACCTCTGATAGTTTTGCTGAGTCCGCATTAGTATTTTGAAAAATTAAAAATTAATAAATGCATTAATACTATACATTCCCCCAGTGAAAACAAGGAAAATAAAGATATTTACTTCATGCAGATTTGTTGAGCATTTCGACAACCTCTCAAATGAAATAGACGCAATTAATGCGGAGAATCCTGCTTAAAATTGTTTGAGAATAAACTCCTATTTGTTAATGAGATTTGTGTTTTCGGTCCTAACACGGCCTTTTGCAATTTTGGACACAGGCTGCCAAAAGCAGGTTTTTCACTGCAAAAATTAGTTTTGTCAAAAATTACGAACAATTATTAGCATCATATCTTCATCTACTGTGCTTCGTGCATGAAGACAAAGTCAGCGCTCATCCGTNGTGCGACTTTTGCATCATAAATTTTGTTCCAGTTTTATATTTAATGAATGTGTATGTGTACTTGTTTAGCATGCAACGGTGGTTATCAGCCATTTCCGATTGAAGCACCCCGAGTCCGTCGACTTTATTTTCTCAAATCGCCAACCGCTGAATTATTTTGCACAGGTAAAAGCAATGCCCCTGACGTAAAAAAGTTCTAATGTCGTGGAATGATTTGGTGCAGGTCTGTTGAAACGCAGAAGCCCTGCACAGCCTCTCCTACGCAAAAGCGATTGTAGCAGCGTCTTCTCGTGATCCCTTTTGTTTCTTACAAAAGCCTGCTGCACAGATGTTGCGACAGGTTGTGCAATCGTATGTGTCGCGGATAGTAAATAACATAAACCNAAACTATTTCGCATGGTTTGCAGCTAACAAATACAAGTGCAGGCCCCACCTTGCCCCGCTGGTGACGGCTCACTGCACAAACCTGCTGAAATGGAAACCTGTCCACCAAATTCAGAGGCGCGTGTTCAAGCCACAGTACCACGAAATTGCAGAGATGTGGACTAATTCATCTTTTGTCAACCCTCTGCAGCGCAACAAGCGCAATCATTCTCAATTTGATCTTATGGTTATTTTCTGCACATAAAATAAAGATCAGCTATTTCATTTTGTTGTTATGTGACTCGATTCTTTGGAATGCGTTGCATCTTCTTATTATGATTTTTAATTGGTTGCGTAAACAGAGTCACACAAATGCGAAACGAACGTGAACCTGCATATATCACTATCCACACATTGCATGTTTTTCCATCACCAGCACAATCCTTTCCATGAAATGTGACGCAACACTGACAAAATGATCACGTGGCTGTTATACCAAACGAACGTTGTGGCAGAATAAACACGGTAAATATTAAACAGCTGGTTCCGCTGATGTCAGGGTTTGAGATTAGTTGCAGTTTTTTTAAAGTTGTCGGTTCCAACACATGCTTCGACTGTGGTTACATACATCTTGAAAATGTTTGGAATTCTACGCAGCACCTACTGTAATTAGTTTCGGTGGTGAATATAAGTATCCCATGAAACTAGGGCGTACTTAGAGTCTTAAGAGAAGTTCGAAGTTCCGGATGTTCAAAGTTCAACATTTAGTTCAATCCCTATTTCAACCATCGCATCGTTGTTCCTGAATTGTGAAAAATCAACTGAAATCTTTAATCCAGTATTTCATATTTGTGTTTTCCGAAAAATGTGCAATGGCACATTGCAAGGATTCCAATAGTTGGAACAGATGCTTCAATACCATTCTGGCGTAGCCGGTTTGAAACCTGAATTTACTGTAAGGACAGAGGTCATCTTTTGCCGACGCTACATGAAAATCCAGGGATTACGAAGCGTTTCTAGCACTGCTGAAAAGCCTGGTAACTAACCAAAATTTTAATAATGGTTTTATAGTGTTTTGCAACAGATAATTTAAGCTTGTTTATTTGCCGGATGGCGATGACACAAAAAATTCAAGTCAGATACGACGCGTTTGTAAGAATGATCTTTCGTCCATGAATTCTTCTTTACATATTGCTATTTCCTTTGGGTGTGGTTCCGGTCATATTTCATCGTCAGCCAAGCATGAGTTCGGAATCTTGTTAACAGATTAACATGTGAGGACGCGGACCCTACCCCGTTTTCTTCAAATCACGTTGTTTGGATAGTGTTCAGCTTTGGATGCAGGTTCATAGCAAATGTTTCACGCAAGTTACGTCAAACATAAAAAAGGGTAATCTTATCAAGATCTTTGCCTGCTCATAATTTGCCACCACATCGACTGCTCATGATGATCTCTGTCAAAAAACTGTTAGTCTGTTCAAACACACATATTCGCCAAGGCAACATGGTCAGCGATTATGGGGCTAGAAAAATTCTTGGTGCGAAGGAATTTACTGGAAATTTTAATCAGAAAAGGAGATTATAGTTTCAGAAATTTTTCTTCGTTCTGTTCCAAATTCAGTCCTGCACTGGTAGCAGACGTTTAGCGGCTCTTTGCTCTACAAGCGTTGAAAAATATTTGCAATTTCCTTGAGTCTTTTTGAATAAAAGAAATCTGATGGTGAACGTCTACGGAATCTAATCAAACTATACAGAAAAATGTCATCTGCACATCCGCCACGATTCAAGTTAGAGATGGAGATGTTTAATATTAGGATTTGGATCCGCAAAATAATTGTTTTTGACATCATCGCAGCCGATAATGGTCTTTGCATGATCTGCACGTTTTATTTTCCCGTAGGCAAGTTTTTGTAAAAATAAGACGTGAGGACTTGATGATGTTTCACCACGTCATCGCTACCTTGAAGGACAGAACCACTTCGTAGTCTCTCCTCATCACACCTTAAGGCAGGGATTCCCAACCCGTGGTACGCGTACCACTAGTGGTACGCGAAGGTCTTCCAGGTGGTACGCGAGTAACTTCCATTTTTCACAAAAACCTGGATTCACAGCTTTCTAGTTTACGTATCGGGCTTTGTTTCTAAATAAATAAATTTTCTTGCAGCTTTCTGTTCCTATTATATCGCAATATCATGACTTTCGATGCGCTGTTAGCAAATTTACGACATGCATTGACAAATTGGTGGAAGGTAAACTCAAACAAAAATATCATTAAGTTTGGTTGTGGTCTTTTATTGTTATTTTAATGTATTGTATATCAGTCTTCTGAATAAACTTAGATTAGATCAAATTAGTTGTTCTTGAAGAAGTGGTACGCATTGACAATACAGGGTGCCCAAGTGGTACGAAATCGTAAAGAGGTTGGGAACCCCTGCCTTAAGCTGATGATAACGGTGATGCAACAAACATTGAGAATACCTCAATTGCGGTTCGGCATGTTACGGAGTCCAAGAAACGTTAATTGCCATGCCAACAAGGAAAAGACTGAATGCGGCAGCATCAGCGTCTAAAACATATCAAAATTGAAGCATTTTGATACTTGGGAAAATAACTATTACTTACTAAGCAAGAATTGCTGATGTTCATAAAACTTTGGCAATTACGGTTGAAGTAAATTAAAGTTCATCACCAAATANCTATTCTTAANCTTTTGTATCATCTGGTTTTTAAAAGTTAACAAATTCTTTGCTTGTACCGGGAAAGATGTCCAAATCAAAATGGTACAGAACCGTGTGTTGNAGCTGGTAGTATCGCCGGCATATAAGCTGGGTAATTTCAGAAAAAAATTAGCCTATAAGGCTGAAAGTGGAGTACATTTCATTAACATGGATGTTCCTTTGAAAAACTTACAATCTTCTGTTTGTAAAACACTTTGTTCTTTCGCTGGAAGAAGAATTGTGAAAAGATTTTTCATTTCGTTCATTTTCTGCATTAGCTAACTTAACACATAAACAGAATTCTCTGCGATTCTGACATTTTCGATGTCGTAAACGAGTATTGATTTTCGCTGTAAAATGTTCAAATTTTACCCCCACCGTTCAACTTGCAATAACTGCTACAAGNAANTATTCTTATTTCAGATTAGAAAAAATTCACGCAGGTCGTGTTGAACAGAATGTTGAAGTAAACTCTAAATTTCACGTGNTAAAATTATTCGAAAAAATCGGACCAACTAGCTGTGCTTTACAGNTTTTAACAGATGTTCGAAAGGTTATATATTTGTAGTTACAAACTTAGTTTGTCTAGCTAGTCTATTTTTACCAGTGGAGGTAAATACGTCGCCATTATACGTTTTAATTTTAATTTAGGTTCCAATTTTTCAGGATCGTTAAAATTAATCTGATCACTTTAGGTTTGTTCTTCCGTAGGCAAATTTTTGTAAAAGTAAGATAACAGGACTTGAAGATGTTTTACCACGTCATCGCTGCCTTGAAGGACAAAACTACTTTGTAGTGTGACATTTTGAAAATCAGTTTATTTCCAGTCTTTTTCCACTTGACATTGTGTGCATGCACAGTGGTTAGAAAAGTGTAAACCAAGCGTAAAGCTGGCGAAAACTTTAGAAAAGATATTGATTTTCTATTTCGTAAAAGTCCGTTCTGCCCCACCAGTTGCTCACAAACATGTTTTGTGTTTGTCAATTCCCTTTTTATTTTGAAAAGTCTTCGTGGTGGTCTTAACTGATTGACAAAGAAGGTTTTGCTTTTTTGATTGTCAATATCGTTTCAAATTGTGATTGACGGTTGCCGTTGTGCATTGATTCATTCCGGATGTCGTTTCCAGTCGGTTCGNACGAAGGACTTAGAAAACAGTATTGGAAGGCTTTTCAGCCTAATGCTCGGTGTGTTCACCTTTTCAGCCTCCTGACCCTCAATCCCAATGTAAAATAACTGTAAATCGGTTTTCCGCTTGTGTGGTAAATGCAGTGGGTCTGCAAACATTCTGAACGCAATCACTGATAATAAACAATGCACGATTTTCACAAAAACAAAGGATTATGTGTGGCAGATAGCCAGCAGGCCTCATGTTTGAGACCCTTTTCACGTACAATTTCAAATCTTAGTTTTGAAAAACACTGATGTTTCATAGAAAATGTGAGAGCGAAAAATATTTTGTCAATACTGTGAAAAACATGCTGCATCGATTTAGACTACTTTTAACAAGCACTTACATGAAGCTGGAAGAGCAATAAAGATTGCATCAGATTACTTATAGTAAATTTTTGGATGATTATTGTGCATAACACTTATTAACGTATCTCTTGACTGCCCCCTATGCTGCAGGCAAATTCGTGTCTCAATGGATGTTTAAAATTCAACATTTGGTTCTAATCTTATTTCCAAAAGTGCCTGATTATTCTTAAATTAGTAAAAATTAACTGATATCTTTTAATCTAATGCATTGCTTCTGTGTTTTCGTAAAAGTTTTGCAATGATTCGAACAGTTGGAACAGATGATTCAATACTTTTCTGGCGTAGCAGTTTTATCAAGCCTAAAAGTTGAGCTTCAGGTAACGACACAGGTCATTTTTTGTTGAGGCTACATGAAAATCCAGGGATTACGAAGTGTTTATAATCCTGGTAACTGACCAAATTTTTAAGATTAGTTTTCTTTTAGATCACAAGAAGGTTTTGCTATATCTATTTGAGCTAGTTGGGTTTCCGGAATCCGATAACAGAAAAAATTTCACATCAAATACTGTGTGTTTTTTACTATTTTAACTTTTGTTCATGATTTCTGTTTTACATACTGGATTGTGTGGTTCCGGTCATATTTGATCTTCAGCCAACCATGCGCTAGGTAAACTCGTAAACAATGAGGACACGGACCCTACCCCGTTCTTCTCAAAACACGTTGTTTGGATAAACTCAATGTTTTGATACGGTTCATAGCAAAGGTTCTCCGAAATTGACTTTCGGCCTTTTCAGCCTCGTACCTGATTTTAACGGTACACTGAAGTGACAGCTTCATGCGCGTTGCTGCCGATAACTTGCCATCGGTGCAGAATTCACTCTATCAACGTAGCTTTCAGACCAAAACACGACGCAGGGTCTTGAGACNGCCCTTCTGCTTTCCGCTCTTTTCTCACAAGCAAACCGTCGTTTGATGCGCCGGTCTCTTGGCACTTTCTCGAGGCATGCGGGTGTGTGACGTGACATGCCGGGTTGGGTTTGTCTTGGAGTATTTGGAAATGCTGAGTCTAACCACCACAACTATTTGGTAACAAATATTTTGTAATGGTGGTCAATTGAGCAATAACGTGAAAAACTTTTGCGGCATGCTGGACTGCATGCTTCAGTAAGGCGCGGTTGCTTCAGTGCTCGGAGGTGGCTTGCAGCCGCGTGGAGTGACTAGTGAAGCTGGGTTTATGATGGAGTATTTTTCGCACACGTCAGATCTTGATCATTTTTTGGAGTGTCCAATGAAATGTTTTGATTTTCTTGGCTAGACGGAAATACTAATATTTATTCAAAACTTAGTAAGTTCGCATAAGTAAAACAGTTTTCTTCAATTTTGTTCTGTTCATACGAATAACAAAATCAAAATTTAACGGTCAATCGAATAGCTTTTGATTTCATTTCATGATATTTGTAACTGCACATGGAGATGTAATGGTCTAACTATGGCCAGAATTTTCTACGTCTGCCCAAGCTTTTTCATAAGGAAGTAGCAAAACTTTACGCCAGGTCGTCTTGCATACATTTTGTGGTTGTTGGTTTTGTGTTATTTTTCCGTTTTTAATCAAAGCATATTGGTATGAGAAAATATAAGCTCAGATAATCTGAAACAAAAAATTGAAAACTGATTTTCTCAGGTTGTCTGTTGTGAAGTTTCTATCCAAAAGTTTGAGGGAATGTACACTTTAAACTCTTTGAAACTGCGAGTTTCACTTTTTTCGGCCAAATTGGGAAAACAGAAGATTCCGGTCATCGACTGACGGAGATGTTGTGGCACTCACGTCTTAAAGTGGATAGGTTTTGCCAAAAGACAGTGGCTAAAATGGAAGTTTTTCAGCTAATAATGACATAAGTGTAATAAAGCATTTGTGTGAGCCTCAGTTTGTAAATTGTCTAACAATATTTGAAAAAAGAAGAACAATTTCGTGAACTTTGGAAAATCATTCAACTACGGCTTTTAGTTAACCTTCCTTGTGAACAATGCATTTCAAATATTTTTTCGAACTGCTTAAACAAATCAGATCATTTTCTCAATCGTGGCATTTGAAAACGATTGACTTCGGGATCTTCACTCTGTGATGGAAAGGTGTTAATTTGCAAAAATATTGCATAAACGTGTCAACGAACAGACGGAAACAAGGTGCAATGCACCAAGCAATATGTGTAATTGTCTNTACAGTGCTCAGTGAGCTGTGCAGTCATACCATCGAAAATTTTTTACTACTACTTGATTTTCGCTGCATTTCAGGACGTTTTCTGTTGTGACTGATCGTGTACAAGTGTGCTTGGTTGATCGCACTTTTGTAACATAAAGTAACACAGTTGAACAAAGCCACGTGAGGAAAATGATGAGCGTTCCCTTGACTTTTTTCACAACTTTATCGTTTTTTGCCGTGATGTGCACAAGCAATGAGGTAGTAACAAGGTAAAAAATAATCAATCATTTCAAAGCTAAAGGAGAATGCTGTGAACTTTTCCAAAAAGCGACAATATTTGTTCCATGAAAACGTTGGAAAGCTAATATTAACAATTTAAAGTGAAAATAGTAAGGATACAAGTCTTTTCAGACAAAAAGTCAAATTATAAACGTTTCTGCAAAAATAACAAAGTTTCTGTTAAAGACTTTTTCATAAAGTTTTTTTCAGGCATTTCGACAACGATTGGATTAGGGATTTCTTGCAACTTTTCAGAACATCGCCACCATTGGACTTAACACTGGTAAGTGGAGCAACTGGAGTTGACGTGGTGGACGCTTGTATTCAAAAACTGAATACAATCAAATCACTTTCGAATGACTTTGGCCTGACTAAACGCATTGCTTACGTTGAATCCGAATTCGGAAGATTGGCTGGTATTGGAAGCTGCGATGGTGGAATTTGGCGGGTAAATTTTAAATTAAGATATGTGTTTTTTCTGTTTGTTTTACCGTAACCCATGTTTGTTGTTGCAAATATTTTTGTATTCTACAGAAATTTAGATGCATTTCTAAATTTTTTTGGTCGTTTCGTGGTTAAGTAAAGCAATGGTGTTTGCAAAAAAAAGAATTTTCCCAACGATCCGTGACCATCTTTCAAAATGAACTGGTTGTTACCGTAAAAGCATACGGTGCAAAAATGATGTTGGAGATCTTGAGCTTGTGAGATGCTTAATACGGTACATAAAATCATGTCCAGTCTTTTGCAATTGAGAATTTTCCGTCAAAATTCACCAAAACATAAAAAGCATAAACTTCTTCCCGTTGCGCCGCAAGCTTACCAAATAAGTTGACGCTCATTTCAGAGCTCCATGTCAACGTAGCCTGAGAAATCTCACTTTCACAGTAAATTCTCCTGTTCAAGAAAATCAACCGCAATCCTTGTAAATTGTACACAGCTATCTGAAGTTACTGAGCTATGAACTGAAAATGCTGAAAATATTGAATGTTTGAAGCACGAGTTGAAAAAACCTGAAGAAGATTGCAAGATCAAGTCAATTAAAGTAACTCGTTACCAGTTTGGGTTTATTTTAAAGGATTACGAATGAATCAAGAGTCTTGCAAAACACGGCAAATGTCATAAAAATTCTTGTCACAAGTAGACCTGACAGTCGTTTTTTTCTATTCAGCGATGCTACATCGACATACACACTCTTTTTTGCAAAACGTTACTGATACATAAAAACGTTTCAAATGTTGAATGTAGCAGTGCTAGTCGAATGCAGCGATGCTGCATCGACATACGCATACTTTTTATGAAACGTTGCTGATACATAAAAGTATATCAAATGCTCTTTATCGTGGAATGTGCACTATGCCGTACATTTATTGCTTGTTTTCAAAAGTTACTATTTGTTGAACAATATTTTCTTGGCAAGTGCTGCGTTATTCATATAATGGATTAATACTACCGAAATTGTAGGGTGATATTTGCAAAACATAAACAATGAAACATAAAATGTTGAAAATAAGCGTACCAGATGTGCATTTCCAAAAAAAGGATTGCATCAAAATGTATGAAACTTTCGCTAATATAACTTGCTTTAGATCTTGGTACATTAAGTTCAATTACTTTCTTTATTTTTTGTTGGTTTGATACAATTCTATTTTAAATAATAAAAACTTCTTGTATATAGTTTTGTTGTAAATGTTACATTATTTCATACTGGATCTCTCATTTGACGTTTGTCTAGAGCCCTTTTAATACCGCAACCTTAACTTTCTATTCACATGCCACAATTTTTCCAGTGAACCCATTGCCTTTTTACAATCGGGCTTGAGCGACCCATCCCAGTGCTCTAGACAAGATCCATTTTCCCATTTTAAGCGCCTCCTCATACCTAACGGAAACTATCGCTTGTGATGACGTTATCTGGCTCAATCAACCGTGCCACAACCTTTTTTCAAAATTTCCTGCCAACTGTATTTGGTCAACATAAACAAATACATTCTTTCTGCACATCTTACAATTGCCGGTGCGTCCCACCCATGGCGAATTCCAGCACCCTTTCTCCCGAAAAGACGCTTTTATGTTGTACATGTAGCGTAGATAAGGACAAGTTTTTTTCATGAAGCTTTATCACTTAACTGAAGCATTCAATGGTATTGCAAGTTGCAGAATATTTTGCCCATTTTTCATGTTGCATCATTTTACAATGAATTGCATTTGGTTGATGCTCTTTTTGCACGAATCACTTCAGCGAACTGCACAGTTTTACTTCAGCGTTATGGCTCATTATGCTAATGTGAAACGATTTTTTTCTTGATGCAGCCACAAACCTAAAAGAAAAAGAAATCTTTGTAATTGAACCAGTTTCTACTCCATTAAAGCTCGTGTGCAATTTAAAACATCTTTCATGCAATTAGTTTCATAATATTGTTAAAGGCGATTTTACATTTTAAAGAAATTTAAAGAAACTGCAAAATATTCATGAACTTAACGGGACACGTAAATAAGGATTTGTTTGTGATTTTGTTTTGTGTGTTTTGACTGTGTTGGACGTCTTACTTTAATGCTTAAAACTTATCAATAGGCCTATTTGTTATTTCACTTGTTAAGTGTAGATAATACACTCAAGTATGTGACATTCGTAAATTGTCCTTTCTTTTTACGATGAAAATGTGGAAGCCTTTTTGAGCTTATTGATAAATAAACATGGACAGAAGGGATCGTTATCTTAACAAGTGTAGAGCTTATCCAAGTGGCTCTAAAAGACCAAGAAAGCAAAAGAGGCAAAAATAGGAGAGGAAGAAGTTGCAGCCAAGTCAAGAAACATTCAAGTTACTATTTTGCAGTGGCAGTGAATTTCAGGGGAAACATTTATGCGGAACCTGTAAAAGAACAGAAAATCGAAGAACATGTTTTTGCAGACTTAGATCTACGTAATGATGAAAATAGACCTAGTTTAACCAGCAGTGCAGTAGCAGAAGACCGTCAAGATGTATCATCGAAAAACACGATAGATGAGATGGCTGACGCTATCACTGGAGGCAACGATATCGGTTTCTGGGTCCTCTGGCCAGCCAATATACCGGAAAAACGGGGGAATATTGGTCGAAATGTGAAACAGGTTCTTTTTGACATTGTGATGAAAAATCGTTTTGAAACATGATTTTCCACAACACAAAAAAGACAGAAACTTGTCACGGAGATGTGCCACAAGTCTTATTCGTCGCCAGAACCACAATGGCGAAGTAGTCAACAGAAGCTGACTTTGTTTTTCACCTTCACCAACTTGTGTTCGAAGTTTCACTTGTAGACTGATGTGCGCGGATGTGACTAAACGCGCCCATTTCCTTATTAGAAAAGGAATCATTGACTGGAAGCACGCGCATGAGCGCCTGAAGAGCCACGAGCATTCAATGACACATATAGATGCTACGATCACATTTAGTCGCAGATGTAATTAATCACTATGAAGAATAGTCAGTCAGGTCAATCAATGCGAACAATATCGAAATCGGCTCTGCCTGCAACGTTTGCTTTCTGTCGTAAAATTTATTGCTGAGCGAGGACTGGCGTTTGGAGATGATGAAAACGTTGGATCGCCCGGAAAGTTTTAAAGTTTGTTACAGTTGTGTTAATAAATTTGACTCACAAGATTACGTCGCAAATATTAAATATATGTGGAAATACTCGTGATTTCATCGATCATCCCCTACCTAAGCATTTTGTATCCGCCCATGGGGCCTCCCACCACGCCTGAGCCCCAGGTCCCACACCATCTAAATCCCGCGCTGTGCTGTACATGAGTGTTAATAAAGATGCTGTACTTCGCTGCATTTTCTGTTTATTTAACTCTAAATTTTGGCGGCGCCTGTTGCAAAAACTGGTGCTGATTAAATCCAAAAATGCTTGTACGGTGGTGGATTTATTAAGCACGGCCTACTGTATTAAGACCAGCTTCGGAAACTCAAGTTAGAGCTAATAACAACCCTTTTGGGCCCACGGTTATCATATTTTTGCCCAAGTTTGAACGCCATAACTGGCCAGCCAATTCAGCTAGAGAGCTGTTAAAATCCTTTACGGATTCGGCAAGTCTTCTAGTTTCGATTAAAAAAATATTATTTCATTTGGGTCAGGGGTTCTCTTGGGAGGACGTCACAAAATGGGGGTGTTTTTGAAATTTTGACCAATTTTGACTAGCCCTGGATGCCAATCCAATGAGCCAAAATTTTAACTCAAACTTGATTTGGAAACTAGATGATCATCCGCGTCTATAAAGCTTTTGATTGACCTTCTAGCATGTCTGGAACCTAATTTATGGCACAAAACACTGTTGTGCACACAAATCCAAAGACTGCATGAGTCTCCCACTGGCGACTGGTGCGGCTCGCGATAACATGCTATAGAGCTATTCGAACCTTGAAAAGACTCCTGAAGTGTTCTGGTTTGCACTGAAAAAAATCTTTTGAGATTTGGGTTTGGGGTTTTCGGTGGGTGTCGTCAGAAAGAGGGTAGGTTTTGCTTTTTTGGTTAATCTTTTATGACGTCATCACAGGGACAATGAGCCAAAATGGTGGCTCAAAGTTTGGTTGTATTCTAGGCTGGAATATGAAGCTTTAGAGCCCTAGATCGACTTCCTGGCGTTTCTGGTGCCCAAGTTAGGGCCAAAAAAAACCAAATCAGTGGGTAGTATGCTGAGTAATTTCAGTGGATTTCCTTAATTAATATCCCTTATTTTGCCACAGCTTTTGAACCAGAAATGCTAGAAAGTCCGTCAAACCCTCTAAAGACTCGTATTGTGGCATAGAATCCCCAAAAAACTTCGAAGCACAAAATTGGATGGATTGTTCGACTCCCAGGGGATGACGTCATTATCCAAATGTAAGCAAATATGCATAAACATCCTCTCATTATGTAAACATCAACAAAAAACCCGAGATCTCAAGCTAAAAATTTTTTGCAGTCTTCACTACAAGCTTTCACGAGTCTTTAAAGGGCTTGAACAGCATTTTAGCCTTTTCTGGTGGCGAGTTATGGCCATATACAAACTGGGTGTTATACACCCAAGGTTAGTGTTTGAAGGGGCAGAAATTTTAACCATTTTTTGTTTTTTGGGGCATGATTTTGGTTCCAGATATGCATGCTAGAAAGCCAATCAAGGGCTCTGAAGACTCGGATGATAGTCTAGTTTCCAAAAAAATCTTGATCCAAAAACTTGGATTATTGGATTGGCGCCTAAGGCCGGGTAAATTAGGCCAAAAACAACCCACTTATGACGCCCCCCCAAGAGTACCCCAAACACAAAACTGAAAATTTTTTTCTGTCGAAACTAGATGTCTTGCCGAATCCGTAGATGGTTTGAACACCTCTCTAGCTCTAGCCACTGGCGAGTTATGGAATTACAAAGTTGGGACAAATAGTTGCCGTTATGGGCCCTAAAGGGTTCCACGGTATGAAATTGTAAACTGCCGCTCCACCTCTGCTATGCGTACGGTCATACGCCTATTTAACAAATGCCAGTTTTGCATATTCCAAAAACTTTCATGACAAACCGAAATGTTTGTATGAATAAATGAGACAAATTTGGGAGGCTTTTGCACAATGCACATAACGTGCTTGAAAACTGATATTTCACCTGGAATCTAAGGTTGTACGAGCAGAGTTTTAACTGTTTTTTTACTTTAGTATCTGAAAAAGGCGGTTTGTGCAAGTTTCCAATTTTAAGCTTCCCACATAACTTCTCAAATATACAGAAAAGTTTGAGATAAATTTGAGGATGTTTAAACGTCACTCTTATTTGTATTCCAAAAAAGGAATTTCATGACATTTCATGTTCTGGTGTACTGATGATAGCACAGATTTTATATTACATCATAGCAGAGATTTCCATTTCAATATGCACTTTATATCATTGCACGTATGTATCTTCGCCAGAGCAAGAACAAAAAATATTTAAATCTTTAGTTTCATCCTAGCAGTGAACATCTTTCTAGAAAGTTATGAGAAGATAATGTTGAGAATGTAGCACAACTATCAGAATGCGCAGCAAGAAGGAACACTCTTCATCTTCATGAACATCTCTTAAAATTCCTCTTAAAATTTCAACAAATTGCATGTGAAGAAACTCTTAGAACAAGAAGTTCTTATTGTCGCTTCACACTAACAAACATGCAGACTGGCATGACGTTTTAGTTTCAAAAGCAAATCTTCTCAAGGCTACGCGCACAAAATGTAGTTCAAGAAACAGGCCGGAAAAATTCAAAATGAATGCAAAAATTAAAGTGAACCTGGGACGCACAACCGCAGTGACATACAAATCTTGGAAAATATTTTACTATTAGTATTACTTTTAAAGAAGGAAAAACAAACGTGTAGAAATAGTATTATTTTGATAAAGATCACACAAAACATTCATCAACGAATTACGGAATCTTCGTCTTCGCTTCAACTTTCTAACATACTGGTTGAAGCATCGCGACAGTTTGGAGCCCACATTGCTAACATGACAAGACCGGACTTCAGGTAACTATTACACCGAGCAACAATCACTTGTTTAGCCAGCTAGTGTTGTTTGTTTTGCTTGGTGGTTGCTATTGCGTTGCCTGCTGTTGAGGTGTGTTGCCTAAGAGTTCCTTTTGCAAAAGTACTTTCTAAACTGTTATCTTTTCAGTGGAAGAGCTTTAACTTCGATTAATGAAAACAGCAATGTGAAAAAATAACTGGCATTTCAGCCTACCACTTCGATCAGCGCTTGCCGCCAGACTCTTCATCGAGCTCCTTTCAACAAACCTTCCAAGGACTCTTTCAGATCAAGCAACGTGGTGGGCGACATACCACAAGCCTTTTCAGTCTGCATCCCACTTCCAAACACGTGTTTCGACTTTTGAAAAGACAACAGGTATGTACTTGAATTGTAGTCTAAGATAAAGTAACATCGAAAACAACAAAATAAAATGCGATCGTTGCATGGGCACCTGTTATGAAATTTATCAAAACGTGTTTTGTTCATTGGAAAAGATACGAAATGCTCAATGACTTTTTTCGCTCAAAAATCGACTACTGCAGCGGAAGGTATGGTCGATTTGCTTACAAAACGCTTTTGTTACTTGCAAGAGTAATTTTTAAGCTTTGAGAAAAGATTCTTTCGCGACCAAAAAAGTTTCATACTACGTTTTAGGATGTAGGGGTGTGCAGTTAGCGGCAGAGGGCCACATGTGACTCGCCACAGCATTTTCCGTCGCCCGTTGAATTCCCAGGAAAAGTCTGCAAATCGAAAATGTCTTTTAATTTATCACCGTAAATCTTTATGCTGAAGCCAACTTGAAATGGCCCACCTTTGTTTTCAGAATCGGGTTGTTTATGATTTGTTGATGTCGATAGAAGAAGTTTATTGTTCTAGGGTGAGGGACCGCAAGTTCATCGAATCAAGCCCTAAAAGCAACCAAATACTGTAAATTGCGCAACCAGTAAACAAAACAAAAGCACATAAACAAAAGTAAACAAAGCGTAAATAACGTAAACAAAACGCAACACGTAAAAAATTGATAACAGATAGCAACGTAATTTAGCACATTAGGCAGATCAAGGGGGAGTCACCGATAAATATCTGTAAAACAGGATTGTCGTGCACTCGCCTGCAAATTCTACTAAACACTATCTGCAGAAAACCAGGCTTTAATTCACTAAGGACACCGCTCAATCATGGAACTGAACAAGCGAGCAATGAAACTCTGAACAAACACAACAGCGTAACTGATCAAATGCTTCCCAGGGTGGGCAAACTGCACTAAAAGAACACGTTGCAGTATTGCATTACGAGACCGCAAGCAC
>JGI24021J15306_10002601_pt1 | contig 19705 bp, 14 predicted proteins | sample Ectturendosymbi1_FD_15306 | JGI IMG/M metagenome (IMG submission 15306)
ATATCTCAAAAGCTTGTGTTTCATCAAAGTAAATGTATTTGCGCCATCAAACGTATACTCTCTACTACCGCGATGTATGTATCCTCGTCTTCCTTCACGTATTTGCGTATTTCATGTTACTGCGATGCATGCTTAAATTCAAGCGACTTGCGTGTGGGAGTGACGACGTTACTCAATACAATACAATAATTGGACTCCATGAAACCGCAGCCAGCAACTAAGCAGATTCAAAACACTAAATTTGTTTCAAATTTCATCATTTTAACTATATTCAAGAACATATACCAAAGCATCCAACCTGAGACTTGTTTTGAAAAACTTTGAGGTTCGATGAGTCAAAGCAGCCCTCATCTTGCATTGACACTAGTCGTTTGAAAAATGTGCAAAAATAGCAACTACAGTAGTCATCATATGCCTTTTTGCAAACATTGTTACACTGTATTAAGAGAAACTTCATTCTCTGACAGTAAAAAAATTATCATTTGGTATAAATTTTTTCTCTAACTTGATAGAGCCTTTTTAGAACTTTTTGAAACAAATTTGAACCCACAATTTCTTTAAGGTATCGAATTTGGTTTGAAACGTTTCCTTAATTACACATTAGAGAAGCTGGTGGGGGGCGTTTGAAAGCAGAGTACTTACATATTATAGTGGAAGTTCGGGGGCCTCTTTGAAAGTAGGGTACCTACACTTTGCAGTTGCTGTGGGGCCCCTTTGAAAGCAGAGTACTTACACATTGCAGCTGCTGTTAGGAGCTCCTTCAAAAGTAGAGTACTTACGCACCACAGTGGCTGTTGGAGGCCGTCCCTTTGTAAGCAGAGAACTTACACACTGAAGTTGCTGTTGGCGGCCCTTTTGAAAGCAGAGTACCGTACCTACACATTACAAAGGCTGTTGGGGGTCTCTTTGAAAGCAGAGTACTTACTTATGATCAGCTTATTATATGAATGGTTAATACGTTTTTCACTAAGACTGAGGAAAATTTACGGGCGAAACACCTCAACGGGCGGCCCCTATAAAAGGGGGCGAGGAAGGGCCTCGCTAGCCTCCCCTTAAACACACCACTGACTACATGGTGTGTTTGAACTTCATCGCAAACATAGAAAAATTGCTTTAACTACGTCAAACCTACGAAATAAGGAAGCGTGAAAAGACAACCAAGGGTGAAAGCGATTAAATGACGAGATGGGAAAGTGGAAAAATAGAAGCATCATTAACTGGTAACGCATATTTACAAAACAACATAAAGTGCACATTATTCGAATTAGTGGATTAGGCAACCGTTACGTTTTGCCAGGGATAAAAGCTCCATCAACAAAGCAAGGGCTGGATTAAGAGTAGGTCTAACGCTAATGTATATAGCACACTGGAAAATAGGACATATCAACATTATTCTCAGTCTCGCTTTGTTAAATGTAATGTTAAATGAAAGTCTTACAAAAGAATGGAATTGCTTTAGTTAGTGTGATCAGATATTTTGTCAAGTTTGATAAATTTTAGAAGATAGTTCGGTAGTTACTTGTAATGAAAACAATAAATAAAAAAGAAATTGAGGGACGAATTTTTCCGTGGCGCAAATCTGTAGCCTTAGAAGCCTAATGGTCAATCAGGCCCTGAACAAAGCTGCTTTATGACAAAAAGGTGGTGAAGGCATTGCCACTTATTTTATACGTATTTCTATAAACGCGAGATTCTGCTCATTGAACAAAACCAGGACAATCTCGCTTACATGTAGTCCAAGAATTTTTTTTCTGGAGACCACGTAGGGGTACAAGATTTTCGTTACAGTTGGACATATAACCTTTATCACCAAATCAAACTGAAAATCCAGTGATGACACGGGTGGTTTCTGCCTACTTATGCCTACGACCAAGGAAAGCGACAAAAAACAACACAGAAAAATAGACAAGAGAGGCAGAGTAAACGAAATCGGTAATATAAGACTAGGCTGGTCATTTCTTTTGCCTTCCATTTCATGTATTTTTAGCTACACTTCTGAAACTAAGAACTCATCTGACAGTTGAGGAAATGTCATCTGTCCTTCCGTTTGATTGCTTGTAGCGCTAAGCTAGCATGCTGAACGTAACGTATAGCTGATAGCTGAGTGCACCGAAATGCTTGCTCAAACTACGAACTGGGATATTGACAGCAAGTGACCATCAGTTTGGGCTTGAAAAGAGCTTGTGCAACATGCTATAGGACAGGTGATCCTTTTTTTCTAGCTCACCAATTTCTTGAACTTTAAGACAAAGGCCACGTGACACACAGTGGTACGATATGCGACAGAGAAAAAACTAGGAATATTCTTTTAATTCTGATCGTGTTTTGGAAACACTCTAACCTCTGAGAAAAGCCAGTGACAAAAACAAAAACGACAGATTTGTCCACGCAAGAGCAACGCTAACGCAGTTTAATGCGAGCACCTTAGGAGATTGCAAGCCGAAAACGAATCAAACGAAACAAGGCAAAACCTCCCTCAAAGAATAGCCCACACAAAGGGAACATGGAACCACTCCTCTCTGAACGGGAGTTTATTTCATCAAAGTGAATTAGAGCTAGGCGAAGCTGGCGTGCATGAGAACTCATTGCGCAAAGCTGCTGAGTTGCGCTCTTTCGCTGTTGCTATCTTCATTGCTTGTTTATCTGGGGAGGCAATATGACAGCGTCATGGTTGTGGACCCGTATGCACCACGTAAAACGATCTGTCAACAGTGACTTGCGACAGCAGGATCGCACAGCTCAATTTCTTTTAGGTATTAAGCCAGGTGAAAAACTACAGAAAGTTAGAAAAATATTGAAACTAAGCAAGATGATGTAAGTACTGTATATTTTTGCGAATTTCGTGGCGGTGCTGGTCTGACAGCACTATTCGCATGTTGGGATTCACTGTCTTTCATCTATGTAGCTTGAAAGTATATCGTGTTAGAAGTGTAGTAAACACATGGAATGTAGCTCAAAACTTTCAGGCTGTCGGTAAGGATAAAAAATCTGTCGATGCTTTGAAAGACTGAGATTGGAGTTCGTGTCGGTTTCTCGGGGTTCGAAGGTCAGGCAACCATGCGCGCGAGGTGCTGACGTAGCCTAGGTGCAAGTAAAATGAAGTTTAACACAGTGGTCTTCCGGACCTCGTGTGAACGCGAACAAAGTGATGTTTGTCTCGATTTACAAATGTAATAAGATATTGGGAATATGCAGTCAGGATCGAATTTTAGCTGAAGAAGTCATAGCACCCATTTAACTTTTGTCATCTCATCTATGAGCGCTTGTGAATGGTTTGACTTGTAGATCAGAATTGGTCTGTTCTTCACGTTCGCCTGAAAACACAAAAAATCAAAAACAGAAATGATAAATATTCGACAGGATATTTGTCACTGCAAGTGTAGTTTCCTATGAGAAAAAGTTATTTTAGTTTTGTTTGACATACGCTTTGTTGCATTGGTTAGGACAGCCGTCAAAAAGAGGAAAGACCAGTGTGATTTTGTATGAACTGCTTAAAATTGAGCTGAGTTATATAACGAGGTAAGGTTCGAGCATAAAATAGGTTCACAAATACTTAACAGATGCTTAGCAAACGAGTGCAATGCTGGGTTCCTATATTTTCCTGCAACTGCGTCCTTGATTATGTTTAGGCTTTGCGTCATTAACTTTTCAGTTGGATAGAAAATTTCCTAAATAATACATTTTCGAGCAAGACACCCAAAGATCCTTGAATCACGCATTCTCTGAATTGTTGAGCGGAAATTATTAGCGACAGTCAACAATTTCCGCCAACGCGGCTGAAATCCATGTTGACTGCCAGGGCTAGTCTCATGAGCTTTGCTTGGTTGAATCTTAGATACCTATTAGAAACGACTGTAAACAATGTTTCGTTTGTAAAAAGTGAAAAACGTTTTAAAGCTCGATATCAATTGTGTTTGAAACACGCCTCTCCAACATTTTCTTCAATCCTAACTTGGAAAGTTTCTTCACTCTTCATATGTCTTTCAGGCACATTTGACAATGCGTAAATTCTCGACCCGCATTCTTTGACCTTTTGTTTTTGTTGGAAAAGGTCAATCACTTTCTCAAACCAAGCAGCACAAATTTCTCAGGCTAACCTAAATCATGCATTTCCGCCTGAATGTCAACTTTTTCGTAATGCTTTCCACCAACGAATCCAAACACGTTGAACGAAAAATGTACTGCCGTTTTTGGCCACTAGCAAGAACCAAATAACATGAAGTGTTTAATTTTACACTTTCCATATTTAAAAAAGCACCAGCTTTTCTTCATAACCACAGATGATTACGAGCTGAGTTTAGTCCAACTGCTTATTTCAGAATTATTCGCGACCTTGAATTCTTGTTGTTTTTTCATATCAGACGATATTTTACATTCGCTGATGATTTTATTGTGATACTGGCACTGCTAACAATTTTGTTCGGTAGGTGTCAATCACTGAGGTAAACGGAGAAGCTCTATTGTTTTACGAATTAAACAGAAAGGTTACCTAGATGTTACGTCCTGGTTTGTAGTTCATTGAGACAGGATATAAAGTCAAGGCAATTTGAACAACTGCCATCAAGAAGTTTTGGCGAGTATGCTATTGCTCTAACAATGGTTACGGTGGATGTAAACGGTTCGTTTGTAGAATTCCACAGGACAAAAGAATTAATTTTATCAATGTATTTGGTATCCAGTATGCCTAAGAAGTTTGGTATCGACATCCGGTTGATTAGCTGCTGTCGAAGATCTGTAAAAATGGAATTCGGCTTCTGCATTCTTTCTCTTGTTTCTGAAATAATCCAAAACCTTTTCTACCATCGACAAACATTTCACCAAAATGCCTGAGGTTTGAAAAACTTTAGATAATGACAAAAAAGGCAATCTTTTCATTCATGCTTTGGATAACAATGATAAATTTAGCGTCACAAACTTGTCATAGCATTGAGGTAGGTCTTATTCAGGAATCATATCTTCGTATAAAAATATTCTCCCAAACTGCAACAACAGGTTCCAGTAATTCTGTACAACATGCAATAGATGCGTGACTTTCGTCACAAGGGCTTGGACAAATATTTTTGAATGTCTTGCCTGTATGGAGGCCTGCTTGCAGCACTGCTTTGGTTTCGCTGGCATAAAATATAAAAGAACACTGCTCTTTTTTTCACTTGACCTCGACAATTGTGAAATAACGCAGTGAGAAGCTACTTGCAGAGCAGGATTCAACAGTTGATTGCTACATTGATCATACAGTGCAACTAGAGTTATATTTTTTAACCTGCGCTTTAGCATCTTTCCATTGGCTGATCGCAAGATATACATGCATCTTTATACCGCTGTCCACGAATTTGACCGATATCCAGACCAAATTCTCTCAACATTTTCACTGCTTAGTTGTGATAACTTGGGTAGTTATGGGTATAAAAGCATCACAAAATTCCAAAAATAATTCGCACATGCCTGATTCAGATTGACGTACTCATGCAAGAACACTGATCACTTATAAGTACGTCTGATTTTTCATCCAAAAACAAACTAAAGAATTTTGCTGCTCTAATTCTTTCGACCATTTTTTGCACATCGACAATGGCGCGCGCATTGATATTTCGTTGACTTTCCTTACCAAGATAGGTTGCATTCGCATTTGCCGTATCAAGATGGGGCTGAAGTGTAACATCACTCAAATACATACAAAAAAGGTCAGATATTTCCGTTGAAACGCTGACGTTCCTCCATTTCTAGTGGTCCATGATGTCTGTGTGCCCAAACTCCTATTGAAATTTTGTCCTGGATTTTTTTGCGACTTCTGACGCAATAATGTTGCTTTATCCACTACTGGACCAATTAAAGTATGTTGGGTGTGGTAGTGCTTTATGTTGAAGTTTTAACAATGTAAACTTTCTCAGTGACTTCAGGATATTTATCGACACAGGATATTTCTCTTGTGCATTTGGATTGGTTTTCGTTTACGGTTTGTTACCTCTTGTTTCGTTGGGTCTTTCACACTTTTGATATTTGCTTCATTTCAACACGAAAATGATATTTAACCTATCGCTTTGATGCTCTGTATTCCGCGTTTCAATTGCAAATGCAGGAAATTGACTTTATAGGTGAAACTAAGTCAAATTTGTCAATTATAAAGGAAATTGATGTATAGGTCAAAATTAAGTCAAAATTTGTGAATTATAAAGACAAAATTTGAAGTTTTTAGGTCGAAAAATTGGTTGACCTAGTGATATTATTTATGATAACTGCACGACTACTGACTCCATTCTACTCGAAAGCGTTCAGACTGCTGCAGCTAAACTCATCCTCAGTTGTCGCAGAACCACATCCCATGAGATTATTCTAAAAGAATTAGGTCTTACGCTATTGTTTGTCCATCGTTAGGTTCACATTCTTAGAACCTTCCGTACCATCCTTTTTGGACCATGCCCATCCTTCATATCCGCCCTTGCTCTCAAATTTTCTAAAAACTTTCCGACTACTCTTCACGTTTCCATATAAATGTTCATCTACGCTCCTGTAAAACACATTCCCTACATAATTGTTTTTTCTATAAAGGCTCAAAACTCTGGAGCTCTCTACCGACTGCCCTTCATAACTTAAGTTCACGCCAATTCTGCTCCAAAGTATCAGATTTATTCCTTACCAAAAAAACTAATGTTTGGCATTTATACGGTTGCAATACAAACACAACTGCCATCTTGTGTATGCTTCGTTTAGGGCAGTAGTTCTTAACCTGGGATAAATTTACCCCTGGGGGTAAATTTCATCTTCCAAGGGGGTAAATTTACTGAACCATAAATTGCATCCAATGTAATTTTTTATAAATCATTCTAAAGTGTAACAGTTTGTTAATTTTGTATTTTCAATAAATGACCACCATTGAGTGTACTGGGGGTAAATCTGGCAGTCTTGTTTGATAAAAGGGTAAGATATGTGAAAAGGTTAAGAACCACTGGTTTGGGGCATAACAAATTAAACATACCTGGCCATTACAATCAGATCTGCCAATGTGGTGCTATTAAAACTGAAGTTCACATATTTTTGAATGTCGTTCCACTTATACATCGTGCCAAATGTTGATCACAAATGTTTCTAAAATTCTTGATGAAGAAAATATATTTTCCCACTCTGAATTTACTACACTAAATCGCATTGACCTCATCAAAATAGTTCTCTTTAGACGTCCTAAACTATCTAAAAATTCGTCCTTACGCCTGTATAAGCAGGTGTATTTGTTTTTGTCAAAGCACCCACTCTTTTAATATTACTTCACCATCTAACATGTTTTCTGTTTGTAATATTTTGCGTGTCTATGTACGTCCCTATTTTTGTTAGCCTTTGCGTTGCCAATGACCTCTTCAGGCCTAGGCCTGTCATCATTGGCTGTTTGTAAATAAGTAAAGTTAATAAGTGAGAAAACGAAAACACCCCGAAAAACGTAAAAAACAGTAACCTACTGAAAACTATAAGAAAAATAAACATCAGAGTATCAGCTAAAGGCGGCCCAGTTTTCACATCTAGCTTGCCAGGGTGGGTGGATCGCCCCCTGCCCCCGTTAGTTACCCCGCTGGCTTTCACATGATTTCGTCACTGTTGATTGGGGTCTAGCGCCGTTTGCCTGCGGTTATTTTTTAAAATAAAGCTCTGAAACTGCGAGCGTGACATTGACAAAATTTGTATGTTGCGCTGTTCAGGACTTGCAGTACATTGCGTATTTGCGACAGCTGTACTACCACCATCTGGCATCGCTTTACCTACAATACCAACCGTGCCGTGGGAAACACTGCGTTTCTGCGTTTATTGCATACATTGCGATGTGCTGCTGAGTGCGCGTTGCCCTTCATGTCTAAACTGCCTGGCGAGGAGTTGGCTCTATTCCAGCTGCTTTCCTGGCGGTATTGTCCACAAACCACGGTAAATTTGCAAGTAACGCTGCATGCCCATTGCATTTTGCCACGTTGAACGTGGTTAAATGAGAACACGCCAGATTTCGTGCATACTGCTCGCTAACTTAGTCCGTTCGTTCGGTTTGTGTTCGAAGATATATGAAGAATCAACATGAATTGTAAAATTTTTATTTCCGGTGGGATCACAATGAATGAATGAACTCTTCAGCATCATTCTGTCTGCGCTGGTGGGCACTGATTTCACAGAAGTATTTTCGGAAACTGTCTTTTTTCTTCAGTTGACGTTCATTAATGGCCTCACGCATGTGCCATAAAATTGAACATAGGAATAAGGGTCTGTGTTTTTCCTAGCCTTCTAGTTACAAACTTTTAGAATAAAGGAGTACCCTGTTTTTCACCTATTTACTTACATTTGCCGCGTAACACTCCATCGTCACTAATATCTTTTCAAAATCTTTAAGGAGCTATGTGTTCATGAAACTGCAACCATCCAGCGGGAATACTGCTTTCTGTAGCGCTCTTTTCTTCTAATTCCCTACGTTCCAAAGTCTTTTGGAAACTTAAGCTGGAAAAGACTAAGCCACATGCTTAGAGCGTCCATAATGCCAGGCTTGCTTTTTCATTACTTGCTCAACAGTGTTGCTTCACTTGTACTCTTTTTCCTTTGAATTATGCCCACGAGACACAGTGGTGCTTGCTGGGATTGGATAAAACTTACAATCCCGCTGTTATTCCTAAAAATATTTTTTTACACAGCTTACAATCCCGCTGCTTTTTCTAAATACCAGCATCAGTTGGTCAGGTTGATGATTGCTGAACTGAAGACCATCTACGTCCGTGTTTTTGAAAGACATTTTGCATTTCACTGGATTTTTCCATTTTTAACTACGCTGATTTCTTGATCGTTTACGAAAATAAGCTGAAAGCGGCGTTTTACACTTGTGCGGTTTCGAATTGCGTTTTACTTATAATCTGATTGTTCACGCCAAGAAATAGAGGTTTGGTTTTGGCGAGATGTCGTAGGCAAAAAATGTGTTTATTGCATTGTTGGATAACGTCGGTTTAAGTACGGTTACGATCAGTGTTGCCACTACTGAAGTTAACATCAGATCTGGTCTTTTCAGAGAAATTTCTGATGTCTGATGGTTTGGCGACAAATCTGATGTTGACTAGCTAGGCTTTTGTGTTTGTTTCCCATGTTTCCTATCACTTCAGAATGAAAACAAGTTAGATTCGCGATTTTTAAGTTTATTTCACCGATTTCTCACCCTCACGTCTGCTTGGTTATCATTTCAAACTGAAAAGAAGCTGTCTTCACTGCGTTGGGATTGGGAATAATGTATACGTTACGCATGACCGAATTCGCCATGAGTACTGCCGATAGTTCGCTCTGTTTGGATTCAACATGGGTTGTCGCGCTTTGTTACCGACAAAGCGCGATGTAGAAGCGTTAAGCTTATTAAACTGTAATGCAAAAATCTGATGTTGAAAAAGGCAACGATCTGATGTTAACGAGACTGACCCCAGTGGTGCATCCACCACAGTGTAAGCTGCTTCGTTATTATCGTACGATAATACCACTGGTTACGATAATAGCAAAGCAGCTTACGCTGTGGTGGAGGCACCACGGCCAAGTCCAATGCAGGGCGATTCACACTGTCAGCCAGCACATCCACACTTTGTTGGGTCATGTGTAAGACTTGAAAATCCGACCTGTGACCTTCCTGACCTCTTTCTCACGAAAATTTTACACGCGGTGCTGCAGATGACTCACCGTTGTAGCGTTCCATAAGAAAGCAGTGTCGTCTGTTCTTTGGCGAAGGGGAAACGGAGATGGGTGCCGGTAGATCATACGTGACACCCAATCTGAAAAGCTTCATTACACTGTTTTACGGTACCCTAACCGAATAGTTTTATTACGTCCCGCAATTGGGGTGTAAACCGAGTACAAGAAATCCTTCTTTACGCTTTTTTTCTGAGATTCGACCGAACAAATAGTTTGCAACCATTTTGTGACATCTTGCTTCTTCAGATACAATTAAATTTTTGACATCAAACGATAAATAATTTAACGGATGCGTAATAGCAAGAGGTTTTGCTTGCCATTAAGACTCCTGTCGCGGTCAAATGGTCGATATAAATTAATTGTTTATGATTTGGGAAGGGCAGCGTAATGGAGCAGTCATTGCTTTTTGTCGCCCTGGCTGTTCGTCTGGAAAAAATAAAACGGTTGTTTTCGCTCAGGCGATTTGTTAGAGGAAGAGACTATTGGTTATTAAGTAGTCATGTTGAAACGGTGAACTGCGCGAGTGGTGTTTCCAGCCAGGAAATACGTGGGTTACGCTTAGTAATAAAAGAAACATTTTCAAAAGTCAGTAATTTTTAATAAAAGCTACAAGATCGGTATCAAATGAAAGAAATCCTTTCACAGCAAAGAATAAGGCACAACGATTTTTGCTAAGTACATNCTTTGCTTATTGAGCAGGCACCCTCAGCCAAAGNAGTTGGTAGATGGTTTTATGAATTGGAGATNAATTAAGGTGGTTCTGGAAGCTGTTCTGTCTNTTAAACTGAGTCAGTTGATTTATACTTGTTTTGATTTTTTGCCTNTGTTTAANGACATAGTTCTAAACTCTTTATGCAGTGCTAAAATATTCATTTCCGTTTACTACACAAGTGCAGCCTCAGATCACTGAAGCAATTTGGTAGATGATCTTTCGGCTTAGGGTTTATTTGAGTTAGTTCTGTAAGCTTTTTCATCCATTGAACTGGCTTAGTTGATACCTGTGGGTGTTGTCCTATAAACCCCAAACCATTTTTCTGTTACTCACTCTATCCACATATTTCGAAATATAATTTCACTCGCGACTGGCTCGCATGTAACAATGGTGTGCAGATCGCAAAAGGAACTCGTTAGAAAATGACAATTGAAAGTTGTAGACTCGCTGCAACCTTTCGAAGAATCAGCATAGGCGTAGCGCTGGAGGTCCAAGGGGCCATGTACCCCAAATTTCTAGCTCTAGCATATCTTGTCGTTTTGAGCTTTGAGAGGCGGTGTCCAAAACAAAATAATGTTGCTCGTTTAAATTCAAAATATTTGGCCCCTCCCAAAATTTTGGGCTGGCTACGCTACTGGCAATCAGACTACTAATCTCTGCTTTTATGGCTTTGTGGAGATTCGGACTTGCATATATCTGTGTTCAAGTGATTAACATTGAAAAAATACAATTTTCTGATAGATTCGAACGCGTCACCTTTTGTTGAGACTCATTTCGTTAGAATATAATACCACTCAGCAAAGAACCGCCAGCACATAGGCGTAGCCAGGGGGCCTAGGAGGCCATACCCACCCCAAATTTTTAGAATACATAGTCATTTTGTGCCTTGAGAGGCGGTCTCCGAAACAAAATAGTGTTATTCGCCTAAAATCAAACATATTGCCCCACCCCAAATTTTGGGCTGGCTACATTAGTGCAGCGGCAAACGTTTATGCTACCGTCAGTATTTTTGGAGTCAAAACAAACGCGCCGTTTGAAATGGTGTCAAACTGGTTTTATTCAGAAAAATGTAAAATTATTCCAAAACGTTTCTATATGTTTTTTCCCCCAAAACCCCAAGGAACAGCAGTGCAAGGTGCAGGTATTTCGTTGGCCAGCAGTATTTTATTTTCTGCATAATGCTTTTATGTTTTATTTGACGCAGGCAAATCGTTTAAATATTTTGTGGTGCAACTATGGTACTACTTTTTTTGCTGAGTATCTTCAGCTGGCACTTCGTATCTTTGAATGCAGCACTCTGCAATTATTCTGCCCCCTGTGCGCTAAAAGGTAGGCGAAAGAATGGTTTGTATGAAAATTAAAATTAATTCTGCAAAATGAAAGAGCTTTGTAAACCTGATTAGAATACAAACTTTGAAAATTAACTCTTGCCTAGAATATCCAGTGGACATGTGAAATTGTTGAACGTTATGGAATGTTGCCTAAATCGCAGGCAAAACCGTATTTTTTCCTTGCTGGAGTCCAGAACATAACTGTAAATAGTGTTTCAAGTGCAAATACTACAGCCAAACTTGTTCAAGGATTACTGAAACTTATTTAATGAAACAAAAAAGTCGAAAATATAACAAATAAAAACGGTTTCCAGAAGGGGTTAACACTGTGAATTACAAGTGAACTCGATTGAGTTGGGACTCACTGACAAGAAGGCCAAGCTACTTCGTGCTAGCAACGTACAGGCAAATGTCAGTTAAAAAATTATCAGACAGTTTATTAAAACCTTTCAAACTACGCGAAGACGAGCAAGTTCATTCCCTTGCCTGGTTATGCAGGCTTTTATTTCTTGTTAGTTGAAAGCAGTGTTTGGCGAAATGCGCATAAAAATCGGCGCTCTTGGTAATACTCCTTTAAAGCTGAATGTTGCTTTTCTTAAGCGAACGGCTGTTAAAAAGGTTTGTGTACGCATTTCAGAGCTGCATCGCAGTTATAGCAAGTGTATGTTGCAAGCGTCAGACAAAGCTTGGTTTGATAGGAAAACAACTGTCAAGTTGCGCTTACTAATCATCACTGCGGTTTGATCAAGATGGAATAGGAAGATACGATTGCATTACTATCGATTCAGAGCCCATCGTAATGTGCGGCGAAGCAACTTGGTGCAAACAAGTTGTGTTTTCAGTGTGAAAATTATTCAGCGAGTGACAACGCATCCCTAATTTTGATTGAAGTTAAGAAGTCAACCAAATTTAATAGTACAGTATGCGTTTCCCACTGCACTGAGTCGCATAATATAACACAACTGGATGCGTGTTGTTAATGGACTTGGGCATTTGCACAAAATGTGTGACACAATTTATGAGCAGCGTTACGACAAGGTTTTCAACTGCGAATTTTTCATTATTCGGATAAGGAATATACAATAACTTCATTTTACTTGAAGCAAACGAATGTTTGGAAACACAGTTTCAGTCACAGTGGTTGAATATTGAAAAACACAACTCTTAACTAGCAGGCTAATGGTACTGTGGTTCACTAGCAATTATTGGTAAATGAAACTCATAAATCTCAAGTTTGCATCTCGCTAAGGATTTTCAATATAAGTGTAAAAATTTCTGTTTAACGTATGAAGTTCTTTTTTCGGAAGAAAAGTGATTTTGTCGAAGACAATAGTCCGGAAACGCTCCGGAAACGCAGCATTTCTGTGCAAGAGCATTCAAAAAACTCATACACATCGCTGCGACAGTAACGTACGACTTTGGTTTGATAGAAATTACTGTTACGGTGATCATGCCATTTCTATTCACCAAAAAGTTTGTACTGTAGTGCATTTTTTGTGTATTACGTGGCATAATATAGTGCTTGGAACTGTAGTCAGTGCGTGCATTTTTTGCTGTTCTCTTTAGGCGGAGAAGCATTGCGACGACCAAGTTCAAATGCATCAGTGAACGGCTCTCTGTTCTTAACTTTGAACGTTGAGGTTGGCAATTTTACTGTGGACTGGCTGACTCTCCAACGAAGAACTTATAATGGAATAATACCAAGCTCAACTTGGAAAGTTAAAAGGGGTGACGTGGTTCAACTGCAGTTGGTGAGTGTATGTATATTTCTGGAATACTGATTTTTTCATCATAACATGATGTAACTTGAAAGATGTACACGTTCCCATGAACATGTGATCGTTTGATGCGCCACAAAATAAATGCATTTGGAACAGTGCTTTACATGGCAATTTTGTTGTCGCCTAAGCGGATTAGTGGATTGGTTTTCATGGTGGTGAAGCCGTTTCGCAAGTTTATGAAGTGCAACATGCTGTGAGCACCTACTGATTCTTATGATACGAATTGGAAGGAGTATGTGATTGTTGACACTACTGGGGCAGAAATATTTGAATTACTAATCCTTACTCGCAGAACAACAACTTGGATCATCCAGAAAAAGAGGAGCCGTTCAACTCACTGCGCCTTCCAAATACCACCAACATCCACACACACGGACTCCACGTCAGTCCTAAGGTGACATACAATCATATCTGAAAATGAAACTTTGCTGTTTTTTTTGAACTGTCGTTGTAGTAGCGTTTGCAATTATTATTATCTTTATGTAGATGAGACACGTGATTTTTACCAGTGCTACTTTGTAGTTAAACAACGATTTTTAATGATTTAGTGCACTTTTATAACTTTTAATGGTTTAGTAGCCTTGTTTGAAACAAGTGATCTTCGTAAAGACCACTCAGAGCAAAACACGTTCTGAAAGACCATTGCCGCTTAGAGTCTGTAGAATAACGATTTCGATCGTATTTTTTAATATTTCGCGGTCAGTTGGCTGCCTTTAGATATAAAACATTAGATCAACTATGAAACAAGGCAGTTAGTTCTTAAGAGTAGATTTTTCAAGCATGTCCAATGTCACATGAGTGGTAGTATCGGAGCAAATATTAGAGGATATGTATGTTGGATGGAACTGATGAAAGCAGAGTTAGCTTCAAGTTCAGCAATACTCAAATCTTGAGACTTGTATCTCAAAACTTAAACAGCAGTTGACAGCCCCAAACCTTAAGCGCTATGTTTAATTATAGGTAATTTTCATGTACAAACCGAGGAGAAAAATTGTTCTTTTAACCTGCAAAACGAAATAAGTTGTCAATCTCTGCATCTCAGGTTGCAAAACCAACTTTATTTTCACAAATTACTTTTCTTTTAGTTGGTAACTGTTAACTTTCCAACTTATTATTACTGCAGATTAATATTTTGCTTTCCAGCAACCATCGGACGATGTTATGTTACAAGTGAGGCCAGGCGAAAATTACACTTACACATTCAAGATTGGTCAAGACCACCCAACTGGAACGTTTTGGTTTCATCCGCACGCTCATGGGTCTACTTTGTTTCAAGTATTTTCTGTCTCATCGTCGTGAATTCATCGTGCTGGTCATTCTGTTACAAAAGCGTAAAATAACAGTAGGCTTGTGGCTGATTTAGTACANTGATTTGGTTGCGCTTGTAAAAGTGGGCATGGCTGTTGCAAAATAGTATACCCTTATATCGTTACTTTTGTTAGTCTTTANGCATAGGATATCTGATATGTCAAAGAAAAGACGTTTTTACTATATAAAAGCAAATTAACGTAAACAAATCAACACCGAAACTGATCCAAGCACGTGCCTCCCTCGTGAGTTTCTCACTTCGATTAAGTTACAACAGCAAACAACGACTAATTAGAGAAATTTTAAAATTTATGATGTTTCATGCCGCTGGTTACGCAGCTGCATTACCGTACTATATCGGGGTTTTTGCTTGAGAAGTATCACAATTACATGCTGTGCAACGAATGTAGCAACGGAAGGTACAGTGGAGCACGTCAGAACGGGGTACATGTACCCCAGGTTGGGAACTCCTGCACTAGCCTGTGATCGCCAGTTCCTTCTGATGTGTATTAACAGCTCGTAGACGTCTCCAGTGAGATACTGCAAGCATGTGGCATGTGTACAGAAACTGAAGCATTTTTTCTTGTTGATTGCAGCTGCACAGTGGAATGGCTGGTATGATCATAGTGGAAGATGAAGAGAAAGAAGTATCTGAACAACTTCGCAGTGTTTCCTGCCCGTGGAATTGCCAGCATGACCTGCAGTTAATATTTCAACCATTGTTGGTATACGCAGAAAAGGGTACTGGAGGAAAGTCGTTTTCCAAGCTGCAGCAGAAAATTGGCGACCGCGTTCAAAAGTACGTGTATTTGTTTTTCATGATTTTTTTCAACGAAACATAACTGTAAGCGAGTTCTTGGGAAAAGGCCTGTTAGGACACAAACTTTTTAAAAATTTCTGTTGTATGCAAATTTTGTATTACAGCAACTGAACAAAGTAGTTTCTCAGTTCATCGACTGTTGTCTTTGTACGCCCATTGTAATTTGACTTGTTTTCATTAGAGACATCTTAAGCTGACAGGATGATTTTTAAGCTATCAACATATGTTCAAGCCAATATTTTCTGCGTTGCAATGGTAGGCTAGAAAGTTATTTACTTTTCTGATAGTGCTTCAAGAGCAGAAACGATCCCAGGCGTTTTACCCGAATGCATAATATTAATATTTTATTGTACAACTACAAGGTGCTTAAAACTAATCTCGCGATAGAGTATGCGCAGTTCTGTGGCTTCTGATTAATACTTGGGTCACTTAAATAGAAACCGTTGAAACATTTCACTGAATTGTTACTCACGGACAAGTCTACAACAACGAACTGAGAATCTATAGCAGGGGTCGGGAACCTATGGCTCGCGAGCCAGATGTGGCTCTTTTGATGACGGCATCTGGCTCGCTTGATATTTTCTTGACACGATTGCTACGAATGAAACTTTTTCTGTAATTTTCCATCTACTAGACAACAAAGCCATCAGCAACACCATGCAGCACCAGAAGTCGCACTAACAGTAAGAAGCATGTTATTAAAGAGAAACCTCAGACATTTACCATTGTTCACAATTGTTGGTTTTGCTTTAAAATGCACATGTTAGTTAGTAAGTTAGTTGCATTAAGCGTTGAAAAATATTATATGGCTCTTATGGCAATACAATTAAAAATATGTAGGTTTCATGGCTCCCTTAGCCAAAAAGGTTCCCGACATCTGATCTATAGTATGTCAAGACTAAGAAAGAAAAAGTCATTAGTCAAATCAAGTCCTACAATGTCACGAAGCTGTTTGCTTTCAGGTTGATGAGTATCAGGTGTGATAAGGCAACTCGATGCATTCATACCAAGTCCCGCGCCGGCCACAATTTTGACCAAGTTTTGCAACGCCATAACTCGCCAGCTGATTGAGCTAGAGAGTTGTTCAACCCTCTACGGATTCGGCAAGTCTTCTAGTTCAGATTGAAAACAAAATTTGTTCGTTTCGGGTTTGGGGTTCTCTGTGGGTAACGTCTTAACGGGGTCATGTTTTCGCGCCTTTTTGGCTGAGGTGACCTGGCCCTGTGGGCCAACCCAATGAACCATTTTTGACTCAAAGGTTTTTTGGAATCTAGGCTATCATCCGAGTCTTTAAAGCCCTTGATTGGCTTTCTAGCATATGTGGAGTCAAAATTATGGCTCAAAAACAAAATATTGGTAAAAAATTATACCCTTACAAACGCTGACCCTGAGTATATTATACCCATATTAAATATGACCATAATTCGCCAGCAGGTTGAGCTAGAGGGCTGTTCAAGCCCTCTACAGATGGGAAAGTCTTGTAGATTAGACAGAAAAAAATTTTAAGCTTGGGATGTCGTTTTTTTGTTTATGTTTACATAATGGGAGGTTGTTTATGCATATTTGTTTACATTTGATGACGTCATTGTCCCCTGGGAGTCGACCAATCTAGCTGACTTCGTGGCTCAAAGCTTTTTGGATTCTAGGCTATAATACGAGTCTTTAGAGCCCTTTATCGAGTTTCTAGCGCTGGTTCAAAAGTTCTTGCAAAATAACCAAGTACTGTATTAATTAAGGAAATCCCTCAGGTTTTTGTACGCAATCTGTTTTTTGGAGGGTTTGAACAGCTCTCGAGATCAATCGCCTGGCGAGTTATGGTGTTGGAAAGCTCTGCAAATAGTGGTCGACCGGGACGGAGGGGGTTAAGTAGCCTATTGTGCTTTGCCCTTCCTTAAATGTAACTTACAACACTGATTTGATGAAGCAAGTCATAACTGTGCTATCAGTCGAAATAAGCTGCGATCAGGAAACCGGTCACTTAACACAGTGGGTCGGCAAAGACCGGGCCGAGGCCCGGCACCGGTCCATGAGGAATTTGTTACCGGACCGCTGATATACGAGCTGTAATAAATTTCCATCACCAAACATTCGTTATTTTATTGAGGGTCAGTCCACAAAATAATTCCAGGCTTAGATCGGTCCGTAGTGCAAAAAAGTACCGCTGAATTAACATATAAGCAGAATGTGGAAAACCCTGGCTTATTTGTATACCAATCTAATCTGAACTCTGAAGCTACAGATGGCATCAGAAATTTTCGACCATGTTTTTTTATCATGTGGAGTTCCGAAACATTCCTGTAATCAATGGAGCAAAAATTGTGCTGTCAGATACAGTGCTCAAATGCAGCATCCTGCGAATTTAGCAGGTATTATAACGCGGTGAAATCCAATGGCTTCAAAAGGTAACGTAGCAAATTTGGGTGTCTACAAAAACCCTCCGCAGAGTGGTCAGATCGGTGCAGTCTGAACAATTTTGAGGTTTGAAACATCAATTTTTTGTACACAACACGTATGGAAGAAAGTTGTTTTAGAAAAAGCCTTTACACTGATATGAAACTTCAACTCTTAAATCGTAGCAAATATTTTATAACGCTACAGTAACGTTTTGTAAGCCGTTTTTGGGTGTCAAAATGACACCCTAAAATTTTGCAATGACACCCTGAATTCTGCAAGTCAGATATGGTTTTGCTTTGCATCGGAGTAAAACGATTTGAGAGAAGCATGTTTTCCTGCACATGGCTATTGCAACAGACGGCTGCAATGTTATAGGCCGACTCAGTTTTCAGGCGCAGAATTTGGAAGCGAAAATTCTAAGTTTGGTATCTGTGCATAATCATGCGTACAACCTCAGCCTCTTACTATACTGCTGCAGATTTGTACAGTATGGGATACGAAACTGCGAAAGCACTTTACTGCAATTGTGGAAGTGTTTTACTGTGAAACCGTTGCGATCGGTTTGCCTGGTGATGCATCAGACTACAATGAAGACAAAAGGTCGGCAGTTGCAGCGCGCATGCAAAACAAGGTGGTTGTCGAGTGAGGCAACAGTGACATCAAAGAGCGAGATTTTGGCTGTTTGGGCCTAACTGAAGCAGCTGTCAGAAAATAAAAATGATGCAATGTGCGTTGCTTTACTGCGACTTGTGAAAACAACAAATTTCAACTTGCTGCTTTCCATTTGTCAACGTTGAGCACCTCACCTGACAGAACTGAGCAACGTTTTTGAGGCGAGGTATTTTAACATTGCACAGATGAAAGCTTCCGCAGAATTGTGCATCAAGAAGCTCTCTGATGCCGCTGCTGAACCCGAGCTTAAAAGCTAATTGCGAAAAGTTTGATAGTGAATTAGGGGAACTTAGAACACCAGGTGGTTCGGCTGATTCGTGTGTGTCAAGTGTCAAGTGTCATGGCGTTTTGCAAGGGCACCGAAAGATTGACAAATTGATCATCCCCATACACACAAAGGGAGACAGGAATGAATGAAACAGGAGTGAATGAAAAAGCGAATGAAAAAATCCGACCTGCGAAGCCATTTCACCCGTACGCAAAATACATTTTGACAATAATGAAAAGTAATGTAGTTACGAAAAATGTGTTGTTTTGGTAGAATGGAACACATCCCGAAAAAATCACATTATGCAAGAGTCCGTAGGCCTACCTCGAACAGTTGTGCAATAGCTTATGCGGTCCTCTCCCAAGAACTTTGGAGAGCCCTGGTGTTTTTGAATTGGATGATAGACAGTCACAGGCGAGTCGATGTGGCTGCCACTGTTGGGAACTGCAGGATTAACCAATAGCTTTTTGCGGAAGAATTGGTGCTGCATGTATGGATCTTCTCAACAGGGCTTTCAGCACGCATTTGATCGGTTTTCTGCTGCGTATGACCAGGCAGTAGCGAAAATCAGCACTAAAAAGATTGAGGTATTGTGTCTCTCATGACACCCACCCAAGGCAGTGTTTTCTGCAAATGAGCGAAAATACAGGGTGACCCAAAAAGATGTGTACCCATGAAAATTTCAATTGTGACTTTGATTAAAAAGCTATTTATTTCAAATTACAACCACACATT
>JGI24021J15306_10002604_pt1 | contig 19695 bp, 10 predicted proteins | sample Ectturendosymbi1_FD_15306 | JGI IMG/M metagenome (IMG submission 15306)
CAAACGCGTGTTCTCGTTCGTCCAGAGGCAATCTCTAACCCCGCTGTTGGATCAGGAGTTCGCACTCCGGGAGGCAACAGTTGGCAAGGGATTGGAAGTACGAATAGATTCGTACACGGACAGACAGACAGACAACCGACAGAAAGAAAGAACAAATATACTCTTAAATTAGCTGTGAAATGCAATCAGAATAACTACACGAAAGCTGAAGAAATAATTGCTGTCCAGGCTTAACTTTTGTGTAAACTCACAAGCGCCTCATGTCAGCAAAAAGAAACGTCACAAGNCATATTTCCTTCCACATGTGGTCACGGTCGCACTAAGCTCTTCCAAACTTCCGGTGGAAGAGAAACCACACCCGACCTCAGGATGACAACAAAAACGCTTTATCAAGCATACATCTTTTGCAGTCTAACCATTGAAGTACTTCAAAAACACACTTTTTTCGTATAAAATATCTGCGACCACCATCGCCGAAACGTCCCGTCGCCGAAACGGCATCGCCGAAATGTCCTAGACCCCAAATGGTGTGGTGACACTACGCAGCTGCGCACCTTAGAGGAAAATTGCACCTAAACCACAGGATAAAAACGTGAGTGATTTCGTAGCTTTTCTCTTTCCTTCATGAATTGACGATGTCTACATGGGTCGAACGAAGCTGATTACGTGAAAAGCTGAACATGTTTTGATTATACCAACACTGAAATTGTTCTCAATTTGAATCATAATTTTTCGGTTACTGCAGAAGAGGGATACCCTCCCGGGTGATCACGTTCAATATCTCAGCAAGTTTATATCGTTTTGAAATTGTTTCTTTTTTGAAAAAAATGCTGAATTTTTATGTGAAAAATGCGTTGTGTCCATAAATACTTAATTCAGTCTCGCTTCTGTGTATTGCTTGGATATGCTCGATGACCTGCAGAGTGAAATGTTACTTGCCGGTAGCCGCTGGTAGTTGCTGGTTTTTGTAGTTGATTTGATTTGCTGTACCACTCAGACGTAGCTGTGTGACAAACTTTTTAAAATATCCTTGGACATCGCCAGCTGTAAACAAGTTTACCAAACGCACACCAACTTCATCAGAAAAGTAACTTGTTTTGCTAATCTGCTGTGTTACGTTCCAGGAATATTTTCAGTATATCAGCCACAGAAAACGTAACTGTACGTGTTTCTGCATCTAAAAAGCGGTTTTCCACTGTATTCGAGGTTACGACGAGCGTAGAGACGGGGTAATACAGATTTCAACTGACGGTCGCAGTTACCACTCCGCAAATGGGGTTGTCTTCAACAGAAATTCCCAAATATGAGTTGTTCCTGCGCGGATAAAGAAATTTTCTTCTTTTTACTCGTTTCCTTGATTCTATGGAATGCGGCAAAATACTGCAACAGATACGATGTAAAATTGTCTTTCAAAGAATAGGTTTTGATGATCCTCCGTGCGCCATTAATTGTATTCCTGCACCGAGAGCAAAGCAAACAATTTCAAAAACTTAAACTTCAAGAGGGGCTTGACGCAATGGCAGATCGGCAATTTCTCTACGTCATATCGGCCGCAAAAACCCGCGATCGGCTTTGCATTGTTCGGAGGGTCGTCAAGCGCTATTTTCGGTGCATTTGATTTTTAACTTTCACGGATTGTTCCACAAATCGCTTTCCGTGTGCGCCGAAAACCATCAACCCACGTTTTCACAAAGAGTATTTTAGCACGTGTGTTGGTGCCTCGATGGGTATCAACACGATCTCCCCAAAACGAGCCGAGCATCGAAAGGTTTGAAGGTGAACGCTCGTCGTCGATTTCTTAGCTATCTTTGTTCTTTCACCTACTTAGGGCTTCAAAGCCTGCCGATCGACTGGCTCGATGTTCCCCAGTTATTTATATCTGGCCCGCCCCTCGGTCGGCCGTTCTCGACAACGCACTGTACCTTTGCTTCACCCCTGGGCCAAAGGTCATGTAAAGGTCACCTGCGAAGCACGCCGCCCATGCACTGAAATAGTGCAAAGCGCTCGAACTACGTTTGGTCAGGAAGGTTCGGACGTTGATTGAAACCGATGCGAGAAACCTTTTTCAACGAATGTTTCTTGTTGAACAGAATCGTCGTCTTCCAAAGCACAGGTAGTTTGCTCCACGTGTATGTCATAACTTATGTGAGGGCAAGGCGGGTAGAACAAACATAAGGGTCGTCGATTCTGTAGCGAGCCATAAGTAGTAAAAACTTCATCTGGGGGAAGTTTTTATCTCGGCAATATATTTTGCTAATGCCTAGACCCGTTACAGATTTTGTTTGACACAAAATGTTGCTTGTGATAAGAAGCGTAAACAGATTGCAGCAAAATGACGTAACGAAACCGTTATGAAATAGATGCTTGTGAGGGTGCATCATCAACTCTCTGAGTTGCCATGATTTCGTTGCAAATTATATCATTTCTGTTTCGAAAAACGAAAAACGTGGCACCCATGCTACACGCCTCTACCCTGCGACCTCATGTTCATGGGCGATGTGTGTTTTTGCACCATCTTTCAAAAAATGTACTATGATTTGAAATGCCTGCATTTGAGTAATTACGCACTCCAGTCGAATGGAAATATAAAAAGTTGATGGACGATTTGAAGCGCATTTGGATTTTATAAAACATTTCTGAATTTCCAGACTGGTTCTCATAAACTTTTTAGGGCTTCTCATAAATGCTTCCTGAATTTTCTCAACTATCTTCCGTTACTTGTGGTCGTGTAGATTCTTTGGCTCACACAAACAACCTTCCTCTTCTTACATTTTGTGCCATGTACAAATCTATGCATCAGCTGGTGCTTCTTTACGGAATTCGCTACAAACGCGCCATGTATAGTCTTATTCGACCAAATTCGAACGTCCTCTAACACACAAAGCGTCTTTTCAATTGAAGTGAGTGCAATTTCTGAACCTAAAAAGATAAATGCATGAAACATAAAGCATAAAATTTGGAATTGCTTCTACACATTTTGCCAAAATTTGAGATCATTTGAAAATATTGGGTCCAGCTAATAGATTGCGTAATGACATAAAAAATATTTTGAACACCTTGTATGTTAAAGTTGTTGGCAGGAGTAGATCAAGTGACAGTCAACTTCACAGTTGTTCTAGAATCATAGAGTATCAGATTACGCATTTGATGGATCCATTTGGGCTGAATGTGGATCCTAGCATCTATAAGCGCTGTTCGTTAACAGTAGTGTGCGTATTCGGGTGTTCTCGTGTGTTGATCAGGCAGAAGGCAGTTGACGTGGCCACGGGCGTACCGAGGTCCATATTCAGCCCAAGAAACAAGTTTGGCGCCGTCATGTTCGGAACTGAGGTCTTTTCTTTTTCTTTTGGAAGCAAACTTGCCCGAAAAATAACCCCATAAGAAAAAGTGACCTCCAAATAAAGCTCTTCATGTTATTTTAGCGCCGTTTGGCGCCATGTTTGCTCATATTTTCACGGTTTTGCCCGGGACAATAATGAGGTTTGGCGCCCCCGTGTTTGAACTTGAGGTTTTTCGGAAGCAAATGTATTGTACTGCAGAAAGTACTTGTGACATTGTTGGGAATTTTCGAACCCCCCAGCAGTGATTCGGCGCCCGGGGAGTTGTGCCGCCTTTACCCCCTTCGTTACGCCTCTGGACGTGAACATAGGCGTAGTCAGGGGGGCGAAAGAGGTCATGCCCCGAAAATTTCTAGCATATTTGTTTTGTGCTTCAAGAGGCGTTGTCCCAAACCAAGTATTGTTGCTCGCTTAAAGTCAAAATATTTGGCCCTTCCCAAAATTTTGGGCTCGGCTCTTCCACTGTACGTGGGTCTCCTTGAGACCAGCTGCTGCACTGCATGCTATACCGTTGTCCGTTGGTCATGTCGGCCGGTACTTCATCGAAAATTAATCGTGCGGGCTCTGGTGATTCCTACATCCAAATGGCTATATGGCAACCTGGCCGTGCTCCTTTTTTGCGTGTTTGCACTGCGTGGGATATAAACTCCAAGTGATGAGGAACGAGCTGGTTGATGTGCAAAAGTTTGCGTTTGCACCGGTAGCACTTCAGCAAGAAGCCAATGCCGGTTTTACGAAAATGGTCCAGATAAAACTTGTTTTGGACGCGACGCCGTAATAAGGCTGTTGTGAAGCATTTCGATTGGCTGGAATAAAGGTCAACGTTTTATGTAATCATGAGAAAACAGGAAATAATCGGGGCAAACGAGAAGATCAGCGAACCAAAAAACTATTTGATAAAATTTTTTTTCAGTTGTGGCAAACATCTCAGCATGCACCGCTTCGTGACCTCGCGGGAAATGTCGTGCAAGGTTTCATCCAAAGTTAATGTCGGTTTCTTGCATTGCAGAGTGTCGGATGCGACGGGCAATTTGACAGCAATAAGCGCTTGGACGTTTGCGGCAAGTGCGGAGGTGACGGCAGTTCTTGTCGCCTGGTAACCGGTCTGTACAGAGCAAAGCCGCGAAAGCACTTTGGTAAGTAACTGATTGGAATTGGACTGTGCACGCGTGTTTGGCCTGTCTTCGCTAAGTAGCTAAACAATCTTCCAAGTCTTACAGCTGCCTCGAAACATTAGTAACGTTGAGGACCAGTGAATGATAATAACTTGAAGAACTTCATACTCAACGTAGGTAGAAACATGAAATTTCACGAAACGCATCCTCGCAGTTGGCAGATGGAGTGTCGGAGTGTCAGAACACGAAATATGGTTTAACTCGTAATATTTGGTTTAACTTTTGGTGCTTGTGCGAGTGTCTGCAGCGCTAATGTTCAAAAATAGTCTGTGGAGGATGCCAGAGCACAGACCTGGCATTAGCGTCACGCCATCACGTAAGTCAATGTTGGCAGCACGTGACGCACCTCTCAGTTTTTCACTTCAGCTTGACCCGCCGCACGCTCGGTTTTCTCCTGCGCCCTCTTGCGGAAGCAACCTTTCGTAACGCTCGTTTGGACTGTATGCTTACGTCCATGTACCTGTTTGTTGGCCGCAGGATCAGAAGACGTCATTGTCGTGCCACGCAACAGCCGTCATATAAGCGTGTCTGAAAGGGGTTCCGGGCACGTGGGTAAGTTGTGCGAGTTCAGTCTTGCTTTCTGCCATTAATCTCCCGTATGCGTGTCTCAAAATCGAAATTTTTATTTAAAATGATTTTAAATTTCTGCCTTTCTCTTTGTTTTTTTTAAGGGAGTGGATGATTTGTTGACCTCGCGGTCATTTCGCCAACCCTCTTAATCTTTTTGTTGAACCACGACATTTTTATACCTCACAAAAATACAAATGATTAATTGATTTAAAAAATTCATTACGTTTGTCAAAGGACATCCGAAAGTTCTCGAACACAGGAACAGACTTCATTTCTCTCAGCTTAACTAACCGTATGCGAACCATTAGTTAGTGACGAAATTCGTGTGCCCATGTTAACTGCTTTCTACTTCAAAAAATTTAGATAACATTTCTTTTAGAGCAGAAAAGTTGTAACTCAGAAGAATATTGTTTCAAGTTTTTGCTCAATATTGTTGTTAAAAATGCTCTGCGTTTATTTTGTGAAGGTTTGAAATTAACTGATTCATCTGAAGCCGCTTTTCTGATCGCACCAAAAAACAATTCCCGGAGCAAAGGTGTCGTCCGCACATCCGGGATACTTGTGCGCTACGGTTCTTTTTCTTATGGAAAGGAATACTTTGACGTTCCTGGCCCTGTACCGGGTGAACTAAAAGTTGTGGTCAGTTCTCTTCAATTGTTAGTTTTCATGTTTTTGATAAATGTTTAACGATCAAAGAGCAACGAATGCTTCTTCAAGCAGACATTTATCAATGATAATTGTTTTTCGTCGACATGACATAACAAAAAACGGTTATGGCATCACTACTTCATTGGCTTAACTGCTGTTCACGTCTGAAAGTGTTTCTAGCGCGAGTGTAAACTTTTTTATCAATTCGTAATCGTTTCTGATTTCGAGTGTGTCCAAAATCGTCTCATTTGAACTTGATATTACGTACAGAGGTGATATTAAAACAAGAGCGAGCATGATTGTCGGAAGGGGAAGAGATGTCAGGTCCCCTGGGTTTTGAAACTTGATATTTTCTTATTAACCTTTTAGTAGAAAATGTTAGTAGCATTGAGTGCTAGTGGTTGCTTAGCTTCGAGTTGGTAAAATTAAATTTCGCCGTTGCTGCTCTCCTGGAAAAGAAATTATGGCCACCCTCTGGAAAAATCCACTATTGCCCCCTTCCTGGAAATAATCGTTTCTACGCCCGTGAACGCGAGAAATCCGTTTGGCCATGTGATATTTCTTCAGGCTGTATATGATGACGAGGTGTGGAAATACATACGATACGAGTTCTACCGACCTCTGGAGGTTTTCTGGAAACACGACGAAACCGGAGTTGACTGTACTGCCACTTGCGGTGGAGGTCAGTGCGATAGTATCGCCGCTTGTGGTGCCCACGAGTTAATCGCTTTCTTTGTTTCGCGCGAGGCCATTCTTGCGATGTTTTCGTGTTATGTGATCGCGGAAAGAACACGGAGCTAAAGCTGTTTAAAATCGCAATGTTTGACAATAGCTGCAACGAATGCGTGTAACAACTTCTTACGTCGGTGTACCTCAGTCCTGTTTTGAAGTATTTCTTTGTGTAGTGGAATTACCCTCACAACGTTGCCTTTTAAAATATAGCGGGGCAAAAACAAGAAACGAAAAGCATATTCGCGTTTTTCGAACAAAATCCCGTTACTCACGGAATTTTTTTTCTCAACAGGCCTGCAGTATCTTTGGCCCATTTGCGCTGACATCGTTACAGGCAGAAAGCGCGACGAGCAAGACTGTTACAACGAAGGCATCGTGCCGCCCTCCCCCAAAGTCCACCGCTGCAACGTCTACGAATGTCCAGTAAAGTGCGTATCGCATTATTTTTTGTCAGTTGATCAAAACAAGTAGAGCAAAAGGAATGCTGGCTGTCCAAAATGCCAATACGTGTCTAAATCTGGCCCCATAAACCCTTTACTGCCGGTGCTGGACAGAATCCCTGAAAGTCGTAAGAATCGTTTGTATTATCCTTCCTTCAGACTGGTAAGAACCTATTATTCAGAAAAAAATAAAAGGTAGCTAGTGATGTTAAGCGATAAACGCCATATATATGTACGTGGGTCGTGGGAAGGCTCGAACGGCCCACACTGATATCGCTGTCGGTTTTGCCCACGTGAGAAATTGTGGCAGTATCGTAGACCAGCAGTACACATGGAAATAGCACTGATGTTGCTTTTCACGACCTTTCAAATAGGTCAGTGGTTCCCAAACTGGGGTAAATTACCCCTAGGGGGTAATATGCGACTCTTCTTGGGGTAATGCGAAACCAAAACCACAATGTTGTTCTATATTATGAAAGGTCACTGCGAAGTACTGAGAGTAATTAAGGCACAATCGCTACCTTGATTTGGGTAACGGCCCGAACAAGTTTGGGAAACACTGAAATAGGGACATAGCTATTGAACAGGACAAATAATAAAAGCTGTTAAATGTTATGTGGCGCTTGCACGTGTATACTTGTGCCCGGTCGATTGGCATGTGCAGCAAGTAACTTCCGAACTCCATTTTCTGTGCGCTCTACATTCCAACAACATGCATTTAATTTCTGTTTTGTTGAAGTGGGTCTCTTAATATTTGCTGGATGTTTTTATACGTAATCATTCAGATAGTTTTAATCAATCCCTGTCTATCAACCCCCTTGATTGTTGAAGTCCACGCGCTTGAAGGTGAAGCTGGTGCAATAAAAAATTAACAAGAGTTCATTTTCAAACTGCGCATTGCTGTTTCTGTTTTGAAAAGCAATTATATCAATTAGGATCATAGATTTTAAAACAAATCATTGCTCTGGTCAATAAAAATATTTCCATAAACATTTGCTGTTACTGAAGCTTTGCTCTTCCATCTGAAGAGGCATTTCTCACCGCTTTATGTGAGCAAAGCTCGAAAGTGTGAAAATGTCTCAAAGTAACGAACCTGACGGTATTAAGTGACATGCTGCACGAACCGACACGATATTTGCCTACTGGCTGAAGTGCGTGCTATCCTGTCTGTGTGATAATTCACACGAAAGGCAACTTTCCAAGCTTTTTCACTCTCTTGTTTTCCAGTGAAGCCTTGTGTTGTGTGCCACATTTTTTGCCATGACTTATTTTCTGCTGTTTGTCTAGCGCAGTATGCCCAAGACCCGCTTCAGCCCGGTCTTCGAATACGTCAGGCGAAACAGGTGAGTTTGAATGTTTTCGCAAAAAATTCTTGCAAAATGTGTATTTCGTGCAACCTTCAGTGATAAATGGACACGAGCAGAAGCGTGTTGACGGAAACAGAAGAAAACATGGGTTACGGAAGTTTCTTCAGCGTGTTGGCTCCGGGAGGCGAACGTATGAACAGCAGGTCTGCTGCGGTTTACGCTACTGAGCCAACGGCGTCGAATAAGGACACTTGTTGCAGTGGATGACTTCCTGTCATTGATCTTGTTCAGACCACACAGTGAACACGATTGCAAGGCAGTTGCGTCGAAAATGCTTTTGAGGCTTTGTTGGGATGGTTGAGGGACGTTCCAAGCGGAATGTTTGAGTTATGTCAAATTTTACATATAAAAATCAACGATTGAATGCCAGTAGAGCAATGCGGTAGACCTAGAACAAACACTGTAACAACATCTCATTGGAACTTCCAGGCAAGCAGCTAATGAATTGAGGAAGAATACTTCTACACTTGGTTGTTGTTCCCTGTCAACGGGGATCCCCCTTATAGAGACAAGTGCGCTTTTTGTCGCAAGCGACCGATTCGCTTCAGTGGTTCCCTTCTATCGTCACCGGATAGACCAAAATTTCGGAAATTCTCTTCTATTCGCTTTTAAATACAGTGGTAGACTGTCATTTGCAATTGGCATCCCCTGTTCGAAACGTATATTTTTCAAGATGGCTGACAGATCCGTGGACGGAATGCTCCAAGTCATGTGCGGGAGGCATTCAAACTCGCACCATATCGTGCGCGGAGGACTCGATCAGTGGAGAAGCGTTGATCACTGTCGACGACTCGCCCTGTCATGCGGCTGGTTTGCCTGTACCGGAAAGCAGAAGGGGCTGTAACGATTTTCCTTGTCCCTCGTGGGCCGCCCTCTCGTGGTCAGAGGTAAAAGCAATCAAATCTCCGCGATCTTTTTCGCGACTTGAACTAGATGCTTAAAAATAGAACTGTGTTAAATTGGTGGTAACTGAGAAGAGGTTTCTTTTCAGTCCATTTAACTATGTCGGCTCAACCTGAAATTTGCAGTTTTGTAATTTTGTTCTGCGGATTAACATTTTATTATTTGCTGAAACCGCTTTAAATTTCGTTTTCAAACACATAAATAAATTGGCAAAACGTTCACGTTGGTTACTGGCCAATTTAGATAAGCGGGTAGAATGCGGTTGGATGAACGTTTGATATGGAAAACGTGTATTCGGGGCAGAATTGTTTGAATGTCATGCATTAGTTCAGAAGCTGGTTAAAAACAGAGGAAAACCCAGAATTGCATCAAGGGAACCGTCTGCAACTGTTGAATGATTTGAACGTACGCTATGCTTTTGTAAACGTAGACCTTGTGGGAAAATTTTTTTTGCTGGTTTTGTTTAGATGTCGCTTTCGCTGACAGTTCTTATTTTCACCTAACCGACAAGATTACCGCAAGTAGCTCACTGTGTAGTATTTCATCCTGACGTATTGTTCGGGAAGGGGAACGCCCTCTAACGAACGTCCTTTTTCCAGTGCAGCGCCACTTGTGGAAAAGGGTGGCAGTACAGAGTTGTTCAGTGCAGGAGTCACAACGGCAAGGCCGCCTTCAACTGTGACGACGACAAGAAACCTCATGTTACGAGAGCGTGCTTGGCAACGACGCCCTGTTTCGTTCAAGAAACCCTTGGTGAGAAAAAGGATTCGCGACCCTTGAGTTTTCCTTTTTTTACAGAAGCTCGTTGCAGAAAAAAACTTGCCTGGAATTTCGAATCTTGCGCTGGATTGATGAAACTTGTGTGTTAAATGCGGGAGAAAAACATGAGCTGAAAATGATAAGTTTTTTTGTAAACTCTACGACTTCGCCAATTCCTTGCTTTCAAAGTGTTTTGTTGTTGTTAAGAGTTTGTTAATAAAGCTGCAAAAACATCTTTGCATTTATTCCACCACTTTTGATAGTGCTTTTCTGTCTTTGGTTCGTTTTCAAGTCTAAGTAATTCACAGACCAGTTGTAAACGTTCAAAATATGGAATGACAAAGTTGTTAGGTTTTCACGTATGTTGGCATGATGAAGGAATTTTCAAAGCTGAAAGTGTCTACTTATTTTTATAAAACAAAAATCCTCGTTATGTTAAAAAATGTGATAAAAAAGCAATGCATCAACGTCTTGCCAGCTAGATGCTAGTTAAACTCTTTTAGCTTGCTTTTTTCGACAACCACAGCAGAAGATCGGATTGGCTTTTTGGTCGTTTAACATTGTTATGTTTTCATTTACGCATAGGTTTCACTCGACTGATGACGAAGGCACCAAGACGACAGGCTGCTCTTGTACAACCGGTGAAGACAATTTCGCCCATACCAAGGTACCGTACGCAGCGGCGTAACCAGAGGTTTGAACCAGGGGGAAACTTAGCTGAAAGTTGGTTAGATTGCCTGAAAACAGAGATAAAGCTGGAGATGTCCCTCAGTGATTGCTTCCTTCGCTTTGACGTTCGGCATCTGAGCTCACCTAAAGTTCATGCTTCGATGGACTTCAGTGACTGCGCTTTGAAGCCAGATCCGGACGCAACCTTGTTTATCTAATGCCCCAGATTTTTTACCGATACGATTCGAGACCTAAGCCAGAACGAGTCACTTTTTGTACGCCTCATAATCATAATACGCGGTCATATTCAATCTTGCCCGCGTCATAATCATAAATCTTAGGATAATGCTTACAGCTATCAGATACATCAATCGAAGTCGTGTCGGCGTCGAAGTACGAAAACAGAAGCAATGAAAAAGAATAAAAAGAATCACTGAAAGTTCTTTCAAAAACACAAATCCTTTCANCCTGTGCGAAGTTTGTAATTATTGTACAGCCAGTTTTCGTTCTCAATTGAAAGTATAAAAGCCAAAGTCCTAAACGCTGGAATTACAACTGCCAACGTAGACGAGCACGCTTTCATTCCTATTTACAAACCTCACGTGGCTTCCACATTTTGACTCCTGCAGCTTCCAGCAAAATATTTTCCAGCTGGATCACTGATCAGTGGGGTTACTGTTCGGTCACTTGCGGAACGGGCATGATGTCACGAACGGTGGCGTGCCGCGCATTCATGGAATTTTCTCGAACTGTTGAGGATTTGCCGGACGACGCTTGCAACGGAACTAAGCCTGAAACGCGAAAGGTAGTTTCTTGTTGAAAACCTGGCAGAAACTGCCATGCTGGCGCGAAAACCAACGACACGCGTTTGCATCACTTCTTATTTTTGGCACAACAGCAGTGAAATCACTAACCGCGGTTTACAAACTCTTTATTTTCTTGTAGTTGTTTTCATGGTGTGTTGCAAAACGTTTTGAATTCCTTGCTTGCGTCGAAGTAGACTTCAAATTAACTAACGAAACGAAACTTTGACGTACTCATTGCCTGCAACATTGCCGGAAAGTAAATTCTCCTGAAACTTTCTAAATACTTTAGTAACGTTATAACATATGACGTTCTAACACAAACCGAATGTGTTTTTGTTAAAGCGAAAAGGGTAATATCTACGGTTCGTGCAAAAGAACTCCTTGGTAATTTCGTTTGATCGGCGAAATACAGGAGGCTTACATTGCTTTGTTGGAGCCAGTGGCCCACTGACAATACCTACCTGTACTAATACTCCATGTACTTACAAGCAAACTACAAAATTTTCATTGTTCACTTTTTCGGAAAACACTTTTTGGGAAAACTATACAACTTAGGTGTTTGTTTTCTTTGTTTAGTCATGTGCACTGGCACCTTGCAACGAGCCCAGGTTTTCAAGCTTGGGAGAACATGAAGGCAATGGTTTCGACGAAGCCAGTAACGACAATAGTCGCTATAGCAACAGCGGAGGTGTTGCTTCGCGACTTGCGAGTTTTGACAGCCACGTCACTTACAAGACCAACAACTTTAGTGACCGTTCGCTTTTTGACTGGAGATACGATGAAAGCGGCGATTGTCTTCCACCTTGCGGCAACGGTAAGTGTGAAGTACGACCGGGAGGTGTCGATAGCAAATATCTGTAGTTCTTGTTTCGGTCCACTTTTAAGTCAGTTTAGTGATCTTGATTTATGGGACACCTCGCACGTTATATATTGAGATCAATCTGGTAATACTGATCCACGCGACGCGGCAACTCGGCGACCACGCCCACATAATGCGACTCGGCCACGCCCACATGCTGCGACATGTAAATTTGCCATCCCGGTTGTCGCGCGATGAGACCAGCAGTGCAAGCTTTCTGCTTCGAATGTTACCATGAAGGTTATTTGCGTAGTGACTGAGCCTCATTAATCCGGAAACAAGCTGATTGACTGAAACGGATCTTGTTTTTGAAATGCCCTGTCGTCCGCAGGCATTGTCGCCAATTTGTCCTGTGGAGAGTTTGGCCGTGCGCGCAGTCATCTGCGAACAATTCAAATAATTCTCAAGGCGCAATCGGGTAAATAAGTCGATGTGACCAATAGCGTTGGAAAATCCATCTCACATTTTTGGTATGCAACAAAGAGACTGCCTTATATGCTGCTTTTCTACTATCAAACGAACAAAAATCAGCAATCTAAGACTGTGAGTATGATGCGCATTTGCCATCGAAGGCGGTGAGCTGGGAGTATCTGCATGCAGAGGCAAAATTGGAGCGCTTTCCTTTCCGCGGAAATGGTATCTTCCAGGGCTTAAGAAGACTTGCTACGTAAACCTAACATCCGGATCGGAGTAACGCAGTGTACGTTGCAATTTTACCCGAGCAAGAATTTTCTGTGAAGATTGCCATGTTCCTGAAGTAAATTGCCGCAATGCCTAACTTTTCTCTGTCTGCCAAGAATTGCGCATTGCGAAAAACAGCTTTCTGGCGGTTTTCAGGAATATTTATTCTGGTAGCCAATGCGATGAGCTTTAGAGGAACGGGGAAACTGGCCTGTTACTTGGACCTCAATCTTCGTGCCACTTGATTCAATTTCATGTATTTTGCAGAACCAAAAAGTCGTTGTAATTGTTCCACAATGTGTGGGTATAGGCGCATTTAACTGTGATGCATTCAACAAAAATTAATTCAATTATGTTTTTTGCACAACTTTTAAATATCTTTTTCCAAAATATACTTTTCTGAAGCTTATTTTATAAGCATAACTGCTTCAGCCTAACGTAAGCATTGCAATATCAACTTTAAATGGGAATGCTGGGGACCTTATGCTGCCCCTAGGAACCGCGAAAGGGGTTAATGATTAGCTGTATTTAAGAGGTGAAGTAATTGTCTTTGCAAGAAAAGTTGGGAACTCATCTAAACAAGTTTAACACAATTCTCATGTTTGTCATGTGCTTATGCCATTCTACAACCTGTAAGAACTTTTTTGAAAACAAATGGCCCGGAAAAGGTTCTTTGTGTAACAAGTGGTACGCTTTGCCAGTTCTTACAAGCGCACCGTCATCCTACGGCTCTTACAGAGTGGTGGCAAGCATTGCGTATCTCTTTATCAAACTACTGCTGATTTATTTAACCGATTGGGAAAAGTGTCTCCGTGCGGTTTTCAGGGTAGGTGGGAATATGAATATTGCTTTCAATCACGGGGCATACTGGTTTTGCGTTGGTTTTTGTCTGCTCGGAAAATCTATTGAAATTAACGCATAATGCTAGAAAAAATCGTTCTGCATTTTAATAAGCATTGAACATAAGTTTGTGTCCAGTTTTTCGATAGATTGTAACAGCTGCGCTTGCTTTACTCCTCTTACCATAACGCAAAGAATTTGGATGCGAAAGTACAATTATAGACCCACAATCCCTTTGATCGCCACACTCATCAGTCGTCACACAACGCTTCACTGCTGGAACAAAATACATACCAAATATTTTTGTACAAATACACTCTTAGCTCATTCAAAGCATTTGCGGTTCAAATTTGAAAACGTTGCACTGCTAGTGCGAAAAACGCTCTTCCGGTACAAAAAGATATTTGAGTTTTTGAAGCACAGTGTAATTAGAAACGTGTTGGAGATGAAATTATATTTTGGAGAGTTCTCCGCATATATTTTTAGCTTTGAAATAAAAGAGTTGTGCGGCAAACGAGTCAACGACCCTGTTCAAACTTATGTGAATTCGTTACGACACAAACGTACTGCATAAAGTTGAGCAACACGTGCCCACAAAGACGACGCAGGCAAATCAATCAACAAGTTGTTTCAAAAATCGGCAAATCGTTTTCCTATTGTAATAATTTGCAAATTGATTCGACTGCGTCGCATTTTTGGAAACTTGCTGCTGAAATGCGGATGCGTGAAACGGATGCGTGAAAGACCGAATCATCGCGAAGTTATGAAAGCAGAGGACGGCAAGCAGATTCCTCGAAGGCTTTAATAGCGAATCTATAGAGCCTTCGATTTTAGACACGGTTGAAAATGAAGCGTTAAGCGTAAAGCGGCATGTGCGACGGGCTGCTTTTTTACACAATGTATAGTTTAAACAGACCTTCAGGGTACAAGTTCAGAAATTTAAGTCTGTCCTTCTATCCTACGTTGCCCACTGCGTTAAGCTGTACACAAAAATGACGACCAAGTGAAAGCTATATATAAGAATATGTTTCCAGAGTTTGAGCTTTGCTGGGCGGGACAATAAACGGTTCGTTTTCAAAACCTTTATTCGAAGCTTACTTATGTATGAATTTGATGTATTTAGTTGCGTCGTTTCTCAAAATTTTGCAAAGGGCATTTAATCGGTGGACAAATAAAGGAAATACCCGTTCGTGCGTTCATTGTATGAAAAAAAGTGCAATCACGAGCTACGTGTATAAAGAAACTGACCAAAAAATTAAAAATAATAAATCGAGATTTCCAATTTTACGCAAAGATTATCCAGCAGAATGGACAGCTTTCCTCTTATGACCGATCGCATGTCCAGAGCCCCACAAAAATATAAGTCACGCATTACGCTCCCAATTGCTGTAGTCACCGGCCTCGCATGATGGTGTCGCTTCGCACAGGTACAAAGATCCTGCGTCAAATCTGCGTTCACCTCGACAGCGGATCGCTCGTCGCCCCCGATCGTTGCGACGCCGCATCAAAGAAAGAAGACAAAGCAATTCTGTGCATCAGCAGACCGTGCGACACGACCCTGTATGACGGGAACGCTACTACTAGGTGAGCATTCGGGGCATGGCGCACATTTAACAAGTGCTTGTTCGTCGCAAAGGTCCAGCAAAGTGGTTTCTGAGCGTCAGTTTTTCGATTATTACCAGAAACATACTGGCTTGCGTTGACCAAAGCTGTTGAGGATCTGGAAGTCAGCTGGTACAATTTTAAAACTCGCAGATGTCAAAGAGTTCATCTCGAGCATGTGAGTCAGCCCAATAAAGACGTTTCGTGCAATTGGACTTTGTTTTTTTCCCGCCCAAGCGTTAAATGTTTGCGCTGGCTAAGCTGTGGAAGGCTTAAGATCTTTACAAGCAGGTGTCCATTTTAAGTTTTGTTTGGCGAAGCATTCAACGACGTTTAAGAGCAATTAGTTCGAGGCATTTCAACGCCAGACTCCCTGTAGTCTTACCACTGAAGAGAGTTGCTTCAGCCAAATGACAGCACCCGACAAGAGGTGCACACCCCAAATACCTTGATCACCGCTAAAAGCAACTGGTTCATTTACGGCCCGAGGTTTGTGATTTCTTTGCTGTAGGATCGTAATGTGGTTTTCATTTAAACTATGATTGTTATTCGTTTTGCAACTTCGATCTGTTCTTGAGCGGCAGAGCTCGCTTTGGCTTCAAGACTTTATTGGATATGTGTAATTTGCAGGACACAGGTGAGCGTAGAGTTCGATTGGTGCGCAGTTGTATACCGCAATTTCTTGGAATCACTGATTCGATGGGAAGCTTTGAGAGGAACCATTTTTCCCTCACGTGTTGTGAGAAGCGCTATGAGCCTTAAACCGTGACGTAACAAAAAGCGATTTTGGTTTGCATGAGGCTGATTTGATGGACGCCTGGTGTGTTTTAACTTCGACTTAAATTAGGCCGTTGAATGACTAATGGTTGTATTCAGAAAAGCATCGTATTTAGGGTGGAGTTAAAGGAGCAAGCCTCAAATCTTCTGAAAAAATATTGCAAAAGATATACAGTAAAACGTTCGTCTGCGCGAAAATAATTGCACGTAAGTTCATTGCTTTTGGCCTGCGTTCCCTTGACTTTGCTGAAGCTGCTGAACAACGTACGCCACAACAACATGCAGATGCGTTTGTGTAAACAAGCAACACCAACTGCATAAGTTTATTTATAATTCTGGCTTAAATGTATGTTATTGATTTTATTAGATCCAGGATATTGATTGTGTTTAACGTTAGTATAGAGAAGTTCTACCGTAGTTGCAATGTGTTTTTACTCGTTTTCGTAAGTAGTTCAGTAGAGTTGGAATCAGGTCGTACAAGCCTTGAAGAAGTGGTCGGAGGATTTACTGCTTATGACACTTGAGGACTAATTAACGGCATTTCTTATTTCCTTTAAAAGATTTGCCCCTTGTTCTAAGGGTGCGTTTTATGTATTTGCAACTTAAAACCAGAGGACGAAACAACGTTAAACGGAAAATGTTCTGCATCATGCACCTGTAGAGATGTTGGTACCCCAAGGTGTCATATATTGTTTCTGTGTTGTTGCCATGCGACTATGCATAGCGATGCTTGTGCAAGCCAAGAAAGGTCGGAAAAATTGGTCTGTTGTTTCTCTACGTTTGATTTGCTAATTGACTGCGTCTCGAAAGGTCAATCCGTCTTGGGTAGTGTGAAAGAGCTAGCAAACACGGAGTTACGAACTAAAAATACAACTGACGCACGGCGGAGTTTCACCTGAGTTGAATTACGACGGGTATGAAAGAGAAAGTCTCGGGTTGTAGCGGCTGAACTATTAGAAATAAGATATTAGTTTGAACAAGGTGCTTGAAAAGGCGCGGACAGCAAAAACGGTGTAAGTCAAGAAAGTCTACAAATGGCAAAACATGCCCAGAATGCTTTAGTTCACAAAACTGATTTCGAAAGGAGATCGTTAGCCGCACATTCCTAAGCGGTTTGAGCGACGTGAGAGTAAGGAAGATTAATGTAGCTTTTTTTGTAATGGTGGAGTTGAAAGAAATAGAGCTATCCTTGTTCTCTACGTATGTGCTCCGGCCGTTAAAAGTCCGCATCATTTTGAATACCACGTCGTCCTTTTTGCGTTTTTAGCCTATTGTATGAGAGTGGGTTGATGGTAACGATTGCAAATTTAAGGAAATGTGTTTTGCTTGGTAGGCGTCTGTTTTACTTTGGCAGTTTTTTTCTTTCTGGAAACTTTCCGGTTCTATGGTATGGTTTTGTGAAGGCCGTCGACACAACTGAAGTTTGCACAGTTTCTATATATATAAGGTATTTCACAAATATAAGGTATTTCACTTCGAAGTGCGTTGAAAATTTTATATATTTCATAGAAATAAAAATAGAACAAAACAAGTAAAGAAGAAAAACAAGGAAACAAAAACTACCACCAAAGAGAAAATTTGATTCGTTTCTGTGAAGTGCTTATATATAGAACGAAATGTAAACATTTTTCAAAGTTTGTGCTAATTACAGCAACACTTATACTTCATCCATTAAATTTAATTAATGTTACGATGGAATTGAAGCAGATGTTTAGGTGCTCTGGATGACAAACAAGCTTCCAAACAAAGAAATGAAGCCCTGGCAAAATTATATCCTTTCTTTATTTGACTTTGGGTGACGGCAATTGGCGGCAGGCCGAAGTCTGAAATTTGCTTCTTGCCGGGCGGTTGGGATGAACAGTCGCCAAGGAGCGCTACGGAGATTCACTCAGTACCCGTTGATCGAACACCCAACCTTCCAATTAAGTGGCGGGCACTCTATTACTGAACTATCGCTACCCCGTCCTTTCTAGGAAGTTAATTGAATGTCCTAGACAACAGAAAGTTATAAAAAGCGACATGCATACCAGAAAAAAATGAAGAAAAGGTAGGTTCGACTGTTCCACACGTGCTGAAAAAATGAATCGAAACAGCCGATGACCTGGATGTTGAACACAAAAATGGGAGTACAAAAATGATGATGGAAGCAAAAGCAAGAAACATCAATCGTTGTTGAATTCACCACCAGAAGAAAGCACAACTCCATATGTCAGAAAAAGGAAATATCCAAGAACTCCTGGCAATGAAGTAAGCGTTGATGGGCAGACTGTCATTCACATCAATGAAAATCTCAATCTTTCCTCAAAAATGTTGCTCTACTTCGCAAATACAAACAGAAAGAGTAGGAATGGAATTCACTCTATTTGGACAAAATATGGAAAATTACATTTCAGAAAAAATCAAGCATCCGCAATAATCCGTCGTCAACGCGCAGATGACCTTGAACGGTTCATTATCGGATGCAAGAAAAGTATATGTCCAGCGGTGCGATAACAATAAGTGAAACTGACATTAACAGGGTGGATAACTGCCCCACAAATGATGAAAAATGGAGATACAATCAGGAATAGATTTTGTGTGGTATCTGTGATAAACAGCATCACTTAAAATATACCTATTTTAAGTTCAATAGCTTTAAAAACCTAGGATCACTAATGAACAAGACATTTGCCATACTTGTATGCAGAAAATGGGCTTTTGTAATACTGGTGAAGATTACTTCAGCACCTTGAGAGCAAAGTACTATAGGACGCATTGATGTATACCACCAAAAATTATAAAAATAGAATGCCGCCTCCATGCACCTGTTTTATGTGAGATTTTCATAAACGCACGGAAAAAGGTGTTTACCTTTTGATACCCAAAACTGAAAGCATTCCTGCTTCAAATAAAGATGGTCTGTTGGAAGTCTGTGCAAAATTCTGACTAATTTCTTTTCTTTGCTCTTTTTAAAAACTGATATATATATTTGCTTGAATCAGTATCCAAATCAGTTCGATCTGTTGTCAAGATGCCCAATACCGGATGTTAGGACATTCAACCGATTCAGCCGTATCCAATCTTTACAATGAAGTACTGCAAAATGTTAATAATGCTTATACACATGTTCCATCTTTTTAGACTTTCTAAAGGCTGTGATTCATTTAAATATAATGGTCTATTGAACAAATTGGCCCATCGAATGATTTGGAATTAGAGACAAACCTTTAGAGCTTTTTTGTTAATGCAGTGATCGCAAGCATTTCAACGGACTTTCCAACATTTATTCCAAAGCTTGGGACACTGACATGTGGCCAACCTCGAGAATTCACCCTAAGTCCTTCATTTTTTTTCTTTATGTAATGACCTACCTAGAACATCATCATTTAAAACTATTCAATATGCTTACGATGCTACCCTCTTACCTGCCAATAGCTTGCAAGATCTCGAAAGTAAACCAACTGAAGAAATTAGCAAAATTGATAACTGGCTTATACACAATTTATTGTCAGTGGGCTATGGCGAAAAGCTTCATCATTATTTTCCCAAG
>JGI24021J15306_10002605_pt1 | contig 19693 bp, 6 predicted proteins | sample Ectturendosymbi1_FD_15306 | JGI IMG/M metagenome (IMG submission 15306)
AAAAAAAAAATCAAAGGTTTCAAAATAAAAGGTTAAGGCTATGATTATAAAACAATCATAAGATTTTAAAGTAGACATCAACGCATTCAAACATTTTGATTGGCATAAGGAAACGTGTGAATATAATGCAAATGAATAGTAGGCGTTGCTTCTGGTAAACCACACTTTAAAATGTAATATTCTTACATAAAACAAATTTTTCCCATGCTCATTATTATGCAAAATTTTGGTGCAAACAATCACAGTCAACGTGTTACAGACGCCATTATATTAAAAATAACTGTAAACAACCGAAATGAGAGTTTCAAAAATATTCACGTTAATAAAACTGAAATCTTATGAAAAGTTCTTCCCACTTTTAAAATGAGTGAAATATATGGAGGTAAAAGTCACTCACAGTCCCGAGCATGCATTTGTTTTCTTTGATAGCTCCGCAACATCCAAAGAAACCAATCACGAACATGACTGCTCCAACAGCGATCAGAACATAACAACCTGTATCAACACAAACGCATTTGTATTTTAATTTAACATTTCTGTGACAGGAAAACAAATCGTGTCAAAATATACTTTAACGTCACAAAATATATTTCAAATACAGACGTGTTTCAAAATACAAACAAATCAGGCCACATTTTAAAAGATGTTTTACTTGCCTGCATAATAAAACTCTATGTTTGCCACAGTAACAACAGCTTGGACATTGTTGGCCACTCTCAGGTAAATCCCCACGCCAAGGAGTGCTGCCCCAGCAATCTGTTGCATTCAAATAAAGCGTTTTTTACTCTCCAAACTTAAACAGCCGATCAGCACTGGTCAAGGGGAAAATGCCAAAATAATATATTCCTAAAATGGAATGGGCAGCGAAAGACAAGATTATGAATTAACAATTAAAAATAAACACGAGACAGTGAAATATATAAAATAATTCCCGGTGCTCAGTGGAATTGAAAACATTAAGTTCAAACATACCAAGTACGTCATAAAACATTTTTAGATGCACAAACCAATAGGAATGTCTACTTGACTCACCCAAAACAAGATGTTGAACAGGAAGAGGAGATATTTGATAATATCCGTGCAGCATCCCATGGTTCACGCAGCAAATGTTTATCGTTTAGATCAGAACTAAAACACGTGCTGAAGCAAATTGTTGCGAATCTGGTGAATTGCGCAAAGAAGAGTGAATTAGATGAATACAAACTGTCACTGCACCTATTTGTAAAAACGATAATAGGGCAGAAGTGATGCTGGAAACTGTAGACCTGTTTCTCTTGCAACTATCATCTCTAAGTTGTTTGAACATTACATTTTGTCCTGTATCTCACCACTTTTGGCCACAAAAGACAACCAGTTTGGCTTCAAGCCAAAGCATGGCACAGACGTGATTATCGTTTTATTTAAACAGACTGTGTCTTATTATGTAAGCAAAGACACCCAGCGTTTTCAGCTTTTTAGATGCGTCTAAAGCATTTGACAGAACTAACCCAACTTGTTTGCTAAATTAATTAAGCGCACTGTACCGATGTGTGTAGTAAGACTGTTGTTGAGCTGGTACAGGCAACAGACCATGCAAGTTAAATGGAGTACCAACTATTTATCCCCCTTTACTGTAACCAATGGGGAAAGGCAAAGGATAGTTCTGAGCCCATACTTATTTGCTGTTTACCTGAATGAACTCTCCAGGCTCAGTCAGGGTGGGATGCACTGTGGGAAATATGGTTGTGAATCATCTAATGTTTGCTGATGATATATGTGTGTTCAGCCCAGTATTAGTGGGCTGCAATGTCTTCTGAATATTTGTGGTGACTATGCTGCTGAACACGAAATCACTTTTAATTGCGACATAACAATTGGTGTTCTTTTTTGCCCAAAAAAGTATAAACAACCTGCTCCATCAAACATTTTTCTACATGGTGTACGTGTACAATTTTTTGACCAAGTGAAATACCTTGGTGTGTGGATAAATTCATCATTGAAGGATGATGACGATATTCAGAGACAAGTGAAATCACTCTACTGTGCAGCAAACGAACTCAGAGGCACTTTTGATCAGTACTCCCTGCAGTAAAAAAACACTATAACGTGCCTATTGCATGCCAATGTATGCTTGCCAATTGTGAAGCAAGTACACACAGACCAGTATGAAGCTCTCACGTGCTGCGTATGCCAGCCAATGCCAACCGAATTATGCCTCACATACCCAGAAATGTAAGTGTTCGGTCACACCAGATTCGCCATTGTGTCAGGACCTTTGATGCCCTGCTGAGCAAGAAGTTGTATACATTTTTTATACGATGCCCATCTTCATTTACTTCAGTGGTTCTCATCGTTTCTGCACGTTGACCCCCAATTAAAATATGCAATTTTCTGTAGACCCCGTGGCCTAGCCCAACAGTTACTAATACAAAGAATGTATGTGTCAAATTAAAATTTAGTCCTTTTTAATTGACATGCATGATAAAATAATACACAATCCGTAACAAACAGAACAGTTTTCATAATGTCATCACAATGGATGATTTAATGAAAAGCTATTCGAATCGAATGTACTTTTGAACTACTGTAGCTTGAGATTTGATCAGCCCTCTTAATTTTGTTTGATTTGTTGAAAACCGCCATTTGCATTCCTTGCCCGATTGACAATAATTTTGAATTAGAGGCTTCATTGCTCCAATACACCCCAGCCGTTATTCATTAAACCCCAGGTCATTCAGTGCCCCCATTCGACCCGGTGTCTATTTATCGACCCCTTGGATGGTCCAATGGACCCCTGGGGGTCGATATCGACCACTTTGAGAACCACTGATCTAACGTTTTTATCCGATAGATTAAAATGTCTGATGGTTTTTACAAATCTTCATTTTTTCTCAATTATTCAAAGCTCCTGTATGATGGAGACCGACTGCAGTAGTTGTTGATGAATTGTTTCGGTGTTTGCGTCTCATCAGTTGTTGCTTTTGTGTCGCAAAAAATTATGTGTGCAATGTATACAAACCAAGTATACAAAACGTAAGAAATGCTGTTAGTGTTTTGCTTCTCTCCATGCTGGTCACGCGCAAAACCGATTCTATAATGCGTGCTATTGTATGGCAAACCATTTTTGTGCTCTTATGTCAATGATTGCATCTGTGATATGGACCACGAGTCAGCAATAAAAAACTATTATTATTATTATTATTATTATTATTATTATTACTATATCCATTCACGTCACCAGCATATCTGATGGAAGGTGGACAGGAACTGAGGCTCTTTCGTTTTAATGTATTGTGTATGACTGTCACAATTTTAACACAAAAACGAAATAAAACATATATCAATGAGCAAGTATTAGCAATACGTTTGAATAATGATAAACAGTTGCTGCAATTTCTTTTTCCAAATACTTATAGTACTTTAATCACTTGTGTTAACATTTCTTCATAATTGCATAACTTTATGATTGTTATAACTTACACGTTTTGCACTAAGCTGAACATCCACGTCGATTAAAACGTGTGCATTACTTGTTGCATCTATAAACGCACATCAATTTTGCACCTAAACAGAGGTTTCGTGCCCAGTCTCGCAAATTTCTTTGCAATATCGGTACGAAGGGGAAAATGAAAACTTTTTTGGTGTATTTACTTTCGACCGCTGTTTACCTCTCATTCTCACCTGACGATGTATGTCACTTTAAGTCAACTTGAGATAGAGATTTTTCATTCGCAAGTTGTTTGAAATATTGTAAGTTGTTTCGATCTTGACGGCAAAATGCACCACGACCTTCTTAAACAGATGATTTGATGCGTAAAAGTAAATGCAACTGCTGTTGTCAATCATGTCTTCCTCCCCTTCAAGGGTTGATATCTGAAAACTTGGAGGTTTGCCTGACAAATTATTGTTTGTAAATATCCTTAAAAAACTTACATATCGACGTTTCAATTAATGTTGAAAAGCACATTAACGAAGAAGATAACAGATATGTGAGCGCATTGGCGCAACTCAGCCATTTTCCACAATCCTCCTCATGCCTGCTTTCATGCGGCTTTAACTCATCGCAAAGACACATCTTCATTCTTCCCGAAGTAATTACAATAGACCAGGATGTAACTACGTTCAGAACTTAGTAATGCAGAAATTTCGCTGAAAACCTGATACTTGATTCTTAGTCTTTTTGATTTATGCTGTCAACAATGTGAAAAAAGCGGTGTTTTGCACTTGCTGACTATACAAGCACTCTTCCACACAAAAAAATAGATCAACAATTGCCCCTTTTCACAAGCATGGACTTTGCTGATGCCTTCCACGCATTCAATACCTCAACGCAGCAATTCCAGAGAGACCGGCAGTGATTTCTACTCCTCCTATCCGTTTACTTCATTTAAAGTATTGACGCACTACAAGTGACGTATGTTCCACTACCACAGGTTCCGAACTACAGTAATTAAACACACACCACTGCATATGATAGGAAAAAAACAAGAACCAATCCTGCTCTTTCGCTGGTGGCAATTGTTTCGTCACACTTGATTTCATGACAACAGATCGGTAGAAGTAATTTTTTACAACCAACATTTTGTTGGCCTTGGACGAATTGAACAATTTGTTAAACTTGTTCCACGAACAGTTTTTCGTTGCAAAAACGGGAGTTACGTATAATCACAATCATTTCCAACAACTTTCAGGGTAATCGCTCGCGATAACGAAAAATTAAGCTGAGAATATGTGAAGCACGTTCAAAACTGTACTTCAAAACCGCGATATGCCACATCTATCAATGCTACTAACCCAAGAGATTTTCGGACTCCTGGAATAACGTATACACTGCAACATCAGCATTAATGGTCTCCCGGTTGGAAAGTACCTGCTTTAAACTGTTTACTGCTGACGTACTTCAAGCGATGAAATAATCGGCTTTTCACAAAGCAAACCAGGTTCAGAATTTGTAACCAGTATTGTGCAAGTTTGCCTGCTTAGTGAGTTACGCTTTCTGAACTAGTGATCAAAAGTTCCTGACAATTCAGTCTGATTGATTGTGTCCATAAACTCTACGTTTTAAGTGGAAACAACGATTCTTCAAACAAAACCAAAAAGACTTCATAGTATGAAGCTTGTCCATATGAGCATGCTTAAACCAGCTTTGGGAAAATAGAAATCTAATCATTCTTTGACACAACCCCGAACATTTTCCTCCTCTGACACATCAACTCTCTGCACAATGCATTTCTAACTGGATTTCATTGAGGAATGTCTATTGTCACAGATGGTTTCAGCAAACATCACATTCTGCAATCCTGATGCCTTCAAACGTTGTGAAGTCTAAATATCAACCTTTCATGAGTCACGTGATTAATGATTAACTACTTCTCGAACCAGCCACCTTCAGTCAAGCAAAGAGTGAAATCGATTATAAAATAAACAACGCGTATAAGTGCAAAAGACATGAAGTCTTATGAGCTTGTTTTATATTTGCCCAATGAGTAGATTTCTCTTTACTAACATTCACAATTGACAAAAATTAATGTTCCATGCGCGCCATGTTTGCAGTTGATTGACTAATGCATGAACAGACGGAAGCGAAAAAACTCGTATAGAGTCGTAAGTTCGCGTTCTCCTTGAGTTGCATTTTAGTATAAGAATGGTTTAGCATTGAAGACCATCCCAGTCCAAGACGGACACTTTGTTGTTCGGCAAATAACCTAAACACCGGAAATATTATATTGCAGCAATTAGACGTGTTCTTCACATATTGGTGCTAAAATCACGCCTGAGTTGCATTTGATCTGATAATGAAGTATCAGATATTGTACATCATGACGTTGAATCACACACGTAGCTCTCTACGATGTAGTTTTTAGAAGAGGCGCGTGAGAACAAGGCTTACTATTTACTGAACCTCCGAAATTTGTTTTGTGATTAGAGCTCTTTCTTTGCCATTGAGATATTTTCACTAGGTCGGCTGGTTCTTGACTTGTTGTCGTTGTTGTTGACATGCATGAGGACCTACTTACCCAACTATTCTTATCTTGCACCCAACTTAACCGTTGCAACAAATATTAAAAGCTTCACCAAGCCTTTCCTCTAGAATAAAAGCAACAACAAGCAGCACAAATGTATATCAGATAGCATTAAACGCTGTCTACAACTATTACTTTTCTGTAAAATTGTTTTTAAATGGCTTAATGTCAGTTTGTCAATTTATTGCCTCTACATTAAATATCAAGCCTCATACGCTCCAGCAGTGCATTAACTGTGTGGTCTACTCTCAACAAGCAAATAAATACATCATGAAAATAAATTCTTGCTTGTAGCGAACCGAAAGAACATTTGATCAATTACTGTTTGTCAAAGTCATTGCTGTCTGCATCTGAACAACATCAAAGACAATTATTGCTGATCATTGTACAAACACGTGCAAATTTACGTGTGCAACACTTTAGAAGAATTTTTCGAAATAATACGTTTGCTTGGTTTGCTTTATCGTTCGCAACAAACCAAACCTGCTGCACGTTTTTCATTCCAACTCACCAGCACGTTTTGGAAACAGGATGTGAAAGCACACTGACCTCTGTTGCCAAGCGCTACTTGCTCACACAGCTTATAACCACTTTGTATGATTGCTTACAAAAGGAATCTGAGAATTAACGACAAGAAAGCTCCCAGCACAGTTAACCCGTTTCATTTCTTCAGCTTCGCTTCGCACAGTTGTTGCCACAATACGTTGTAAAGTCACCGCCTCTCATGCGACAAACGCAGATTGGATGACACAATTGTTTAGACTGCCGCAAGCGAATCGGTTCTGGCAGTTAGGGGTCATCTCTTTCGAAAGTAACTGGAGCGTGGAGCGCGTAAAAACATTTGTCCTAATTTCGACAGCGCTGCAAATAATCGCACCGCAATGTTTAAGTCAGCTATTTCCAACCCAAATGGCTTACTGAGCCAAAAATTATGTCCCTACCTTAACCAGTGCCTCACATTGAATGACATAAGGGCCGCACAGTGAACTTTGATCTTAGCAAACTAAAGTAGAACCACGAACTCCGTGAATTACTAGAATTTGTGTAAATCGTAATAAAATACGAACAACGTGCACATATAATTCAAATAGTTTCTACATGTGTGCAAAATGCTCAGCATTCTGCTTCGGCCCAAAAACCTTAAGGCTTTTTCACTTTTAAATTTGGAATGTTGCAAGTGCGCGAGAAAGATTTCACTGCGCAAATGGTCTGCTGGTGGTACTGCGCATTTGCGCATTTTAGAGGGAACATTGAGCAGCATCTTCGCCGGATTGCGCAATCCATTTATTGACAGGTTTGTTTTTAATGCATTAACTTTAAACTAAGACCTACACTGCTCAAGGCTCGTTCTGGTAACTTTCTCTGAACTGCTCATTACCATTAGTACAGAAATAAACGGATTCGGTAAAACCTGGCAATGCTAAGATTAAATCTTTCCACTGGTGTAACGAATAATCCAGTATGGCGTGTGAAAATGATCTTTGTATGAGTGAAAATTAAGTGGTTTGTACAGTTCAAGTTGCACCAACTGTTGTGGTTAAAATTAACCCCAACATACCTTTCTGAGAGAGACAATGATGTATGGCGAAAAAAGTACTCCTCTGTCACTTCGGAAAGAACTGAAGAAAATAACTGTCCGGATCGTTTGCAATACAAAAAGAATGTTGCAGAAAACTCTACGCATGAATAGAATACTAACCTTTTCCATTACTAACTGTCATTGTCATGTGTTACGGAGTAGAAGCCACAATAAATTAGGAACCGTAGTTAGGGATTAAAAGGTTCCTCATGAAGTAAGGCGAGAAAAACAGTGACAATGGTACAGGGGTACCACAACGAAGCAATGCAAAAGCAATAACGAAGACTCAACCAAGGGAAAAGCAACATGACGAATATTGAGGCTTCGTGACAACAAATGAAAAGAGAGACTTAACAAAGAAAAGAATGATTGACAAGTTCTCCGACAAGAATGGGAAACCTCGTAAATGTTGTTCCCATGACATACAGGAAAAGCGTGCACCTGTTGAATAGACACTTGCAGTAAACGCTGTCGTGTTCACCATATAAAGTATATATGGGAAATTCTCCCATGTGTTGTGTGCATGCATTGGAACATTTCTCACAAGTCATCCCCGAAGTATACCCTATATAGACAATGTATGATATCGTTATGACAACGAGTATCAGGTCACAAATTCCAATCAAAAAGATAACTAAAAGTTTCTCTAGAAGGAGCCGAAGGAAAAGTCAGGGCATAAATTCCAATCAAAGAGAGAATTAAAAGTTTCCCAAAGAGGAGATTCAGATCAAAAGTTCCAATCAAAGATAAAGTAAAATCATGTGATTAGGTCAAAAGTTCCCATCAAAAACAAAGTAAGATCACGAGACTACTGCAAAAGTTCCAATCAAAAACAAACCAAGAAATGAACGTTTCGACCAGGTTCGAAATTTTTACCTAGGCAAACGGAGCTGTTGCTGAGAGACCATGATTCTGGAAGGGAAGGTTTGGCGAACTTGTGGGGCCTGGTGAATTCGTGAGCCAGGATACGCTTGTAGCCAATCTAGAAAATGGTTCAATTCAGATCCTGACGGGTAGTCGTGTGGCAGGACAAACGAACCGAACATAGTTTAATTTGCTACCGGCTTTTGCCGAGGCCTCTGCTTATGCATGCTTACCAAGCAGCTGACCTTCCAGGCACGAAAGTTTCAGTACGATCTGTCAAGGTTGAAATTTAGTTAAGGTTGTATGCTGATATTATAGTTAGACTCTGTCAGAGAGCTCCGTAACTTTGTGTAGTAATGAAGTTCTGGCAAAATTTTACTTAACTTTGGACTTTAACAAATTTCTGTCATGTCAGATTCAAATAGGGAATAGAGTCCTGTCAAACTTTTCTATGATTTTGGACTTTAACAACATTTAGGGCATTTTAAAGTCAAAAAGGAAACGAAGTTCTGGCCAAATTTTTCGTGATTTTGTACTTAGAAAAATCCCAGATTATGGGGGGTCATGATGTTAAGATCATGTTCATGCGTTCATCTTCATATATTTTTGGTCGTATGTTCGTACCTTGATGGTCAATAAACATGTAGTCCCTCATAGAAGGGTATAATGGTCCTGTCACTGGCAGCTAAGGTTGGTGACATTGACTATTGCCTTAGAGTAGTAGTCTCTTATGGGACCCAGCCTCGAGGACCCTGTCTAGTAAAGTAAATATAAACGTTAAAATTCAAAAGCGTTTAGCATAACTTGTTTTGCACCGAGTCTCTCGTGGACGGGTACACTGAGCTAGGTTATTGGATCCAGCGAAGGGCGTCGGCTGCAAAACAACCAACGTTTATTGAAAGCCTGGAAAATGTAATCATTCTTCCTCAATCCCTACATCACAGTTGAGAACAACCTTTCAGAAAACGGTATCCAATCCCAAGTGACGGCAAAACAACCTAAATCTTTTACTGGCCACAATTGATTCGTTCACGAAATTCCTGAAGCTTCTTCACCTGACCTTTATCTTCATCACTCGTCGCCGGTCGAAGGCGGGACCTGACAGTTACGTTTCTGAAACACCGCGGACAGAGTGCGAGAAACGCCCTGAAGTTTGTCGGACCATTGCTCGATCGATTGAAAGTAGGTCAAGCACCAGGCCAGTCAACTTCGCGATTCTTAATAGAAGGGGTTTCCAACCTTTTCCTGACCATGTACCCCTTCAGCATTTCGACGGATGAGCATGTATCTCTAATATTTCTTATAAAAAAAAGGCTGAGTAAAAAGACAAAAATCTGCTGAATTTTAATGGAACCCTTTCATATTTTAGAATATTTGGAAGTTACGAATACACAAATGGATTTTTCCATTCTATTGATAACCTTAAATGTACCTCTCAGGATGAGCAAATGTACCCGTAGAGTACATTTACCCCAGGTTGGAATCCCTGCATTAGAGGTACTGCTTCTTTATTGTTGAAATATTTACAATAACTGATGCTTCGTCAGAAGAATAGAGGAATATTTTTATATCGATTAAGTTAAATATCTAAGGACTAAAACACACATCCAACCTACGACGTTTTTCAACGTGTAGCCTCTTGACTATGGGCTATTTCTTATCTTTATGCTGTCTATCACCTACTTTTCAATTCACTCAAAATTCCCATATGCTGTAAGTACTGGTAGCCTTCTGATTAAGCACAGTGTTGCATGCTTTGCTATTCCAGGTATAAAAATTAAGGGCCAGTTATTGCAACAAGTCAGCAAAGGTTTGTGGTAAAGCAGTGGTTCTTAACTTTTTCTCTACCACGCCTCCCTCAAGTGATTAGCCTTTGTTTCAACCCCCCCTGACTTTGAAAAAGTGAATTGGATAGAACACGTTCCGTTCAGAAACTTTCCATGTTGAAGAGCGCTTAACGACTCACGCCCCCCCTGGAAAGTTATTGACGTCCCCCTGAAGAACCACTGTACTAAAGGATGACGTACGCACTGCGACTGCAACATGGCAAGCACTTATTGCTTCACAAAGCCCAAGCAAGGGGTCATATCTGAAACGAAAACCGAAGTTCCTGCAGATAACGATTAGCTACGTCAGCATGCCCTATGATTAATCAACAGCGTAAAAGTGAGCCCTTCTTCCACGAACCATCTGCCGTCAGAAAATCCACTGAACAAAAAGTTGAGCTTCACAACTGTTTTCTTGATGGAAGCAGGTAAACACATAATATCTTGTAAGCTGTTGCCAAGTTTAAGTTTCTCTCTGGATTAAAACATGAGAACAGTACTGCTGACTGAGTTGCTCAGGAAGACATTCAGTTTTTTCCCTACATTTGCTTTGCCTTTTATGAAAACTGATTATTATCTGCATTTCGATTTTTGAAAAGATAGACTGTACCTTCAAAAAACAAACGCCATGTGGAATTTCACCCGATATGCACATCAAATTTGTAAAAACTGACTGAAGCCGAATAGTTTTTTGACATTGTACAAAGGCTTGTAACAAACCACCATGAGGAAATTTTCCAAGTGCTTCCCACACTCGTCCAACCATGGTTGCCTCCAACACACCACTTCCTCGCGTCATTAATTTTCCACGTAATTGCTAAGATGCATCTGCGACTGTCAAGCATTACATTTTCTTTGTCGCGTGGCATTGGAGAACCACAAACAGGGTTTCCTGTAATTTGAACAAGCTGATTGGCCGGCGTGGCTTCACGAAAGGCAGGTGCGGTCGAGCAGCAGCTTTGCATCGAGCAGACATCTACATTCCATGTTTGAATGTAACGTTTGCAAAGGCAGCAATTTGTTGCAGCCAATCCATTATTCACACAAGTTTCTCAAACTACGACAAATGAGTAAAAGTAAATCTAAAGTAACGAATTAATCTCTATGTTTGTTTGGTGCCACGTACATGAAAATGAAGCATACGTTTCAAGAAACGGATAAATTTTGCTTGCGATGGTTTCTAAACAAGCGAAAACAATCTGATAAATGAATAGCAGAACACGTTATTGCAATAGTACAATATATTATAATATGTAGAGTACACAGTTGTCCACTAATTTGCTACCTGTTAGAATGGATTTCACTTGCGGATAAATGCAAGCTGCTTCCACCAGAAAGTAATTCTAACTGTTGGAACTTAAGTACTTGCAACTGCTTGAACTTAATATATAGAGTTCACCAAGCTTGCTTGTTAAATCTGCGCATCGCATCTCCATCTTATGCCCAAGTTCATGTATTCTGCCTTATATTGCAACATGCTTAACCTAATCTTTAGGCGCAAAGGTTCAATAAAAACAGGGATGGCAAAGCTGTCTGTAGCTCATCCACCTCGCACTAACGAATAAGAGCCATGCCTGTTGCTTGACGGAGATCTTCGGGCTGCAATGCTGTTCAGCCGATTGTATTCTGGCGTCCTGGTGATCATGCGCTCAAAAGCGCGTGACGACAAAAGCGTATTGGTTGCGTCATAGTCACAATGCCATGCAACCACTCCGGAAGGGTAGGGATTACATTATTTAATCACAAACATCCAGCGCTTAAATGCAAAACAACTTTCTCAACCGCTGATCTCCCGCAAAATACCAGTAAGATATTTAAGGCTAAAGGTAAGATTTTTTTTTGATTCTATTTGAGCAAAACCTTCCTTGCATAGCCTTTTCTCGCAACAGCAACTGTTGCTGCACGAGCAGAATCGACCCAGTTGCCACGAGACTAGATGCTCTTTTCATATAACTTCCGTGTGAGAACAAAGTGAAATACATTGTGCCTAAAAAACAGTTCCCACACAAGCGTAATGAGTACATTTGATGCATTTCATTAATTTTTCAGGTAATTTCATTACCGTCCAGCCCCAAACATGAAATCAGTTGAACCACTTGGCGTTTAAAGGCATAAAAAAAAACTTCTCCAAACCAGTGATCACAGATTTGGTGGCAAAAAGTGTAATTATATTTTGTAACAAATGTTTTTTAAGAGATAGGCCTCTACATAATCGTGGCCTATGTCACACAATTATATTGTACAGCCCCTACATAATATGGCGTTAGCGTTGCAAAATTTATATTACTGGGAAGAAAAGATGTTGGATCAAAAAATGCATTGATCCGCTGGCCCGGTCGTACCCCACTGGTACAGCTGTTCAGGCACAATTTTAATACACTGTGAACTACTTTCGGAGTGTCACGATTCTGCAGCGCCCATCTCCACTTAATCGCGCCGTGGTCCACAAAGCTGCTTTCGCAGTGAATGCTGTACTGGTGGCAATGGCAGCACCACGCGTGAACCTTTCCCTTACACCCATCCATTTTACATTGAGCACGTGGTTGGACAAGCACAGTTTTGAGATCTTCGATGTGGTCCGACCAGGAATTAAACCCGGCCTTTCAGCTTTATTGGCGCGTCCTCAACTCACTGTTCCGCTTAACGCGGCTGAACAACAAAAAGAATGTTGATCTGATGACCACGTTGCAGCCGCTCGACCAACTGTTCGATTCGTTAAAATTGGTTTTGTGGTTTGTTAAATGTCGACAATAAGACGTAGGGTGTACGCAATTCCTTCGTATTTGTGTAACCTGTGGCACTGCTTTAGGCATCTGTGGTAAATTTGAAGCAAGTTTCCATTTTTGATTAATTTCCTGTAAAAACGCGATTTTTAAATAGATGCAGAGATGCCACTGAACATTATCGCTTAAATATTATCAATGAAACATTTTGTCAAAGCAAGTTTGAAAATGTTAGATAAACAAAATTTCAACTCATAAGCACAAATTTTTGTTTGCTCGTACGCTCTCTCTGTGCGTTTATCGCAAAGACCTGGTCCACACCGCAAACTCAGCTACAGGGTCAATAACACAGAAAAACGCTGCTATTTTGTTTCGCTTTTCAGTGATTTTCATAGTGAAAGCAACAAAACACTGTAGCTTCATCAGCTGAAATACACTGCAAAGTAAATACAAACAATTGCAGACCACTCTACGAACAAAGCTCGGAGCGAAGTGAACAAAGATTATCTTCATGAATAGGTTGAGATATTGTTGGATTTAAGACTAACTTCTTTCTGTTCTGCCATCGTTAGTTCATTTGTGAAACTAGTTTTGAACTTGATTGAAGATTGTAAGCAACAGTTGAATCTTTAGACTTTATCACATTCAATCTTTTGCTGTGACAAAGTGAGGTGCTCCACGTGGCTCAGATCTAAAATCTCTGTAGAAAAAATAAGACCGAAGGTTGAAAGTCATCCCTACCTGCACCTTTCGGCCGATATGTTTCTATCTATTTCAATTAATCGATACAGCCTTACGCAATACGCAATGGCCTCGTGAGCAAGTCATGTGTTCAACACAAAGCCTTTGACGTAGATCACGTGATGAGCTATAATGTAACAAGACGTCATGCGTCAGGAAGCTGACAGTCACATGATCCTTTCTGTATGTTCATCGGCCTCGTGTGGTAGATCATTTTTTTTTGAGTAATGTTGTCCATTCAACAGAATTCACTTCAACTTTGAAAAAATGTAAGAAACAACATTTGATTATTGGAATGAATGCGAACATCACATGACGAAAAGTTCTTTAAATTATAAAAGTCTATGTTTAACGTAAGGCCTTGGACCTAAAAGCACATAGCTGTAGAGTTCTTGCAGTTCACAGAACTGCTTAAAGTTACTGTAGATCAGCGGAAATTTAGTCTATTCGGACTATTTCTGAAAGAAGCCAAAATGTTTTTTTAACCTTAGGCAACCAAAAACATCCATAATAATCTAATTCAAATCATTTTGTAAAAGAGGTTGCCTTTCTTCCTCATAGACCCATCAAGCTCTTTCAAATGATAATTTTTATGCTTTAATGTAAAGCGACTGCCGAGAATCACAGAGAGCTGAAAACCAACAATATTTTATAACTGAAATCAGAAATATTTAGCACGCAGTTTTTTCGGTCATTAAATGTAAATTAGATAATGGTCAGTGGTACATTCATCGCACAATGTGATTATTATTTTGTCTAGCTTTTCTTTCTGTACCTGAGTAAAAATCGGTTTTATCTTGGTTCAAATCAAGATCTTCCAACTGGGAACTTAATACACGCATGGTGAAAAAGAAATAAAGACAATAACTGCACAAGATGTTCAGGATCTCAGGTGTTGTACCTGGTGCCTGCCTGAATACAATGCTGTTGCGAAACAGCAAATAATGCGCGGGTTCAAAGTTTGCTTTTGCTGCTCCATGGTGTTGGTAACGGTTTATTCATGCATTTTTGTGACTCAAATCACGAGTTAACACGAATGCAGCAAGAGGAAAAAACATCAAAGATCAGAAATTGACATGTCCTTGCACCATTATGTTTGAATCATTTTATGTACATTATTTATTCAATTGGATTAGACACAAGGTCTGTAACGCAGAGGTTCATTAAAGAACACAAGGCTGCAAAAATGCGTGGACACATATCGCAAGGTAAGCGTTAGGTGATACGCACAGACAGTGCTGAAGATGAACAGACACTGAAGCAATGCACCAGTAACTGCTGGATTCAGTCGTTCGCATACAGGAGCGCTACATATTGGGAGGAAAATGGACATTTGTGAAATTAATCAGATTGAAGTGGACAAAAAAGTTGGATGAAGATGCACATCGTTAAATAAAAGCATAAAAATTGTTTTTAATCAAGGCATCAAACACAGTGACTATATATGTAACTTGATCCGGGTGAACACTTACATTCTTGGGATGTAACCCAAAGTATGATACGCGTTGATGTAGGCAACTCAGAGGCGTTTAAAAAACAGACTGTGTTTGCTTGCACCACAGCTGGACGATGTACATTGTTATGCAATAGGCACGAAACAGGGTTGACTGCAGGAGAGCACTGAGCAAAGATGCCTCTGAGTTTGTTTGCTGCACAACGAAGTGATTTCACTGCCTCAGAATGTCATTGTCACCTTTCAGTGAGGCATGAAGTAACACACCCGAGATATTTGACTTGTTCAATAAACTGGAAACTTTCGCAATTCAGTTAAAATCTGGTGTTTCCTCCCTGAGAAAAGATTGCTCAACTTCTCAGGGTTAAAATCCACATCGATTGTGTTTTTACAACTAAAAACAATTTCATGCTCAGCAAGATAATTACAACAAATAATCAAAAGGCGTTGGAAAGCGCTAAAGCTGAGACCAAACACACGTCATCAACGTATATCATACTTACGCGCCCAGTGCAATATTAAACACATTGACTTTCTGCCCACCTCAATTATGACTACTGCATCAACATGAGAGTGCATTCAGGCATAACTAGGGTTGCCACATGACCGGTATTTCACCGGCCTGGCCGGTATTTTACTGTTGATTTAGGGGAGGCCGGTAAAAAGCCGGTATTTTGAAAATCAGTGACCAAAGCCGGTATTTTGAAAATAAATAATTTGCCGTAACTTTAAAAAAAGTAACGCCGAATTTCCCAAATTATAATAACTCTAGTAGTGGCACTAGTCAGGACAGTTTCTTCAGCGAAGTTTATTTGCTGCTGTTGACGCAATCCTTGGTGCGATTGCACGTCACACACACACCGAAATGCAACGATCCAACCAAAATACGCGCAAATTACTTAAAAAAGTACTCCTCTCTTTTCCCTGTGCCGCTCAAAGAATTACGACAGAGCTTAGATCTGGAACTGTTGACAAAATGGCCGGTATTTTTACAAAATGCATCTGGCAACCTTAGGCATAACAGAGCTGCCTTGTTGCGCAAATCAACTAAAGCAGGGGTCACCAACGCGGTGCCCGCGGGCACTTGGTCGCCTGCGGGCCTGTTCTAAAAATAACATTAGAATGATCAATGTCTTCACATTTACGAAGATCAACGCTAAAGTAATTGAAGGTAAATTGAGCAAATTTTATTTCAGAAGTGTGTATCAAACTAGTAGCCCTTCGCATTAACCAAGAAGTAGTTTCAGAAAAGAAGTAGCTCGCAGTTTCAGAAAGGTTGGTGGCCCCTGCACTGAAGACTCTTGGCGTGACCCTCTAACGGGAGCCGTGAGTGAAAAAAAAAACATTTTTTAAAAGTTCTTCTGTTGCCCAATGTATCCGCCGAACGATACTCAGCTACAGTGCGGTTCCACTTTTTGTCATCAGTCGAGAACGAGCAAAGTGAAATTGATGCTGTGTTGTGTGCTGCCTCATGCTGTTTCATCGGTCGTGGAATTGCTGCCTGCAGGCGTGCAGCTGTTGCTATCATCGCAGCTGTTGCTACCCATCGGGTTCGCTCCGTTGCATCAGTTATTTCCGTCCTTGGGGCGACGACTTGGTCGTCCTTGGGGCAACTCTTAATCGTTCAAACTGTTGGAACCTTCGCTTTTCAATAATCCTTGAATTAGAACATTAGATATTTTTTATCGATCTGAGTTGTGCAGAGAGTGTGCGTTTGAACTATGGACTTCGTGCCTGGAAACAAACAAACAAAATAAAATAAAATAAAAAAGAATTCACTAACAGTTATTATTTTTTCGCTAACAGAAGGTAGTATTATGAGTTATGACTATGCAGTGCTTTTGGGATTTCTGAAAGATATTTGATCTGATGTGCTTCAAACTATTATGTTATCGCAATAAAATTCCCAGTATCAGTTGGTTCAAAGATACTTGCATTTGAATTGAAATAATATAAGTTCCGGACAAAACAGTGAGCTTGTGTGACCCGTCAAAGCTTGCTTAACCAAGTATAGATCGCGCCGTACTTGTGGTTACGATTTGCACATTAATCCAATCACTCTGAATCATTTTTGTAAGATAATTTTCAAGTACATTGAGGCTTTTAAAGAACTTTCTGATAATTCAAAAAAATCATGTATTAACCGCATATAATTCTAAGTTAATACCACCACAAAACTTTTCATCAAACGTTATTTAAAGAAACTTGCAGTTTTCTAAATATTCATCCAGATTTTTGTAAGACTTACATGGGAATATTGTTTTGTAAAATTTTTTTGAAGCATTTCAAAAGCGATATTGCGATGTTTGTTTTTTGAGAAAAAGAATCGGTCAATAATGCTCAGGTATCAATGAATCATAATTTTATTTTATAAATTGGATACATAGCTTCGGTCACAAAAATAAATTTTATTTCCATAACACATCTTTCGCTCCCAGGCTGCAAGCAAGATTTCACTTCCTGCAACTTGTGGAACTTTGGCAAAACTTTACTTTTACAGTACTCTGCTTCAGAATTTTGTTTGAAAAATGCTCAAAATGCAAACCCAGTGCAACCGTGTGATGCAAGAAAAGAAAGACGTTTTTAATATACAGAAAGTCAAACTTCACGTTTTGCAAGATTTTCAGTCGCTTCAACAAAGTCTTAATTTATTCAAACAACTAACAACTCTCTCTGTGTTGCAGTTGCGTAGACTTTGAACTGACATCAACGAACGTCAGGTTGCGTCTATTGTGGTTCCAACATAGTTTTCACTTTCGCATCAGCTCCATAAATAGCAAACTAGTTCCAGATGCTGCATCGAACCAGAATCACTCAAACAAATACCACTTGCCATGGAATCAAACTGCGTCGACAAAGTCAGTTCCATGTTCGTTGGATGCAACGTATGCTGTAAATGAGGAAACTTACAGCAAGGATCATTCCAGAGACCTGAAATGAGGTAAAAAAATTTTAATTCGATTCAAAACAAGTCGTAACTGCAATTCGATCTTTTAAATTCTGAAACATCGTCATATGTTTGATCGAAACTGAAGCTATTGATGTTTCAGCGATGCCAAATTAATTTCATATCCGAAACAGGTTTACATTGCTGCGTACAAGGCATAACCCACGTTGACCTTACATTACGTCATTGTTATGACTTAAATGAAGCATCAGGTTGCGGATTGATGGCTAGTCCTTGAAAGATTTTTCAGAGATTTTTTTATTTTAGTTCAGGACAATTTTAACATTGCCAGATTTTCTTAACCGTTCATTTAATGATTCGTGGCATGCAGACTTGTTAAAGTACATGGTGTAACCGCAGCTCCAAGCTGCAGTTGTCGTGTCGTTTCATTTTAACACTATGCTGGGCAGCTATGTTTGAAACTTGCTTATCCATGCGTTACTGACGTGCGTGACGGTCGTGCACAGCGAGAGCAATTCGGCAACGCGTTTGAAAAGCAGGTTGAAATTTTCTTGCAGAGTGAAGATGCTACAAAAGTTTAAGTTGCTCGCCAGCAAAGACAAGTTGTTTGATGGCGAAACATGAAGCAGAGATACCACCGACAACAATCTCCCTTCCTGTAGAAGAGAAATCTATTGCAGATGTCCAGCATAGAAGTCAAATCTCGTCGAAAGGCAGGTTTAAGGCTGGTTACGTAAAACACCCTTTTGGATGTAATGGATATTCAAGGGAGACTAGTGGAAGTACTAGTGCACACCCAGATGTTGAGGAGGGGGTTCCGTCAGTATCATCTCGATCTCATGACGTCACGCATCGCAGCAGCCAACGAAGCTCCAACAGAAGCTCGGCGAAGCGTGAAGGCAACGCTCGATTAACTTCGTTTAAAACAAGCCGAGGAAAGGTTTAAGCGGGAAGAGGAAATGAAACAAGAAGCAGGCTCGACAGAAGCTGAGGAAATAGAAGAAAACCTTCGACAGGAAAGCGACGAGCATAAGTAAGACTTCGAAGTAAGTGCCGTCGATATACAGAAGCGTAAGAGATGCGAACGAAAGAAACCGAAGGATTGGCAAAGAAACAGCGCCAGCTGGCGGTGGAGAAACACCGCAATTTATCGACGACGATCAGAAGCCAGAGGGAAAGGAGCTTGGATTGCTTCGCTATAAACATCAGGATGAAGAAGCCAAACTCGAAAGAACTGTTTTAGGACAACACTTCCGAGGGTATGTCTAATATAGCTATTTAACCAGACTGGTTTTGGTTTGTGTAAACAGGAAACTCCCACAGGAATAGATAACCTTAATGAAGAGGGTTTGCCATCGTTTTTTCCCAACCCGTAAACAAGGTTGAAACTCCTGAAAAACAAACCGCTCCTCGCCGAGGCAGATGCCTACGCGAGGAAGAAGAAAACGTTCGAGGCAGGAAAAGGAGTTAAAGAAGGAAACAATGTGGGTGGCTGCTGGTTAGACCAGTGTTTTTCAACCTTTTTTGCATCACGGACCACTTTATGCAATAAAAAAATTTTGGGGAACACCAAACAAAATTTTATAATCACAATTAT
>JGI24021J15306_10002606_pt1 | contig 19689 bp, 18 predicted proteins | sample Ectturendosymbi1_FD_15306 | JGI IMG/M metagenome (IMG submission 15306)
GACCGATAACCGATATTTCCAAAATTTTTATATCTTGTTTTCTGCTTCATTATCAGAAATCCAATGTATTCACCTTTTTTTCAAAAACTTAAAAAATTAGGATTTATGAGCTAAAATTTTTCAAATGACAGCAATTTCAATATTTTGCTATGATTTTTAATTAATCTGATTATTGTTGATGCTTTTGTTTCGGCTGCGATGGCAGATGCGTGCTCCATGGTTAATCTTATATGCTTTTTCATGAATACGCACCTGTTAGCGTTGCTGCAAGATAAGTGTGTTGACTTGGTTCATTGTGCTTTCTTGCACAAGTTCTCTGCATGCATGAGGACTACAACAGCGTTTTGTCAACACCTTCTGAAGCTGTTTTGGCCGGTACCGATATGTCGGTCAAACCCAAATATCGGCCCGATATATCGGTCTATCTCTAATTACAACTGTGATGTTAGTGTCGTAACATTCTTGTGGTTGCACCACAATCACAAAGTGTCCGTAAGCTACCACAAAAACGGAATAGTCAGTAGTCACCAACTTGTTGGCAGATGGTTTATTTAAAAATATTTGCTTTTTAGTTAGTAGAATTATTTTGACGGAGCTAGTTGGCTACCAACAGTCTACTTATATCTATGTCAGGATGGAATTCCTGTTTGGAACCACTCGGCATTCATGTGAATTGTTTTCACTTTCGTGCAGCTGTTTTCGTTCATGTGGTGCCGGCACAGTTGTGCACGGGAAATGGTGCTGTAGAAGTTGCGTGGATAGCACAAAATATTCGACATAGCAGTGCAAGTGTGTGACTGCGTCTAGTGGTGTTTAGTTATCTCCAGTGAATGATAACGCTAGGTCATATTTAAAGATATTCACAAGCCTATGTTGGATTTGATAGGGTTAACCATAGCAAATTAATCTTCAAAACAACGGAAAATCACCATGCATTATAAACATTTGCGTTGCCCCCCTACTTTTTCCTTGACCCCGCAGTACCCCGCCCCCAAACTTTTTAAACCTAGAATCGCCACTATCTGCGGGGCATGTTGCGAAACTTGCGAGCGGATTGCTCTACTGTTGGTCTTTATTGCGTAACAATAAAATGCCAACAAATCTTCGAAGGTTCACTTCAAATTGCTGTGGAAGGCGTTTTGCCGTGTTGAACGCAGTTATCCTTGGCAAGTAATGCAGCGAGACAGTGACTGCAGATAGTCGTAATCCACGTAGTTTTATACTGTGTGAAAAAAAGCGTGAGTGAACCTGTAGTAAGGTTTCCACAAGTTTTAAAAATGCATTGTGAGTATGAAACTGAACGCTTGCCCGGTTTATGTATGACGAGCGTTCACCGTAAAAAAATAATCAAAGACAAGCAAAGCGTGATGGATCGCTTTGGACGAGATGCCAGACGTTTGCAGCTCTTGTTTCTAAAAATTTGCAACACTTGTTTTCTAAAAATCCTAATAAATGACGACAAGTCGTACTGGGTGAAAAAAAGTCATCATTTATGGTTTCGTTAAAGACTATGGCAATGCTTTCTTGAAAAAAAGAATCCTCCTTGCAAAATCTGCAGAGAGCCTATTGCAAAAACTGTCGTAATATTCGTGACTATTGCTGCCAACCATGCTTGGCAACCACTCGGCGTGACGACTCGTTGATGACGAGTGTGTTCATTTCGTCCTTTATGTAGTTTTGCTCAGCAGTGGCTGATTTCCTGTGCCAGGAGGTAACTTCTTTCGTAACGTTCCGTTTTGGAAAATTCGCGAATGCTGCTAGGTTTCATGTCAACATTTCCGTTGTGGAGGTACATTACTTTGAAATCTGAGGAGGAGAGATGCTTTTTTGTAAAAAAGATGTATTGAACAGATTTGGAAGTAGCTAGCCGTGTTGTTGAATGTTAGTTAAATCTTCTGGAATGTGAAAACACTTTTACTTTACATTGGAAACTGCGTCTAAATTGCAGTTTTTTTGCTATTGCATTGTACTGCAGATCGGATGACTGCTGACGTGTTAGTGACTAAACATGAATGACGCACTCAGGCAAATGTGGGGCAAACAATGAAAACTAAAGCAATAAAAGGGAAACTCGTTTTTTTGGATGATTTTATTGAACAGTTGAAAATAGCAGTCTGCAATTTGCTATCTATAACAATGTCACACGAAATAGGCGAACGCCTACGGGACTTAAACTTGCAATTTCATTTTTTCAGCAAGCTTTCACTGGCAGCTAATGCAATGCCTGGCTCTGTTAACTTGGCCGCCGGCATACCTTCACCGGAAACCTTTCCAATTGTAGGAGCTTCATTCAAGTATGTTGATGGGACGGAATTAAGTGTCGACCAGGAAACTATGAAGTCGATTCTGCCTTATCAACACCCTAGAGGGTTAGTAATTTTCCTCCTAGAGCAAGATTTTTCTCTGATTAGCCTATTAGATTTTTCGTAACCAGTTTTCCACAAAACATTTGATTCCTGATTTTTATGTTGTTATTTTTATTGGTTTTGCCGTAGAATCAAAGCACTTCAAGACTGGGTCATCAAAATCCATCGAGAGTACCATAATCCTCCAACGCTTGAGGATTCAAACTCAGACCGGAAGTTTTCTGTAGCTATAATGCATGGCGCGATGGGAGCGATGTGCTCTCTGTTCAAAGTTATACTTGAGAAAGACGATGTGGTGTTGATGGACGAGTTTTCATTTGGTGGCACGAAGAAAAACGTGAGTCGTTTGTTTCATTGCAAAACCAGCTGGATTGCTAAGCTGTCATGAACTCTGCAATGCTTCAAAGGTTTACTTCAGAACTGGATGGTTGCTTTTTGAGTTTTGTGTCACAAATGCATTCTACCAGTTTGTCTATCTTCGATCAATTGTCTGTAAGAACAGTACGCTCACTGTTTGTGGTTTAGTTAAATGTGCATGGCTTATCTTTTTCGATTGACGTGAGCGAAAGCTATTTCCATTGCGATTTTTCTACCGGCAATAGAGTGCAAGTAAACTGGATGAAAAATATAAATCCTCCTGGTACGACTTACTTTCACATCTCCATGGAAAAAATGCCCGAATTGACTCCCAGTTTTGGTCCTTGCATTAATTTCTTTGATTGTTTTGGAGCTACTACTGGTTTGTGATTTTTTGGCGGACCAAGCCGCACTGATACTAGAAATCTCCCTGATGACGTCACATAACATAAACAAGCTTTTCGTCAAAACTTACAAATACTTGAATTTTTGTCTTTAAAGAAATTCTAATGAAACGATGTGTGTTTCTTGTGTAACGTCAATTTTACACAACTTATCTAGATACTTGGGAACATGGGAGGCACTGCCTCACTGCCCTTTCACAGAGGGCGAAGCGGGGAGCGGGAATTACTTTTTATACAAAAGAACTCGTAATTCTTTTCCGGATAAAATTATTGCGACATGTCATCAATCTGTCAGAATGGTTTAACTGCTATGTTTAGCTAAAACGTGCGGGGCATGTAAAAGTAACAACCATTTCCAATATGTACGAGTTTTTGCTGTGAATACTGCATGCTAAGGGTGGGCAACCTGCGGCCCGCGGCCTCATTTACTGTGGCGCGCGCCAGAATTTTCGTTAGCCAAATTTTGCTACATTTTCGTATTGAAGTGAAAAAGCGTGTTGGCTTTTCCAAAGCAAAAAAACGTGTGCTAAGGACAATCTACACTGAGGAATTGCCGGGAGTTGCCGTGCCGAGCCTGCACGAGCGCAGAATCACCCCACGCAACAAAACAAAGAATCGTGTGCGGCTACTCCTGGCAACTCCTCAGTGTAGATCGGCCTTTGAAGTAAAAAAAACATGTGCACTTGGTTGTATTTTTCCTCATAAGATATCATTTGGAATTTTTGCAGCGAGCCTAATAATGTTGCGCAATTTATGGCCCCCGCGATAGCAAACAGATTCTCCACGCCTGCTGTAAGAGCTTAGCAGTTTTAAGGTTACTACTGCCACGTAACAAGATAAGAACCGTTTGAAAAGTAACAATGATTATTACCACGAACAATATGACCAAGACTTCTCAGCTACTTGTTCATTACAACTGATGCCAAGCGCAAATATCGAGGAGAGGTTTGCTAAAATTTATCAAGTTACGTGAGTTAGGAAAACGCTGCAGTGCTGATGGCAAAATCCAGAGATTATTTGCTCTCTACCGCAGATGTAACATGATGCAAGACGAAAAAGGGGATGCTGATAGTTAAATATTGCGATTTCGGGCTCTGCCAAAGAAGGTTTGCCATGGCTAGCAGCGCCTAATTCTATATTGGGCGCCACAGTTGCCATCGCAGTCCTGGATGTGCGCACAAAGAAATGAAGTATCAATTCTACAAGTCAGAAAGCATCACTACGACACAAAGGTTTTAAATTTGCAACGACTTATCAAACATTACTACTCTTCGTCGACAGTACTATGGAAATGGTTAATTTTTGGTGTCAAACAATTTGCTGAGAAAGTTGGTACGTAAAAAGTGTATTCTTCTTCTTTTGAACTAGTTGTTCAGACCACTGCTTGGCCGCACCAGATCTCGTGGCAGGTGTTGAGCAGCCATTCGATTGTTTCATTGTCCAGAACCGTCAGGCCATGCAGTCCATGGGGAGGTCGATGGATTGGACATTGGAGGACAACATGTCGACGGTTTGTTCTTCTGCGCCACACTTACAGGCCGCAGAGGAGGCCATACCCCATTTGTACAAGCAGGAGCGGAAACGTCCGACACCGGTACGGAGGCGGTTAAGCCGGACCCAGGCTCTTGTTGGGAGGGTCATTCCGGTGGGTGAGTGCCGGTGTCGGGGATGAAAATGCGGAGTCTTGGGAGGTGGTCCGTCCACTCCGCATTCCATTTGGTGATCCGCCCATTGCGCAGCACGTATGTCGTTGTCAGATGAACTGATGAGATATTGTGCAGCGGGTACAAATGGGTGTCTTGATTTGAGGCGCCGTACGTTCGCACTCGATGGACGGGTGAGCGCTGAGTGGAGCAGTTGTCCAGGCTCCATGGCACGGCATGCTGGAGACAGTGTGGCTCCATTGCGACGAAGCTCAGTAGGTTGGATGCCCGCGAGATTTGGAAGGTTGTCCGCTGGTGTAGGACACAGTCATCCAGTCACAATGCGCAGGGCGTCGTTGATGGCGGGGTCAACGAGGCGGGTATGAGCACTCCGGCACCAAACAAGAGCGCAGTACTCTATAGTTGAATGCACCAGGGCTAGGGTGGCTGTACGCAGCGTTGTTGCTCCAGCACCCCAGCCGGAGCCAGCAAGCCGCCTCAGGAGCGTGACAGGTGATGTCAGCTTCTTGCGAAGTGACTCAAGGTGTCGGCGATACGTGAGCGACCTGTCCAATGTTACTTCGAGGTATTTGGGCTCGGAGCAGAAGGGCAGAGTTTCGTTGTTGTATTTGACTTCAAGCTCACGTTTAGCTTCTGATGTATTACACGTAAGAATACCAAAATATTACCACGCTTCACATGTGAAACAAAGGAAAGCAAAGTTGCGTTCATAACCAACAATACTACTGAATAACGCAGCATGCAACGCAACGGATAACAAATGGAACCACCATCAGGTCGCGCAAGGTTTCTTTCTTCCAACTGTTAATGGCAGTCGAGGAACCAATAATAGTTCAGCGCTTACACGCATAACTAAAGGCGATACACAATGAAAGGGGATCGCATAAACCATCAATAAAACTGCAGTTAAAGGGGACAATGCAACAGCTTCCTTGTTAAGGTGGAAGGCTGACGACATCGTTTTTGTATTGCTGAGCTTTAGCTTCCAAGTGTGGAGGTATTCACCTACAGTTGCTATGTCATTGGTCAGCACCCCTTCCACTGCCTGCCAGTCTCCATCAGCATGCATGATTGCTAGATCGGCAGCATGTGCATACTTTCTGGAGACGGTGGTTGACAAAACAGAAATGTAGATGTTGAAAAGGGGCGCCAGGACATATCCCTGTGGGACACCGTTTTTGAGGCGTCGTAGCCTACCTCTTTTGCCGTTTCCGGTGGTGAATGTGAAGCTGCGATTGCCAACCATCTCCATGATCATGTGGACCATGTGTCTATCAGGCAGCAATCGCAGCAGCTTGCAGGTGAGGCCGCGGTTCCATACAGTGTCGTAGGCTGCTGTGAGGTCGACACGTGTGAAAAAACTATTTGAAGCAGCTAGGAAAAATGCAATTGAGTCTATTAATTTACATCTGTTAGTGTAAAAAGTGTATAAAAAACTAGTTGAAGTAGCTAACGAAAATGCAATTGAGTCTTAATGTAACTGAGCAAAAAATAAAAATAACTCTGCCTCTATGGAAACAAACCCACCCGCAGAAACAAATCAGATGTTATAATGTTTACCGAGTACATATTTCGCTTACTGAGCAGGAATCTTCAACCCTTTTCGTTGCATTTGCGTTTTCTGTAGTCCGCCTCAGGCACTCGATCTACGACCCTGGTTTCTTCCTCTCCTAAAATCAAAATTTTGTCTTGAATTATTACTGTTACTGTATTTTCTGAGCATTTTACAGGCATAATTTGCAAGACTTTAGAAATGTTGAGAAAGCATGTACGTTTTTNTATTGTATCTTTTTNTTTGTTTGTTTCAAGTGCGCGAACAATTTTGCAATGTGTTTTGTGAACTTTGACCGGTGACAACTGCATAGAAGCTTCAATCAAAACTNATGGACTATATATGCAATTGCACGTGTTAGTTCATTATGACTTCTTTTACAGATAAAAATTTGGTTGCACATGTTCATTCGAAATTATGGTTCTCACAAATATATGTGTTCTGCTGGAAAGAGTCGTGCGCTCTAACGCACACTCTCGTTCGAACCAGTCTCGTATAAAAAAATCCTTGGTAACTACTTGGGCACTAATGGAAACCAAGGGCTCCTGGAAAAACGGAAGCGACATGCTTTCACCATTCCTTGAAAACACACCGCAATACGGTGTGTAGATGTTAATGCCGGACAAGCGCGTTTGAGAGCGAAGCATTGATTACACTGTAGTTTTATACCAAATGCACGCTTAGGTCCATCCTTCAAAAATAAAATGTCAATTTAAATATGAAATGTGGAGCTGAAGCAAGACGTAAAAACGTTTCCACATTCTATTTTTCCGGCTGCGATTGCTGTGGATAGCACCGAATAGACTAAGAACTGGCGTCGGCCGCTGTGGTACATGCCTGTGCCGCTGGGACATTGCTGGATACACCCAAATGCATCTGTGGCGCTGAGGAGCAGTCGGCCAATCATATAGTCTTCGACTGCAACATCCTCCGCCCTCCGAACTGCCTGTAAGACCTGCGGTCCCCTAGCATTAACAACACTAAATGGCTTGTGGACACTGTTCCCTCTAAGAAAATTCAACGCTGAGCAAATGTGTGTTTTGTTGCGCACTAAGCACATGCAATAGCGCAACCATGCAGGCACGTAATCAGTGAAGCGTTAAAAGGCTATGCGATATATATATATACAGTATTAAATTTGGATCGTTGGAAGTGCGCGAGATCGGGATTTCACTGCTCAAATTGTGTGGTGGCACTGCGCAGTTGCGCACCTTAGAGGGAACACTGCTTGTGGAACCTGTTTGAACCGCTGCTCACACGCAAGAAGCTTGCAGAATGGATGTACACTGAAAGCACTGTTACGAAACTAAAAAATAATTTTGAAACCCCTTGTGCTTTTATGGATGAAGTGTTGCCTGCCTGCTCAAGTGTGTTCGCTCACAACCTAACACATTTTTGAGCAGATAAAACTACGAGAAGCAGTTATTTTGGGTGTGGCGATTGACAAGGATGGGATTATTCCTGACGACTTGCGCGATGCACTGAAACGTTGGAAAGAAAGGGTAGTAGCTGCTGGTGTGAATAAATTCCGAGAATTGAAAAAACCTCGTGTCTTGTACACAGTTCCGTCAGGACAAAATCCAACAGGAGGAATTACATCTGCTGAAAGAAAGAAAGAAATCTACAAGGTACTATTAGATTAATATTTTTAATGGTCATGCTGCACTGGTGCATTCCAATGCAATATTGAAAGTTTTTGTCCCATTTGCATTCTGTCACGAAAAACTAAATTTGTGCGGTTGTTTGGTTGTATATGGCAAACTTTAGTCAATAACGCAGTTGCAAGTTCTGCTCAGACTGAAGACAATCGAAACTAACTTTGTTGCAACTCTTTTGTTTGCATCAAATGTTCAATGACTTATTCCATCTTGTTTGCAGATTGCCCAGGAACATGACTTATTGATTGTTGAAGATGATCCTTACTTTTATTTGCAATTTTCTGGAGTAAGTTAGTTTCTTCGCGTCGGCACTGTTTTTTGTGTTGTCCGATGTTTCCCCAACATTCTTCAGCTTATAAGTAAACTCTTTTTCAATTTTTAACACCTACGGAAATTTCCTTCGGTAGATTGACAGTCTTGCTTAGCAATATGTTTCAAAGCAAAAAGTTGTAAGCCTTTACCTGGCAGGTGTGACATTGTTTTTCAGATTATTAAGCAGTATTGTGAAAATTTCCAATATTCTCAATTGTCCTGTTCGATACCTTTCCCCAAACTATAACTTTTTCACAAAACGGTTTTATGCTTTTTGTATCAGTGAAGTAGAGGAAACACTGTTCACTAAATTTTTTCGAAATATCTCCTAAAAACACTCAGATCATTTATCGGTCTTATAGGCTGAAACAAACAATAAGGTTGAAATGTATAAAGCTTGGAATAATTTTTTTTTCAGAAGGACTTAAGGTGTGTTCAAATACACGAAACTGGTTTCCTGTGAAATAAATTGCGATGAATTTATGTGCGTCACTCATGTGGCTTACAACTAATGAAAGATAGATATTGTGCAAGTTGAAATTATCGCCATACTATGAAAGCAGAATCAAGCAGGTCCGCTTCCTGACAAGCGTGCCGCGAGATTGGAGCTTGGTTGGTTTTGCTTGGAATTACATAAAAAATTCTTAAGGATAGTTTGCATGGGAAACATAAAATTGTTTTTGAAAGACCATCCTTCAAAATTGTGTGTGTAATGCCCTGTTTGAAGCTAGAAAGAATCGACAACAGCCTCTAGTTCAGGGGTTCCCAACCTGGGGTACATGTACCCCGTGTGCCGTTTCGTTCTGTGCTTCTCAGTTGCGAAATGACACTCAACTGTGAAGTGATCGTTTGCCTTTTATTTGTTCCTCGTTTCTTTACCTCTTTGTTTTGTTCAGATGTGTTGAAGTTGAACTCATTAAAACCTAGCGTTAAACGCCTCAACAGGTCCGCTTCTATAACAGACATGCGATGTTTACATGAAAATGTTGATGGCTTAAGTAAAAGACCAGCTTAGATCAACCAAAATACGATCATCTTCTGCAAGTTCCTGCACTTCTTCACGTGACAGGTCATGTGATACATGCGTTTTGCGTTGAGCCAAGTTCACGCATACAGAAGTAAACATGTGTCATGCAGAAGAGCTGCTGGGAATCAAACAGATACAGTGATACTTGTTGAGTGTTTGTGTAGCAGTGAAATCCACATTTGCAAATTTATTAATATCCCAACAACTTTGAGTGTAAATTACGGCTAAACTAAACATATTACCTTTGCCAAAGTTTAGTACGTCATGGAGATAGTGTCCAAGTTTATTTTTAATGTTAAAAATATTTTGTATCACAAGATCCACAAGTCCAAAACAAAAGGTAAAAGGTCATTCCCCCCAGCGTGCATATTCATGAAAAGTAACTACAGAAATGAAATCCTCAGACGATTTCCAACAAATTGACACTAATTTCATCAAAATCTACCCAGTGGTTGTTGAGATTAGCATTTAGAAATTGGGCAGTACCCCCCATTTTCAGCAAAAATTTGAAATTTTAAAGGCCAATATCAACGAAACAACTGGTCGGATTTTGATGAAATTTGAAATGTGTGCATTTCTATGTACAACCAACCTGTATGCCAAATTTGAAGCAAATTCGTGATCCTGGTGTTATAAGAGTGTAAAAATTTTGGGTGGTTTGACGTGGAATGACCCACATAAACATGTACCCCTAAAAATTCTTATGACAAAATAATTTAGCATGATTATCGTATACATATTTTGCAATAAGTATGCAGTGATTTTTTAAAATAATACGCAATGAGAAATGTGTAAACATTTGGAAATAAATTACAGTAGAATTTGCTTAATTCGTTACCTCAAGGGGATGAGAAAAAAGTGACGAATTATGCCAACAGGTGAAAACTCTTTCGTAGAACCTGGTATACTTGATCATAGCAACTTGTATGCACAGTGCTCTTATTGGCAGTAAAATACAAGTTGATGACGTTATGGTTGATTACAATTCCTCTACTCTGTCTGGACTCCCGCGTTCTCTCAATGGGGAGTCCGGTCGCGCTTCGCACCTCGTGTACAAATTCGATAAACAATATGCGAGGTGCAACAATTCTCAGATCCTTAATTTATTTGAATTCCCGCACTTACTAGCTCCTTAGACATCAAAGGCGAAACGGCAAATGACGTATTAACCGAATAAAACGCTTCTAAGTGATAGAAAGAGGTGATGAATTGAGCAAATTGATGAATTAGACGAACAGAAATGTACACAAAAGATAGGAATTCTGCAAAGTAACGAATTAAGCGAATTAGACGAGTTCTGTATCTGTAACCGTGTTTTCTCTTCTGTTGTAACCTTACACGTACCCATAAGATGTACCCCTGGTGGAGGATAACATGGTCAACGGTCTGTTCTTCTGAGCCACACTCACAAGCCGCAGAAGGGGTCACACCCAATTTGGGTAAACAGGAGCGGAAACGTCCGACATCGGTGTGGAGGCGGTTTAAGCCGGACCCATGCTGTTCTTGGCAGGGCTATTTCGGGAGTGTGTGTGTCGACGTCGGGGATGAAAGCACGGAGTCTGGAAGTGTTCTTGAACCACTTCGCGTTCCATCGGTTATTCCTTGCCTTCATTAATTACCAACAGACATCTATTTCGAAAAGTATTACCGAATCCTGCAACGTAGGACATCCGCCTTTTTATTGCTCAGCAGTGATTATAACGTATAAAGTTCAAATGTAACCTCCATGAACAACTTTGTTCAGTACAGCCATTGCCAAGTTGTGCAACTGTTTCGGCTAACTTTCCTTAAAATAGCCTTCACCACTTCATGTAGCTTTTCAGACAATGGTTTATCGCCTTTAATTTATTAAAAATGAGAGCAACACCCTGTACTGAAATGACTTTTATGTGACTGCAAATGTTATGCGTAGAGTTGAACAAAGGAGTCAAACCTACGAAATCCATGTCGCCAATCGGCTGGCATTGATTCACTCAACTTGGAGTCCAAGTCTGCAATCTGAGCTCTAAATTCCCCACGTAAGCGGAACAACTGCACCATCACGCTTCAAAAACGTCATTTTGCGATACTGTCATTTCAGAAAACCGTCGGTTGCATTGAACTAAGCAGCGTTACGTTTGCAGAGTTCTTCACTTAATCTGCCAAAATGTAATTTGATAAGCTCGTAACTAATGACTAGGCTGCAGCTTGTGGCACTTATTGAAAATATCCCAATGATCAATAAAAAGCATGAGACCTGCCAAGAAATATTCGTCGCCAATACCTAGGTGTCAAGTGATGTAATGTTCCGTTGAAGCGTTGCTAAGGATCGAACAAGAGTTGGAAAAGGATTAAGCTAGTCTTGAATAATTATCGTGATTTCGTGGAGGGACTTTTCATTCAGATTTTGAGTGAAGAGGAAATACAAACCTCGAACAACCGTAGCAGTAATGTTTACTAGTCAGCGTTTGAATGTCATCTGTCTTTTCTTCAAGGAACTTTTACTGGGATGGGGGAATGACTTTAGCTGGTGAGCAAGGTGTAGGGGCTGCGGCACGATTACCCCCAAACAAGTGTGTTGAAAAAAGGCTTGATTTCAAGACAAACACTGAAGTACTTTAGCACACTGGATTTGACCCCAGACTTTTGAGTAAACATTTTGTCAATTTGATCACTCCACAACCACATTTTCTAGTTTTTTAGGCTACCAGTCTAGGCCTTCTAAACACAAAAACGGAAAAGTTATAAACTTCAAAACTTTATAAAAGTCATTTAAAAATAATAAAGAACAGTTAAAAATTTTAAACTATTTTTACAGCTTTATTTTAATCAACAAGTTGCCGCCCGCCCCTTGCGACGCCACTGTGGGTGATCAAAAATTTTGCAAAACAGCATAAAAATAGATTAAGATTTTGCGTTAAGTAGTGTTATTAGTAGTCTAGCTTAAGTCAACCACATGTTTAAAATGTGTTTGGTGTAAATGTGTTAACTTTTCATTTTCAAAGCTTTGGACTACTTTGTCTGAACTTCCTAAATTGTTTATTACACACATAGGCAGTTCTTTTAGCTGTTAACAATGCTTGTGTTTTACTCTTCTTTCACGCTTGCTAACATATGTTCCTTTTCTTCACAGTTGTGTTATGACTTGAACTGTACGAAATATGAGCCATTCTGTTAAAATTCGTTGAATGCAATGTGCATGATTGCTACGTAATCAGTATGGCGAGTTTCATTGAGGATTTAGTCGTACGTTGCAGCAAAATACATCCTTCTGAAATATTACTGTAGTTCAATATTAAGTAGCTTAGGCTTGCGACATTGCACGACAAGCATTTGCATAAAATTAGAGAAAATACGATGTACACGGACGGGTCCGAACTGGATCAGACGGATGATTTTCAATAAATTTGCGGATTAGGACTGGACTCGACCGAAAAATTTCACAGTCCGCTGGCGTCTGTTTCTGGACCATTTGTGAATAAACTGATTGCACCAAATGGATCCATTTCTTTGTTGATGTCACTGTCCTATACTTTGAAAAGAAAGTTCTGTGCATCTTGACTACAGTTTCGTGTGCCTATAGGTATGCCAGATTGTCCGAAAATCACTTTGGGCGCCATGTCACTCGCGATTTATGAACCGTCATAAGGCGAAAGGGGTTGGCTTTTGGCTGCATACATCGGTAATCTTCTGTGCATGCGACCGCGTTTCTTGGAAACATGAAAAAAATTAAAGCTACATGTTACTGATGTTCTTGTCTGAATCAGTTACCTTAACTGGAAGTTGTTTCCATCAATCTGAATTGTTACATTTTGACCTCATAGTCACATTCAATAAGGATAACAACACTTGCCTTTGTTAATCCTACTGAGAATTTTAATATAATCGATAAAAATTAGACGTCCAATATGCTTGCCATTGTTTAATATCACTACTAATTTTTGCGCTGTTGTGTCAAACACAGGTTTTCAAGACTGCCACGTTCAAATTTTATTCGAAATTTCATTTGCTTTAGTATAGAGTTCAACTATCGGAAGCCACATCGAGAAAACTGTTTCAACAAGATTTACCGCTGTTGCTGGCAAACAGGGGGTTAAGTGTTTTTGTACAGATTTCTTTTCCTAAGGTCTTGACCTGCTGCAGCATGGTAGTAAGGAACCTGGTTAATTGTTCACGTTCATGATGATTTTTGTTTACCTCTGTTTTTGGAAGTAAACGGTTTGCTAGTAACCGGGCGTATTTAATCCGTTTCATTTCGCGGCTTATTTTTTAGACTCTTTGCCCGAGCTATCAGTCGCTTGACACCGACGGCAGAGTCATTCGAATCGATTCTTTGGCGAAGGTGCGTACACTGCAATTTCCGGCGATTTAGAAACGAGACATTCACTTGTGAAAAAGCTCACACATTTCAAGCAATCTCCATTTATTGATACTTGCGTGTTCAAAGACAAGTGAAAGGTTGTTTTCGCTGTACTAGTTCCTACTTTTCTCGCACTGTTTCTAAAGGACAGTTGTCATTTTACCGAAATACAATTTCAGACGAATTTCTAGTGGAACTGTATATATGAAATACGCACGAATGCTGAATAACATTGCAATTTGTATAAAATCTGATATGCGGCTCTTAATTCGCTGCTAAATGTTATTTGGCAAACTTCTGCGCAGTTGATTGCACCAGGTGTCCGGGTTGGTTGGATCACGGGTCCTGACGCCATCATCAGGGAAGTCGTTTTGATACACACTGGCGATTCTATGTCAGTTTCTTGTTTGTCACAGGTGTGTTGCTTCTTGGCTGTTGCAATAATTATTCAGCACCTAGCTTTTCATCGCGAAGATCAATATTTGGATTGAGATATGAGGTATTATTAGCTTTTTAGGATTTTTTTTTCATTTTAGTTGACAAAATCAGTGCATAGAGGACAACCTATGTTTCTGAAGAGAAGTTCTCCAATTTTGTCACTATGGAATTGAGTTGATATTACAGTAAAGTAAAATATATTGTTTTCTGTATTAATGTTTTGTTTTCGTTGTGCGCAAGCAGAAAAACCTTAATGGTTTGTCTTGTGGGAAATAGCTAGATTTCGATTTGGTTGTCGTCGCAACGTATCAACCTTGTGTTCCTTTTACTAAATTGCACACATTCGGTTGATTGACTACATGAGTTTCATATTATAACTCATACTTTATCGTTTGGCATCCAATTGTATTTCAACAACAGCAAAGCAATTTATGAACAAGCAAATCCTGACATTCATGAAAGCTCTTGCCCCTGTCAGTATGACAGAGGACAGTTTTCATGATTATTTGCCAAAAGTCTACTCGTGTTCTGCTTTCAGATCTGCATTCTTAAAATCTTCGACCATCTTCAGATGGATGGGTTTCGAAACAGATTTCAAGAATTACAACAATTTTATCACGAAAAGCTGAAGCTTACTGAAAATGTTCTCCATCGTTTAATGTCAGGTTCGCTTAAAAAGTTGCTAAGATTTGCTGAGTTTTTGCATTTATGATTATGCAACATTTTTTGCAGTAAAACCTTTTCAATTTCCTGCATGTTGCTGATGGCTTCGAATATTCCGCACTGCTCGCGCACTTTCAATTTTTTTCGTTGGAAACTTTTCATTTCCTGAGTTACGACCCAGTGCCATCCGTGAAAATTGCAAAATCGTTTAAACGTTAAATGATGTAGAACATTTTTAGATGAAGGTCTATCGCGATGTTAGCGAGATTTCAATACAGTTGCAACGTATGTCATTTAGTGGTAAGGATCTCTTTCATATACAAAGTATTTGTTAAAGTAATAAGTGACAGTTTCAAAAGTCAAATTAAATCTTAGACTTATAAAACATGCAAAGTTCGTTCTTGCAGCTATGAATAAACAACACTTTTTTCGAATAAATCTCGTTTTTGAAAAGATATTTTGCGAAAACGTACCGTCACATCGCTTAGCTCATCGCTTTTGTCTGGTGATTGAGAAAAGACCAGACAAAAGCGTCACCCTTTTCACGTTTCGTGATATTTTTTGTCAAAATGACATCCTTTTCACATTTCTCAAATTGTTTGTCTTGAATTGCATTATCCACTTTGGTCTCCTCCATTAACATGGATGTGAAGAAAGCAAACAGCCCACAATTTTTCGCTCGTTTGATGTTTCAGCGATCCAAATAGTTTTTTTCTGCAAAACAGTAAACTCAGGTGCAGTTTCGCGCTTTTTTAATGAAACGTCTTGATATGATAGTGTTGCAACCTCTCCGTTGACGTTGCAGTGAATGTGGGATTCACCACGAATGGGATGTGCGCGAAGAATAACACCGATATATATATGTGGCGCGAACATGCAATAATAGAGTCATGGCATGTGATCTCTGTTGTTGGTTGCTCTCATAGTTGCGCACTTGCCGCTCGGGTTTTCCGATCGCAAAAAAATGGTGCTGTGACCAGGATGTGAAGGTCGTGCCAGGTGCAGCCTTCTCAGAAAGAACGTGCGATCGGTGCGGTTCACTGTAAAGAGGAGGGGATGCTGTTGCAACCTGTCCGTTGGCGTTGCGTTGAACGTGCGATTCACCACGAACGGGATGTGCGCGAAGAATAAAACCCACATATATGTGGCGCGGACAAGCAATAACAGAGTGATGTCTATTGTTGCTTGCTGCCACAGTGTGAGGATTTGCGCACTTGCCGCTCGGGCTTTCCGATCGCAACAATAGCTTTGGATTTCATGTTATTTTTACGGCCAACTGCATGAATTTTCGTGAAACGTTTTCAAGCTTGTATGCGAGGCAATTTCAAATTGTGACAACGTTCATGCTTAGCAACCTTACTGATTTGTTTTTTAGATCTCAAATGTATTTCATTTTTGTTTAAGTTTTCGTGTGTGTATTGGTTCAGCTGTTTGTTGCTCACGTTGATGCTCATGATTTAAGACCTCGTGGAATGGAAAAGGCCCCAGGCCGGTATTTACCTGTGGCTGAAATTCAAGCAAATAGAAGACAGCATGTTCTTGGCGAATCAGCAGCTCTGGGGAAAACACAAAGTGTTCGCTGTGCCTGGTCATGAGTTTGCGTGCGATTTTACAAAGAAGTATCCATATTTCCGATTGTGTTTCACTTATGAAACTGATTTGGAGGAAGTAAGTTGCAGTTTGTATCTTACGTGTATTACAAGTCATTGCTAAGTATGATGCTTTTTTGTAAGGAATGAAAGAAGCAATTGATGTGATGTGAATCAATTAAGGTTTAATTAAACTTATTCGTCGAGTCCGCAGCGAAGGGTCAAACGACATTCACTAAATGAAAAAACATGCACTATGTCAATAGAACAGCGACAGTTGAACAAAACTGGAGGCGCAAAGAACCAACGCCACGTCGCAAACAACCATCTAATGTCAAATGTGACGGCGCGCAACAAATGTGCTTTCGCGCGCAGGACAACACAAGATGACCAAGTAACGCCAAATAGGACATTCTCTCCTCTAGATTAAATTCGACACATGCAATAGCACATCTTAATTATATGGGATGACCGGAGATATATATCGACGGGTTTGCGCACGCGTGTAGAGCTTGGCAACGGAACACCTGTAGCATTAGTCTTATCTGATGTTAATGCAATGCTGTTATGTCCATCGTTTCTTATAGGAGACTGAATTTCTTTGTCTGCAGACGAATTTTCTGCAGAAATGACATCTTCCTTGTTTTCATCATTTGATACACAGGTATCGTCTGGATGTCGATCGTTGTGACGGGGTGAGGGAACGCGGACCCTTTGGGGAGAGGGGTCACGAACACTACGAGGTGAGAGGTCACGGATCAGGGCAGTTGTTTCTCTTCCGTCCTTCAAACGAACGTGGGCATAGCTGGGGTTGATTTCCAATAGTTCTGCTTCGTCAACTAAGGGCTCTGCCTCATTCCGAACGTTGTTGTTCACATAAATTGAGCCTGATTTCAGCCACGACGGAATGGAAGGTACAGTAACAGAGCGTCGAGCATGATGAAATATTCTTTCATGGGAAGTGCAGTTTGTTGATGTGCACTTTAAGGAAAGAATAGAGTGAAGTGTATCTGACAGGGTATCCTCCCAATGAGTCTGCGGGAGCTGCCGGGACTTCAGCACGCTTTGTATAGCTTTCCATAAACTGTAGTACCGTTGTATTTCTCGCACTGGCCGTTTCCCCTGTGATTGAAACTTGTCGTTTGACTCGTGGTAACGCCGTGTGAGTGTAAACAAGATTTCAGCTCGTGGGATTGAAAAGATGACCATCGGTCAGAATGAATGTACGAGCACATTCCAAAAATCGAAAACAGTTGCATCAAACACTGAGTCACAGTTTTCGCGGTCATATCAGAATAAGGGAAAGCAAAGGGAAATATGAAATACTCGTCGACCACAATGAGAAAGTATTTGTTACTGGAACAGACTTGTAAGTCGGGCCGGGTTCGGGCTTAAGTTTATCAGAATGTTTCGGGCCGATTTCGGGCCTGCATACACAAGCTTTTTTATAACATTCGAAGTAAGGATTTTTTTTCTTTCTTGAAGTGCATTTGTTCTGCTCATTGCAGTGACTTTTTGAGTGAAGTGATTGTGTGATTTTTTTTCAGCTAATTCTATTTGCAAACACAGCTGCATTCTTTTGTTCTCTGCGCATATTAGTCTGGCACTCTTTTTTAGAAGGCCACAGAGGTGAGGAAATCAGCACGCGATGGCATTGTGTCGAAGAGATCAATCACTTACGCAGGAAGAAACGATGGCCTGCAATCCAGCTTTTAATGGCTATAGCGCCATCGTGGACAGTTTCGTGATAGTTTTTTTTTATGTTGAGAAACAGTACATTCCGCACTATCAGCATTGACTAACAAGCTGAGTTTGTGCTTGTTTAAGTAAATGTTGGTCAAGGTGATTGCTATTTTGGGTGTGATAAAACCGTGTACCTGCAGCTACACACGCACACTACGTTTTTTGATACCCTGCATCTTGACTCACTCGGTGAATTTGTCTTTCGGGCTAAATCGGGCTTCTAAAATGAATGTCGGGCTCGGGCCGGGTTCGGGCTTCAAAATTAAGCCCGTTTACAACTCTGGACTGGAAGTACTTGGTGATGGGCCTTTGAAGTCCAAGTTCAGTCGTTCAAAAACATGCGTCTCTTTAGTAAGTCGAGCTTCATTTGAGTGGACGAAGGGGGGTGATCTGTTGACATTCTTCACACTGAGAAATCACCTCTCGTACGTCAGCGAGAGAAAATGGAAGGTTATGGTAAGAACGAAGCGACCCATCCACGCAACGCCTGGTGACAGAGAGCAAAATGAAGGTCGCACAGGCGGTGTCTTGGAGGGACAGTTTTTACGAGGATGTCGAGCATTTCCACAAAGAAACAGAGTTGCTTAACTGAGCCAGCTCGTACGTAAGTTGTTTGCATCATCCATGTCTTGCACACCATCTTCACGCTGCGCTTGTGTCTCTACCAAACCTGCGCTACAGGAAGTAGTTCCTTGATAAGCCCCAGAACTCTTATAGGCTAATTTCATCGCACGAACTTTCTCAAATGCATCTTCAAAACTCAACGCGCTTTTTTCCAGAAGTCTGTGGCTTGCCACTTGTGATATTAACTCTAAGCAGTATCGCTCCGCAGATACAGCTTCACATTCACACTCTTGGATTAGTCGCTTAAGACCTACGACAAAGTTGCCAATTGACTCGCCGGTCAGTTGTTTGCAAGTCAGCAACTCGGCTGCGATCGTGTTCTTCAGTTTCACGTAAAGTTACGCTCGTGTCGAACCAATCATCGACGAGCAGGCGGGCTTTCGACACGGGATGTCGACCGTAGACCAGGTCACCCTGTTGACACAGGACATCGAGGATAGCTTTTCAGCTAAAAAGAAGGCCGGAGGTGTCTTTGTCGACCTCATAGCAGCCTACGACACTGTATGGCACCGCGGCTTCACCTGCAAGCTTCTGCGATTGCTGCCTGATAGACAGATGGTCCACATGATCATGGAGATGGTTGGCAATCGCAGATTTACCCTTACCACCGGAAATGGCGAAAGGAGCAGGTTACGACGCCTCAAGAAAACGGTATCCCACAGGGATATGTCCTGGCGCCCCTTTTCAACATCTACATCTCTGACCTGCCAACCACCATCTCCAGAAAGTATGCACATGCTGACGACCTAGCAATCATGCATGCTGATGGAGACTGGCAGGCAGTGGAGGGGGCGCTGAGCAAGGACATGGCATCGTTAGGTGAATACCTCCACACTTGGAAGCTAAAGCTCAGCACTACAAAAACGGTGTCGGCAGTCTTCCATCTCAACAACAAGGAAGCTAAACGTGAGCTGAAAGTCAACTTCAACAACGAAACCCTGCCCTTCTGCTCC
>JGI24021J15306_10002607_pt1 | contig 19688 bp, 16 predicted proteins | sample Ectturendosymbi1_FD_15306 | JGI IMG/M metagenome (IMG submission 15306)
AAATGGGTGTCTCGATTTGAGGCGCCGTGCAGCTGCACCCGATGGACGGGTGAGCGCTGAGTGGAGCAGTTGTCCAGGCTCCATGGCACGGCGTCCTAAAGATAGTGCTTTGTAGAAGTTATCAAGCGCAACTAATGGGATGAATGCACTTAATGATTTTTACACAGATCATCCATGTGTAGATTGATACAAGACAACGGAGCACAAAGGACACTCTCAGCATTTTTCAAAAAGAATCGGTTTTTGGACTTGATGATTATCAATTTTGAGAATGCCTCTTCACACAACATGTTGTGTAAAACGCTGATAGTTTGTTACTGGTTGAATCAGAAAGGACTGGGTATTCATACAAAATACACAAAATCTGTTTTGAAAATTCCAGTTGCAAACTTTCGTCATTTAATAATTCCGTAAACTCATCCTGGCCATTGCAGGTGTGTGGCAGTCTGAAATTTCAATTGTGCATGGTTTCCGGATCAAACGTTTTCTAAATCAAATTCCAAAGTATATTTCTAAAACTATGTGTGAAGTTTTTAACCTTGGTCTAAAACTACTCAGCGTGCTCTCAAAGCAGTTATCCTAGCCCCTAGACTAGGGTTAGAGTTCTAGACACAAGTATGCCCTCGTGTCGGAATGAATGCAACAAGGTCAATATTGGTCAGGAAGTTAAAACAATCACGACGTAACAACGCATAACTTGTGCTTAGTTGATTATTATTTTTTAATAGCTCTGGTGGACATCCTAGGCCAAACAACTGACAGCATGAAATACGGTATTACCCATAAAGGTGCAGTAGAAATAAATTCACTGCAGGTCTACTTTCAAATTTCTTGTAAAGTTTGCACGAACTTATATATTTTATTTGTCAAGTCAATTTATTTCGCGGCCCCAAAATTACATTTCGCGGACCCAAATGGAGTTGCGACCCATAGTTTGAGAAGCACTGGTCTAGCCTACACTAATAAGGCTTAGCCTACGCTAACCCAATGGCCAGTCAGTGTCTGTTATTTGGGTTTCCTACAGCACATTCATATTGATATTTAATACTGCATGTTGCAGCCTAACATTTGACTTCGGCACACGCGCTGAAACAGAAAGTAAAATCATGAAAACACACCCAGCAGGATGAAAACTCACTACTAGAAGCAATAATCCGTCCACCTAACTACAAAGTTTCTGATGTAGACGTATGTTTTGAGAGACCGTTGGAGAAATTTGAGAGACAGTTTTGGTTTGTCAAAACGTGTCACAGAAACACTAACCACGTGCACAGAAGGTGAAAAATTTAAAAGCCCATTCTTGAAACGGAACACGTTCCTGAAAAGGTGAAAATTGATGAACGCTTCTTGTGATCTCGAAGCCTAGCCAGATATTTTCATCAAAGCTGCTCCCTTATTGGCGACCGTGACAGCCCCATTAGGTGGTCAGTGAACCGAGACGACACCGCGAGAAAGTGCTGGTTCAGTGGTTATTTATCAATATACTTTTACGCCACATCAGCACAAATCAGTGACTGGAAACTCTGCTAGCACATTTTAGCTTTTTGTTCTTTGCACGGTGTAATTATTCCTTACAAATTAGTGAATGTGTAAAACAAGTGCACAAAACAGTGATACTCGTCGCAGGAGATAATTACCGTAATATTAGACTCACCACACGTGCTTTCCTTCCAGCGTTATTTCCATTTAAGCTTGCGTGAATTTTCTGGCTTGAAAAATGGCATACATTTTCCACGTAATACTTTACCAACTTCAGTGACCTGAACATTCAGAAAAAGGCCATTTCGGCGATTACGTTCTCGGCTTGGAACAACAAAACATGCAAAAGAATCGGAAAATTTCTTCTTGCAGTAAGGACCTCAAATGTCCCCCTGTATTGTACAGTTGGCATACAACTCATTTGTGAGATTTGCCGTTATATTGGACTCCCAATAATCGGGTTTGATCTTATGCAGTCGTCCTATTCACATTATCTGTCGTTAAATTTCAGCCCTTCCCAAGGGCCCAGCTATAATATTTCTCTCCTAATGAAAAACAAGCTCCGATGCCTTGCCATCCACTTGTGCAGTTGCTGTTTGTATCTGAGTGATGTTTGTCAAGTACCTGGAATCTGGTCATCGCAACTCACTGAGCAACAAGGGAAAAAATGATGGAGTTAGTTGGACCTGTAAAATAACTTTTCTCTCACAAAGCGTCAAAAAATTAATGATAAAACCTTCAGTAGGCTTGCACAACCGTCTTTCGCAGCAAAGATATTGATCTTCTGGAAAAAGTGATAGCATGCAGTATTCCCCAGCACCAACATACATTTTGAAATAAATCAACTCTGAGAACGATTAGAAACAAGTTGTGGCACTCATGAACAGAAAGCTCTTCGTTAACTATCTAGTTGACTTTTTGTCGTTACTCGTCAATGTGAAAACTCGGTTGATTTGGCCCCTTCAACGTTAAGCTTGTTTATTGGAAAAAAAGCATTTTTGGTTCATCAACTTTTTGGCAACATAAACTGTTGGTGAACTCATCAAAATAAACATCATCAACGTCTTGCCATGAACTGTGCAAACAATTTGCCACCTCACAACAGCATGCGTTAAAGATTAAAATTCCTTGATAGCGATGGCGTTAAGCAGACATTGTCTCAACAAGCAAGGCACCTGGTAATTTTGAATATTCGCAACGTTATTTGTTTGCTTTAGATTGTGCAAAATGGTGCGCACTTGAACATAGGGTAAGCTAATACGTCTTGAAAAATGACAATTTCTTTCATAATTTCTTTGCTTCGAACGTGGTGTCTTTCTTAAATCAATTCACATTTTCTAATCAACCCACAATTATGCCGTGGACGTCGTACAGGAAGTGAAGCAAACACTCTTTCACCTTGTTTCACACTAGGGCCGTTACTGAACACCAAACAGACGTTCACCACAACCTTGAAAAGTTAGTCTGGTTTTGTTTCACATTTGTGAGATTCTTGGGACTTCAGTTTGGCAATGACATTCTACCAAGCTCGAGATTTTCGGTTGCGGTTCGTAAAGGTCGTAGGTTGCAGTTATAAGAGACGCAAGTCGAAAAAATTACCTTTTCAGCATTAAATAAAAACTCATTTAGTTACATGAGTTGCTGATCGAACTACTCTGCGATTGACTGATGTGATTTTTGTATTCGTTAGGTAAATGTTCTGTTTTTGAAATAAAATTACAAAATAACACTATAGAGAAGTAAATTTTAAAATCGAGAAATGAAGTGAGGAAATCAACATAATGCTTCCAGTTAAATAGCATCTCCGCAGACAGATGGTAAACTTTGTAGCACTAGAAACTCATTCAAAACCACGTATTTCTTGTTTTTTTCCTCACAATCAATTTTTGTCCATAATAAAACATTTCCCAACTTGCGAGTAAATGCTAGCAAAAGATTGTAACCCGGTCAAGACTATTCTGTGAAAAATTATGGTTTGTTCTACGCTTGTAACTTCGGCGAGAAATCAGTTTGTTCAAATGGTAAGCAGAGAAGATGAAAGACAAGTACATATCGCTTCTGTCACAATTTTGGAATAGTAAATTTTGCTTCCAGCGACATTTACAGAGCGCGAACAACATGCTTTTTAACGGCGAGTCAAAGCTGTGTTCTGGATCACAGAACTCTGACTAAATCCGTCATGCACAATTTGACGCCGGTTCGGTGTATCATTGCGGCGCCGTTTTGCTCGATTACGATGAGTTCAAAATGACAGTTCGTGCTTTCTTGAGCAAGTTAAAATTCCTCCGGTTTAAACATTGTTTTGCCGCGTTACCAACATGCTTCGTTGGGTTTAAGTTGTGTTGGTGAGCCACAACTAGAATGCGGAATCAGGATAATCCATCAGAAAATCTTAAGTAAGGTGAGATGTTTTGTAGTTTGAAGATGTCCATTGTAACCACTGTAAAAGAGATCGGCTAAATGATACAGTTGGTTGGGCACGCGCGGTGGCAAGGCTTGACGCCAAGTTGGGTCATACCGAACAAACTGTGGTTGCGACCTGTCCAGCCTCGTGCTCAGCTTTGATGGTTGCGTGCAAGGAAACTGTTCACGCGCATTGCGGCAACTGACTCGCCGCCAGTGCAGCGTGACCAACGGCGTGCGCAAGAGAAGATGGACCTCGCAGATGAATTTGATTGATTGATTGATTCGTATGACTCAGCTAATGAACAGAAACAATAGAAGCAATACATATCGAGAGTCGTCATGCAAAAAAGTAAGCAATTGTCAGTGTAAATTAGAATAAATGAAAACACAATAGCAAAATAACTGATCAACGTAAACAAAGAGTGTCACTGTGTCAAGTAGGATTGGTGAAGTACCATGGCGGTCATCAGGTGAACCTACCCCGTTTATCACTTTTTGAGAAATGTTGAAATCAACGGTTGGAAATATAATAAGCATAGTTATAAAAACAAACATAGAACATGGTGAAGAAAAGTTACAGATGAAGAGAGCATGCCTATATACACAAAGAAGTGGATCAAGTTTAATTGAGAAAATTTGGTATGGTCAAACAACATACGAAAAATAAAAAGGTAAAGAAAATGAATCATGAGATACAAAGGTGCAACTTCATGTGTAAAAATGGGATGTGCACAGATTACTCGTGGCACTCCGAAAGACGTACAAAAGTGAGTATAAGCTACAAACTGAATTGCAAAACTGAAAAATGGTGATAGCACAACCAATTCCACTTTCAGGAAAGTTCCAAGGAACATACGAAGCTCTATCTCTAGACAATGCTTTTGGCGTATAAACGTTCAAATTTAGGATGTTTAGTTCAATTCAACTATGCACAACCGTGCTGAGAAGCAGGCTTTAGGCACATTAGCGCTTGCTTTCAGAAATTACATATTAAAAGTTTGATTCATTTTGTAAGGTACAGTTCAAACTACTTAAGGCATTACGAAATTTCACGTTTAGATAGACCTCAAATTTACCACACATTTCACTAAAAATCAAATGTTTGAAATATTCTCCTCACTTTCATATTTTCAAACCAATTTGTGGAGCAACTGGTAATATTTTTCCAGTTTGTGTTTATTGTACAGCTAACATTTTGAAACAATAATGGACATGTGTTGTAAGTCGCAATTTTACTTGCATTCAAGGTGAGCCGACCCCTTAAAACGAGAAGGCATAATTATTTTTTTCTGTAAAAAACTTTGTAGTTCTGAAAAATTCGATTAGCTTAACAGGATTTAAAACTGGCAACTCTCCGTAAATGCACCTTATACAGTAAAACCAAAAAAAAGATATATGTTCACAAAAAAAGCTTTTTTCTTACGCCAAAATGCTATCAATACACCAGCAATATAAAATATTGAGAAATTCCTTTCAAGGGGTCTTACCTAGGAACTAAAATGTTTTTCTTGGCAAAGTTTCTGTCATCTTCCTGTGCGATTTTCCAACTAAAAAATCAAACCAATCTAGATAGTTTTCGTCTTATGCATCTGAGGCTCGTTAAAAATGCAAAATACTGCAAAATTCACCGCAGAGCAAACAAATATGTTGCTTTGCTTTTGATAATTTTGGCAAAAATACGTCGCTTTGCACAAATGGTACAGTTTCACCTCGAACATTCAAATCGTAAAGGAACTTGATTTTGTGATCATCAGGGTTCTGTAAAGCTTGCTCTAGGCTTGTCTACGCTGTGTGCACAATAATAAATAAGAGAACAGCACTGGTTTTGCAAACAATTATGCCATGTTTTAAGCTTTTGGTGCTCTATCTGTCACAATTCCAAGTCCTGACGTTGTCACGAAAGCAGCGCAATATCAACCGCTTAAACTTTGATGGACTTGCATTTTTTTGATCGAGATATTTTATTGTCGCAATGAATGGGCACATTGTAATAGTCAACTAAAAGTATTTCGTGTTATTTCCCATTTCTTAAGCTTTAGTGAAATTCCGCTCGGCCAGGTGAATTCCCTGACATAAAGTTTTAGATAAAAATTTTCTCATCGGATATTGCAACTTTCGTTGAGATTTATTTTCTTCGGTGGTCCATTTTAAAGTTTACTGCTGATAAAACTAATCCTAGGTCAGGCACTGTGCATATAACCTGGCTTTGTTGCAATTCACTTCATGGCTACATGGCAAAGTCCTGAAAATTATTTGTGCAGGGCCAAGCATGGCAGTGGACACCGCGTGTTCTTCCAGTCTTCTATGCCTACACATGGCTTGCCAAGCAATCAAGAATGGCGAATGTGATGCTGCTATTGTCGGAGGAGCTCAGGTTGTTGCCAAACCACAAACGTCTCTGCAGTTTAATAAACTGAACATGCTTTCTCCTGAAGGTGCTTGCAAGGCATTTGATGTTGATGCCAATGGGTAAGCTCAAAAGTTGTTGGCTTAGTTACTATTGAGTGTTTGACACACGATTTTCAAATTACTGTAGATTTTGTCACTCTGAAGTAATTACGTTGAGACCTGGAAAAATACAAATGATATAAAATATGTCTCTTCTCAGGTGCTGCAAAGTCTTAAACACAAAACTTTGAAATTGTAACATTCATTCAATTGGGGCATAATTGCTGCAGCAGAAAAAAGAATGGTTTATATTTTTGCGCATCCTGAAAGTTAATTGTAACGTGCTTCCCATCGAACGCTCAAATCTTAGATGATCCATGAAATTCTGGAAAATCGTCCTTCGTGACTTTGAGTGTTAGCTGCTGTTCAGGTTTAATAACATCAGGACCAAACAAAGATCCTATTCGTGTAGTAGAGAATACTTTTCCCAATGTGACTTGCTATAAGATTTCCATGGGGAAACAACACAGTATCAGGTCACTTCATGATTTAACTTAGGAAAACTTTGATCCGAACTGAAGATAACCTTTTCTTACATAAATGAGATGGAATTAACCATTTTGATTTGATTTAGTCTCATTGTTCTGATCAAAGGTATCGAGACATCAAATACCATTTTCTGTGAAGTAACAGGTGCTGTGGTAGAGAATTTTGAAAGAAAAGAGGCACCGATTAATGGAAGTTGCTAGGTGGTGTCTAACAAGCGGATACACCGTCCACGATCCTGCGAGCCTCTGTGTTTCAAACTGATGTTAAGATTGCATTTGAACGTCTCTGCATCGGAGGCAGAATTGGTAATGGACTGACGGTCACTATGATAAGGTTCAATCCAATAAACTTTGCAATGCAAGGTGTGCAACAAAGACATAGATTTGCTGGCGTTCAATGCTGCATTTAGTCAGTTTTGACGTATACCAAAGAATATGATGGCAACATTTTACGGTTTTCACATATTACAACGTGCTGTTTTTTTTCTAGCTATGTACGCTCAGAAGCAGTAGTTGCCATCTATATTTGCAAGAAACCTGATTCTCGGCGTATCTACTGTAGCTTACTTCATTCCAAAACTGGTTCAGATGGACACAAAAGTCAAGGAATCACATTTCCTTCGGGTATGCATATTTGTCTTTGTTGTCATGATGTAACGTGCCTTTGAAAGCATCAAATGGTTCCTTGCTGAGTTATAAAAAGATCATAAAGCAAAGCTAATGGCCGATCAAATTTACAGGTTTTTCGCGATTTAGTCTTGAGGGTTAGGTCTATCTCTAGAACGATTTTTCTTTGCTTGATATTAAAACCTAAAACTTGACACTGATAATGTGCCGTTTAATGAGCTAGCTTCATTTTTTAAATTTCAGCTCATAGATACATGAAAAAGCTTCCCATCAATGTTTGAATGCTGTATCAACAGGTTTTATATTCATTGTTCACGCACTATGGGCAATTGACAAAACTGTTATCGGTTGTTTACCAAAAAAGTATATGATGTTTGTGTGTCGTAAAACGTCATCACTTATGACATATTCATGCAATGTGAACAGTTCACTGACACCCTTTGCATTGCGCTGGGATAGGTGAGGACCAAGAAAGACTGTTGAGCAAAGTGTACAGTGAAATCGAAGGCATCAACCCCAATGATGTTTACTATGTCGAAGCACATGGAACTGGTACAAAGGTATTTGTTTTAAAATCCTTGGAACTGTTATGTCCTTAACTGTTCTTGGGTGAAAAAAACTTAAGGGTTTAATGGATATTGTTTTTCTTGATTATCACAAAAAAGAAATGTAGTACTTTCATTTCTCAACCAGAATGCATAATAGCCGTCTTATGCATTTAACCACTACTTTCTTTGTAACTGAGCATTCAAAATGATTATACTACCAGAAACAATCAGTTATAGTTTAGACTCCATTTCTTAACTTACATTTTTGTCAAAGTGAAATGTTTATCTGGGAAATACAAGCCAGACAAGAACAAATTTTGCATAAAATTAAACTGTGTAAAGTATCTCATCCAAAGTCAACCATCATCACGAATCAACTCTTGCACAAATCGTTGACAAAACAAAAATCGTCAAAATACTTAATGCAATCAAACGAACTCGCTCTACCTCAAATATTTGTTTTCGATGGTTGACCACGAAATTACTTGTGGTTTTTTCGTACACCTTCCCTTTTGAACTAAATCAAAAGATCTATTCGCGTTGGTTATTCCAACTCATGAAGAATGCCACGATTGATGACAGCCGAAAAAGCCCAGACAAGGTTAGATGTGCAAAATACATGAACTATCAGAAGAAGTTGATTCTCCGATTGGAATATTTTGTTGCTATTTTGTGGAAAAACGAACGTCATCAAAGAACATGCTTTCCATTTTTCTTTCTAAGATCCATTCCAGATAATTCCCTATTATTTTATCCGGCGGTTCATCTCTTTTTATGAATTCGATTGGGCATTTCTCAATCAGCACGTCTGAGATTCATGAACAAAAAGACAAAGTCCTTTTCGCAAAAATATTGTGAAGGTGGTAGATTTCGTGCAAAAACAACTTTCTTTTCATCTCATAACATCAGATGCAAAGGCACTTTATTCAGGTACCCCACTTCTGATTCCAATGCTGTAAAAATGATTTTCGGCACAATTATACAGTTTTTTGTGTTATCCTTACAGTTTATTTGTGCTATCTCCATTATCATAAAAAAGATATGTGTTTGAACCAAGGTTGGAGATCCGCAAGAAATCGGAGCTTTGGAAAACGTTTTTTGTCAAAACCGAGAAAAACCTCTCTTGGTGGGGTCGGTCAAATCAAACATGGGTCACAGTGAGCCTGCAAGCGGGCTATGCGGCGTCATAAAATGTGCTCTTGCAATGCACTACGGAAAAATACCACCGAATCTTCATTACAACACAACAAATCCTGCGTTAACAGGTAAGTGAATTCAACCAGTGTGCGTGCATTTTCACTGTGATTTTCCAAAGTTGTTTTGCAATATTCATCCCAAATAGCAGATAAGATTCTCGATTTGGTTGTTTTCATCGATTTTTATAAAGTTCAAACACATTCGACGTTTTGTTGATAACAACACAAGCGTTTTCCTTGAATGTGCACAACATCACATTCCATTTTCCTTCTTTTATGTCAAATATATTCCAGTACCTACACTTCCCAATGTTGAATGTCATGCATCTATCGTCAAATCTTGTTTAATAGGAAATCGATTTTACGTAAAACTATACACATCTTCAGCCCTCCAATCTTATTGAAACAGATGCTATTTGAGTCTATTGCTATTGGATGCAAACACTTTATCTTTACGAAGACTATAATTACTTGAAAACAGATATGAGAAAGTTCGAAGCATAGTAAAAAGAAGTAATCAGAGCCCAATCGGTTTATTCCCCGAAAGCTTACAGCAAACCTAGAGTTTTTGATCGACGTCAAAAAGATAAAAATGGTTGGCGAGTTTGTTTATATTTGTGAAACTTCAATGCAGCTAAAAAAAGAATTGCGAAAATTTGTTCGTAAATATTTGAAAAAGCATATTCAACAATAGTTTTAATTTGTAATCTTAAGCACAAGCATAAAAAATTATACTTGGAACATTGCAATATATTTATAAACTTAACTGTTCGTGCGGACACTCTTATATTGGAGAAACACAAAGAAACTTGAAATTTCGCCGGGATGAGCACAGTCCGACAAAATCTAACCACCACACTACTGACCTCGTCAAACATTTTTACTCCACCCCAGATTATTTCATGGACTTTGCAATAAAAGCCGGAAATTTTAGCTTCTGCTTTCTAGTTCTGTGAACTGTTAATTTTTTAACAACATTTTCCACTTGCTTTGATCTATGCACTGCTCGAACTGGTCTTAGTTATATTTTCAGCATTTTTATGATATCCGCAGCTATGGATTTGCTTTCAGGGTTTTTCTTAGATGGTTGGCAGTTTTACTGTTGTCATCAGCATTTTTTGACATGACCAAGAGTCTTAGGTTTGCTTTCAGCGCATGTTACGTCACGTTCGCCTCTCTGTCACAAAGTCTTTCGGATTTGAATTGATTTTCTTGATTTAACATTGCTTCATTTCCTAAAGAAAGTTAGTGAAGGACAAACCGAAAGGTCTCGAGAAAAGCCATGCACAGTTTTATGAGAGTTCTTTTAGTTTTATTTAATGAAGATTTTGTTTCCTTTTCCGGAAAAACTAGTTTTTCAATTTTTCCACACCAGGCTTCACAGCTACGTTCATTAGTCGCCATTCTACTCCCGCTGAGCTTCGTACATTTTTTCCCCTGATGTGAAAACAACGCATGGGTGGCCTCATCATCTCGGGTTTCTGTTTCTACTTCGTGTAGAGAATTACGCTTGCGATTTTGCAGGTTCACGAGCTGAGGCGTGGGTTTTCGCTTGCAATAACGCAATTTGCTGTACACGGCGTGCTTTCTTTGTTTGCTTGCCATTTAACTTCCGATTTGCTTCGTTTCTTCGTTTCAAGCCATCACTGAGGGAAAAATAAAAGTGGTCAGCGAAGCAGAGGCTCTGCCACCGAACTCGGTTGTTGGAGTAAATTCATTTGGATTCGGCGGATCTAATGTTCACCTTATACTACGAAAGAAAATGGTAGAGAGGAAAGAAGAAAATCCTGACCACGAGCCAACAATAATCTTGTTGACTGGTAGGACACAGGACGGGATCAAGAGTAAGATGGCTCGCAGCTCTTTCCTAAAGTCTTCTGTGTGACTGTAACTCCATAAGTTTGCAAACGTTTGACACACGCAATTTCCCAAAAGCTTCTCTAAGTGCAGTAAATGCGAGTCGGAAACACAGCCAGTTAGAGCTGTAATTTGGTGGAAATGCATTATATTTGTTTTCAGGAGTTTCAGGCGGGTTGGTAAAACATGCCGGTTTTCGTGCGTGTTTGCATCTATGCCCTACTAACAAAATACTAAAACTCTGTATGTCGTTTGCTTGTTGGAAGGATAATAATACATGTTTTTTTTATCCAAACTCTTTGTTTTTATTCATTACTCATAATGGCTTGCAGATAGGATATGCGAGTAGCTTTCATTTGCCTGGTCCGACCCTAAATGCAGCGTTGTCACTGTTTTTCGTTCACATAGGCAATACGTTTCAAATAACTCAGACTTTCCGAAGCATCCCTTGTGAAAGAAGGCCTCTGTGGTTCATCATCTATTCTTGTCTGTGGTTGCACGTTGAAGAAAAAGCAAAGAAGTTAAAAACTTGTGCGAACACCTGCTCTTGTTCACATCCAGAAAGCAACAATACGTGGTTAACTGCAAGTGACGCTAAGATCAGGAAATGGCGCAGCGGAAAATTCGAACAGCGTATATCGTATACGAACAAAGCTGCAGCATGCTGCAGCATTGTTCAAGCCAGCGGTTCTCAACCGCGGTTCCCAGAGCTGAATGCGGGCTCTTTTACGATCGCATTTCTTGTTTCCCCACATTCTAATTGTAGCAATAAAACGCAAGTTTGCGTGGGAAGACATTCTTTTACATTTTCTAGACAAGCATCTTACCACAAGCGTTTTTCGCAAACACCCACGCAACATTGACCGAATTTTCCGACAACAAACTTTGCAGAAGTAGAAAATAAATGTTCTGCGACGAAAGTGAACTGATCGGCATGAAAATTATCTTTCGTCCAGAGCGCGTGGAGCAACATCGAAACACTACACCGCATCTGTCAACATTTATGAATCGACTCAGCGCTGTTCCCGGACGTTTCCACCCCTACCGCGGTTACGTCATCAACACGGGCCCCGATGATGTTGTGATTAATGTTGAAAAGCATGGGAGAGTTCCTACTGAGAAGAAGCCGATCTGGTTTGTTTGTTCAGGTTGGTGTTCGCTTCAGAAACCATCATCAGAAGAATATATTAGGTAAAAAGTAGAAAAAGTTTATGACTTTAACCGGGTAGTCCGGGAGGAAATTGGCGTGACATTAAATCGCCTACACAATTCGGGAGAGAAATAGGCAAACGCATTTCAAACAAATATACTTCTAAAAGTCCAGTTGTAGCCCGAAAGTTTCAAAACAACGAGATCCGGATAAAGAAAATTTGGTGCAAGGTAAAATGATTAACGTGATTTTTTGTCAGTTTTTAAATGATCTATAACTAAATAGAGAGCAGTGCAACATTTTCAAAAAACTAAGTCAACTGAACAAAGGCTGATATTGGTCCAGCACTACTTCAACACACACACACAATTAGTAAACTTCCAGAATCTCATTGTTTGTCTGTACGTGGTTGTCTTTAATTGAAAAAATGTTTCCATTTTTTTAACATAATGTGAAACCACCGAGGTTGAACAACATATGTAGTGATTTGGTGGCTGTAGAGTGACTGCTGGTTCTTTCTGATCTGTTCTGGTTTTCACAGATATCGCATTTCTGAGCAGGGCTTCCTAGAGAGATCTTTTTAGGCGGAACAAAACCCATTTGGGGCCCCAAGGACTTGCAAAATTATTTTGAAATAAATAAATATTGGGGCTAATTAATGTGCGTTGAACTGCAACGAGAAGTGCTCGTTTATTGATCATACGAAAAATTATGTTAAAACATTCCGGTATTCAAGTAATGTGACAATATTACCATTTTCTAAAAATGACTTTTAAATGTTCATAGTAAAATCTTATCGAGGAAGAAATTAGAAAAAATATCATTTAACTATTATGTAAGCGCTTTTCTGGCTTGCTTATTCGTAAAATTCTAATAACGCTATGAAGATCAACTTGTCTGGAAACGCTAGACTCAATGCTTAGCAATCAGCACAATGCACAGCACACCGCCGTGGTGCACTATAAGCACTTCCGCCCTGCACTGCAGTAGTTACTTGTTAATTTTAAACTTTTTAGTTATCTTACACATATGCGTAACATTCGAGGGCTACTGTAGTTAGATTAGATTTATTGTGAACTGGCATGTTTCCATTCAAATTTTACTTGAAGTGTATCTTAGTTTGAATCTCTTGTTTTATTGGAGAGAGTTTTTATTAGAGATTTGTTTGAAAATGAAAGACGTGAAGAAAATTCAGTTCAATGGAGAGACTGGGATAGTAATCGTGAATGTCGTACAAGTTCAACAAAATAATTACTGCTAATAATTATCAATGCATCATATCAGGAAAATGTACTTCCAGCAATTCACATTAAAATACATCACACTAGATAACCTAATCCTACAGGCCAAACCGGTTTTATCACCGGGATTAATTTTGTTACATTATTCCGAGTTTGTTAGCAACAAATACACAAATATTCCTTCAGTCTCGGGCCCGTCCGTCACTGTCGGGCCCAGAACAATGTACCTGCTGGACCCCCCTTTCATAGGCCCTGCTTCAGAGTAACTGAAAGTTTTCCTTGACATCCTGGTCCGTGTATCAGAGGAAAAAGAAACTGGACAGTTCACTCCAAACCTTAAAACTGACAAACGAAGAGCAGTCGAGCCCAAAAGAACCGCATGTTTGAAACTCGTAGTTTTGTGACGTAATAAATTCCATCAAGTCGTAGTTGGCGCAGGATTCGCCAGAAAAAGAAGAAGTATCGAGCTACAACAACAACAGCCTATGGTATTAAAAGGGAGATTACGACAGAAGGATAACCTTCTTCTTTGTCTGTCGAAATATCCACATGCGAAACGCTGGGTTGAGAATGACACCAATTTTCTGCAAGAACGTAAAAATTGGATGTACAATGAACACAGGAATGTTATTCAAACCCAAATTTATAAACAAAAAGTCGGGTAGACATGGCCTACCTGTAGACAAAATCTATTCAACACGTTTCAGGTATGGGATCTCAATGGAAAGGTATGGGTGTTGAATTGCTTGAAATACCAAGATTCAGCCAATCAATTGGTAGATGCACCGAAGCACTGAAAGTCTACATTGATTTGGATGTGGCAGATATGTTAAATGCTAATGACAGCAATAGCAACAACAGTGCGAACGTTCAACATGGCCTGGTGCAATCGTTTGTGGGCATTGTTTCCATACAGGTTTGGGTGTCATTTTTTTCTCACCGATTATTATTTAATACGATTTTTGAAGGGCACAGTGCCTTGAATTGTTGTTCTGCAGTATTTCAAAGAAAATAAAAACTTGTTTAAATTGCGATTTCCCTTCAATTTGTGTAACCTGAAACACATGCTCTAGTAGGTGTACATGCAACGATTAGCAGAATATGAAACAGCACTTTATCATGCCAAATATTTGCAGATCGGCCTTATTGATCTTCTGGTAGAGGCCGGAGTGAAACCAGACGGGATAATTGGTCATTCTGTTGGTGAACTTGCATGCAGTTATGCAGATGGCTGCATGACCCTGCAACAAACCATCCAGGCCGCTTACGTTCGCGCAAAAACTGTCCTTGAGGCAAACCTTCCAGCTGGCGCAATGGCCGCTATAGGTTTGTTGTAACCTTTACTTACCTGTGGCAATATCAAGTAATGGAATAATGCAACGATGAAAACAAATTCTCTCACTAGAGGAATTGAGAACAGATGATAGAATATTAGATGATGTCTTCAGTCATCCAAAACTTATCGAAATTGCCGAACACTGTTGCGTTTCCTTTAAGGAAATATTAGTTTCAAAAGCTTTCGTGTAATACAGTAGACTCCGGTTAATACATCCTCCGTTAATACAACCAACCACTTATTACATCCAAATCGCTTGGAACAGAATCTTCTTAATCATATACCCATTATGAAAACTCCGGTTAATACATGTATCCACGGCTTAATCCATCCACTTCTGATTCTCCACGCAGGTAAACTGTTTTTACTGTGGACAAATAAAACGGCCTATTACAAGGCCTTCATGCGATAATATGATCGAATAGGCCATCAGCTGCAGCGATAAGGGAGTGCCTTCGGCGGTTGGTCTTGGGATTTGACGTAACAGCATTTGATAAGATGGACACGCTAAATGTTCTGAAGGCAGAAGTAGATGGTCATCTCAGAAAAACCTTTCCGCCTAAGCAAACCTTTTGCGCGGCTTTTTCAGCGCTGAATAAATACAGTACCATACGTCAATTGCATCATTTTCCCCATTGGAGTTGTTTAGTTGCAGTTTTAGGAAAATCGGTTATTACAACCACAGCTTATTACATCCAAAATCGCTGGTCCCAACGTGGATGTATTAACCGCAGTCTACTTTACTTCCTAACATCATTCGAGTACTGTGTAGGGATGTGCGCAAGCCGTGATGTGTACGACCGGTACATCCGTTTGCCAACATAGCACATTTTTCATTGATGCAACGCCAGTGATATTTTTATCCTCACTACCCCCAGACAATAATGGCAACCAACTTTTCAAAGTGACTTCAAAAGTCCACATGAACTATGTACTTTGCTCAAATAACACCTGTTGTATTGACGAAAGAATCCACGGTCTGGATGTACAATATGGATTTTCCGATTGCAGGTCTTTCATGGGAAGAATCCCTTGATCTCTGCCCGCCTGGAGTCAAGCCAGCTTGTGACAACGCAGCTAAATCGGTGACTGTCACTGGCAACAAAACTGAGGTTCTCACGTTTGTGGAGTCTTTGAAGGAAAAGGGGATTTTCGCTCGAAACGTTAACACCAATGACGTAGCCTTTCACTCAAGCCACATGCAGTTGGTGTACCTTGATTTTCTCGAAGAGCTACGCAAGGTCTTAGAAGCATACTGCTGTTTGTCTTCTACTTTCGTTGATTAATGTTCACAGCCAGACGATATCAATAATCTAATTTGTTGTTTTTTAAGTCTTTGCCTTCTACACATCAATTCACAATTTTATTACTATGATGTGCTTAAGTTTTTATACGAATCTTAATTGAGTTTTCATCATTAATCATTTTGAATAAACTGTATCACCACAAAAATTATCAACTATCTTTCGTTGTGGCAATTAATACAGGTCATTGTTCGCAGCCCGCAGAACTCTTCATTATAAAAAAAACATTGAGGAACAACCAGGAATAAAAATCATACCATGGTTTGCAAAATGCTTAAATCTTGTTTTAGTGATAAAAACAAAAGTATAAACTGTTCTGGATTGATTTAGACCTTAGACTAGATTTTCGGAAAAAAAGAAAATTCCGTGGTGAAAACAGACAAGACATATAAAATTATTTAATTAGCTTATCTGCTCCCGCCAGATTATTCCCAATCCAAAGCAACGTTCAAATCGATGGATATCAACTTCAGTTACAGTTGAAGAAAGTAGCTCTGCTGCAGCGACAATGTGTTCTGCTGAATACCACGCCAATAACTTAAGGAATCCTGTGAGATTCTATAGCGCTCTCAAACGGATACCGGAATCATCGATTGTCATCGAAATCGCCCCAAGTGCTGCACTTCAGGTAAGCTGCGCGTTCACTTCAGGACGCGCATGTGCAAATGGAACTTTGCGACGTATTTGCACCCTTGCTCTGTACTAATTAAGTGAAACTGAGAGGGCCCTAAATGAGCATTTGTAGGGTAGTGCTGTCTTATTTATTCATACTTCCCTCTTCAAATATTCTGCTGTACTACAATTAACAGTTGCTTCTTCAAATATTATTAGCCGTCACCTGCATTGTAATTCCTTTGGTTAAAAATTTTGATGTGTGTCTTCCTCGTTACGCCGCGACGCAAAAAAGTAAATCCATGGAGACTTCCGATAGCCTGGCGTTCTCGCATTATCATGTTCCTCACCAATTAATCAGCCATGGGTATTTTTCTTGGCAAAAGGAAATTGAAAGTAAAGGACTTTAACACAGTCGGCAGCAGACGTTGTGTGCATGTGTGCTGCGAAGTCGTTTTTTAACTAAAGTATGTTCACTGCGTTAATGATTGTTTAAGCTTTTTCGTCTTTATTATGTGGCAATTTGCTCTCAAATTTAGCAAACACCTTCAAGTATTTCACTGTTTCGTTCAATTTTTCAGGCCATCTTCAAGCGAGTGCTACCGGGTACTTGCGACAAACTTTCTTTGACAAACAAGAATTCGAGCGGAGTGGAACAAATGCTTAAATGTTTTGGTGATTTACACTGTCTGGGCGTTGACATTAACATGGAACCCATTCTTGGGCATGAACAAACCGGGGTACCAGCAGACTTCTTAGAGAGCAGCATGGACTGGGATCGCAGTCAGTCATGGGCCGTCCCTTCCTGGTACGACTATGTCGCCTCATCCTCTTCCGGAAATCCAACTGAAGCTTGTTTCAAGCTGGGTACTGCTTTGCATTTTTTTGTTAAAATGGTTTTAGACAAGGCAACACAGTGAAAACTGCAGCACAATGTAACTTCAATCAAGGGTGGCATGAAATACACTTCATTTTACCATAGCTCTGATCCTTAGCAAGCAGTGTTTACAAATAGCCGATTTTCTCACTTTAAGCAAAATTCAAAATCAAAAACTGCTTAATTCAAAATTGAAGCATTCACTTGAAATCACGCATTGTTGAAAGAACGGTTTAGTTTTAATATCCAAATTTCAGTGTGAGTCGCAGTAAAATAAAAGTTAGCTACTTTACAGACTTGCAAATGCAGTCAACTAACATCACATTTTGTAATATCTTGAAATCTAAACAACGTTATGTGAGTCCTGTCATTGGAACAAGAATACATTCGCGAACCACGCGGAGGTAGTAACTATTTCTTAAAAAAGATGACATGCATGCAAATAACTTTAGTTTAGTTCAGTGGGTCCCAAACTTTTTCTGATCGCGTACCATTTGTGGGTCCTGTACTGTCCACACATACCAACTTGTTCCTGGAAAAGTAATGTGCCAAATATAATTCGATCAAACGTTTGGAAAACTATAATTGACACAAATGCAGCATGAAGAAAATGGCTGTGAGAAAGTATTATGGCCATTTTTAGAAACCAACAAGGGAAGTAGGCTACACAGAAAATCAGGAATTTATTAACAGAACCCGACAGGATAAAATGTAGCTGTGAATATATTTTTTGTGAAGAAAAACAGAAAGTAGGTCTATTTGTGTACCAACTTGAAGGCCTTCACGTGCCACTACTGGTACGCGTACCACAGTTTGGAAATCAACTAAACTTTAGTTGAAAAAATTCTTAATTTTCTACATCTTCGCACAAAATAAGTTACAGTACTAAAGGAATTATAATTTTGCTCAGTGCTGGAAGAAATTGTTTTTTTGCATGCATGCTTAGAGTGTTACGCTTCCAAACAATTTTTCAAGTACTATTTCAACTCTTATGATTCTTTAGATTTGTCACCAAGTTCTGAAGACCACTATCTCCTGGGACATGTGGTTGACGGGAGAGTTCTTCTTCCTGCAGCTGCTTACCTTTGGCTAGCTTGGCAGACCTTGGCGTTTTACAACAATGAAGCTGTGGATAAAATTGCGGTTCAATTCGACGACGTCACTCTTCACAGAGCAACAATTTTAAATGAAACAGGTTTTCTGATGACTTCGTGGTTTTCAAAAACTAAAACGTTCAAGAAAACATTCAGTGGTTTCAAAACCTAAAACGCTCGCCTCCATAAAGCTTTCTACTTAACGTAGAAGGAAAGATCCATAAAGATTTTATGTTCAATGTTCTTTGCACTCATGTGTCTAGACGACCGGGGTCTAATGTGCTCGTTTCATTTTATCATCCGTTATGGCACGACATACTCCACCTATGTTGCTGCACATCTTCCAGAAAATTTTCGTTCCACCTTTTTTGGCATTTGAACGCATAAAGCGATGAATGCCTTGGACAGGTTGCTGAACATTGATATTTTATTTAACTAGAAAATATTTTCCTTTGATCCACGTAGCTAGCGGCAACACAACGCTTGATAAATTTGAAAATTTTTACAATGTTTTGGGATCTTCATTTAGGAAAAACTTTAATGTTGCAGATGTTAGCGTGGTTAATATTATCTATTAATTAGGGTTATTGAGCTTTCGATCCCGTGATTGTACACAAATAAGACTAACAAAGCACTTGCAGTCAACCAAACGGAAAACTGTTTGGACTGCATTATAGTTTTTCAAATAGTGCAACATGTTGTCATGAAATATCTTTCATACTTTGCGCTCAAGTTTTATCCTGAATCTAGCTACTAAAAACTTTAGCAATGTGGTTCGGCTGTTGTTGAACCTACGTAAATATTGAGGAAAACAATTATGGATTTGATGTCCCTTACTTTGATTTGCTGCTTAGTCCATTCAAACAGAGTGAACAAAAAGAGTCGTGACTCAGCGAACTGTCAAAAACATTTGCATTCGGGACATAGTTACAGCGACATCAATACGAACTTAATTGCACAACACATAAAAGCACTAGTGTTTCTGTATGCTCTCGACGAATTAGTCGAATGCCATCTACTTTCGT
>JGI24021J15306_10002608_pt1 | contig 19685 bp, 9 predicted proteins | sample Ectturendosymbi1_FD_15306 | JGI IMG/M metagenome (IMG submission 15306)
TTCAGCTTACCCATACAAACACTAGATAGCCATAAAAAAACACTAGATCTAGTGGAAAAACACTAGGAGTGGCACCACTGTGTGTAACCTACTGCTGTACTACCAGTCTAACAACTGCAGAACTGCGACACATGCACTACGATATTGTTTTGTAACGAAACAAACAGAAGTTTTCATAATGTCATCACAATAGATGATTTAATAAAAAACTATTCGAATCGAATGTACTTTCAAACTACTGCAGCTGAGATTTGATCAACCCTCTTAATTTTGTTTGATTTGTTGAAAAACGACGTTTGTATTCCTTGCCCGATTAACAATAATTCTGAATGGGAGGTTTCATTGCTCTTGTATTCCTTGCCCGATTAACAATAATTCTGAATGGGAGGTTTCATTGCTCCAGTAGACCCCAGCAGTTATTCATTGACCCCCTGGCCATTCATTGACCCCCATTCGACCCCGTGACTATTTATCGACACCTTGGATGGTCCAACTGACCCCTGGGGGTCGAAATCGACCACTTTGAGAACCACTGGCCTAAGCCCATGTGGCGACGTGATTACAGCACATATAACGTAGAATTCGTAGCTGCAACAAAAGAGCGAACCTAGTCAAATGTCTAATCTCAATTGCTATTATGCTGAGGATTGTCGGTGCGATTCTTTCTTTGCTTGGTTCAGGGAGACGCAGCTTTGTGCCTGCAACAAATGGCCCCCAACGTGTAGATGACTGCAATCCACTGTTAACCTGCTACCTGCAGTCCCAAAACTGAACCGAAAGTTGCAACGAATTTCAAAAGAAAATAATCAATTTCAATCTAATTATGTTCAAGCAAAAATAATAACATCCAAATCCATCAATCTTTTGAAATGTTGCAAGATTTAAATCCAAGTACTTGTTCATCTATGGTCATTTTCATGTATTGGGCATGCGAAAACCGCACTTTCAATGCAACGCCAACCGAGAAGTCGCAACAACATCCCTTCGTTTTTGCAATGAACCGCACCTATTGCACGTTCCGTTTTGAAGGTTGTACCTGGCGCCACCTTTACATCCTGGTCAAAAACGTGTAATTTCGTGTGACTCGACATGGACTCGAGCTTGCAAATCAATGACTCGAAGTGACTCGACAATTCTTGTGACTTGACTCTGACTCGACTCGGCCAAGTCATGACTCTGACTCGACTCGAAAAAATTTTAGATGACTTTGACTCGAAGGGCTTGTGACTCTGACTCGGCTCTGACTCGACAAAAATGACTCGGACACATCACTGCTAATAACAGCAACACACATTTGGATGTAACAAAGATTTGGTTTTCGTATTTGCATTATGTTTTGCAATGTAATTTTTGGGTTTGATTTGAATTTGAAAAACTTTAGTCACTTTACTGCTATCTGGAAATGACTCAAAGTAACAGTATGAGGCCGACTGTCATGATCATGATATACAAATACTGCATTACACTATGATAAGGCATCAGTACATTGTGCCCTTCCGGCCAATCAGTGAAAAGCAAAGTCCCAGCTCTACTTCTGTGAAAGTTGGGGACACTTGATCCTTTAAAGGCAGCATAGCACGAATAGAACATCAAAACAGAAAATTTGCACCAATCTTGAACATCACTGAAGCAAAAAATGCCTTTTTATTTTGTGTGCAAGCGAACTGGGCTTGTCCATCAGAGGCTCAAAGATTTTGTAAAAATGACTCTGACTTGAGTCTCGAGACATTGATTGTGACTCGAGTCGAGTCATTCTGTGAAAAACGTGACTCGAGTCGAGTCAGAGTCACTGACTCGAGCCACGCTATCACTCTATAGGCCTACACTCCTGCAAAATATTGCTCCCAAGCTTGGTGCTAAAGTGCATACTGCATAGTATACAGTATACACCAGAAATGAGCATTCGAGTAGACTTGCCTTGGACTCGATCCGGCCTATGACGAATTTTGTTGATTTTGGATTGGATCCGGACTGTGAAATGCTTCATAAGTTTAGGATCAGGACCAGATTTGGACTGAGTTAATGGAAAAGAATTACGTAGTTTTGCGAATGAAAGCTGTATTTTGTTAATTTCTTGGACTTTATTTGGACTTAGATTCTAAATTTTTTAACCGTTTTGGACTAAGGTTGGACTTGGACTGAGTTTAAAAAATCAGGACTGGGTCTGGATCGGAAAATATGACAGTCCGTTCATCTCTGGTATACACACGTAAATCCGACTTTCAGCTGAGTGAAGCCATGCGTAGCCTACAATCTCAGGTTACGTAAAATCTACATCTACGGAGCAGAGATGAGCATTGGACTGGACTTGGGTTGGACTGGATCCGAACTATAGCAAATTTTGTTGAATTTGAATTGGATCCGAAGTGGAAATCACTTCAAACTTTAGGATCCGGACCGGATTTGGACTGAGTTAATGGAAAAGAAACACGGCATTTTTGTTGTGAAAAGGAGGCATTTTACGGAGACCCCTTCCTCTCTGGCATCCTGCCCCCCACCACTCGAAGAAATATGTCATGTCTCTGTGCATATCTCAAAGCACAAAGTCCCAGCCATGTGCTGCATGAAATCCTGAACCTACGACTCGCTCCGGACAGACTCTTCTCAAGACGCCCCTTAAGATCGTTCATGGAGAACCTCACATACCACCAGTCCTGTAACCATGGTACGATAACTAGCTTTCCTGCTGACCCTTGATTAGTTGACATGCGACGTTTGTTGATAATCAAGCATCCTGCCTGTATATAATGATTGCAAAATGATTAACTCTGCTTGATTGACGCAGGTTTTAAAACAGCAAAATTTGAACGCATTTCAATAAAATCCGGATAAAACTGTATCAAAATTGAAAATTCTGTTGAACTTTTTTTTTCGGTGTACTGATCGCCTGAACTATTCTTTTTGTCGAATTTAACTCAATGCTGGTTGTCTATGCAATGAATGCAAAAATCCAGAAAAAATATTGAATGGTTTTTGAAAACATGTTCAAAATATTTCTCACAAAGGTTTAACTTACATAAATAGGCACAGCAGACATCTAACATATTCCACCTTAATTTTTTAGGTTAACTTACCAGTGATACTGCCAGCTAAACGTCCGGATGTCCGAACAAAGCTTGCTTGGAAGCAGGTTAACTAAAACGAATTATGCAACTTCAGGGGTGGAACTGCTCTTTCTGCAAAATGCGATGGTGCAGAGTGGAAGTGGGTTGATTTCTCTAGAACAGGATTTCCCAACCTTTTTATGATCTCGTACCACTTGGGCACCCCGTATGTCAACGCGTACCACTTCTTCCAGAACAACTAATTTTATCGAATCTTAGTTTATTTAAAAGAATAATATACCTACATTAAAATAACAATAAAAGACCACAACTAAATTTAATGAGATTTGTGTTTTTGTTTATCTTCCACCAATTGGTCGATGCGTGGCGTAAATTTGCTAACAGCGTATCGAAAGTCATAATGTTGCGATACAATAGGAAAGAAAGCTACAGGAAAATTTATTTATTTAGAGACAAAGCCCAATACGTAAACTAGAAAGCTGTGAATCCAGGTTTTTGTGAAAAAATGGAAGTTACTCGCGTACCACCTGGAAGACCTTCGCGTAGGCTACCACTAGTGGTACGCGTACCACAGGTTGGGAACCCCTGCTCTTGAGACTACCTATCGCGCGTTACGAAGCAGTTTAGGACGTTACGACGCAAGTTTGATTTCTGCGTATAAGGAGAAAAAGTAGATGGAATTTTTAATTTTGCTGGTCTCCACGTCCTGTACATTCCGTATCCACATTTCAACAGATGATTATCACACATTTTAAGGAAAAGACGCCGATTAGATTGCCGGTGATGTGTAGAGAAAATCTAATCACCAGGATAACAATATAATGTTGGTGACTTTCTATAACTATTTTACAAGCCACTAAACTAGTGCGCAAAGTGGAAATATGTTGGGTAGTTGTTATTTTGAAACTGTCTAATAAAAGTAGGACTGCATCTGCTCTCTGCTGCCAGACATAAAACGTTTTTATTATGCAGCAGACAGCGTTTTTTGACTTAAAATGGTTTATGACTAACTCAGTTGCACCCCTAGATATTTCCTGATTTACTAGGTGATGATGTTGAAACTTCAAGAACTTTTATCGGTCTGCTGACATTAGAAGTGTGAGAAACGCATTTAAAGCTTTGATACGAAACGTTCTCAGTAAGCCAATTTCCGCCCTGTACGCTTTTTTTACTAAAAAATTGCCAGACTTTAAACGTTTCAAAATTTGAACCAATTCACCTGGTTTGACAATACTGATTTGTTTGCGGCAGACGTATGGCTTAGACATACAGGCACAAGCGAATGCAGTTAAATTGACATGTGGTAGAAGTTTGTCAGTACGAATAAATTGGAGAGGATAGCAATACGTTTTCAACAACAGCAGAATTCGACTAAAATTTTTTTTGCCAGCTAACTGGTTTTCGTTAATATTTGTTCCTTTCTCAGGTTGTGAGAAACTAATTGTTTCCTACGACGTTCTCGAGAATCTTTCAAGGCTTCGGAATACGTGCAAGGAAAAGCGTAGTAATGGTCTCCATTGTCAAAGAACGTGCAAGTTATTTCTTTTTGCTCACACACTTAAAAATCAGTATCCCGTAAAAATTCTTTCAGGCCAACTAAGCACGTCCGTTAAGGTTATTGCAAAGCACGCCCGAGAAGATGAGGCAAGTTGATGTGTTTTCTATCGAAGCTACGCCTTGGCGTGTAAGCTATATACTAAACTCCAAAAGAAACGGAGATTTTGATTTTTAATACGCGGTTGAGGTTGGGATTCAGTTTTGTTCAAATAAACATTCCTTGCAAACTTGTTAGTACATGACATATTCTGCTGCAGTTGCAAATCTTCAAGGTTTCTATAAACCAAGTAACATTTACCAAGGTAAAAGAAAACAATTCACATGTGTAGTTTGCATTTGCACATTGTTGCAGATTCAACAGGTATAGAATACAGTAAAACGTATGTTGCTATGTACCAACACATGTTTCATCTTATTCTTGCTGAAACTTTGAAGTTATTTAGCAACAATTCCTTTGAGCAACCATCTCTTTGTCTCATGGATCTATCCGGGCAATTTAGTCACAAGAGGGCGCCTAAGATCTTTAATTGTTGAACCGGAGATTGTGTCATTCGTACAAATATTTTTCTAAGTGTTTCGAAAACAAACGGCTTGTTGGCAGTGGCGTAAAATTAGCACATACTGTCACTCATCTAATGTTCTGACAAAAAGTCTCTCGCTCTCCTGCGAATTGACAGCGGTGCGCTCCATTAACAGTGCATAGCAGGGGGAAAGTGCTATCCTGGTTCAGTGTCCACACCCTTTTTCTTAGCTGGTTTGTTATCTTAAGATGATGGATGACATCGCAGCACTTACATCGGAAAAAACGCTGAACAGCATGAGGGGCGACGTCATGATGTTTTGCATTTCAAAAATCGTATCGCCGATGTCGAATGGGTGCAGTAGACGCTTAGATCCTTCGATGAAGAACATTTCAACCTGAGAATTTGGAAAGTTACGCACGGTCGGTGCAACGATTATCCAAATAAACTTTTGTGGAATGTTCTTTATTCGTTGACGTCAGCGTTCGCCAGCGTTTGTATCACTTTATTTCTTTTACGGTATGCTCAAAAGCGCCATTACTTTGGATGAAACGTCACCCAGTTATCACATACAAAATGTCTTGACGCCAGTAGTTGTAGAAACACTTCAAAATATCGATGCATGCGGTGGAACTACCATCAGCAGTCACGCTCACGGTCGCCAGTCGCATCAAGCGAAACAGGAGCGTGGCACAAAATCATTTGTCAATCACACAAGGAAAGTAAAGCCTTCTCTCACTTTGCGTCGAATGGACGTACAGCCTTTCCCACGACGTCGCAGTAATAAATAGCAGGCTGATGCATCGATGGAAGAAAGTAGTTTACAGAGGCGCACATTGTAGGGCTATTTCTGTTGCCTCGACCCGTCGCCTATAGGCGAAAGTTTCATGCGACTTTACGTTCTTTGCTTCTCCGCAACGGCGTCGAGAGTGGAAACAAAATGTCAGCAGGTCACTATCGCTTGCATCACAAGAAATATTTACACGTTACGGACAACAATCAGCCTTCAAAACTCTCGTGAGAAGTTGCTCATTTGTGCCGCAATGCGTTCGCTCTGGTAGCATGAATAAAAACATATAGTAAAAGGAAAAAAAGATTTTTGAAGAGAACAGACGCCAACAATCACAAAAATATCAAAACCATGCAAGGACTCTTGATGCTCGCTGTGACGTACATTTCGCCAAGCCATTTCGCGCATCTACTGAAAGAATTACAAAAGCTGAAAGGTGGCAAGCTTACCAGCAATCTGGACAATAGATAAAATTTTGTGACGCTTGATTTTCATACATATTCCATCAAACGGTCTGTACAGAAAATGCATTGCATCACTCCGTCTGTACGGAATTTGTGACATTGCATCGCTCCGTCGTCCTTCATTAATACCATGAACTAGTAGAAGAAAAGGATTAATTTTTATGAAATCAATACATATTCGTTCTTATACAAACAAGTACACTGTTTAGTTGGATTATTCTTTCCTTGGTTTGTACTCACGGCTTTTGCTTTTACACAAAGTAACTGCAAAGCTGTACAGATAAATTACGTTTTTAGTACCAGTCAGTTGAAAACCAACGTACCTTAAGTATTTGCATTTGTTTATCATCAGCAAGCTGTGTGGAAGAAGATCAAGATGTCTTTTTCCACTAAAGGAGATTATGTTGCAGTAGTGCAAACCATGCCGAACTGGCACACACAAAACAAATCGTTAAGAGCCGCTTGCTCAAAACTTTTGTCAGCATTACATTGAAATAAACTGAAGAAAGTGAATTTTGGTTATCATTGAGAATAACACGCAAAACGTAAAAATATTCTGATTTAGTTTTTTCAAAGCCAGTGTGTTTATGCAGGCAGCTAAATATATATTGATCTTAAACAAGATCTATAACGACTGATTTTAACTGAGAAAGTCATCCTTGAGATAATTATGGAGTTAACGAAGTGCTCGAAACGGACATCCCACAATCAGATCAAGTCACGATGTTTTAAATCCTTTCAAGTTTATTCCTTGGTCTCTAAATGTCTTTACCAGTAATGCTCCCATGATTAGTTTTCCAATTATTTGCAAGGTTCTCTGGCATCAATTTTTTCCTTTGCTAGTAACTGAGGTGCAGACACCGTTTAGAAAGTGGGCGCTGAATTTCTATAGTCAAGTCGAACGAAATCTTCCCGGTGAAAAAACAGCCCTCAGCATTTCTCATGTGACAAGACCGAAGGTGTGGTTTACTTCGATTGCGCTGCAAGCGTTCCGAAATAAAATCCTTACAGAAACCCCGTTTGTAAGCTAATCGCTGTTCAAAGCATCACTCTTTTGACCTTATTTGGTTGATCACTACACCGCACTGTTTGTTCACATGTACTTTGATGAGGCTTGGTAAAACAAAAACCTGTTAAAGTATTCAGGCAAATTGCATTGAAAAATGATTACATTATGTTTCAATTGCTGATTGTTCAAAAACTGGTGCGTTTTGGTTAGGAAAACAGTACGGGATGCAAGGGTACGTAGGCTTCTGGGGATAATAAACTGGCCTATTTCACATACATGTTTCAAGATTTGTTTTAGTTTTGATTAGCCTTCAATAGTAATGAAATCCACGTTAAACAACTTCATATGACTGATATGCGTTGAAAGATTTGAACGATAGGGACAGTTGTTTGTTTCTTGCTTATCATGTTCTTTTGCATGCAGCTCGAACACATGGTCATAGGTATTGCCGTAAGCCCTCTCACAATGCGCATAAAAATTGAAAGCTCAGCATTCGAAATCGCGAACAATTATGCTTATACAAAAGTACACTAAGAGTTCTCTTCTGTTGCGTAGCAACTAGATTCACAACGTGCGAAATTATCCTGACTCCAGCACCAACCCGAGACTCGTGACTTTCAACAAATCACGTCCTCTCAGTTTGCGTGCAGTCCTCGAGACAATGCAACGGTCTTTCCCCACATGCAGCAGTATTGAACATCTAACACAGATTTTGCTCAGTTTGAGAATGATGCTTCGACAACTTATTTACAGATATAGCGCTTGCCGTAAGATGTCGTTGCAACAATAAATAAGCAAGTTTGACATTGTTGCTCCTTGTACAGAGTTCATATTCAATTCTAACTTTTCGCTTCGACTATACTAACTACCGATAGTTATTTTTGTCTCAGTGTGTTTGTTCGCACTTAACTACTTGGCTGTTTGAGTTGCCGTGTTGCTAAAATATCACAACACAACAATGAGACGAGAATAAACAATATATTCAATGTACGAAATTTATTTTTCAAAAGTTTTGTAAGTGGAAAATCACTGCCACATTTTGCCTGCTTTCAAAAATACGTAGTTTTGTTTTCATTATCAACTACCAAAAATTTGTCGGGTCATGGCCAAAAGTTCTAAGGTGTCTGTCTGGCTCCTTCAAGCGACTTCAAAACCTGCAGCGAAGTGCGGTTATTATCAAAGAGCATTACTGAAAAGTAAGACCACGTATGAAATTTTTGTGAACTGGAGCCAAGTGTAAACCAAAAATTGGCCAAACCGTTAAGAAACAAAATACTTCTTGCTTGATGTGGTGTAGCGCGTGACAACGGTTAACTTGTCCTACCTTTGATTTAATTTGCTTTCGTGCTCTCGATTTCTGTTTTAAATTGATTGATCGATTGTGAGCTAGCCTTTTATGTTCTTGTTTTGCAACTTTCTTGCTAAATGTGCCATCATTCTTAAATTGAAATTGATGCAGTTTGCTACGAGCTGTGTTAACAGCTATCTGAGTTTGATCAACGACATTTTTGTTTTTAAAAAGCATGTTATAAGCTGTAAATGAAATAAAGTTTGTTAGGCGATTTTACCAACTTTAAATCTTAGTATCAAACTAAAAATAAATTGTAGCATGAGAATATATCGTTGCAAAACTCACATTAACTTTGATAGTTGTTCTCCCTTTTTTCTGTTTTACCTTGTTTGCTAAGAAGGAATATTTTAATCTTCATAATCATTGCCAAAGCTTGAGAAAACCAGAATTTTCAAGTCGAAGTTTTAGCAAAAAAGCAAGCCTTTAAACGTTTTCTACAAAACTTTCAAATCTTCACATTCCTTTTTTTCTGGGCACAGTCGGCGTTAACTGAATGCCAAACGATAAGGTAGCACTTGACCGCCAGGCTGCTGCAGTGGAAAGCTAACGCGATTTTAATCGGATCATCTTTCCAAATGCAAGTTTACTGATAAACAAGCTGGCATTACACACTGGTAAAAAGACCACCCGTTGGCCGGCTGTGCTGAGACTGCACAACAGGCAACAGATCTCACGAGCTTGCACTTAATGGCTCAAACTTTAAAGTTTCCACGAGTTTTGATATACGAGGTATGTAGGTGCTTTCTCAACCCCCTTGACTGTATAAAACGTTGTGTGTTTTGAGTGGAAGAGGGACTGAATATTTTAATTCAATTGATATTATCTTATGAAAATGCCTTTTGCAACTTTTTGTTGTCCTGTATTTGTATTTTCTGACTAAGGAATACCAAGTAAAGCATAATACCCAGATGTGAGCCATGAAAGAAGGCTTTTGAGGTCATCAGGCAAATAAGGATTTTCGTTCTTGAACACAACCTTGGTGAACAAGGTAAAAATATAAATTCAAGGGATTTCAATAATACTTGCCTGTTGTCAGACTGACAGTAAAACATCTTTTCTGTTTTTGAGTAAACATCAAAATTGTATATGGAATTTAAAATTTTACGGATCAACTCATAACACCCAGTGCAAAACCTCATATCTTCCCTGAAAAACGTTCGGAGTTTTTATCCAAACATTATTAAGGATCACCAGGGCATAATTTCAAGACATAACTATCATAGATATATCTATTTGGATAGGATTCAAGGACTGGCGATGCGTAGTGTTACGCGAAATCGACTTCCTATTAAAATTTTTCAGATAGATTCTTTGCTTGTCCCACATGTGGAGAGTAGTTACATGAATATAGATATGTGCAAGTCTGAATCATCGCAAAAAAATGAAAGCAGAGCACAGTCGGCTGATTCCTCGCAAGCGTACAGAAAACCTAGTCTAGAGCTTTTAATCTAGAGTGGAAGTTGATTTCAGACGACTAATTCTAGATACAGAACTAGGAACTTTTGAAAAATCTTCTGGCGAAAATAATTGTGAGTATTTCGCAAAAACAGGATATTTTTAATTGTAATCAATTTGTTTGGTATAAGCATGTTGTATATACGACTTTATTGATTTACGAAAAGTACCTTTAACTCCTTTGCTCATTGAGGTGTGCTAACTGCATTGCTGTGTTTGACAGACGCAGCGCACAAATTACTTTCAATACTTACTATTAATTTAAGCACAACGCGAAATGCTGATTTGCTTGAGATTCGCAGACCAGTCGCATGAAAGAATGCAAAAAAACATCTTTTCAGATACAGTATTGTTTTTCATTGAGCTTGTTGTAATTCAACAGCTCATGAAGATTGTACCCTGTTTGAATATGGTTTCAGCGCCATTTAGCGTTTCTGTTAACAACAATACAGTTTATTTTATACTCCATCATGTGACAAGGACAACGCCGACAGTCGACCTTGCATCCAGGCTCTTATTATTTGTTTGCATTTTCATGCTGTTCAAAAGCGTAGCCATACGGTTTTCCAGTATCACAAATAGTGCAGTTAAACCAGATGGTCGCAAGATTTTTCGCTGTGCCATTGCTAAGAAAATGACCATTTCTCAATCGCTTTACAGGACATGTCTTGAATGTTATTTTTTATTTTTCTGTAAAATCGTCATGTAGCTACGAAACAATACAATATCTTTTCCCATCCTTTAGGCAAAAAATAATAGTGTCTATTTCAAAGAACGGGTCTGTAAGGGCAGTAAACATACGCTCAACAAGGATTTTGAAGCCAAAGAGACATATAACCCATCTACAGCCAAAATCCAGATTCCAAAACACTTGTTTCAATCTATCAGCGTGGGTAGAGAATAACGAGCTGCAGAGGGAAACTAGGTTAAAATTGTACCAGCGCCGGAAATGTCACATTTTTTGGAATAAACTAAAAATTACTTTCTCCTCATGTGTTAACAAACTGCAAGTTACTGATTAATACCTCATTCTAAAAAAACGCTTTTTGACAGTAAAAGTATATACTATTTACCATAAGAAGGTAAGTCAAACATTGTTTAATTTTTTGAAGTAGTTTGTAGTTGGACTTTTGGCACTGGGCACATTCATATCTTTAACAAAAAGTTATAAAATTCTTATGAAAGTTGCGAAAAGTCTCAGCCAAGTGTCAATACATACCTCATAAACATAAAACGTGCCACAATAAAAATATCACTGTATATTCATACTGGCACAAAATTTCGAAAAAGAAAAATTAAAAAACACAGATTGTTATACAGTAATCAGTGTACACAACTCAATGACTATGACTCACCCTTAGGTCTCTACCAAAAATGCCCAATTTATTTTAAGCTGCTTTAGGCGAGTAGCACAGGGCCTTTGTGATGCAACCACATTATTTACGAAAGTAGCAACGGTTCTCAACAGGGGTGCGGCTGCGCCAAAAGACGCAGCACAGTTCGGCCTGAGTGTGACCAGTTCCTTGCAAGACAAACACTCAAACGCTTGTAAAAGGTCTTATGAAGGTATCGTCAGCTTAGGTTGGCCAGCAAGGGTGCCAGGAGACAAAATAGGTTAGGATCCACTGGTGTGGACGATAGAGTAACGAAAAATTGCAAAGAAATTACTCGCCGGAAATCATGTTTGGAACGTTCAACAGTTTTCCTTTCAAGCGGTCATCCAATTTGTGTCGGAACTGCCGGCTCGACGGTCGAAATTCTTCCAGCGTGAACGTGCGTACGCGGAAGCTCAACCCCCTACCTTCCAGCGTGCGGTTTCGCTTGTGAAATGTTGACAATAGTGAACAACGTGCTTTCTCAAGATGTTTTTGCTCTCTTTTTCTCTCCCGGTAATCGTGAATAACTTCTCTCGTGCACCGATGGTTGCCTAACAGCGTTTGCCTGCAGACAGGAGAAAAAAGGATTTGCTACTACCATCACTTGGAATGCAAGTGCCCGTAAAATTCGGACCTTTATAAGGAGACTGTGGGATCAAAACTACAACAGATCAATTTCGTTTGAGCCGGCTTCACGCTTAGGTTTTATTAGTGCAGACAAAATACAAGTTTTGAGAGACATTCATGAACCTAGAACTTTAAGTGTCTGGTGATCAATGATGGGCTATGAAGTGAATAGGTTAGTTTAAGCAGGCTGAGTACCGTAATTCTCTTAGCCATATTGTTTAATGTTCTTGTTTGAAAGTTGTGCAAGGAACATCAGAACTAAGTTGCCTATTTGTTAAAGTATGTTGAGCCATTTCGTAGACGAAATTAATTGAGAACTACATTAACAGGCCAGTGAAGTTGCATACAACTTGGAAAGTGTGAGCCATCTCGAAAAATCACGATTCAGGAATGGCAGAACAAATGTTCACCTGTTTTACAGCGTAACAAAATTTCGTAGGCTAAAAATCTCATTGCGCGTTTATTCTTTCGAAAACTGTACACTTTGTTTAGGCAAAAAATCATGTAAAATCTAGAGTGCAAAAAGAACCGCGTGCGGAAATACTTACATTAATGATATGAGGTAACTCCGACATGCTGGTAAAGCAAACAGGTACAGCTATATAGATTTATAGTTTTATGGATGTCATGCTTTGTGGGATCAGAGCAATTTTACAAGTCGGTCTAGCCTTTGTTCTGTTCCTTCACCTTCGAAAAATAAAGGTCGTGAAAAGACTGCCGCGCAATCAAAACCGCGCCAACGCAATTTTTTCCTTTGCAGAACAATGTGCTAACCTCTCGTGCTCTTAAAAAAGTCAAAATGTGCGACTGCGAAAGACACCGCACCATCAATCACAGTCGAGTGAACTTTTCCTGTTGCTCGTCTCAGCTGACATGCGCCAGTGCCCGGTACAACGCAGACTGTGCGTCCCATTCGGACGAAGCAACTTTTTGCAGCTGTGTATTTCGACGATGCGCTGCTACTGGCCGCAGCAGATACACTTTTCGCCGCAGAACAGTTGTTCAACCTTTACAAAGCCTTTATAAGCGCTTCACACGCCGGCGCTTTTATCTTTCGTGCACTTTGCGCTTCTGCCTAAACGGATTTTTTCTGTGGACGTTTTTGGTGGCACCTATCCTATCCGACATTTTGCAACATTCACCTCTTTCGGGAAAGAAGCGCCTTTCCTTTGGAATTATTCCTGTAAAAGCTTGTCACCCCGGTGGTGGTCGGCATTTGGATCAAGAAAGACCTCGGCCAATTCAGCCGGCTCCATTTAAACTGCGAGAATACGTTCCAAAGATGTCGGAGCTGACGATCGGTGCCAGTGGCCCGGCAGAGGGCCCGGTTAAGCGCGAGCAGTTGCAAGCGAATTGGAATCCAGACATTATGTTCAAAGATGAAGAACAAAATAATGAAGACAGGATGATGACTGAAGTAAGTAAAAACTTTTTAAAAACTTTTACGCGTTTACTGGTTCAACCGAACAAACTTGCACGCAGCTTCAGAGCATAAAATCTGAATCCGAATCTCTCAAACTCACCGTTGTCTGGCTTTCGTTAAATAAATTAAAATCCAAATTGCCGTCGTCTGGCGTTGCAACCAGTGCACATAGCGCGAGTGTTTGAGCTGTGCACCCGCGTGCCTCTATCCACGCTTCGTCCTATAAATCCGTGCTTTGCCAGACTTTCATAAAACGCAATCGAGTACATTTACTGCTTTTCGTTCCGCTTCAGCAGGAAACATATAAGGTTGTTTCCTGACAGCAGAATAGTCATTTAGCGCAATCGTTTAGAAAAACGCCTGGACATCTAAGTTCAGGCAATAAACTTACCATGAAACACTTTCCGAAAAATGACTTGCTAGCACATTCATCGCTTGGGATTACACGGCTTACTTTAGCAAATTAATAAGGTAGACAAATAACTAGTGGGGAAAAAATGTGTTTGTTAAGATTTGACTACGCAGTTATTTGAGTTTTACTTCATTTTTTGGAGATGTTTGATTGCATATACAGTAACTTTCTTTTTTCACTACTTCATCTGCTTTAAAATTAATTCGGCTTAGGTGAGGGTTTCCTTCAAATCCATCCCTTGGAGCCTTTGTGTTTTTCCAGTCCAAATCTTTCTTGTTGTAGCAGTTCGAGTTTTTTCCAAAAAGCCGTGGTTTCATTGACTATATGCTTGTGCGTAAAGTTTAAAATTCGGTGTTGGCTGAGCACAGAAGCGTTGGTTTTGTTTGTGAACATCATGTTCATAGGTATGGCAATGTCAAAATCTGATGTGCTGATCGATTGTTTTGGAACTTGGACGCAACGCGACTGATGCAACCGCGTCAGCAAAAGATTACGCCGACTTATATTGCATTTGCTTCATACAACCTTGTTCTTGTGAAGTGTTTGCCTTCTTCCTCCGGCATGTCCTCGTGTCTTGTAACATGCTAAACTGATGCTGTAAATTAAGACTGTCATCATTTCAGGAAACAAAATATAATAGTTACAAGATTTAGTGGAATGGACAATTGACTTCTTTGTTTTATAGAAGATCAATTATCTTGAATTCCTTGTGAGATAGCAGTAGAATCTTGCCCTAACGCGAAACTTACAAGCAAAACAAGTGAAAAAATTTTGAATGAAAAACTTTTGCCATGAGCTTGTTCGTAAGATCGTTACGAGCAGTGAGCATTTACTCTAGTTTTCAGGTTTTTGCCAATTCCTTCCAATTGTGCTTCTTCTGTTCATATTCTCATAAGTTGCTTTGGTACAAAATGGCATAAAATCTAGTTATTTCATGAAAAAACCTGCATCTTTGCACTGCTCTTCTTGCGTTTCATTTGATTCTCCAGGCACTGTACTATGTAATGTTGAAACTATGTGACATGAGTATGTAGGAACAATTTTTTTTCGATGCTGAAAGCAATAGTTGACAAGAAGTGAACACCTTTAATTTTTTCATGTTCTTTAAAGATTGTATCGAGTGTATCTTAATCCTTTCACAAACGTTCATAAGATAAAAGAAGAAAAAACGCAGAGATAACGTTTTTAAAGCTTGAACTTCAAACTTAACAGAAATAACACATCTTCAGAATGCCAAAAAGTTTGAGGGTCTAAAGGGCGTCGCTTCTAAATTAATTTAGTCAAGTTGAAAGCGATCAGACGCGGCTGCCAAGCCATAATCACACTCAAGGTACATTTTTAGACAAAACAAGGTGAGGCGAATAGAAAACTTGAGAAGACGTGCTCAACTGCGGTTGCTTGGTAGAGGTCACGATTTCGATTCTGAATAATTTCAGAAATTGCTGCAATAAATTATGAATGGCTTCGGCATTTCCATCGATCTCATGGCAATTCAAGGTTTTCTTCCTTTACAAAACGCTCATGTTTTCATGTGCAATGAGGTTCAAAAATCTTCCAGGAATGCAATGTCCAACGGAGTCCTGTCTCGAATTGCTTGCATTTAGTTTTGCCAATGTGACCTCAGCCAGTTTAGCTGGCGCAATATCGCTAAATAATGCTAATCACATTTCTAAGAATTTCACCAGAGGCACACTCGAATGTGTACACTGTTTATGATTAATGTCTTGGCGGCAGGAGACCATCGAGCAAAAATAAAGTACAAATCGCAACCCTCGCACACAGGCAAAATTTAGTTGAACCTAGCTGTAGTTACACCAAAAAGTTGTTGACCAGACTTTCTCGTTTCCTTTTTCAAACAAAACTTGCTCGAGTCGAAGAAGGATTCAAGGCATACAACATCAAAGGATAGCCTTGTGCACGCAATTTATTTATTCTGGCTATCAGCGCACACTTCAAAAATTGGGCAAACGCAGGGTACACGTGTTACCATGGCTTGGTGCTTATTTTGCGCGAAAATTCACTTTGGAATAATACACGTGTCGTAAGGTTGCAGTTTGAGCGTGGGTTTACGCATTTATTTGGTACAATCGTGTGCGGTTGTGCTCAACAGCGGTGTGGTTGCATATATACGAGTTTTGGGTGAGCTAGCAATAATCTTGCAAATGGTACAGATTTTCGGTAAGCTGCGTAACTGCAAGATGTCAAAAATAAAACACGACACTTGACTAGATAACACATTCTCAGCGTGATGTCAACCGCTTGTTTATTTTTTCGAGACGCACCTGACTTGCTTGCAGGTTTTTTTAGTCTCTTAAAAAAACCAAAAACTTTCGATCGCTACGCCAGATCCAGACACCTGACCAGTCACCAACAACATAAACTGTCCTGTGAAGAAATGGCATGTTGCGAGGATTACAGGTATTTGTGCTGAGACGGCTTTAACTCGTCGACAACAAATGTGAGCACAACTCCCGCATCGATTGGGCTGATGACAGCGAATTACAAGGCTCCTGCTTCGCGAGAGATCAAGGATAGTTTTTGAAGAATGCCGCCAGACCCTCGATATTAGGAGTTCGGCCACAAATCAGTCAAATCTTGGAAGCGTGGTTTGACCTTGGTCAGTGAGAGGTGGATGATTTAGGTGTGCTTGCACCTTTCAGCCCGCCGACATGAAGTGAAAAGTAAAACGACTTCAAGGCCCAGATTTTCACGTTTTTGTTGGCGTAGTTTGGGCAAAGAAACATTCCTTGGCAATTGGGTACATTTTGCTGTACAGATACGTAATGTATAGCGAAAAAGGTGCGTTTTATGCGTACATGGTAATTTTCACACCTGCTCACTGACTTCCTTTCATGTTGTAACAAGCCATTCAAATCCTTGCTGTTCAGAATTCATGCTGCCGTAGACACAACAGGCAACTTTCTTCGTTGGGACCACCTCACTACTTTCTTCATCCTGTCGATGTCTTCAGGTGTAATTTAGGTCTGAATACTGTCTTGCTTTGTTTTAAGCAACTGTCACAAATTAACCACTTGTTTTGAGAATTCAGCTCCTGGACTTCAGAATACATCTCAAAAACCTAGGCACGTTAAGTTAGCGTGTGAAGTGTATCTTGTCGTTGGTAGAGTTTTGTAGCATTTGCAAAAAGTGGTTGCTGTGATAAATACAAAGACTGCTGAACCTTTTCGAAAATACTCAATCAAGTATTATCGAAAGGTTCAGCAATAGCTCTGTTATTTTGCAGAGGACGTTAGCAAACCTGTGGATTTCCTGAATGACTTCAAAAATATAGGCGGAGCAGAATGACAACACATTTGCTATCGTTTGAGAAAAAAAATGCTGAGTATAGGCGTCCCATCCAAGAAACGATACAAACTGCAAAGTTGCCGATGTTTTTGCTTAAACCCGCTCCACGTTCTTTTCAATCTTGCTGCATTACCAATATTTACTCAAAAAATGTAGAACCATGAAGTTTTTGAAGGTTTTGTGATTTGATGAAGCGTTTATTGCTTGGGACATAGATTTCATCGGGTTCTTCAACTAGTAAAACATGCTTTAATGGAAGTTACCTACCGTTCAGTCATATCTGATACGTGCTGCAAGCGAATGTGTCATACAAACTTTTGATCGAGTCGGAGATCTACGTCTTTCGCAGACATTCTGTCTCCGCCCTCAGACAAAACGATTCGACACAGATGTGGGATACTCAAACAGTATCAAAACACTAAACATAATTGACCACCTAAACGTTTCACAGCGGTGGATTACAAGTGTAGGCAGCATTAATTATCTGATCGGATCGGGTTGGGTCTCGCTAATGGTTCATTACTACAATTAAAAAACAGTCACGTGACCTCCACGCAGCAGGAGATGCAACTGCTGGGAAAGTTTGGATAGACTCGCCATGTTCCACATCAACCCACATTTGCTGCGGTCTTGCAGATGTTTGATGTTACCGCCACATGATCTCTCGCCCTATTCGTTGCCGTAAGACTGTGATAGTTGCGTTTGACGCAATGCTTGCACGAGGTCGGGTTGTATTCGGCGTTGTTTGAATAGCAAATGCTTGATGCCTCCCGGAGAGATCTTCGACTCTTGCTTGTCCTGACAACACTGTCGCACGTGTCTCGCTTTCGTCTCGACTGGCGTGACGGTTACGCAATGTTTGATGGGTGATTAATATGAGTGGGAACTGCGTTTAGGTTCTGTATCGTGTGGCGCCCTTGCCGCAGATCGACACGCTTGTGACCCAGGTACTTCACGTCTTCCTCAATGCGAAATCGTACTGTCTAGCAGTCGGTAGAATAATATCAAGGCAATTTAAGGCAACTATTCAACTCAAGCTCCAAACCTTGTTTTCAGCGTAGAATAAGTCACACAGTTTAATGCAACGGCGCTGCGTTATACCAATAGCGACACACACCCAAAATAACGAATTCAAAGTAATGACGCTGTGCTAGGAAAAATAAAAAATGGCCGATCTTTGCCAGGTTCAAACGACGCATCAGCAAGTAGTGAGGTCGTCGTCTGGAAAGTGCCTGCGTCTCGCGTTTGCACTACAGTTGTCAAAGTTGTTTTGCAAGTTGCAATTGCTCAATAAAACTATCAGAGACAAGTACTAAACGGCCTAAACAGTTTGAAATAAGATGATGAAATTACAAGCAACTCATAGTCAAAAATTCCATGGCAGTCAAGTGATGCTACAGACACTAGAAAAAGAATTTACAAGGCTGGTTCTTTGAAAGGTCTTGTGTTACAGTCCTCGAAACTTATCAGCACAGCTTCTTAATCATACCTGTTGAAGCTGTGTTGGAAAACTAGTTTGCCACCCAACATTCATGCACCAAAATTGTAATCAAGCACGAACTTGTCATTCAAATAAGTTGCATTTAAGTAAGACGTTTAGTGCCTGATTAGCTTGTTAAATTTTAACAATCGTGGCCAAAGCGTTTTCCAGCTTTGTTTTGAAACACATGCGGAGAAAGAGAAACTTTTCAGAAGACTCAAAACGTGGTACGCAACAAGGATGCATTTCCAAGCTAATGACATGAATGTGTTGAAATTGAGCGGGAGCACTTTGTTTTGCGCTTTTCAAGGCAAATTTAAAACGTGAGGTAACTTGAAACCCTGAATGACTTCAGCAGGTTGATCGCGTCTGCCTCATCTAGAAAGCATGTTTGAAATGCTCGTTCTAAGAAAAAATGAAACAGTACACATTTTTTGTTTGCTTGTAGGACTGTCACATCAATTCTCATGAATAAACCTGGTGTTCACTATTTAGAAAAAAGCTTGGTGACTTGTTAACGATGCAAAACGGCGTACTGGCTTGTGTCTGTAGATGTAAACTGATCAAAGACAAGAAAGATCAATGTATAGTAATCCGCAGTTCACAAAACAATGAAGTCGTTGCAATGCCAAAATTATAGCTTTACCGTATTATTAAAAAACGCACCTTAAAAGATGGTTGGTGTCTTTGCTACGTAACACTCCATCTGCAGGCACTTTTAGATTTATTCTTGCCCGCCCCCATCAAGTCTTGAGCAAAAGTAATTCTTGTCAATGCGGTTACAGGACGTCGCCGTCACATCTGAATTGCTGGTAGCTACATGGAATTCGAAACTAAAGACTGCAATAA
>JGI24021J15306_10002610_pt1 | contig 19683 bp, 16 predicted proteins | sample Ectturendosymbi1_FD_15306 | JGI IMG/M metagenome (IMG submission 15306)
TCTATGTGCACAAAAGAGTAGATCAAATTTTTAATTAAGGAAATTTGGTGTGGTCAAAATGTTTAAACGAAGTGTAAAAATAAAATAATTGAGGTATAAGAGAAAAACAAAACTGAAAAAACTATGCAGTGTAATTTCATGCCCAAAAAGTTAGATGTTTGTTTGCCTTTGGACAATGAATTTGCTTTTAAAGGTGTTGTGTTGATTTTTTTGATATTGTGTTCTAAACCTTCTTTGCTAATTGTTTGTTGAGATTTGCACTGGTGCTTCCCAACCTTTTTTAGCTAAAGATCCACTTTTTATGACAATTTTTTGTGGGCTATGTACAAGNTATACATTGCAGTAAAACAACAATGAAAAAATTGAAGTGTAAGAAATAAATAAAATATCGGTATTAACAACACATGCAATTTACTGTAACTAGGATACTTGATCTTATTTGTGGAATAGGATAAGATCAAGTCAATAGAAAAACAGTTAATTTGCAATAAACATAGAAAATTATAACATAAAATGCTTTGCAGCCCACCAATAGATTGTGACCCACTGATTACAAAGTACTGCTTTTGACCATAGGTGATATTAGACAAACATGAATTTCCCATGATGATTTCTTGTCTTTGTAATTAATTACTTCTATGCAAGATCTTGTCTTACTATATAACTGTGTGAAACTGTCTTAACTGCAGACTTGTTTTATTACATACAAAGCGTGATTCTAGTTTGAAAATTTCATTCTAAAGCTGGTTTGGACAAATGGTCTATGAAAATTAAAATAGTAGCCCCCGTAGTGTATTCTTGGATAGACTTTTGGATGCCATTATAGATAAAAAGAAATTTTTGAAGCTAAAGTCTGATTTTAGTACATATTGCATGCATTGCTTTTTAGACATATCAATACTAAGAAAATTCACAAAATAATTTTCAGTGAAATGGATGTTCAACTGGAATCGAGCATTTCTGCATGTGCTACGTTTTCCACAACATCTTGCAAATGGCCATTTTGTGTTTCATGTAGTAGCCAAGGCAATTTTGTGTTGTGGCACATGGGTGGATACATTTTGCTGTCACACACCAAATTTTGTCTATCGCATGCAAGCACTTATGATAAATATGCCACTGCATTAATTTTTGTGAATNAACATGACAATAGCAAAGTGGTTTTTTGATCAAATTCTATAAACTTCATGTCCATTTAGCTATCATTTTTTCAAACAATGTGGCACCACTGGTCATGTGTAACGCTACTCACTTTTTTGTTTTGCTTATCCTTGGATTCTTTGCTTTCTAGACAGAATTCTGTAGCAAGTGCCCACATCAGATCTTTTGAACAAGTTAGCTTCATACCACAAAAGTCATGTGTCCAAGTTGTTATGTTGAAGAAAGATTATAATGTTTCCAAAACTTATCACATAAAACAAAGTGTGTGGTAGGTAAAAAGATTATTCCTGATGTAAAATATTTCACTAAAAGTAGTGGTGATGACTAAAAATGATCACACTGCAACCCAGTGTGCCAAGGTTTTCAGAAACTATTTTTTTCTATAATTCGCTCATTTTTGGGAAATTCTTAATGTCAGAATTCTAAGAGGTTTTTGGTAGTCCACCCCACCATGTGCCATTCAGTCCACAAGCCACACACTATCTTTTTCATGTTGAAAAATGATCATGTCTGATTAATCATGCATGGTTAGGATATGCATGTCATGTCTAAAAATGCTTGCATCAAGAATTATGTAAAAACAGCATTAGCAACAAACGTTCATCATCTGGAAATGTGGTACTGTGTTTAGCATTGTTTTTGAAAGTTAAATTGTATTTTTAAGATAATATTCCTATTTTCTCTTGGCAATCCTATTTATAATTAATTTTACTACAAAAGATCTAAGTTCTTGTTATAGTTTCTTGAAGTTACCATATATATCTTTGGAATTACTCTGTAATAGATCCTAAACAAAATATATCATATCTCAGTAAATATATTGTGTATCATTTATGCACAGATGGAGTGAAATTTTGTTCTATTTTTACCTACAGTTTTAGTTTTATACAAGATCAAAACCACTTGCATGTCAGCCTATCTTGCTTGAACCCTTTTCAAAACATATTAGCATGCTTGCTCAAAATAAAATGAATAGAAAACATTAATTGCTAAACTTAACTCTGTTGATGTTATTTCCTGAGTTTTTTTTATCACTATTATACCTCTTTAGAATTCCTTTATCAAAGTATAGCAAGGCAATTGTTAATTGTACTACCTTGAACAGTATTCATAAGTTCATGATCTCACAAGATTTTCATTTGATTTTGTAGGAAGTGATCCTGGGGAAGAAGCTAGTTTCATTGGACAAACTCCTGGTTTATCTTTGCAGGAACAGCAGCAGCAACAAAATGTTGCTACTTTTACTATGTTTTCTCAAAAATCGAATGAAGTGGCAGGTATGTTTGGATGAGATACTAACTACTCATCCCCATATGACTATAAGAATGTATTGATTAAATGACATGTTTTTAATATCTCATTTGTGAAGCTGTCTCCAAGTTATTACATCATGTATGTCTTTGCAGCTGTGGATCCATTTTCAAGTATGATGGCAAATCCAGCTCCTAGTGCCGCATCCCACCAACCCCATTCATTACATAATGTTTTGTCCACTTCTGAGCAAGAGCCACAATTGCTGGTCCCCTCATCTAATCCAACTGAATCCTTGGAGCAAACTCCTATATATCCTACGTTTAATACACCCACTCAGCTAAGCAACCCTTCAATGCTGCAACCACCTGGTAACACACCACCAAGTGTGTACTCAACACCTTCCAGCAACCCCTACTCTCGATCTGCTTTAAGTGGTCATCAACAACGTGCTATGTTTCCATCTAATACTCAGTTTTTTGACTCTGCAACCACCACAAGCAAACCATTTCCTCCTAACCCTGCTCCTCCTTTACAAACAAACCAAGCTACCCCTCCGTCCTTTGAAAATCTTGCCTCACTTTCTTCACCTCCTCTAGGTAACACTTCCACTTTTTTTCAACCTGTTGTACCCCACTGGTTTTTCCGAAAGAAGTTGTCTGACAACCATTTGGTGTGGTGTCCATTCTCATACCTGGATTCCAGCAATTTAGAATCAGCTTATAGTTCAGGTATACAGCAGGATTTTGATTTTGACATCTCTGTATTAAAGTACTTTTGTTGTTATTCATGTGGAAAAGCTCTCATTTGCATTATTCCGTTGCATTTACCATTTATAAATAGAAACTGTGAAGTGTACTGTCTACTGCACTTGACCATTACGCTACTCAGGCTATAGCCTTAGGCCTTGGAATAATTTGGCCCTCAAATTTTTATGATTTATTGTGTTTATGACAAGTAACTACTGAATTATCATGTAAAATTTATCAAATTTGACAAAACATGTGATCACAGTTAACTAAAGCGTGTATGTATTTTTATTACATTTTGTAGCTTAGTTTGCAAAATTATAAGCCTTTTCTAGTGAACAGCCTTGGGCCTACACTTCCCTTATCTGGCCCTGAGTGCACCTCTATATCTAGGACAGTGTTTACCAATGTTTTTCAGATCGTGTACCACTTGGAGGTCTGGTACTGACGCCATGTGCCACTGTGTTCCAGAAAAACTCATTCAACCAAATATCATTCGATCAAAAGTTTAGCAAACTAGGCTTGACATAAGTGACATGTACAAAATAGCGGTGAGCAACATGATGGCCATTGTTAAAAAACAAAAGAAAAAGTACACAAAAATGCAAAAATTTATAAACAGAACCCGATAATTAAAAGCAAAAGCTGTGAATACAGTTTTTTTGTGAAGAAAAACAGAAGGTAGGCAGGCTTTATCATGTACCACATTGAAGGCCTTTGTGTACCACTAGTGGTACATGTACAACAGTTTGGGGGCCACTGGTCTAGGATGGTGAGCATAAAAAGGTTTTTGCATGCTCAAAAATATCTTGCTCTAGTTTCATTCAGTTCTAGATGAAACTCCCAAAATTGTCAACACTTTTAACACATCTCATCAGAAGTTGTGAGATGACTTGATGGTTTTGTGTATTTTGCAGTGGATTTGAATCAGTTCGATTGGTCAGCATAACATTTGTTTGCTGAACCATGTTCTTTGCAATATGTCTGGTGGTGAGCTTGATTGGTGATGAGTGATAAGATACATATTACTGAACAGGTCCAAACGACGGAGCAATTATAAGCACCGATGGTGGAAGGTATGATGTTCATGTACATGCTCGTGAACGTAGAAGTGTTTATTGGGATGAGGAACCATCTCTTGTTCGACGAGCCACATGGTTCTGCAAAAATGATGGTCAACATTTGTTTTACCCTTATGAAGAAGATGTTGCAGAAAAACTGGAGGTGTGACAGTTTATTCTAATAGCTTCAAAATGAAACCTCTGTTTCTTACATAGTATTTTTCTGCACTGTGACTTGGTTCTCAAACTCATGCAAGTTGCTACTTAGCAGTTAGTTTAAGTTTAGGTGTGGTCATACATTTGTGTGAGACATAATACATTTTCAATGAATAATAATTAATAAAATACAGCACATTCGGGTAATTCATATACATTCATGCACAAAATGAAACATTTTATGTTCATAACATATATAAAAACATTAAAATGCAACTGAAAACATTTGATGTTCATAACATATATCAAAACATTAAAATTCAACTGATAATGTTATTATTTGTATAGCTATTTCTGAATGAGGCATAGAAATTTGACAAAAGTGGATTGGTTGGCTTGTCTGTCAGCTCTATTGATCATAAAACACAAATAAAACACATTGAAGCAATTGACACACAGACAAATCAACGTGAAGATGGTATACACGTTGGAAACTGATGGGAAATACTGTGTGTGAGGAAATACTCTGAAATACGCTATGTTTTGTACAGGTGAAATGTGAAAAATAATCCATAAGAGCAATGCAACAACAGCACTTACTGAAAGTACAGTTTGTAAACAAACAAATCAAACATGCAGTTATGTTCAACGTTTTGGATGTGCTTATTTGTAGTGAAGCAAACATAGCGTACACAGAATCGTATTTCATGTGCTTTTGCAAAAGCCGGGTCTTGAAAATAGCAACAGCCATGGATCTTTACTTGGTGCTTTTTAGCAGGGCTGCAGTGCCAGAGCTGGGCATGTTGCAAGGAGCCGGAGCTCGGTTTAGAAATTAAAGCCGGAGCTGGAGTAATGGCTATTTGAGAAGCAGCTCTGAATCCCTTCCTGGACACTAATGGTTTTGCCAACTTTACTGAAAGCTCGACTTACTTTTCCAAAAACAGTGCTCTGTATAGCGCAATAGCACAAAGTGCGCTTGTTACAAGTATGACACCAGAATGCAACAATGGATCTTTGATGTTTCCTTGGTTTAATCATCACTAAGGCTGTGGCATCGCAACCAGTGCTCTCACTTTTAGNGATTTTGTCCCTAGATTGGAACTTTTGACCCTTTTTAAGAATTTTTGGAAAAGTTTGAAACTGTGTAAAATGAATCATTTCAGTTTATTTTGCAAATCATGTTTGGTTCTATTTTTAACACTTATCATGGCGCTCCAATTTTATGCTGCACCCTGCACCACCACAGATTTAGGGATTTTTGGTACTGTTTTTAGGATTTTTGGAGTTGCATTTGTGAGAGCCCTGATCGCAGCTGGACAGGTGTGGTGTTACTTGTAGAAGTAAGAGAAACGTAAACTATAATGACATCTTAGTTTCTAGTCAAAATGATCAAATCAGATCTGTTGTAGTGTAGCGACCTAAAGAGGACTAAGCTATAATCAGCCAGTATATAATAAGCCATAGTATTTCTTCAAACAAACGGCGTTCAAACACTTTTTTTCTTTTGTATTAATGTGAATGTGTGCACGTTAGAAAGAACACATGAGAGAAGTCGTCAACTATGTGTTTTGCGCTGTTTGCATGGTTTGTTTGGACAGAGCTCAGACAAAGAATCTAGTTTTCCAAACAGACGTTTTCTTGATTCTGGTCATATCGTAATAAAAAGCTGGAGCTGGAGCCATGTTATGAAAAAAGAGAGGTCTGGAGCTGGGGCTATGCTCACGAAAACCAAGAGCTTCGGAGCTGGAGCTGAAGCCATTTTCGTGAAAAGGAAAAGCTCCGGAGCCGGAAAAGTTTTATTTTCACAACGGCTCTGCAGCTCTGCTTTTTATTGTTGTTCCTTTGTCGATGAGACCAAACTGTTTCTTGGTATTGTTGCAACCTCTTGATTGGCATGGCGCTGAATGTGCAATTCGCCACGAACGGGATGTGCGCGAATATAGGACCCATGTCTAAGTGGCGTGAACAAGCAATAATAGAGTGATCGCCGCGCGTCATCTCTGTTGTAGCTTGCTGCCACAGTGTGAAGCTTTGCGGACTTGCTGCTCGGAGTTCCAATCACAACAGTAGGCACGGCGTTTTTCATAAATGCAGATTTCCTGATGAGCAAAACTTGATCAAAAGTGAAACTTTTGTCGTATTATAAGCTTTGCTGCTGAAAGCTTTTCTTGGTACATTTAAGATCCAAGGATGTGAACGTGCAGACCTACAACGGCTTGTATTCAAGAATACGAAAAATGTAATGAAACAACAAGCCTTACCAAGTTATTGTGGTGATATGTCATTAGGAAAGGGAGTGTTGAATCTAATTTGGAAACATCCAGTCGATTGTAAATAAAGCTAAGCGCTGTTGAAGTTTACTTGCCTGCTTTGCAAAAAAAGAGATGAAAGTAAAATAATAAAGTAACGTTAATATATTTGTGTGCTTACAGAGACGCTAAAACATTAAATATGTTTTAGCTAAAATTGCCCTACTTTAAAGATACTTAACTTGGCAGAATGTTCCATGCCTTGTTCCCCTTCCTAATTGTATTCCTGCCCAGCATAGGATCCAGTGGGTCAACAATATGTGTAGTCTGGGTAAGACTCAAACTAATTACTGGGTTACAGTTAAAACAATGACATATGTTTCATTTTGGTTCAAGAATGCATGCCACCTTTAAGTTCATTACTATCTGCACAGCTGTTAGAATGCGGCAAAAACTTGGCGTTTCGACCATCTGACTGCTAGTGCAAAGTTTACACTAAATTACCAAATGCCATATACCTTCACGATCTCTCCTAGCAATGCAGTTCGTTATTCTGAAGCTGAGATTAAGTGCAGTCAAACCAATTGTCATGTTTCAGTGCAGAAAACAATGATTTATCATTTGGTAATGGTATTTGCAGAGGGAATATCAAAGTGTTGTGAACAACGGACTGTGGCATAAAAGAATTGAGTTAAACGATGGTGAAGTGGTTGTAATACATAGTCCACAACTTATCATTCATTACCAGGTACGTGACATGTTGATGGTGCTGTGTAAAGTCGTGACTATTAACTTAATTTTACTTCAAAATCTTTGCTAATTGGTAACACTAGGCACTCAGTATGAGTGCGTTCGCAACTACAGTATGCTTTTCATGAAAGTTATCTGTGCGAAGTAGCATGGAAAATTCGTGCATACAGCCAGTTTTCTATGCTGGGTGCTGAACAAGATTTTGATAATGCATCATATCCGACCCAACGCGATGTTGGTGTTATGCTTATTTGAGCTTATTACATTCATGTGTAATGCACTTCTGTTGCATAAAGTACACATCCTAAAAAATTCGGTATGAGCTTCGGTGTGTTTTTCTTGACTTAGTGTTTTTCCACGTCCAAAGTTTCGAAAATCACTATGGCAAAGCTACAGTGTATGCATCATCTTGCTTTTTATCATTACTGTTTTAGAATGATCGTTTTTTCTTATTAATTCTCAGGAGTCATAGGCTGTGGTAATCTGCTTGAAACATGATGATGCGGACAAATTTTAACAGTACATAGGGCGGTTTGTCTCAATTGAAGTGAGAGTGCTAGTTTTATTTTTGTGCTTTTTGTCAAACACGAAACTGTTTTATTTCAAGTATGTATTGAGTAAGAAATATATCACAATCCTTTGTTTTCCACGCAGCCAATGGCTAGAAAAGATGAGTTCGGAGGAGTTCGTGAGTCACAAATGCATTCCAAAGTGGTTAAACGGGGTATTACCGGATCAGATTTTGAGAAAGAAGTACCAGAAAGTAAGACTTACTATATCTTAGGAAAAGTTAATATCAGGAAAGTGCGGCAGCACAACAATCCTTAGCTCCAGATATCGGAGAGTAGTCACTGAATGCGATGGTGCAACAACTTTCACAGCACAAACGAACACAAATTTTGTTTTCTGCAGTTTTCACACATATCGAACTGTACGCGTGTTTGAAGAGAAGTAGAAAATTGTACGTAAGAACTAAGCTAACGAAGCTCAAAATGCAGTGTCCTTCCCACGCTGATTTTGAAAAATCCTCACAGCATGTCGCTTGCGACGCTATCAGTAGGCAGTGGTGCAATTCCATGCAGCTCAGGATGATGTTTATTAAATTCAAAAAAAATATTTAAGGGATCTTGGGCTGATTTTTGAAACTACTTGTGTCGTTATGACAGTTTTTTTGTGGGTTTTGTAACTAATTGCAAATACTCTCACGTGATCAGTGGTCAGAAATATTTCGTTACGGGAACGTTAACCTAACTGCACGATTTGTAATTTTGTATATTGATAGATTTTTTTGCGTATTACAGTACGTTTGAGGCTTTTATGTTCTTCATGCTTTTTGGTGCGTTGTAATTATATCGCTCTCCGTTTCAGGTGAATCTGGCACACCGGATCATATTGTATTCCTTTGTCATGGTATTGGCCCTGTTTGTGACTTGCGATTTAGGAGTGTAGTTGAATGCGGTAGGTTTGCAAAGTTTTTGATATTTCTGTCAAGGGTACTGCGCTAAGTTCGTATGTTTACGCTAAGATGCTTGATAACGTCTAGATCAGGGGTCTCCAAACTTTTTTGCCAGAGGCCCACATAAGCGATTACATAACAGTTCGAAGGCCGGACGTCTTACGTATTGCGATTGTTTCGTGATATGTTACATTTCGCCAGATCAGCAAATTTTTCGTAAATATATATTTCATTATTGACAAAACGGCTTCGCGGTCCGGATGAAATGCTTTCGCGGGCCAGATTTGGCCCGGCCCGCGGGCCGTAGTTTGGAGACCCCTGGTCTAGATTATAAGCAGTGTTTAGTTCTTGCCCAACATGCTTTTCATGTCTTACGTTTTGCTTAATGTGTGTGTGAAAAAGAGTTTTGGTCAGTGGGGCTGCGTGTAGAGTAGATGCAACCTTTAACGTACTGTTTTTTTGGATTAAATTCCTGTATTCAAGCTGTGTTGAGCGTGAGTCTATCGATTTAACTTATATTCACAATTATCATTGCGACCGATGGTCGAGATGCCTGACGCCAAACAACCTTAATCATAGATAAACACACTGGAGTTTGCTGGGATGATTGCGCGAGGAAGGTATTGTTTCTTCACACAAACACGTGTTTTAAAATCTAAGTCAAAAGTAATCGAAAAAAAGATATGCTTCAGATTGCATAATTTAGAAAATTTGCAAATATCTTTTTCACTCGAAAGAATTTTTTAGAAAACATCTCTTTATACTCCCATTTCGAGCTTAAAATACTGTCTGGTTATCGTGGCAATGAGTTTGTCAAAACATTGGTCACCAAACTTTTGCTAATTGCTTCACTTGGAAGTTTTGTGATTTTGCGGCAAACTTCCTTCCGCCAGAAAGTTGATTCTGTCAAATTCTAATTTATTCTCTGAGGACTAAACGGGCTTCCTTGCCCTGCGGTATGAAATATATTTATTGACGGTCCCGAAAAAAACAATAAGGTTACCTTGCTGTGAGGCTTGTTTGTTAAGCCTCGAATATGTGACTCCACAAATCTATTGCGTTGATTGTACGAGCCTTTTTGGCAGTTTTTATGTTTTGCTGCTTTCATAACTTGTTAATTGTATCATCCTGTTGGACTTGGCTGATTGAAGGAAAGTTTCATAATGTCAATATTTTGTACTTCCTCTGAGTGGGTGCTAAGCATATACGTTTCTTTTAGTTTTAATGGTTTGAACCTGCAATTGCACTTTAATCTGGAAAATCAAGTAACAATTTAACACTAGTCATGGAGGAACCAGCGTAGTTGAACAAGCAACATTGCATAGCATTAGAACACGTTTCCCAAACGCTGGTACTTCAGCGAAGGTTAAAGACGTGGTACAGTACTAAAAGAGAGGTGTAAAACATCGTTTAAAACAGGGCAGGCAATTATTTTGGCTAGGGGGCCACTTTGAGAAGGCCGCGTTTAGCGGAGGGCCGTACTTCTGAGTTCATCGTAAAACAACGGTGTACAGAAACGCTTTTTTTAATTTTTCTTGTACTAATACAATTTATGCAGCACAAGCAATTCAATGAGACAATTGTAACCTGTCACAAATTTCTAATTAGGAATGAGGTTGCTTGTTGAGATCTTCATCAATGTTGTCAAGTTCATGTCAGTCAGAGAAGATCTATTTTTACTCTTGATGATTTCCATGCAAGAAAAAGTTCGTTCATAGAAATATGTGGATCCAAAAGCGGAAAATATTTTCATAGTAAAATTCACCAAGCAGGAAAATTTGTCAGATGATAAAGATTTGTACAATCCCGTGAATGTAACGGAAATGAACAGTCCTTTCAGCATGTTATCGGAATGCATGTCAAGTACAGTAGTTCAATCTGCAAATCCTCAGGTACTGTATCAATTTCAGCACAGAAAGGATAAGATATCAAATGCAGTTCAGGCTCAAGTTATCGAAGTCCTGAAATCTTCTTGCCATACCTTCCAAGCTCCGCAAATGTGCCCTGTTGCGTCAGCGTCATAATGCGGCCCTCGGGTTACTTTAGAAGTCCTCATTTGACCCTCGGAGCAATTTGAGTATGAGACCCTGGCAGTAACCGCTCAAACAACCGTCAATTTGTTTTTTGTAGCTTGTTGCAAGAAGCAACAGTTTTAAAGATTTTCTACCGTCCCTGTTGCCGAAAATACTTCCATTTTTATGAAGATAATTTGAATCGCAACGGGGTCAGTTCAGCTTTCAACGATGGTACACTGTTTGTTTAGTAATAGATATAATTGTGCTGTATTTTAAATTAAATAAACGAAAATTGATTCTCTTTTTCAATGAAAGTTTGTTATTGCGGTTTTTGGGATCGAAAAATTAAGTAACAATTCGTATCTCTTGTGGGGTACCCGGCAAACTGTGACCTGGTCGTGTACTGACTTCCCTGTACCTGCGGTGCTACGAATTCATATTTGCCTTTGCTGTGATGTTGCAGTTGATGACTTCCGTGCAATCCATCTTGGACTCCTGCGCTCTCATTTCAAAAAAGCGCTGGAGAGCAACAAATCTCACCGCATCGAGTTCCTTCCAATTCACTGGCATCGTGCATTGCATGGTGACGCAACAGGAGTCGACAGGTGCGTGTGCATTATCGAAGCTTTCATAGATGAGCCTGTGCACTATGCGTTACCGCAATGCTCGGTTAAGTTGTTTGGCTAAAGTGCAGCACATATCCATCGATCGTTGAGTTTACGAATTCTTTTGTGCTTATTCGCAGGAATGTTCGAAGGTTGACTTTGCCAAGCATATCTCGGTTGCGTCAATTCACCAACGAGACGTTGCTCGATATTTTGTTTTACTCCAGTCCGGTTTACTGCCAAACTATCGCTGACACGGTTGGAAATGAAATAAACGCTCTGTATAAGCTGTTTCTTTCGAGGAACCCCTCATTTTCTGGTGATGTTTCTTTAGCAGGCCACAGCCTCGGTAAGTGCTAAAGGTCATCACAGAAATTTCCAAAAAATGTCAGTTAGAAGCTAATGCGTTGTCCGTGTTACACAGGGTGCCTTATTCTTTTCGATCTTCTTTGCCATCAGTCCGTCGATCCATCGAGTGACGTGTTTCCCGCAGTGGAAGTCGTAGGGAAAGGTTTGGAGCCCCCCACTAGCAACGTGCCGTTCGACAACGCGAGCGCTGACCTGTCGGTGTCGAGCGACCAGGCGTCGATCAAACCGGGCAGCAGCACACACTCTTTGTGTGATGTCGAGGAAAGCGTTGAAGACTTGCTGAGAAAACTTAATTTGGAGTCTTTTCAAGTGAAGTTCGAGGAAGAGCAAATCGACATGGACTCCCTGGTACGGCAGGTTTTCTACATGTTGATGTTATTGATTATTATGGTCAAGGAGTTGTGCTGATGTTTCCCCCACGCTGGTGTTATGTCTTTACAGCGCATGTGCACGGAAGCCGACCTGAAAGATATCGGTGTTCCTATGGGCCCGCGTAAGAAGCTGGTCGGGTATTTGAAAGATCTCCATGAAAAGGAAGCACAAAGGAAAGAGCAGGAGGCACAAAGAGCTGAGGAAGCGCGTCTTCAAGAACAACTCGCGGCATCGACTCCACCGCAGTTGTCGCTCAGTGCACCTGCAGGACCACGTTTGGTAAAGAGAAATTCCGTTTTTTTCATGCGACAGAAGCACAGTTAATTCATTCATTGTCAAACGATCTCCCAACAGCGAGCACGCAAGTAGGCCAGTAGCGGGAGAGTGACCGACAGAAAGCTTGTGTTTCAGGTCTTATATGTTGCAGAAACAGAACAAATTAAAAGATGAGGGTGTTTAAAAAAGCAAAGTGCGGTTTATTTGGTGTTGCTTTGCATTTGCCCCTGAAACTTCACGTTCTGACACAGAACAGACTCGACAGTTAAATGCGAGAAATCGCTGCGCTTCACCAAATCTAAAGCTCACGTTTGCTGTCGCCTGGCATGCGTCAGGTGTTGCCAGCGTATTTTCCCGTGGTGTAATTGTTTATTGGAAGCGTTAGTTGCGCAATAAACCGCCATCTTCCACCAACGAAAGGTTTGTAGTTGTTTTTATTGTTTATATTTCTTTTTTCAGGACCATCTTGATTCCATTGGAAGCTTTTTAGCTGGAGCGACAAATGTGCACGTGGACTTTCAGCAGTATGACGCTGGCACTGGCCAACCTCTTGTGAAGTACCCTCAACTGGATTTCAAGCCCAGGACTTTGTATTCGCTTGGCTCACCAATAGGTGCAGTCGTTGTAATATTCTGTTGAACATAGGTCTGTGCAGTAAAATTGGGACAGTTCTTTTATCAGAAGTGTGTATGATGAATGTGTGAACCCTATTTTCTTTGCTATCAATTCGCGAGCTACATGATTATTGGAAACGCTTTTTGTGATCAATATGCACCCCAAAACTTCCGCAAAAAAATGTATGTGACGAAGATAACCTACCACACGTCATGGATAATGTTCTACGCTCTGTGAGCAGCTAAATCTGGCTCTCCGTCTAGTTTTACAGTTCGTATGTTGAGGTTATGTCCAGATCAGCTACTTCACCGTTCGTTATCTAGACCGCTGTTGCCTTTTGCAGAACAACTATCTCAGCAAAAACCATGCATAGCATGTAACTTGCTGATGTAAAACCTTGCGAAGGTTATTAATGAGAGAGTAGGTAGGCCTTGGGTTCTGTCGTTAGGAGAGATCCTAATATGTGAGATAGTGAAATCTTTCGTCCTCGTGTTTTGTGATACACATGTCAAGAAGTGCAATTCATCTTTGCCAACGTTTGAAACACGCGCGTGGAAAGAAAATCTTTTGGGAGCGTCGTCTTTTTTTCAAGACTAACATTGCCAGAACTTGTTTTCGGTCATACCAACTTTGACCTGTTTACGATTTTTTGATTCAGTTGGGAACTCGAGCTGATGCAAGTTATTAAAGTACTCCACCCCAATCGTTCCATTTTTACGTTCTTGATAAGGTCTTATAACGCTACACAGCTTATCAAATCCATTCCCTTTCCACGATTTTGCCCTACGACCTTGAAAGTTACGACATGATGGGAACAGATTGAAAGCGTTCGCAAATGTTCTAAACGAAATATTGCTTTGCTTCATTTTTATGTTTTCAACGTTCAGGTGCCTTTCTAACTGTGAGAGGAGTATCTGAACTTGGGGAAGACTTTGTTTTGCCGACATGCTCCGGATTTGTGAATATTTTTCACCCGGTAATTTGTTGCTTGGTAATAATTTGCATGTCGCCGTTTTGAAAGTGCATTGCATGTACGTTATTAAACGCATATTATTAAAAAAACTAAAGAATGTGAACTGCTCGAAGTGTTGACCGAACGCATTGGTCTTGTTCGCAGTTCGACCCGGTCGCGTACAGAGTGGAGCCGCTGGTGAATCCCGACTTCACCGGCAAACCTGTGCTCGTTCCACATTACAAGGGAAGGAAGAGGATGCACCTGGGTGAGTGAGTCTGTGATCTCTGTCACAGATTTGTATAAATAAATCTTGTCTGTTCTCAGAATATATTCTGGACCAACTGCATAAAATTGTATTGTTTATTGTTTGACAGAACTGAAAGAAAGCCTCGGCAGGATGGGCCAGGAACTTAAGCAGAGCATCATTAGATCGGTGAGGCTCGCTGTCGGCAGCATGCAGAAGTTTGCTCAGTCACACTGGAACCAGAGCAACACCGAAGCGGAGGTTTGTATCATAAGTTGCTCACTTCCTTATTTTGATTACTGCAGGGCAGGGGGTATTAACTAAGGTGATTGAAGGTGAGTTTTTACGCTTCCAAGCAGCGTAGACAATGCTTACTGTAAAGCAATTGAACTCAATCTGAATTTACGTGCTAAGAATACAGGTAACTATTTAAAAGGTCTTCTTATTTCTTGAAACAATGTTGTTAAAAAGCTATGTGTTGTTAAGAAGTTACCTTTCGCTGCTCAGGTTGAACAAGAAGTTAAAAACGTGACTCAGCAGCTTATGGAGGAACAAACCAAATCGACCGATGCGGAAGAGACGGGTACGATCGCTTCAGTGTTTTTAACCTACGCAAATTCTAACCACCCGAAAAGAATAATAAACCTTGACATGAAGTTGTGGTTGTTTGCTGCTGACCTATTTCTCGTAGCACTATAAGGTGCAAATTAAATCTGCGTTAAGTCCACATCGCTTAGAAAAAGACATCATCATAAGGTGTATGTATTGCTTTGTACCACATTGCTTGCTGTGTATGACAATAGAGCGCAGTGAATGCTTTACTCTGTTGTTCATAAGATATGGTGTTAAAGATGTGTATTGCAGTGAACAGAGAGGTATTTGAGACCAGACCACCTTTAGTTGAGGCTTGTTCTTTGAGATCGAGGTATCAAGAGTTCTTTCTGGGCTCTGCTGTATTTCAAAGCGTAGTTTCATATGCAATGCAGCGGCAGCCACCTTGTATTCCGAAGGGAGAGCCTTTGCGAAAGTTCAAGCCTTACTCAAAAAGTGGAAAGCAGAGCGTCGAAGTGTGCGTCACAGAAAATCAAACAGCTGTGCTTAAACCTGGTGTAAAATAACAATGATCTCAAACGAGCAGGTATCAAATCAAGGTGGTCTCACATTAACGGGCCTCAGTTGTCATGGAACTGTTTATTCCAGAGCGGGAAGCAAAGTTACGTAATGCAGAAAGCTAATGAGGTTTATTTCACGTCGCGTACTCCATGTATACATCAAGTGGAATTGATATTTAGGAAAGTGCTGAATAGCAAGAGACTCGCAAACAGAAAGGTTAGGTATTCGAGTTATTCGCTGAAGCTCCACCGTGATCTCAGTTGTGTATTCAAGACCACGTATGCCGTGACTTTGATCAAACTGGTTTATTCTTCCCGTTGACTTTTTGCCACGACCGCATTGGTGCCATGTCGCACGCGTGCCAGAGAAGCATCTGCGGACCAGGCTCGCAATTCCCATAGGAAAGGGAGTTATGTATACGACGTGGGAGAGAAATTGTATTGTATTGTGTAACGTCTTCACTCCCACACGCAAAGCGCTAGGTTTTTAACATACATCGCAGTAAAGAGAAAGGAAAACGCAAGTACACGAAGAAAGACCAGGATATATACATGGCGGTAGTATAGAGTATGGCCCTGACAATTGATACGTTTCGTTATGATGGAGTTCAAAATAACAGCTAGTAATGAAAAAAATTGATTGACAGGTTAACATAAAGGTGGAAAAATTCAAAAAAAATTTATCACTTGTTGCAAAGAACCCTGAGCAGGATAGGACGCCACGTTTCTTTTTATCTGCATAAGAGATTGGGAGTGCAACACTATTTGTATAACAGCAAGTGGATAATGAGACAGCTGCTTTTTGCATTTTATCTTTACGTATTTTCCAGCTTCTGTCACATCAGATCCGCCTCAAGGTGAGCTGGGAAAGCTTAACGGTGGCAAGCGCATAGATTACGTGCTTCAAGAACGTCCCCTGGAAAGCTTCAACGATTACTTATTTGCGTTCCAAAGCCATTTGTGCTACTGGTAAATAGCTGTTTGAAATTAAGAGCGTGGGAATTCGTGAAGAGGTTTGGTGAGCTGTTGTGACTGACCTTAGATAAAAGGCGTTTCTGCAACCGCTTGAATACTTTTTTCCGTTGATTTATTTTTTTCCATAACTTCTGCCTTGTCGCTGGCGGCACTCTGTGAAGTGAAAGTGTCGTCGGTGAATGGATTTTCATTTGATTTTCAGGAACAGTGAAGACACCGTGCTGCTTATGCTGAATGAAATTTATGGTGCTGATGGAATATTGTCAGACAAGCAGCTGCAAAAGCAAGAAGCTCTCTCGTCGCCCCAGCAACAGCGCTACGACGGTACTCAAGTGCCAATGTCCACGATATCGCTGAGCTAAACGCGAGCTTATTTTCGTTCCCACTGGATATTTTTTCTGTACAGTGTCCAACAATAGGCCAAGTACAAAGAAGCACGTGGTGGTTGGGTGTGAAACGCTGCTGCAGAAAATCACTAGTTTGCTTGTCTCTGAACAAATTTATTACGTTGAAAGTTATTGTTACCGCTCAAATTTGTGCAATGTATGTGTGTGATCGCATTTCACTTCCATTGCTGCTGACCGTCGGCTGTGTAGATAATTTCGTAGCTGAAATGAAGAGCAGATGTTTAAGGCTTGTTTAAATGGAGCTATTTTCCTTTGCCACGCGCTTCGTATTTTGCGGAATACATCCATGATGCTGGTCACCGCCTGTCTTGGTAAAAATTTCGCAGGCCCGAGTGAATGTGGATTTGGATGACGATGTCATGGCAGCACAGATTGATGCTCGTACCACCTTTCGTTATCACTATTCAAGGGAGTTCTGGTAGCCATGTTTTGAGATTGTACGCTGTACAAAGTTTCGCGCAAGATCTGTCAAGCAGTTGTGCTCAACCGGAAAGGCATAAACCACTGAATCGCCATCAGCCCATACTCGCCCATCCACCAGACGTGTAAACGCGTTTAAAGACACACAGTTTATGTTTCAGATCAGCTGAACATCGGGTCGGTCATTATGCTTGCTCAGCTGTTAGGTCTGTAAATTAGCAACGGCTAAGAGAAAAATATTACCAATGATAAGCCGGTGTTTCAACCAGAAAAAAGAAACAACAGCAACAACGACGACCATATAAGCCCAGAACATCTACAAACTACAACAGAGCAACGGTTAAGATGAAGTTGACCAAATTTGTTCACCAAGGTGTTCTTTGGCCTGTGTTACAAAACAAGCTGGACCCAGGAGCTTGGTATTCAGTTTTAAGAGACAGCCATCTTCCAACTGAATTGACTTCTTTCCAATACTTGTGTTCTACTGGTGGTTTAAATAAATTTTGATTGGAGCGGTTCTAGTGTTGTAGCCGTAGAAAGAGCCCCACTGGCCCTGCCCGTATTTCAGTGATCGGGGCATATGGTGCGAGGACCCCTTCCGCAACTTCAAGCAACACTGGTAACGATTTTTCAGTGTTGAACCTCAGTCGCATAGTGTTACAGTCACGGCTGACTGAACTTAGACATCATGTGAGAATCCCTTCCGCAGGAATCACCACCGATAAAAAGAATCCAAAGGCGCTAAGCACAAATACCACAACTGAGCTGGTGGAGCGTTCTGTCATGTCAGTGAGCTACGGCGTCAGTGTTTGCCTGAATGCACTCACCGCAGCTGCAAAGACGGCTGGTGGTTCGATTCTCAACATCGATCAGTGTATTATTCGAGGCCGCAGCAATCCTGCTTGTGTGCGTCACTTTTGGTCTCCAAACTTAATTCAAAATAAATCGTAGTCGAAACAAAAGTAGAATGGAACCAATTTTGCGAATCACATTGTACACGCCATTAACAAACGTACAGAAATTGAAATGATACACTCAGATCCGTGGTTAGGTCGGGGGGATCCAGCCAGTAAGTTCAGGAGGGGCGATTTCAGTAATATTTGGTAGTTTAAGTCTCACTACGGGTTCACTGCTCTGAGAGAGATGAAGTACATTTCACAATACTGCTGTGACGGAACAATGAACGGAAAATGGCCTTATACCGCGTATCCTGTTTTCCGAATTTTACAAAATCATGGTTAATAAAGTTACTTTCGTAGGTTTTAAAGGGGGCGATCGGACCCCCTGGATCCGCCCTTGAGCCAGGTAGGGGCAAAATACATTTTAGGGCGGCAAGATTTGTCTCTATTAAGTTGTAATAAAAAAGTTTTTGGGTGCAGGAAAATTATGGGGAGGGACAGTAAAAATTTGGGGGACACTGCCCCAATTCCACCCGTTGCTACAGGCCTGCTTATACCTAAGGAAAATCAAGTGCACTTACAACTGAGAGTGTTGAAAAGCCGTAAAAATTTGTATATATTCTGACAACTGCCCCAACGTCAAGCATAATGAAGGTACTGATTTGCAAGGTTGGACGAAGCATTCGAGAGTATGTTGGAAGTTAACAGCAATTTTTGCAGAAACTTTTGCAGCACATTTGCAGAAACTTTCAAATAATAAAGTTGAAATATTGTATTCTAATCATTTTTAAGAAAAGTCTTAATAGAATTTTTCTTTGTCGTACTCGTTAATTACAGCATCTCCTTACAAAATATATCTTGAAACAGGCCATCTAATCGAAAATTTCGTAAATGATGGTATTTAACCACAAATATGCTGGAATTGGGAGATCGTTTAAAATGTTGGTAGCCTATCTACAAGGTATTTTTTATCCTTGTTTTCGTGTAACTCTGAAAATTTTCAGAAAATGCAGTGCGTCTGTATGCTTTGATTTTGCTTCGTGCCATCTTTTGAGGAAGAAAGTTCGCATACACTCTTGAAACGTCAACGATAAATACTTCATTGCTATTACAACAGTGGAACAAAGTTTGCACCCAGTAGACTATGCCTGGTGACGGAAACAGCAAACTTGTATATTCACATTGTGTTAGCTTTACGTTTGCCTGGGGTTACTGTAGGCTACTATTGAAGCATTTTTGCATATTATGTTCAGTGGTTAACCGTTGCTTGGATTTCACAGCCAAGTTTTAACGTTGCAAGGGAAATTTCACAAGAGCCTCAAAGTTGCTAGGTGTTGTTTGGGTAGTCCTAGCAAAAGTGGCTATACCCACCCACATCTGGTGGCAAGTCTGGCCCAACCATTCGTAATAGAGTTAAAGTTGCATTCCTTTCAAGAGTATTTCAGTTGGCAGACGAAGTCTCGCATCTACGATTGAAACAATAGTATCATTGATTAACTATATCCTGACATTCATACTAGTCTCTTGTATCTGACAGCTTCACCACTCGCAATATCGTCTGCAGAAATTATTTCAGAGCAAATATA
>JGI24021J15306_10002612_pt1 | contig 19681 bp, 10 predicted proteins | sample Ectturendosymbi1_FD_15306 | JGI IMG/M metagenome (IMG submission 15306)
TAAGAGTGTGGCTTTCTTAAGCGTGACTCAGCAAATAAAAAGCCACAATCGACCAAAAGCCACAATTAGGCCACAATGAAATGCGCCATGTAAACAGGCTACTGGAGATTCACGGACCCCAGTTAAAGAACATTTAATGGAGACGTTTTTGAATAAATGCGCAAAATTCATGGTCAACTCAAGTCCCAACACAAAAATTTGCGGTCTATTTACTAGTGACCTTAAGTGCACAAACTACTTTCATGTCGTTGACCACCTGGCAAAAGGTCAGGGAGCATTATTTGCTAGGCACGCAATTATCGTGCTCACAGAGCGCCACATTTAAAATGAACATAGACACTTGCATAGGTGTAATTTACCCAGCGATGTGGACATTACTGGCACCAGTGATTCCTCCTCACATGCAATTCCCAAGCAGTGAACATCGTGATCCATGCAATAACTGCAACAAGACATTAACACACCTGTAGCAAACTACTCGTGCTTGCATTGAAGAAGACAAAAGGTAGTGTAATCTTAAATAAAAATATGATGAAAGCACATCCCGCGTAAAACGACAGCAACAGAAATCAAAACCAGGAAGTACATATTCCGTGTGAGCAAGCACTGTATCACGAAAATCTCACAATATACGGCATTTATTGCGCTGCAAAAAAACAACATAATTTTGATTTACATAAAACTGCATAATTGCTTCAAACTTGTGAGTTTAGCCATTAAAAATGTTTGCGTCTGTAGCCGATTGAACTAATATTCAAAAACAATTGATTTTTGCTCCAGTCAACGAAAACGGAAATAGTAAAGGCAGCATGGGAAAGCAAATTAAATCAAGCTTACCAACTTCTGCAACCGTCCGACATTGATTGGATTTTTTCGCCATCTGAATAAGCTACACCATCTATGACTTTGCATACGCAAGAGTCAACAGCCAAGCAAACTTCTCCGTCAGCACTGGCAACCTTGACAACAGTTCAAAACTAAAGTGAATTTTTGAAACTATATACGAAGCTTGGTTTTAATCGGACTGACATTCCAGCATTCACAGTAACTAGCAGCATCCGACAGAAGCAGTAGGAGCACGAATATTTACATCACCGCGTTCAGTTACCATGCCTTCTTGGCATCCGCAACCTTCCACGCAAGCGAATTCGCAGTTGCTTTTAATCCTGTTGTAGAGATGATAATTGGAGCACGTCTTTGGACAGGCTGACATACATGGAGTGTATTCTCGCCCGAGTCCCATGCACATCAAAGCTGAAAATAAACATCACATCGAATTTTCGACCTTCATTTCATATACACAAAGCGAAAAATTTCAGCAATCCAGCCGAAACTCAGTTGTGGAGTGTTGTTTGAAATACACCTTAAAACTTCTGATTAACGATTAATGCTCGTGTTAATTTTTACTTTTTGATATCTTTCGAAGCATAACGCGATTCACACGTATGGTCTGAACAATAAAATAAATAATAACGTTTTGTTTCTTGTCAAACACCTCAACCGCGTCATCCTGCTTCCAGTGCATATCAAATTGGGTTTGATGAAGCAATTATTCATTGAATTAGATTAAGGTGATAATCGTCTTTATTACATAAACGTATCAATTTTTGCTGTTACTAACAAAAAACTCAAAGCAAAAATTTTCAATAAACCACAAAATTTTATCTGATCAAACACCAAACCCTCACACCACATACAACTGCACTTGGGGCCTTAACATACCTATAGTCAGGCACCTTAACATACTAAAACGATCTTACCACGGGTGCCAAACAATTCTTTCTTAACATCGAATTATCGGCCAAGAGCAGCGCTAAGGCAGGAAAGATGTGAATACTACTGTATCTACTGCGGAAAATTATTAATTGCTACTTACGACAAAGGCTTTGTGATCTCCAGTAGATGTGAATGCCGTGCCTGTTGCATTCTTGAGCGTAAGCGTGGATTGCTGTGCACAAGCACTCGCAGTCTCCGCCCGAATCGCACGCGCAAGCATCGAACACACAAGCGCTGTAGTATGTTTGTGGGTCGACAATCGTGTTACAAGCCTTGAAAATAGCAAGCAAGCTGACGTGTAATCGTTAAGGCCATTTTTATGACCTAAAAATCTTTATAATATGACTTTATTTTTCAGAAAATATCACTTTATATGAACAAACAAAAACAAGACTGAGCTAGAACATACAATTACTGTGCAAAAACGCATCAGCAGCGAAATACAGTAGGCATAAGGAAAGATAGCCCCATGGTTTGTTAATGCCCCACTAACATAAACGGCTCAAAACATGAGCAAAACATCGTAGTTTGGTTTGAAGAAAATTGAAAACATGCATGAACATTGGTTTATGTTTTTGGGGCAGCAAGAACATGCATTTTTAGGCAGTGCATTACAATTAATCCAAATAGCTTGGTTCACCTACGTCTTCGCTGACACTCGCAGCGTGCCCAAGTGGGTGCAAGTTGCAGGATGCGGCTTAGACCTAGTGATATAGTAGTTTCACCCCATATTTTGAGATTGTTTCAATGGTTTCCATATTGAATTAGGTTGAAAATACGCAAAATATGACTTTATGACCTAAAATGGAAAATATAACTTTTTATGACTTTATTACTTTTATTATAGACTTCGTAGGGGTGCGATTTTTGTTTTAAAATTCGTTCCATAGCTTCCTGAAGCACAGAGAAAAATATGACTTTTATGACTTTAAATGGCCCTAGTAATCGTGCAACCCTTCAGGGTAGTGAGCAGGACCGGTTTCGTGTTCGACCAGCGCGGCCTGGCCAAACACACTTGGTAAGCGAGTACAAAATGGAAAAACGCGATTGGACAATTGTGTTAGCGCCCCTTGCGAAAAGCTTTGCAAGAATGTTTGTGCTGAACCAAGCACGAGAGTTTAAGGCCACACAAAAACGTAGCTACGAAGCGAGTTCAACCACATTTTGTTCTTGCTTTTGTCACATACTGAACTTCAAAACATGTTCGAATCGCATGGGGAGCTTGGCGTTTAGAACTTCGAAAACAAGGGAGATTGGCAAAACGCTTTGTTTGATGCTAATTTTCAATTACGATTCTCCACCTATGCTAGATGCACGCACTGCACAAGCATGGTGGAATCATACCTTGAACAACTCGCCGGTAATAACCGAACATTTTCTTTTGGCCCAATTCTTCCTGTGACTGTTCAAACCGCACATGTCCGTGGGAACTTCCTCCGCTTGGCTGCCATCCATAAGGGTCTGATGCAAAAACTTGAGGTTAAGCGAAAACCTCTGCAGTCTTGTGAACAACATGGTAAATTTAGTACAATCTCTGGTGTTATTAGTAGACCAGAAGCCACGAGATGACTGATACTGCAAAACTACTTGAAACAAACATCTAAAATCATTTAACTTACCTTCCACGTATTCACAAAGGAAATCTCATTGACTTCGATAATATTTTGAGGATTCTTAAAATCGTTGTTTTCGTTGCCATCGAAATCGCCACATAGACCTACAGCAGCAAAAATTTGATCCAAATTTAATTCAAAAAAATTTGATCCATTCGGCATACAGGCACGGAAAAGCAATAGTTTACTGCTAAGTATGCAAATGCATTTATTGATAGCGCAAGAAATCGAGTTGGTGTTCCGAATCTCTACCTAAAAAACACGCCGCAACCTAAAAGTTTTATGACTGTCACTATCGATTTGCACTGTGATAAAAAAGTAAAACCATCACCTTCAACTTTGCCTTTGTGTTCGGGATCAACACGTACCATGATTGTCGTTCCCTTGTCCCATTGAAGAGTCACACCAAGGTTTTTAGCTTTTACGAAAACCCACATTCCAACATACGTTATTTCGAAATCTCCAACCTGCTCAAAGAAAGATTTAATCCGAATCTGTAAAAGGTCCAACCATATGCAAAGCAGTAATATTACGTTTTAGTCCTGTTTTTTTTTCGCTGAGACATTTTGGTCACTGGGACATTTCGGTCATTTCTCTCACAATTGTATTTAAACTCGCCGTAATGGTGTATATAAGCTTATATTTTCAGACATTCTGACCGAAATGACTTAATTTTTTTCGGTCATTTCAAAAACATTTCGGTCTATGACCGAAAAATGACCGAAAAAAACTAGTTTCAATCAATTAGTAAAAACTATGAGCTGTCCATTTCAAGTCTTTTCGACCAGGGTAGTAAACTGGCCTCATTTTGAAGACCAAACCCGGCCCGAGCCCGAAATCACAGGCCCGATCCCGGCCAAGCCTGAAACTTTATTTTTGAAGCCCGATTCAAGCCCAAAAGGCAGATTTACCGAGTGAATCAAGATATGCGCAACTGTGGGGTATTGTTGGCAAAGCAAAGTAGACATGACCAAATAATTCATAATTAACCATTTTTATTGAAGATTCAATCAACTCAATTGCTTTAATAGTAACTGGCGATAACAGTGTACGTCGCAGTGAAAAAGTTTGTATGCAGGCCCAGATTCGGCCCGAAACATTTCGGCAAACTTCAGCCGAACCCGACCCGAATAGCCCGGTCCGACTTACCACTCTGTTTTCGACAACTGTACCTTTCTCTCTTGAACAGCTTTCCCTCGAACAAGCTCAACACTATTCTCTTTCACTTTGTCACCAATGTTAATAGAAAAGATGACTCGTTTTGAGCAAGTGCCTCCTCTGCTGCCACATCCGACGTTTTCAACAGAAATCTAAGTTAGAAAATAGCCAAGGGTTATGTAAAGCAAATGGTTTCAGACTTCAGTCAATTAAACGCAATTATCGGGTAAGCCTGAGTTTTCAGTACAGTGAAAGACATCAGCAAAAGATGCTTCACCGTTCTTACCACTGTTTACAGAATTTCTCGATTGTTGGAAAAAGTTGCAAAAAAGCGGAACCATCAGGCCTGCATTATCAAGCCACTATATCAGTAGAGAACTCCCAAACACTTGAGCAATTTATCGGCCCTCCAATCAATCACTCCGAATCTAGCGGCACCCCTGAATCTCAATTCCAGCCATTCAGGTGTCAATGTTGACCGCTTCCCTAAACCCTGGGTTAACTGAAAGGCACAGTGAGTGATGTCAAATTTCGATTCAAAAGACGTTCATTCTTCCTACGAAACATTTAGCAAAAAATTCTTTCAACTAAGCACCAGAAAAAATGTATGGTTTTCTCTGAATGGAGCAATGAGGGCATGTTTCATCTAACGTTCAGCAATTCTGACGACGCAACACTGGCGTAGCACAACGTTGGGGATTTTTCTTACATATGCTCAAAAATAGGTGTTATTTTTTATACCTGGAAAGAATGCTCGTTTTCTTCTTTTGAGCGCGCAAAAGTGAAGACATTAATTCCGTGGAATTGATAATTCTTTCTATCAAACGTTGTGTAATGCGAGTCGCCGAAAGCTCGGCACATTCCTGAGCATTCGTTGGCATCGCACGACCACATTCCGCTGATGCAACGGCTGCGCGTAAAAAGCAAATTAAAGCATCATTACACTTGCAATATGGCTTTGTGTAAACCATACACTCCAAACATGATTCACTCTTGCGATTCTAACCGTTCAGTCCCGCAAAAATCAAACTGGAGTCAGCAAAGACTCAACGAGCAAACGTTGCTCGATTTCGTAGCCTTTGAACAAAACGCAAATTGAGTAAAACCAGAGTTGACCAGCATCCCTCAAACACAGATCGTCCGAAAACACGAACATAATCTTAAATGTTGCGGCCCTTACACAAACGTCAATCGCAAATATAATTAAAATTCAAGCAAACGTGGGTTATTTTTCATGCATATCAATTAAACATCCACATGACATTTGGACAGTAGCGCGAATTATCTTCCAGGCCGCATATTGTACACTTCACACGCAAAGTAATGTAGTTACTCATTTCAGTAAAACACGCTAAGAAAAAATCGATTTCAAAACGTCCCCTGCTGTCCCATAAACAGATTTTAGAAGTAATTTGAAATTCAGCGATAATTTATGGTCTTACCAGGTGTTACAGTCTTGTTGCATTGTGTCGCTTTCGCAGTAGCTTCTTCCACCATGGTAGCATGGACAAGATTTGGGTGTTACACACTGATTAGTGGTTACATCCCACACAAACCCATCGACACATTGGCAGCCTGCAATGCATCTTTCAATCTGCACGTAACAAAAAAATCAAGCGGTTATCAATGAGTTGGTCATTGCTAAAGTTCGAAAAATTTATGTGAAATACACCGTTTAAAGGAGAACTCGGAAGTCTTGTAAGACTGCATTAGAAACAACTACGAAAGACCCACAGATTCACACGAAATCGTGTTGAACGTTTCAAAGCTATTGTTTTCATCGCCAGCAACATTCATTTATGAAACTTTGCTCTTCAAAGAACGCATAATTTTCAAAGTCATCCTGCAGATCTTCAGAAAAATGGTTGAAGAACTGGCTCAAACGACGACGAAAAATGGTGGTTGAACAAAACGCAACCAAACGAAATAAATTAAAAAATTGACAGCAAATGTACTCAAACTTTTACATTTACGTTACTTAGCAAACAAAATTTCCTTTTGTATAGCAGACGCCCAAGTACTTTCCGACTTTGCGAAAATGTGACAGTGAAACATTCGATACCACTCAGTTACAGAGCAGAAAGCCACAATTTTTTAGGCAAATTAGATGCGATTACGTCTTCTCCGTCAGTTGATTTGACCGTTATTTCATCCATTACAATAAAAAACACTGTTTGAAATTCGGAATTTTAATATCGTCAAACAAATGGGCACGAATCTATATTGTTTCCACACCCACCGTGACGTGGCATAACCCAACATGAAGTTGGGTGAGTTTACAAACAGAAATTCCTAAATAACTTTAATGCGAAAAATCCTTCAAAATCGACACAAATTTTGCTGATGGATTTCAAGCTAAGAAAAATATGCACAGCATAAGCGGCCAGCGGCTTTCATCAGACTGCTTCATTATTCTTTGAGGTAATCACGTAAAATCGACTAACATGGTCCTTTGTTAAAGCAGGCAAAACAAAACCCAAGCTTTTTGTTGGTGCGATCGACGACTATTTCACGTTGAGCCCAAGGCGCTTGGAACTTGAAAGTTAACCATGACTTCTGCCTATCAGAAAAATGACTGCACCCAAGAGGTGACACTAACCTTTCGGTTGATTGTTGGCAGATGCATGTTTGAACAAGTCTTTACTTCTGGGTCCATGCAGCTGGTAAACTCTTCATTTGCACTGCACTTGGCCGTCACAGGACAAACGTTATCCGTACAAGCCCATTTGCCTCTGTGGCATTCACTACAGTAGACAAAACAGACAGTGTCTTAACCCAATCCCTGCGGTTGTGAACAAGCAGCTAAACAAAATCTAAAATCGCGTCAAAACTAATCACACTTCACTTTGAGTCACATAAACATACCAAACGTTGCAATCTTGCATCCGCGACTCTCCAGCTTGGTAAATCACATTCTCGAACATGCAGTCGCATTGGGAAACAACGACGCAGTTACCAGAATAATCGAATACCTGCCGACCGCAAATCGACTGCAACTTGCCAAAATCAAGTTCAAATCAAGCAAAACAATCAAAGAGCATACAAAAACATGAAAACTTTTTAGTTTTTAATACTTTTCGTTTCAAGTGTTGGCAGTTTTTGCAGCTTATTAACTTATTTAAGCAGCACCAAAAGAAAACTCGATATGTGTTGCTACTGTCCATGCATTTAATCTTAATGCTACAATAAGAATCGTTTTTAATTGTTGGGAGAATAAAGTAAGGTTAAATCAATATTTCAACGTTGAAAAAATGAATTTAGATCTAATATCATAGCATTCACGCATGTATTTAATCAAAACCAGCTGCCTATTATCAAATGCATGATTTATGCTTGTCTATCAGGTTGGTTTAGGAATTTTCATGAAACAAGACCCAAAATACAGAAACAAAAAAAAACTTTGGTTGGCTAAACCTGTGAAACTGCTTACAAATTCTAGTTTTGTTGGAGCCGTACCATTTCAGTCGTGTGCAAACGTGACTTGTACAATAAAATCATTTTGCAGCAGAATGCATTGCTGGTTACAAACCATTTCTGGTTGATTTACATGATCGTCCTGACAAGTATTCTCGAATGAGCTATGACAGGGTTGACCCCAACCTGGGGTACATGTACCCCTAGGGGTACATTTGCCTATCTGAAGGAGTACATTTATTGTACAGCCGCAACATTAAATTTGAGACACAAAAATGGAGTGCACCTTTATAGTTCTGAAAATATGAAAGTTCTAATAAATTTTCAGTGGATTTTTGTTATTTTACTCAGCTTTTTTGTCATAAGATATTTTGGGGTTACATGCCCATCTGTCGAAATGCTGAAAGGGTACATGGTCACAGAAAAGTTGGGAACCCCTGAGCTACGACGTCACGAGAGCTCAGTGCAGTTGAACCAGAACGAGCGCGTTGGAAGCGCATGTTTACATGGAACTTCAAAACGACGTGGTTGTGCGTTCTGTGCTACGGTTTTCAGGCTCGCGCAGCGTTTTTTAAACATCTGTGGGTCACGGACGCTTAGTACATCCTAATAGAAATTACGGACCCATCAACAAGAAACGTTGCAATAAATATGTGAAATTAGGTTTCATTCATCGTACTAGTAATCGAAATGTCTGCAAAGCTTATTAACCTTTTCGGAACGTCGGAGCAAAGCTTATCAACCATCTACATCACATCTATGGACCCCTTAAATCAAACTCATGGACCCTTTGGGGGTTCACGGACCACAGGTTAAGCGACACTAGCTTCACCAGTAACCTAATTTTTTGGTCATTGTAGAGCTGTAGGTTAAGTTGCGTAGCCAGCCCAAGAATTTGGGGGTGGCAAAAAAATTTCGGGGGGGCAAAATATCTGATTTTAGGAGAATAACACCATTTTGTTTGGAAAAACGCCCCTCAAAGTACAAAATGACCGCATGTTCTAAAAATTTGGGGGGGACATGGCTCCTTTGCCCGCCCCTGGCTACGCCTATGTGTAGCTTGTCCAATTTTTAATGACAAACAAAGAACAGTTTTCTGCGACAGTACTTCTTATGTGGCACAGTAGTCATTACCTTTCATAAAATCCCGTTCGTCTGGATGATAAAACACAAAAAGAATTGGCAAGCACTACAGCAGTACCTATCATATCTTTGCACAGACCGCTTCAACATTTCAGCATACATAAAAAAACAATGGGATTGTCACTTTAAATTGCATTAATCTACACTACAGATGCCTACTATAAAACCCAAATTTCTGCAGTTGAAAAACGATTGGATTACACTCCAGCAAACGTGGTGGCCTACAGTACTTTTTTGGACAAAACAACATGAGGCAATTAGCCTAGCTAGGCCGTTAATTTGCATGTAAATTGCAACAGCATTTTTCAGTGGACAATATGACATTCAAATTATATGCCCGCCTCAACTTCATTACTTTCTTCAATCTGTAACTCAGCTTTTTGATATTATTCAAAACTATATAACGTACTGCATTGAAACAGTAATCTCACGTGCTACAGTACAACCAGCCCATCATATGAAACATATGTTATTTCATTGCACTCGTCGTTACTACTGCAATATGGGTTGCAAAACTAAGATAACACAAATCCGTGCCATTTCAGTACAGCAGCCGTGATTTGAATTCACTCTAGCATCACCCAACCACAAGCAGACGTTCAGGCGACTTCCTAGGCTAAGATACCTGTTTCGCAAACAGCCAAACACTTTCTGCAGCTAGCTCAGATACGAACCAAGCAACTACGAGCGTGCTGTACTCACTTTCCCGAAATCTCTCTCGGTCATTCAAGCGTTTGGTTATTCAGCAGAAATCGTTACTCGCGCCACTATCCTACAAGAGACCGTAACTCAGAATGCGCAACCCGCTCTTTCGAAAGCTCCATGTAAACGCGCAGCTCCAACGTTCGTGGTCTGGTAACCTAGTTCACTTACGCAGAGCTCTCTTGACGTCATAGCTCATTACGAGTGCACTTGTTAGTGTTTGCATGCAACATTGGCACGCCCACATGAAAAAGCCTAACGCCCAAGTCGGCGCTCTTCTGCAAGGTTGGAATATTCTGCAAATGACTTTATCTAATAGAATTCGTGAGAGTTTACCATCAAAATTATGTAGCTTCATAATTGTTGACGTGGCAACAGCACCCCAGCACAGAACCGTTACCAGAAAGTCTTCAACAGGGGTGCTTCACGTTTGTGCAGGAGGCAGGGGCGTAACGAGGCTAGATGGCACCCGGGGCAAAAAGCACGTTTGGCGCCCCCGTGGTTGAACCTGAGCTCTTTCGGAAGCAAATTTACTGTATTGAAGAAAGTATTTGTGACATTGTTGGGACTTTTCGGCGCCTCCCGCAGTAATTCGGCGCCCACACAGTGATTCGGCGCCCCCACAGTGATTTGGGGCCCGGGGAATTGTGCCCACTTGCACCCCCTCGTTACGCCCCTGGCAGGAGGGCTTGACATTGTAAAAATTGACAAAACTTAACTGATTTATAATGCTTCATATTTTAATTTGGGGTGGCTTGGAGCATTGTTTGGAGTGGCTTAGCCCACCAAAGCCCCCCCGTGGCGACGGAACTGCCCCAGCACCGTCCAAACGCTTGACTTGCATTACAGTATTTAAAGTTTGTGCTTACTATTAATAACGCAAGTTAAAAGTTTGTACGGCAGGATGTTAGTGCCACGGAACCGGATTAACTCGGATTTTTCTGGCAACCTCACGTGAGAGAATGCGTTTGGAAGATGGCCGTCGTCCGTCGTTGCAAACTGGTTAGCAAACAACCCCGGTGAGATATTCCTTTCAGGTGTCGCCAGGGTAGCAAACAGCTGACATTTCGAGGTAGGGCAAAATCATTGCAACTTGTTGATGTACTATTTTCAGGAAGGTACAAAATGATTGTAACTTGTACCTAACTACTAACATGTTTTTGAAAATTTTCGGAGAGGTGAAAATGCCCTGTTGCCCCTGGTTGCGGGCCTGGGTGTCGTAATGGCAAAACCGAAACTTATTTAGAATAGAGGTCAGGTCTTAGAGCACAATATGATTCGAGATAATGATTGCAACGTAACGTCCCTCTACATCAATTTTCTAGCCAATGTTGTCAAATAAATAATTGGACGCAGTGAAGTACCCACAGGCTACTTGTTCTTTCAACCAAGCTTTCCTAATATATCACAAAACTTACTTCAACTGATTGTCAGAAAGCCAAGTAAGCGAAACTGGCGCATGGATCAAAAGGTTAATCAAACATTTAGTTGGTCTTGCTTGTGCTTCATGTTGCTATTATTTATTCCATATAATGGAAAGTAATGTTAAAAATCAATCACTTAATCACAGCTAAAGCATCTCAACCAAGTGATCATAACCAAGTTCTTATTCCATGCTGAGTTTCCGTGTGCCTATATCAGAAACAAGACGGTGTAAAAAAGCTTCATACCTAATCCTTTAGTATTGTTCGTTTAGAGGGAGAATTAATAATTGAAAAGTAACCCTATCAAAAGGTGTTATTTGTTATTTATGTTGAACCCTGCCTCTGTTCGTCAAGTTTACAGACATTATAATGATATCTGCCCACAAGACAGCTTTTACTTCAAATCGCCAGGATACGCGTATAAGCGTGAATGATATTAAAAAAATCTAATTTAATTCTAAAAAATCCGATTTAACATCAGATATTCCAAAATATTTGACCAACATGTCTTTTATCAATCCTGCGTGGTTTGCACAGATTTTGTTTCCTTATTTGTAAAATATTACCTACAGTTACAATGAGAAAATCATATCAAATGAACAGTGCAATGCAACAAACAAATCATGCAAGTCTGACAGACAAAAACGACTTTAAGTTCAACCACACCAACCATTCCATCAGGACAGGTACATCCGGGAACGCACTGCTCCTCGCACACATAACTGTTTTGCAGCGATCCGCATGACGATCCACAAGCATTGGCGCATTCTTTGAATACTGTACCAGCGGGGCATTCAACATCGTCGGCTGAAAATATGAATTGGCAAGTCAGAAGGATACATGAACCATGCAATTTTCTTGCAAGATTTGCAAATGTGGGAGGGGTTGTTGCAATTGTGGGAGGGGTTGTATTGCAAATGTGCGAGGGGTTAGATAAAACGAAATAACGATTTACGATTTATCTTCGATCGGCAAAATTTTGGTGTTCAAAAATTGTGTCCATCTTTTCACATTTTCGTCATCACTCTTAAAGTCGCTATGTGCTTCATAGGTTTCACACCAAGCAATTGCAACCTGTAAGGACAAAGAACAACTCACCGCACTCGGTGATCGTCGACCTCCAGTTTCCGAGTATCACTCCAAGTTTAGCGCAAGAAATGGCATAATCGGCCAAAGCGCGACACTGCAGTTTCGCGTCTTCCGCAGAACAAATGTCGTCCATGCATTGCGAATAGTAAAGCTTGTAGTTGACAACTTCGTGGCACTCTGAAAAAACAAGCAAAAAAGAATGCCAGCTAATTGCTCTCGGGAGATTNAGGTAGCTTACGTGCTGCAAGGCAGTGTGCTACATTGTACAGTAGGTCATACTTGTGAACGGAGCTGCAGTCANAACTTCACAACTTTCTCTTGCCCTGGGTTTGAAATTGCGGTGAATGTCACATGGAGCGGCCAAGACCATCGGTGTATCGGGGAACAAGCATTCTCCAGTCACCCTAGAAAACAAGAAGGAATAGCGCTATGAGCACAGCCAATCTGTTGAATTTTTGCAGTTTCCTATGCACAGGAAAACGAAGTGTTATAACCGTTGATTTCAGTTAAAATCAAACGGAGAGTGCCTATGGGACATATAGGAATCATAGGTTCACAAAATGCGAGTGAAAAAAACGTTTACAATGCCAACCACAAACCGAAAACCAAACCTATAAACACGTTTAAAATAAAAAGACGTAAGCTTGCTCTGTCTGTAGTAGGCTATACCAGTGGTTCTTAACCGAGGGGGCACGGGGAGGCGTCAATAAATTAACAGGGGTGCGCGAGCCCTTACGCGTTCTACAACATGGAAAGTTTTTGAACGATAAAGTGTTCCGTCCCATTTACTTATTTACAGTCAGGGTTGATTGAAACAAAGGACAATTGCCTTAGGGAGGCGTGGCAGAAAAAAAGGTTTAGAAACACTGGGCTAAACAGATGCGCAAAACGTTAACGCGTATACCTATTGACAAGAGCTTGTAAGTACCGCTATTGTACCCAACGCTGCAGGTAGATCACGAAAGGCTTACCATTCGTCACCAAAGTCATTAGCATTCATGGCAATGTCGCCTCGAGGTGTTTTAAAATCGTCAGTTGTCAACGCGTTGAAATTTCCGCACATGCCGCTGACTTTTGAGCAAAGGCTTGGTTTGGCTCTGATGTACACTCGGTCTTTGCCGTCGAACAAGATTGTTAAACCGCTGTTGATTGTAACCTGAAATTGCACAGCAGTACGATTCTCACAAAATGCGTCACTTGCGAAATAAAAACGCTCTATTTTCTGAAGAATGATTTCTTTTAGAAAGAGAAGCTTGGTTTCTCACACAATTTAATTATTTACGGACCTTGTAAAAGTTGGTAGTGACTTTCTCCATAGCGTAGAAGTAGGTATGATGAGGCAAAACCGCTTCTTTGCCTTTGATGTCAATTCTGCCGCTGTGTAGAATTTCGATGTCTTCCCCGTTCACAGTGATTTTTAATCCTCGATCGCAAACCGATGCCCTTTGCACAATATCAGCAAAACTGAGGAATGAGCACATCAAAGTAAAACGTCAGGAATTGCGGTTTTCACGATGAACCGATATCATGGATTCCACTTTTTGCAAGACTTACTTGATGTATGTTTTCATAGTAACTGAGAATTTGCCAAATTCTGTTTTCTTTTGTTTAAAGTTTGTATTAACACAATTAGTTATAACGACACGGAAAGGCATTAACATAAACCCGCCGCAAACTCAGGGCAAATTACTTCAAAGGTTCCGATGGTTTTGTGTGTGTCGTTGCTATAGCGGCAACATTTTCTACGATCAGCCCGGCCAGGTCGATAAAAGACCAAGGTTAGGCAAACGGCGCTAAGCAATTTACGTGATTCTTGCTGGCTGATCTTGTGGACCTAACACAGATAGTTATCTAAGCCACTTGATAAGAAGAGGCTCAACGGATAGGTTGTAGATTTGATTTAGAGAGAGGACGCATGTTGAAATTGCTTATGTATGACTTCAAAGTAAATCTTTTACCGATTTCATGTGTTCGAAAACATTTTTTTCACCAGGAAAACAATTTTTCACAAGATATCGTAAACTTAACAAGATATCTCTCAAATAGGAACAAAGTCAGTCTGCAAAAGCTAGGGCAAATCCATAGAGAAATTAAAAACTCTTCATTTTTGCAGCGTGATAATAACCGTCATGTAGCCAAAAATGCTCTGTACGAAGAAAACATTTGACAAAATTGGTAAGTTTGAGTAGAATTCCTCAAAGCATACTCGCCTGTCCCTTGCCACAAAATTTATCAGAGTAAGACGTGAAAACTACAGTCGACGGTCATCCTTATCTTACTCTTGCCAGCAAGGTCGTCCGATGTACCAAAATTTGTTGGCAAACTACCACCCCCTATGTTACTGAAGTGCACGTGCATAGAACTGGAGAGAGGGTAAGATGTCAGAAAAAACGCAGAGAAAAAGCGAGAAACATCAAGTGTACTTCTGGCTAGATACACCATTTTTTGTAAACTTTGTAGTTTGTTGCGGTTTAAAAAGTTTTTTAGAAAATACTGTTAAAGCAAATTGCTTTTTACAAAGCTCAAAAGCTAAATAAAGCCCTTTAAGGACCGTGAAGACGAATGATAGCTTTTGAGCCGATTTTCGGGCATAAATCGACGAGCAATCGCGCTAGAGAGTCGATCGCGCTGGAGCCTGAAATCATTATTTCATAGCAGGCAACAGGCAAGTACGTTCACTCAGTGTTTTGTGATGTATGCAGAGCATTAAAAATAATTTTTAAAACCAGTCTGGCAAGTACAAATCGACACAAAAAAACAGCTGCTAAAACGTTTTTTGACGCAATGATGCAAAAAGCCTGATTCATACAGAATAATTGCTCCACAAGCGCTTTGGCACAGGTCAACTGTTGAGACGCACATCCCTTCTTTGCCAAACTGCGCATTTGCAGAGTACATGCAAGAACCATTACAATATTGGCTCTGGGACGGAAGCGATGCCTGAACGATTTACAGGTGGGGCTTTGGATATCTTCAGATTGGGTGCCAACAATAAAAGAAAAAAATTTGTTAGAAATTACTGTTTGCTGATGAAGAAAAGTATGAGGTTTTTAAATAAATATATTTCCTCTAACAGAAAGTGGACAGGAGTAAATTACAAAATAAGCAACCGTTTGCTTGACATGAAAACTGTAATATCTAACTCACAATAGTTGCCAAAATGAATTTTAACATATTTCAGAGTTTTACATGAAGCAGGAATAGCCATTTGCGGGTTGCGAAAGGTCAAGCTAGAGATCAGATGTTTTAAATCAGGGGTTTCCAACCTGGAGTACATGTATCCCTATCTGAAAGGGTACATTTATTATACAGCAAAGCAAATTAATTTCGAGGCATAAAAATGGAGTCTAACTTTATTAGAATTCTATTAAACCAAAAGTCATAAAATTCAGTGGATTTTTGTTATTTTACTCAATCTTTTTGTCATAAGAAATTTGAAGAGTGCATGCTCATCTGTCGAAATGCTGAAGGGGTACTTGACCAGAGAAAGCTTGGGAACTCCTGGTTCAAATGGCAGAGGTGTGCGACTACGTCTGAGTAAAGTTCAAAACCTCTTCTTTTTTACGTGTTCTGTTTGATTCGGAGCGGAGAAATGTTCAACCAGCACATATTTCCAAAAAACATAGCATCAGCCGACTTTATCCAACCATGCGTAACGACAGCGCTCATAGCAGATAGGAACCAAATGGAAGAGTTATGTTTGCAGACACGCTGTACTCACGTGCAGGTGGTTATCAGCTGAACTTCGAAGGCGATGTCTTGCATTCCTTCGCTTCGAGATAAAATGTAATTGCACTTTCCATCAAAATCGAAGTTCTTTCCATCGAATGTGGAAAAGTGGTTGCCCACAGCTTTGCAGACGGAGTCGCAGATATTCTTTGTACATACCCATCGTCCACGAGCGCATACACTGCAAAAGCGCAAAACCGATATAAACAAAAAATACATTTCCTGTTTATTTCGCAGCAACATATCTGAGATGAGTCAACAAAACAGTTAAGTCATATGAATGAAGTTTTAACAACAAAGGTGTGAAGCTAGTAGCATGAAACAAACACCTTATTAGAAAGCACGAAATATTTGGAAGATATAAGAAAGATCAACCAGTCCATATTCTGGAAACTTACCATCTGTTGCAGTCTAGTCTGATTTTTGACCCAGGCGAATATTCCTGTCGTCCATACTGGCAGGGACAGTCAAACCGGGAAACGCAAGTACCATTGTGAAGGTATTGCCCTGAATAGCAATATCGTTTATAAAAATACTTGTCAGTTTGTCAAAAAACAAGGTGTGGCAAACCAAAATTGCGTTGAATAAACAACTAAAAATATCGCTTTATTAATAAAATGTTAATTTGCTTCAGTATTATTTGAAGCTATCTGTCAATCGTTTTATGTTTTTGCGGCATATGGCAGATGATATTGCCAGTAACTCTACAACTGCCCCGTCAGGGTTTACATGGTAAGTATACAAAAACGCTCAGAACTTATGAGGAAATATATGTCACAGTTTCGAAAACTGTAGTTTTGTTTGATAAAACATCCTTGGAACGGAAAAAACACAGAACTGCTGGGAGTCTGCTGTGACTTACTGGCGCTCATTCACCGTTGCAAACTGTGTTGGCCAAAGCAGCAGTAAAAACTGCAGTTGCTAAGAATTTTGTCCTCACAACGACGCATTCTGTGCTAGTTCATAAACCGTGCACAAGCGTGTAGTGTGGCCATAGACTGTTAAGGGGAAGCAGCTGATATAAACTAAAATAACTAGCTGTATCAATGTTTACTACGACTCTGCAAGACGTTCACACCGCATAATATCGAGCAACAACAGTACCTTCAGGACAGTGACAGCCTTCGATGCAGTGGTCGTTTTCGCAGTTGTAGCTGGTATCATAGCATGTCTTTGGACACGAAGAACCACACACATCATAGCAAAGGTTTTTGGGACAAGTAATTGCTAAAAGATGAAAAAAAACAAAAACATGGTCAGCTGACCGCAGCTAGTAACATGAGGATAGAGGATGGTAAGAAAAACTGTTGGACAGGATTTTATTATCCATTTTTGGTTTTGCTATTTCGCTGCAAATGCTTCCAACAAAATCTATTGCAATTACTGATAAAGTTTGACCTGTCTTTATGCTGCTAGAAAATGCATTTGCAGTTTTAAAGATATAAGATGTCCATAATTTAAGAACTAAAACTGCACTTTGATGCAAGTACCATCAATTTAGATGGATACCCAAGTGATGCTCCCCACACTTACAGAAGGTAGCTAATTGGTTTTCCAGACAGTTTGGAACTTAGCGCCGTGTCAAGCAAACTCTACCAGTGGTTCCTATGCCACGCTCATAACTGGGGCAACCATAGGTCAATAAAGTCAATTTTTTCTGCTTTTTCAAAAGTTTATGAAACGTCCACAAACCAATTTTCACGCTGATACCAGGAGCCACTCGGAAGTTATTAGGTCAAAAAATAGCAAAATTTATCATTAGGTTAATATTTATCGTTAGGTCAATATTTTCTTGCAGCAGAGTTTTTTCTTGTTATCGATATTTTAATAAAGTTACAACAACATGTTTTGATATGTTTTTGCAAGTTTAGTTGCAATTCTGAAATAGTAATGGGTTTGTTGCGACTTTTGACGTGATAATGCTGCTTAGCCCACAACTGTACGATTGAATATTAAGTAGACCAGGCATGGCAATGCAAGAAACGTGGTCTTACAGTATTTGGTTTGGCAAATGCTCAATCCATTGTGCATATATTGTGTTTTAACTTTACGATATTCTCAGATTTGACTCTACTGTAGTTATTGATGTACTTATCAACATATCATGCCTGTACTTATCAACATATCAAACAACCAACTTCTTCAAACGTTCGAAGTATACTGCATGAATATGCTTCTGAGTTTACCTCAACACCTAGGGGAGAATTATTTTGCAAATTCCGTGACTGCTGAGTGGAAAGTGACAAAACGTTGATGGTGGAAGCACACTGCCGCAATGCAAAGCATCAACGAGGTTCGTTTCATGAAACTGAAAGTAGCCAGACATTTTTAAAACATGCTATACTAGATTTTGCAGATAAACTACTTTTTGTTTCATTTCAATCGAACAAACCCGTCGGTTTGTTTTCTAATACTGCATAATGAATATGATTTGTATTCCGCATTTAAACTGAAAACGCAGAAAATTGATAGGTCAAAATAAAGCCAAATTTGTAAATTATGAAGTTAACATTTTAAGTTTTTAGGTTAAAAATTGGTTGCCTTACTCATAACACTTCTAGCCACTACTTCACCACGCTCATCTCCATATAAGCATCTTCGCATCAAGGTTGTATGTTCGTAAACAGGTTTTCTCAAGATTGGCAGAATTGAAACAAAGTTGGTTACCAGAAGGATTTGCACGCCATCCACTCTTCTGAGGATTTTGGTGTCACCCAAACCTCAAATTTCCTGCGATTAGACTCTAACATGATCTCATAAGCAGCATCTCATTGAAATCAAGCAATATTTGCTTGGATGTCTTTGTTTTGCTAATGCGAGCTAGCCCGTTGTTTTTGTCAGTTATGACACATTTAAATTACCATTCGTTTGATAGTTTTCAGTTCATTCTCAGTGGCGGGCGGTTCTAAGGGAGTCCTGGGTGGGCCAAGCCCTCCAGATTTTTGGTTGGCCCCCTGCTTGCCCCCCAGTTTTGGGCTTAATTTCATGTTCAAGTTCGTTTGATTGACACGTACAGCGGATAACTTTCAGCCAGCAAAATTTTAAACGATTTGAAGACTTTCTGACGACGGTTTTGACGATATTCACAAACCTGTGTTGGGTTTGATAGGGTTAATCACAGCAAATCAATCTTCATTACAACGGAAAATCACCATGCAGGAGAGACATTTATGTTGACCCCCTACTTTTTTCTTTGGCCCCACAGTGGCCCCCGCAGTTTTTCATTCTTGAATCGCCACTGTTCATAACTTGTTAAAACACTCATCTTCCTTAACTTTTTCCACAAAACAGCGGAAAAAGTTAAGGAAGATGAGTGTTTTAACAAGTTTTATCTGATACCCCACCACATTCTGTATTTTTTGAGCAGAGGAGTAAAAACCTAAAAATGTTGATGTATATTATAACACCCTACTTTTACCAGGAGTATATCATGTAACCTATGCTGTTATACCTCTCACTATAATTAACGGCTAAAACAAATCATCAAGGCGGAGTAAATCAGTTAAGTCTGTTTTGAAACTTTAGAAATACAATAGTTTTAAACTACCGTAAAACCTCTATTTCACCGCCATGGCGCTCTATTTTTCAACCCTTCCCCCATAGTGGTGTTCTATTAGAGGTGACGTTCAATTA
>JGI24021J15306_10002614_pt1 | contig 19669 bp, 16 predicted proteins | sample Ectturendosymbi1_FD_15306 | JGI IMG/M metagenome (IMG submission 15306)
GTGTGGTTAGAATATTTTTAGCAATATAAAAAAATTAAAAAATAGTAATAAAAAAGTAAAAAAGTTACAAAAACTAATTAATGAGGTACAAAAGAAAAAAAAACAAAACAGAAAAAAAACACAAGATGTACTTATATGCCGAAAAGCATAGAATGTGCACACAGAAAATATGAAACAGTAAACATACACAAAAAATAAGCAGAGTTACAGAATACTAGGATACACAGTATTTTGTTCTGGACAAGGGAAATGTTGCTAAAATTCATAATTGGGAATTTTTTTCATGTAGGAGGTATTTCTTAAGTTTCCATTTGAAGGTAAAAGTGGTTGAAAATTTAATATCGCCTGGTATTGAAGACCATACTTTTGGCTCACACAACTTACCTGAACACAAATTTATGATTTCAATAGGAATGTCTGTACTTCTCACCTACTTTAAATGCTGCTTTGGTGTGTAAAAGTTAGCTGGTCGCTAACGCGTACAACATCCAACGAAGCCTGCATTTCTTCACCTGATTGTGATCGGACCAAATAAACAAGAAACGCACGTAGAATAATTCCGTCTTTTATTTCTATGACCATATTAACACAGTAACAGTCTTTTTCAGTGGCGTGGCAGGGTAATTTGGCGTTTAAAGGTGATTTATCATATGCGCATTGTGCAAAATCAAACTTCATTTCAGGAGCATTTAATGTTCTCCCAAAAATCAAATACATTTATTTGTTGTTTTAATTCTTATCGTATAACACATTTTCCATGCAAATCCAGAACAAATTAACTTTATTTTGCGTAAATTGAATAAATTTAACCAGTTCACTCTCAGTTAAAATCTTTTTACAGTAGGCTATTCGCTTCAGCGAGAGCTTCTCCATTCCATGAAGAATTGGTCTTTCTCGTTGTATCCCTTGGATTTAAGGTTGTCCAGTACCTGCTGTTTTGACATGCTGAAAGAACAGCAAAGTTTGCTTTTAGTTGTTTGTTTATTTTTATTCATCGTTTGACGGCAATGGCTGATACGGCTTGCAGTTAGCACAGCGAACAGAATGCCCTTCAGGTCACTTATCAACCATCACTGCACGACCTTCATGATTTACTGCAATCAGTGCAGAAACGTCGCCAGAACTGCTTGAGATTCTAAAAATTTGATAAAACTCTACTGATTTATAGTGTTCCAAATTTCAATTTGGGGGGTCTTATACTTTTGTTTGAAGGGGCTGAGCCCACCAAGCCCCCCGTGGCGACGAGACTGAATCAGTGTATTCGGTTTCCATGAAAAACAATGATTCCTCGCCACGAAACAGGATCTTCGAATGATGTAAAAAGTTAGACTTTCTATCCTTCGGGGTAAGAAGTCTGAAAAGTTGGTCAATAGTCACCCCCCTACGTATTCTAATTCAAATAACCTGCTTCAAGATCGCAATTCTGGATTTAGCTGACATAATTCCATAACTTCCAACCTAATGGATATTATTCACAAACTTCTTGTCGCTGAAGACAGTGGCTGTTTGTAACGGGTTGTAGGACTGTACAGTCACGAACAATCCCACCTCCAAAGATAAGATGATGGACCGGATTCGTCGTTTCGACGTCCATCGAAGAGAGTAACGGGTTGTTTTTCGATATCGCCTAGCTCTTAAATTGCACTAACTTGGTGCCACTGGCTTTCTTTTCAACTTCATGCAGGCATACTTTACAGTTAGGTCCTTGGAGAGGCTATGGTTATAAATTACAACCTATTAAATAATAATGTAACGTGCATCGAGCTTCCATGCTTGGTTTCACTATTACTCTTTTTGTTTGTGTCAACAAGATCAAATACTCTGCTGTATCTCCTTAATTGCGGGCGATACTACAGCTTACTCGCATATTCCAGGTATCCCAGTCTCTTCACTTATTCACTTTTTCATGAAGGTTCCAAGCTTTGGAATTCACCGACCACTGCGTTTCGCTTACGTTCTCCATTTCTGGTCTGAAGTTGTTCCTTAGCCAGCCATGTAACGTGCTTCCATTTGAATAGTTGTTATTCTCACTCTACTGAAATCTTGTGTAGGTTATGTTTAGGCCAGGGTATTCGGCTTGACAAATCAGATGTGAAATTTTTATAAACTTCACAAGAAAATTAAAAGTAGGCTTACAGTGAATCTATTTCTACTGCATTTTTAGGGGCAATAGCGTGCTTTATGCTGTCAGTTGTGTACCAGGATGTGGTAATGATCAGCCAAGCACAAGTTGTGCGTTGTTACGTCTTGATTATTTTAACGTACTGACCAAATATTGACCTTATTGCATTTATTTCAACACAAAGGCATGCTTGTGTTCAGAACTTAAGGAGTTGAGCACACTGAGTAGTTTTAGACTAAGTTGAAAGCACTGGTTCAAAATTACTTTGGACTTTGATTCAGGAAACGTTGGATCTACAAACTATACACAATTGAAATTTAAGAAGGCCACACGTCTGATATACCCAGGGATGAATTTGCGGAATTATTAAACGACTAAACTTTGCAACTGAAATTTTCAAAACACAGTTTATGTCATTTTTGGATAAGAACAAGAAATGAATGCCCAGTCATTTCTGATCTAGCCATTCACCAACTCTTAACCTTTTGCACAAGATATTTGTGTGAAACGGCATTCTGAAAATTGATAATCATCAAGTCCGAAAACCGATCCTTTTTCAAAAATGTTGAGAATGATACAAGACAAACAATCTACGAATGGATGATCTGTGTAAAAATGAAGTGCATCCATCCCATTAGTTGTGCTTGATAACTTCTAAAAGCTAAATTGCTTCCTTGTTAATTTTTTTCACCATTCTGTTTTACTGTATAGTTATTTTCGTGGATTGTGTGCATTTGTAGGATTCTGCCATGGGCAAAAACACCTCTTGATATTTGTAATGGGACGTTTACACGTATCATTAGCATCTAGGCTACCCACGAAGAGGATCGCATAGAAAAACCGTTTTCAAATGGGGCCGCAAAAGAAAAGTTTGAGAAACCCTGGTTTAGGCCACAGTAAATTCAACGTCGATGACTGCTACAATAGAACATGCTAGTGTGGTGCTGTTAAAGGCTTACACCATATATACTTCGAAACTCCAACTTACATCCCACGTCAACTCCCATTGTCGCGGTTACAACAGATTCATGTAGATAAAGGTAACTCGTGTTGTGAAAACTTCAAGTTTTCTAAGACTTAAAGCCCTAATTCGTGCCACTTTCTGGTTTGTGACCACACAATTATGGCCACTCAGCCAATACACGAGACGTTTGTTTGTTTGCTTCGACGAAATTGGGCATATTGTGACTAATAACGCAGTTCTGGCGACAATCACTGCATTTACAAAATTGTGTATTCACTTGGCAGAAAATTTCCTCCAGCAACAACTGACTCGATACGTCAACAGTATGTCGTGTGTAATGCTTTCGGCCGAAGGCTGCGCTTGTTATTTATTTGTAGCAATTGACAATTCTTAAATGTATGCTGGATAGACGTGAAGATACTGCTAGATATCTGTAACGAATTCCCTTCTCACAGCTGCAACTATCAACATCAAAACAGAAGCAAAGTTTCAACACAGTTCTCGTAAAATTTTTCAACACAATTTCAAAAATTTTCAAGTTTACTTGGTTTAAGCAATCAAGTACAACTAAAATAAGTGCAGGAACGTGAAATTTGGACAACACACATGTCAAGGTGCTCATAATCATTTCTTCAAATATTTCCCGCTCACATCCAGGACAGGAACAGTATTAGCATTTCTATTTCAAAGAAATGCGGCTTTCGTATCTTTCAATTTTCTCGTCCCACATTAATTCCCATTTATGTCAGTTATATAATAATGATGTCAAAGGTTAATCTTCGCTACGCCAGCCTACAGTGCCGTATTCCACTGCGTCATTTAACATTACGATATTCCCAGAGTTTGATATATACTCCATTTTATAAAAGTACTTTTTAAACGCAGAGCCTTTGAGGATCATAGAAAGCACTGCTATGGCTTATACTCAAGTTAGCGGTTGAAATGATATTACTGCAGTGCAGAAACAAAATTTTAGCTTTATTTTGTAGCGGACTAAGGATGAGAGGTTTTAGGGCCTTGCTGTCGGTGTAGAGACACATCTTAGAACGAAGCAAAACAAAATGTAGGATAATATTTGATGAATTCTAACAGTCCAAACACATAAATTGGAAGAAGCTGAAAAGAGATCCACATCACACATTTGACCGACTGTTTTTGACACATGCGTTTTATTTCAGTAACCGGGCATCGGGGAAACTAAAAACAAAAGAAGGTATGGGAATGCTAAGAAAAGCCTGACATTGGCGTAATTTAAGATTTTCCAGCGACTACCACTTGCAAAGCTTAAAGTTGGGAACCAAACAAGTTGGAAGCACCTCCAGGTAGCACTGTGTTCCTCACGATTGTGGCAGGCAGGTTGCAACAAGCCTCAGGCCAAGACTGCTTGCTCAGCGGAGGGCAAAGTTCACAAACAGAACAAACAATGACGTACGTATCAGGGGAAAAAGCAACAGGGGAGTGAAGAGTAAGACACACACATGGCTACTTTTATAAATCTGAAGAATTAGAATAATAATTCAAGCATATTGCAAAAAATTTGCAGTGACAGTAAAATTTTGTACGTTAAACGAACACTGTCATACGTCAACAAACCCACATCAACCTATCACGGATCCGTAACAATCTTTCCACTGAAACATCACTTAACAGGTAAAAGATCTACACACGTGGCATCAAACCGATTTCACAAACAAGTAGGCACTTCACACACTTGACCTTACTCCAGTTCAAGCAATGATATTGTTGTATTCAGGATGCAAGAGCACAGAAGGTGAGTTTACAACCTCAAAGCTTTGTCGCTTTGATGGAAAATGATGAAATGAATTTTACGAAATGCACGCGTGGCAAATATCCTGAAGCTGCTCACCGATTATGACTGTTCAAAACAGGTTATTCCCGCCTTCCATATTATGAAAAAAGTTGTTAACATCATAATTCGGTACCAGAAACACCCTGGACTTAGTCAATATCCAGTCTGTATTGAGATCAACAGACAAGGCTTCAACCGACCACAGATCTCATATCGGTTTTGTTGGGCTGCAGTCAAAGCCAGAGTCAATGATGAAGTCAGGCAGAGCGAAAAAATACGAGAGGTCGTATTCCATTAAACTTTAGTTTGCAAGGCTTTTAAACAAGCAAGATCAGAAACAACTGTGGCTAACTGTACTACATTCCTGTAACAGTAACACTAACTCTAGAAAATAAAGGCACCCCAGGAATAGAACAATGGAAAAAAGGAAATAAATGCAATTGAACATAACTATATACGACTGAGAAAAGAATAAATCTCAAACTAGCATGTTCAACACAGTATGTTGTTATGCGCCTTATCTAAAGGGATTTTCGGATAAAAAACATGCTTTTCAATTATTCGCAAGTATCAGTTGGGTTGTAGAAATTCAAAATAAAACAATATCAACACCAGTAAACAAACATTCATAGGTCTTCTCTGGCTGCTGGTGGTCTACGGCCATTATTTGATGGGACTCCTTCTGATCCCTTAATGAATTCCAAAACATCTTTGTAAACGCTGACTGAAGCTGACCTCCCCCACAAAAAGTCCAAATGATCCCATCCAACCAACTGCAAAGATTAAGCAACCAAAGTGCGGGTGACTTTTTGAGATACGTTCAACAAGAATTTGTAACGTTTGCACGTAATACATATGAGCACACACACACGCACTCGGGTGCATACAAACAGAGCAAACGCACGAATTTTACTTTGCAACTGCAAACACTTTGTTCTTGTTGCCTGAACACAAACCAGGCATCATTTGCAGAGCAGCAGGATATCCTAACTTGAGTCAAAGCAGTGAAGGAAACTTGGGAATGAAATCACTGAACGCAGACGTTTTACTACGTAGCAACATTTCTGTCAAACGAGGCTTTACTTTACTTCAGGTGAACAAATACATTTGGAACCAAGACTGTCATGGCCAAGCTGCCAACACTAATGTCATGGCCAAGCTGCCAACACTAATGTCATGGCCAAGCTGCCAATACTAATGTCATGGCCAAGCTGCCAATACTAATGTTATGGCCAAGCTGCCAATACTAATGTTATGGCCAAGCTGCCAATACTAATGTCATGGCCAAGCTGCCAATACTAATGTCATGGCCGAGCTGCCAATACTAATGTCATGGCCAAGCTGCCAATACTAATGTCATGGCCAAGCTGGCAATACTAATGTCATGGCCAAGCTGCCAATACTGATGTCATGGCCAAGCTGCCAATACTAATGTCATGGCCAAGCTGCCAATACTAATGTCATGGCCAAGCTGCCAATACTAAAGAAATGTTTGTCGAAAATCTCTAGAACGGAATAAACTGTTCATAGGGTAGTTATTAAACAAACAAACATTTTGAATTTTAAACTAATTGAAAAATTATCAAATATATTTTTATCTAATTGCAAAGAATCAAGTGTTATTTTCCTGTAATTATTAAAATCAACATTATTCAAATAATATTAAAGCACGATTTCGAACTTCTTTTTTATTTTAGATTATCGTATATATTCGATTTTAGATTATCGTATTTATTCAACTATAAGTCTCCAAATTGTGAACTACATCTCCATCCCAAAGTCGGGGTGCGACTTATACATAAATATGTTTACAGCAAACTTAATTGTCCTTTTCTTAAAAATGCGTCTAATTTGAAACTTCAGGTTATGTTAAAAGCTGTGGCTGAAGTGTGGCACGTGCGGAGGCCGTGCGGGGGGGGGATACCTGCAATAGTGCGCTTTGGTTTGCAGACAAGTTCTGGTAGTCGTGATGGTGTTTGCAAAATAGCACAGTGGAAAAAAATGTCTGGAAACATTTTCTGGTGAACTGCGACAACGATGCGCAGCCACATTTAACCCGAATAACTGCAGCGCGTTGTCGCTGGTTTGTCATTTGGAGGTGCGGGGATCAAACTTAAACCAAGGAATGACAACATTGAGAGTCAGAATAGAGCAAGAAAATGACAACTCAAGCTTGCTTTCAGAAGACAGACCTGCTGAATTAATCCTTGCTAGGCTTGTTACACTCGATTCGCTGCCTTTTCACAAACTTAAGAAAAGCCGTGATATTCAAAATCTATCCAGGGGACAAGGTTTCGATACAAGGCATGAGACAATGCTTGTGTCCTATGCTGAGAAAATCAAACGTTAGAAGAAAGACGTTTTAGAAAGATGGCACAAACTGGTCAACGATTTACTCTTTCTCTTGATGGTTGGATTTCAACAAAGGATAAAAGGTGTATGTGCGTGAATTTGCATCTGAATGAGTCAAAAAGTAATTTCTCTGGAAATGAAATCAATCAATGGGTCGATGAAGGTTGAGCATGATGATGATTGAAGAAAAGCTAAAGAACACATCGTTGGAATGGTGGCTGATGGAGCTGCTGCTATGGAGGAAACTGGTCGTTTGTCACAGGTATTTCGCCGAATCTGCCATTGGCGTGGGTTTCGTTTGTCTGTGGTTGATGTCTTGTACAAGAAGAACAACATAGGTATGAAGATGAGTCAGTTGATAATGAGGCTATCCATGAAGACACAGGTTAGGAAGAATGGGATGATGGCAACAACACTCAACAAACACGCAAAGAATCAATGGACGTCAGTGAAGATCATGGTTTTGAACTGAGTGAGCAGGTCGGGAAAGTCATTACTAAAATTCGTCGTACAGTCAAGAATGATGTGCAGAAGAACTATTGAGCACAATTTGACAAGGAACTCAACCTCATCATGGACACCAGGACTCGATCGAAATAATTGTTGAAAACGTCCAAATTCTTGGAAATTCGTACAGATGTTGAAAAAAACCTGAAGGATTTGGACCATTGCTCAAAATGCTTAGATGAAACTGAAGCTACTTTGACCAAGTTTTGAAAGAAACTCTCGAAATCATTGAAGTAGGGCAATAGCTTTCTCTCTCGTTGTGATGTCACAATACTTGAGTGTCTTCGGTTTGTGTGCACGTGCTTGAAGCACGGTGTTCACAATCTCCTGTTACTGGCCGTGGATTTATTGTATTCCTGCTCAGAAGTTTATGTCCGTGTCGACGGAGTTGCATCACAACTGCTCATCGACTCCGGCACGGGTGTGTGCTGTCACCAATCCTCTTCATTGTCTATAACAGGATAGACCAGTGGTCCCCGAACTTTTTGGATGCTGGGCCAAATTCACAATCTTGTGATCGTCCGTGGACCGGGCTATTTTGTGCATTGAAAACAAAACAAAATAGTACAACTCAGCAATGCTCGGGCACGTTAATTTTTCTGTAAATAGGGATAAGCTCATAACGGGTGTGATCTGTATGCTTATGTAGTATACATAAAGAAAAAATTTAGCACACCTCGTATGTACGATTTCAACGCATATTCTCCCTTTCGGTTTGTGAACATTCTCTCATAATCCATTCAATCCGGAGATTAATTTGACAGTGGTAATTGCTTTATTTTTACATCAGCGCTCTTCACAAATTTTGACGTGGTACCTTCTACGATTTAAGAACCTTGTGTATAGGCTACCTCCGCAATCACTATGACTGGACAGGGTATTGGATACCGGTCCCCAACAAACCCGCTTGCAATTGACACCCATTAATCCTGTTAAACTATTTACAGTACAAACCGCTAGGTGACCCCTTACACTTCAAACTCCAAATGCCACAATTTGCACGTTTCGCAGCACTTATGCAAGCTAATGTACAGTCTACAGTAGTCTAGGCGCCAAGTACATGTAAGTTGTTGGAATCAGCGTTGCCAGCTCCTGATGGACCAAAAATTCCACATCGCTCATCAAGAGTAACCAAGCCTAGAATTATTGCATACAAATAAATAAGTGTAAAAATCTCCAAAAGTACCATCTCCTTACAGAAAATGCTGAATAAAAATACCTACAGTATGTTTGAAACAATAAAATACATGCTGTGCAAATACAAACATGTACCATGTCATAGTTTTTAATTACTTTGAATGTGGTACACAAGCGTTTTTGTATGAGAGATATGTAACAATTCTCACAGAGAACCCACAGAAGTAATACCAGGCTTTCCAGTTCACATCAACCCAATTACGCCAAATCTCTAAGGAAAATGGGCCATATAGCAATGGTGGGCAAACTGCGGCTTGCCGACATATTTTGTGTGGCTCTTCTAGGATGAATAGCAATATCTCAAATTGAGAGAGCAGGGATTTTTTTAAGGAAAATGTTAGGTACCCGGTATGGATCTGCAGGGACCCGATTTCTCTGATTCTAAGGACCCGAATCGGGTCCCTAAAACGCCTTAAAAAACCCTGTGATAGAGAGTTGTCGCCTCATATTTAATGGCTGTTTCATTCATCAATGGGTTTACACGAGGTCGTAAGGTTAGTTACCAGGGAATGTACGTGATTTGATAACAAAGACAGTGAGCCTAAGTTCAACTTGTCTACTTAAGTTTCCACTACATTTTTTCTGCCCACACCGCCAAAAATATGTCAACTTCTGACGTAGACGCCAAACAGCATTTTCTCACGCCAAGCCACTTTAAACAAGGCCAAATTTGTTGAACTTGGCATTAACAATGCCAACCTGGTGAACCTGATCAAGGAGCTGCTGCGCAGTAACTTCCAACGGAAAAAGCAGTTATGGTGTAACAATTGTGTGCTTGTGCTTACTTGTCTGTGCTGTTCGAGAAGTATAACATTGCATACGAATGGCCCTAGGGTCCAAGTAGATCATTTTTGTTTCACACATTGCAAGTAAACTCCAAAACTTTTCTAGTTGATATTTTGGTAAAAAAGAAAATCTTGGTTTGTTTTGGTTTCTAAAGCCTAACGGGATGAAATTCTCAATTACAGCAAATGCTTATTGTGTAATTACATCTTACATTGAATTAATTACACGAAATGGTAAAAATACTAAGCATTTCTAGGAAAGCTCGCAGGCCGGATCGGAACCCTTCGCGGGCCGGACTTTGGGGACCTCTGGGATAGACAGTCACAGCAGAGTCGACGAGGGTGTCACTGCTCGGAGCTGCAAGAACAATCGTTTGCGTTTCGAGGACGATTTGGTGCTGCTTGCATCCTCGGAACAGTGTCTTCAATATGCATTGATGGGTTTTCTGTTGTGCGCGACCAAGCCGGAATGAAAACAAGCACTGAAAAACGAGCTATTGTGTCCCTCCTGAATCCCAAGTCAGTGTAAGCTGCATGTGAACGGAAATACATTGCAGGAGGTGGAGAAGTTCAATTATCTTGGGTGATATTCACGAGTGGCGGAAGGTGGAACAAGGAGATTGATACACGGATTGATGAAGCAAATGCAGTTCTGTGTGAACGTTATTGCTCTGTGGTCACAAAACGGGAACTTTCAAACACTGTAAAGCTGTCAGGTTTTAAATGGGTCTTTGTTCAGATCCTCCCCTATGGTCATGATTCTTAGATAATGACTGAAATAAAATCATCCCAAGTGCAAACGGCAGAGATGAGGTTTTTGCGAAGAGTTTATGACGTGACACTTGGCGACAGAGTGCGCAGTTGTGAAACGTGTAAAACCTTGAATGTCGAGTCACTTCTCCGCAAAGAGACATCCCAGCTGTGTTGGTTTGGACGACATATGACCAGAATGTCCCACGAAAGATTGACCAAGCAAGTCCTGCTGACTAAACCCACGGGAAAGCGGCCCAGAGGTCGTCCAAGGGCCAGGTGGAGTGACTACATCTAGGGTGTGAAGAGCAGGTGAGTAATATTGCTTGATGTCTAGAAAAACTGCTCTTGTAAAATTAACAAGGCTAAATTGGGCAAGCAGACAAGTTCGAGTTTAACTGACGCAGTGACGTACCTACCTACATCAACCATATATTTCAAAACTAATGCTCATCTAGACGAAACGTACCTCGCGATAATGAACAAGAGTCCTTAGTTTCTTGGCAAGCATCTTGCTATCCACTGGGTCGGCGAGTTGATCTTCACTACCAACGAACATGGCAACAGGAACCCGAATGTTGCTCACGTCATATTCAGGAGGCTCCGGCTCGCCATATGCGGCCATGTTTTTCTTATCTGATAATGTTCGTAACAAAAAACAGTTGTTCACACAAGATTCACAGCCGATGCACTGAACCAAACAACAGCAAGCACACAGCTCGTTTGCTGAATCTGCATTCCACAAAACTTTGCAACAGTGACGCTCGGGATCGGCCGCTTTCATCAAATAAATCTTTGTATCAACCCCGTGAAGAATGTTAGCGAAGCTTCGTTAAATATTTCGAAGCATCGTCAGCCTCGTTTGTGGCAAATTATACAGTGATGACACTTCAACAACTTTGAAAGGTCTCTCTTAATCTGTTGAGTTGTGGTAATACAGTAGTTAGACGAGTGCTTACCAGAGCGATAATTCCATTTTTGCATTTTTCCTGTCTCAACAAGCTGCGACATGTGAATAAGGTTGTGCATAGACGTCCCTGCAGGTGTATGGGAAAAATACACTGGCAGTTTATCTTCGTAGTAGTGGTCCGGGTGGACTCCGCACAAGAACATCATCAGGTTGTTTCCATGGTAAGCAACTTGCTTTCCGAACGTTTCGTTTGGAGATGTGTGGATTCTAAATACGGTGGAAAAATTTATAACTTTGCAGCACCAATGTTAGCCTAGCAAAAACAAAACAAAAATACTTTCAAACAAACGTATGTGAGGAAATCAGAGGAGTTTGATGCTTCTAAAACTCTAAACAAGCCGAGCACACCGCTGGAACTACTGAAAATCATTTTACAGCCATGTGCTAAATCAAAATGCAGGGATTTCTCCTTTCAGAGCTGCAAGAAGCAGTAAAATCTTACAATATAACCGTGTGGAAATAAAAGCATACAGCAATATATCTATTATTTTCTATATTTATATAAAAACTCACTTGTGGAGTTTGGCAGAAATCATGCGGGACAAGGGAGACTTGGGGAGAATTTCAGCCCCCCCAAATGTGTCCAGGCCAAGTCTGACGATGGGGCTCAAAAATGTAAGGGATTTGACTGGGCTAGTGATGTTTCCCAAAGTGGCGACCGGCCCAAGCGCAAACACCATTCGAACTTTCTTGCTGAAAGCAGGATCTTCGGACAGCTTCGCAAACGCGATCAGCGTGCCTTGAGAATGTCCAACATAATAAAGATATTCCTGTCCAGCAACCTTCAGTGCCGCCTCAACCATCGCAGGTAGGTCATACTCAGCCATGTCCTGCCACGTGAATCTCCAAAACTTCTCATCTGCCGTGGTGAGGGTGGTGTGCATCCTGGAATAGGTGCTTCCCCGGACGTTCCCGATCCACACGTCACATCCGGCGTCTGATAGGATGTACGGCAAACTGCGCTCGGGACCGTTGGCCACCCAGCATGACGAATCAGCAAGAATCCCGTGTTGGAAGAACACCACAGGTCTATTTTGAGCACGTCGAGTTCCAAAGTGGTTTGAGGCTTTCGTTGGAGAGAAGGGAATGCGGTGAAGCTCGACTATATAACCGTCAGCAGTGGTTGCTGTGTGGACTTCACAGGGATAGCCGGCGTAGCGAATCATTTCTGGCTAAAACATATGCAAAGTTACATTCGCTAAATTGAACACGAAACACAGTTTGAGTTTCAACCAATGCGTTAAAATGCTCACAGTAGTCATAAAGCACTCTGCAGGAAGATGAGCTTCATCTCCCAAGTCATCTTGTGTTTCTGAAATATCAAACAATTTAAACTTGAAAATCGCATACAAAGACAAATTTAAAAATTAAATGCGCATGTGCTCTTAATGGTAAGGCCGCCACCGATCCCGTGAAGTTTCAAGTGCGTTTGTTTCTGTGATGCCTGACCTTTAATGAATTTGTAAACGAGTTTCTAATTGTAGTTTGTCAGTTGAACCATTCGCTAAACACGATGATCGTCTTTGTGTGGCGCTGCAACCTTGGTCGTGCGTAACAAATTACCAATGAAGACACTGCCCCCGAGCGATTTACCCAACCGTGGTCCAAACGAAGCTGTTGCTTAGATGGTAACTTTGGATGTTATTGTCAACATGTTTAACTGTAATAAAACAACGTCAATTAATCAAACCCAAGGTTCGTCAGGGCCATGTAAGCACTATGCACTTTGTGGTTGCCATGGAAAAATAAAAAATGAATGGTGTTGCTGTTTCACAAATACTGACAAAAATAAAATTTTTCCACTGAATCAAACCTTGACATGTTAAAACCATGGTATTTATGCAGCGACTTGTGTGACATGCCATGAACAGTATGTTGCACAATAACAACCAACTTTTCGAAGAGATGGTCAGCGCACGGGGGTATTTGGAGTAAACCAGATAAGACGACAACGACCAAATATGGTCGTATTGCGGCATTATTCAATGTTCATAATCCCATGACATCATAAATAAACTACCTATCTACGAACCTTACACAGTTACTTTCATGAAACAACCCAGTTTTGACTTTCTGGGTACCCGTGAAGATAAATGGCATGACAGACGTAACGCACAAATTACTGTAATATTCAAACCATGATTCTCCTTCGTGTAAAATAATTTTTGTACCCTTTTGCGTGTTCAACAATGTTTCCATTCCATTGTGCCCACTTATTTCTCCCCTCTTTTGCCACTAACGTAGGTTAGTTACTGTTACTGATGTTGATGCGTCACATCACAACGTTAAGCACTCCTTCGAGTACATTTGTCAACCATGCGATTACCATTTTGCTCACGCATCCGACCAATCCTACCAAGGCTTTGTGAGGAGTCATCGCATCGTGATTCCGTCGATGTGGGTTTGTTGCACCGTAATTGGCGTCACACAGATTTTTAGTTTTAGCGAAAACGTTATTTGAGAACGGCGTATCTACCTTCGCCTTTTTGCTTGTGAGCACCTTTCAAGTGCCAGTGCCGCAGCACCAACATTAGCAGTTGCTTTTTTGTTACAATGACCAATCGTTGCAGATACCATCTTGTTTACGTCAAGCAACCAGATAAACGAGGGCAGGCTTGCCAACCTTCACCAAAAAAAGCCAGACCTAGTCCCCAGAAAGCCAGATAGCAGTCATAAAGCATATACAGAAAAAGTATGCAAATACAAACACAAAAAATAGATATTAAAACTCGTCAGGAACATCGATGTAATACAATTCCAATCTTCAGAAGCATTTTCTTTCTCCATGATTACACTGACATACATCTGTTTCTTATCAAATACATCAAACGTGTTTAGGGCAACAGAAAAATTTTTACTGTTTTTAGTTTTTACTGTCTTTGCTTTAGCCCTTCAATATTTCACCCGTAAGTATAGCTTACGGATTTTAGAACTGTGAATTTTAGAACTGGGGATGCATAAATGAAGTTAAATCGATTTCCTAATAAAAAAAATTGTCTGATAGATTCGACTACATCACCTTTGTGGAGACTAGATACTTGAAGATCGTTAAAGGCCCTTTGCCTTAAACTTTAAAGAGACAAAGGTTCGACAATTGATTAATGGACACGTGGTACTATGATGCCCTGAACAGAAACAATTTGTATCGATTTTTTATACGAGGCGCATCTTCACCCAACTTTTTTATTCGATCGCTTCAAATGTCTGATGCCTTTTACAAATCTTCATTTTTTCTCAATTATTTAACACTCATGTATGACGGTGACCAACTGAAGTTGTTGCTGGTGCATTGTTTCGTGCACGCGTCGTATCAGTATTGCCTCTGCGTAGCAACCAAAACCTTCCGTGTGTTTCGTGGCTCGTGGCGCCTCAAGATTTCTGTATTTTCTTGCGATTCCTCTATCCCCTCCAACATGTGGATAACGTGTGCAAGCCAAGCATATGGAAAGTGAATATATATAATAAGTAAAACACCAACCGTCTGATCCTGCTCTAAATTCAGTAAAAACGATTGGCTGCTAGTCTCATGCTAAAGGTCTTGCAAAACATTTGAAACCTTGATCAAAACAATATGAGACCGGTTTACACTAGGGTCGAGGAAGGCTGAGTCAAGCTGAGCGCAGTACTGTCCACACTTGCAAAACGTTGTACGTTTGGTTGCGTCGGGTGCTGTGCGAGCGAAGTTCGACGTGCTGCCCTCGTCGAGGGTTGCCAAGTTGGATTTTGAAATTCTGACTTTTTTAACGCACTTGGCAGACAAAATCTGGCTTTTTCTGTCGGAAAGGCTTGACTCTGACAAAACATTGTCTGAGCTGCATATTCATTACAAATCTCTTCTGACTGGAGTCTATGACCATGCAGGGTGTAAAGAATATTGAAAGATTTTATTGTTTCCCTAAAACAGTTCGATGTATTTGATAAGAAACAAATGTATGTCAGTGTAATCATGGAGAAAAAAATGCTTCTGAAGATTGGAATTGTATTATATCGATGTTCCTGACGAGTTTTAATATCTATTTTGTGTTTGGTTATGCATGTTTTATATATTATGCTTTGTGGCTGAGAAAAGGTTTTACCACAGGAAGTGAATCCACAAACAGACACAAAGGAATACGTTAGCAATGAAGAGTTGCGTAAGCGTATCGGACACGCCGTTCAACGTTATATTACAGCCCTGCTTGAACGCCTTTGACAAGCATAGCGTCTATCAGCAACATAGGATTGAATAGATCACAACGCTATTAATTCTATTAATTTCTTTACTTGTAGCTTTGATATGATAAATACATCAAGTTAACTGAAAACTGAAAGGTCTGTGATTTCAGAATATTTAATTTGTTTTGCTATCCTTCGCTCAAAACTCGCCTAAAAAGCAGGAAATGTAATACCGTGTGATGAGTAGCGTTGAGCGTGAACATCGCTCCTTCGCAAACAGCAACCAGGACACAGAAGCTTGCATTGGGTACAACAAAGAAAACAAGAGAGGTGGCGCATTATGCAACCAATGGTGATTCTTTTTTGTGAAAAGCTTCCAAACAAATAAAATAAAGCTGGTGCAGCGCACCGCATTGAATAACTTATAGGTCAATGTGAAAATAACAATATATACACCGGATAGCAGGATGCCTGCAAAGATGAAATTATGTTATGCTCGAACACTGATCGTATCTCACTGAATGAATGATGAATATCAGAATGGATAAATGCACATCACAAAGTAAGTTCAAAAAACTGTCAACGACTATCAGATCGCTCATACATGTGTCGCCCAAAACTGGAGTGCTGTAGCAATAGATAAAAATACAGTTCGAGATGAGCAGGCCCGACAAGCTTTTTGCCTGCTCATGAAGAACCTAAATCTTCCGACCAATAAATGTTTCTTACGACAGAAGCAGAGCATTAGTGGTGAAAATGAGCAACATAGGCTAAAAGTGATGGCATAATAATTTGTCCAATCTGATTTGTAAAGTTATATTGAAAACAATATAAGCAAACTTATCTGTCACAAAAAATTAGTTTTCACACAGAGTTGAAATCAATTAGTTGCGACTATGCACAGATTTGATGGCATCAGTTTTTGAAATCCACTCGTTACATTCTTATGAAGTAGATACAGTATTTTTATATTTTTGTGGGTCTCTTAATTCTGCACAGGAGATCTTCACAAATAACTATCATGTTTACGCCCAAGCCTGACACAGGAGTCAAAAATCTACACAAGTCTTCAAATAAAATGCAATAACATTAGGGGGCTAACCAATTGGTCCACCTACCACTTGCATCTGACGGTAGAAATACGTTAGAAAATGAATCCCAGTTCCATCCAGATATTTGGTTTCGAAACGGCTCAACATCAACTTCAAGTGAAGGTAGACTTTTCCGTATGTCCTCAAGCTTTGCCTAAATTCAAGCATATTCACTGCTCACAACAACTGTCCCTTTCAGAATATTAAATATCATGTTATTAGCTTCTGCAATACATCAAAATACACAAAAGGCGCAAATAAGATACGAAGAAAAATTAGCTTTTCGGAAGGTTGTGTCATCACCTATGCACGACTGACACTATTTTTGACCTGCAACAACAAACAACCGCAAGCTGCAAAGCAAACAATGTCCATGTTTGGGTGATTACTCTTTCAATCATTCATTTTCGTTTCCGCTTTTCCTCTGGGAAGAGTCGCAGAGCAGCAGCCCTAGAAGGACTCGAAATATCTGCGTGTGTCAACAGCAATCTCTGATAATACTGCTGGCTCCACACCAAGACGGGCCAAGTAAGGTCGGAGATGTAGTCACGCCACCTGGTCCTTGGTCGACCTCTGGGTCGCTTTCCCGTGGATATGGCCAGTTGGACATGTCTCGCCAATCTTTTGTGGGGCATTCTGGTAACATGGTCGAACCAACGTCACTGGGATATCTCGATTCGGAGAAGTGGATCGACATTCAGGGTTTTACGAATTTCACAGCTGCGCATTTGTCGCCAAGTGTCACGTCATGGACTCTTCGCAAAAATCTCATCTCGGCCGTTTGCACTTGGGATAATAGTCTTTCAGTCATTACCCAAGATTCATGAATATAGGTGAAGATCGGAACAAAAACCCATTTAAAACTGACAGCTTTGCGGTGTTTAAAGTCCCGTTTTGTGACCACAGAGCGACAAAGCTCACACAGAACTGCGTTTGCTTCACCAATCCGTGTATCAATCTCCTTGTTCTACCTTCCGTCACTCGTATACAACCCCAGGATATTTGAATTTCTCCACCTGCTGCAGTGTATTGCCGCTCACTTGCTGCATACATTGCCTTGGGCTTCTTGAGACATAATACCTCGATTTTTTTAGTGCTGATCTTCATTCCGGCTTGGTCGCAGGAAACCGTTCAAGAGTGCATGCTGCAGTTCCGGTTCAGCAGATGCTAATAGCACCAAATCGTCCGCAAAAAGCAAAAGGTTGACCCTGCAGTTTCCGACAGTGGCACCCTCGTCGACTGCGCTGTGACTGTCTATCCAATTCACATAGACTATGAAGAGTAATGGTGACAACACACACCCTTGTCGGAGTCGAAAACCAGCGGTGAATGGTTGTGATTTAACTGCGCTGACAAAGACAAAAACTTCTAAGCAGGAATACAGTGAAGTGACTTGACGGCCAGTTACAGGCGGCCGCCAACACCGTACTCCCGCAACACTTCCCAGAGCTTTTCACGAGGAACCTGGTCGTATGCTTTCTCGAGGCCGACAAAATATGTGTAGACATCCTTGGCATACTTCCAAGATTTATTGAAAATTTGGTCTGTAGTGCTACGGCCGGGACGAAAACAACACTGGGTATCATCCAGCTTTGGTTCAATCATTTCGCGGCATCTTTTTCCAAGGCATTTGGCTACATTTTTCCAGAGAGGCTAAGGAGAGATACGATCCGGTAGTTGGTGGCGGTGCATTCACTCCCTGTCTCACTTGTGTATGGGGATTACCACCCAAGTTTGCCAAACTTTCTGTACCCTTCCAGAACTCCAGTCCACTTGACACACACGAGTCAGCCAAACTTCTAGATTCAAGGCTTTGAGAATTTCAGGTCGGATTTCATCGCAGCCTGCAGCCTTCCCAGCCCTCAGTGTTTTGGACAGCTAGAAACACTTCAGCTGCAGTGATGGCATTTCCCCCCACCAAATGTACATCGTGTGTGTCCGGTGGTGTGGCAGTGACATTTTTTAGAAGACCCATGAAATAGAACTAATCATCCAAGGTTGTCCTTCTTATTGCTGGGCAAGACACCATTTTGGTCTTTGATGGATCTAGCAATATGAGATCTTTTGCCGTGGGGACCCTGGATGGTTTGTCAGAAGACTTTGTTGGCTGGCCAGTAATTGGAATCAAGCGTAAGGCCGAAATACTTCGAACATTGCATTCTGAACTTATTCACCACGAGGGCTACAGATTTCCGCGTCTCAGCGTACCGCGCACGCAATGAAGATGCGGCGGCTTTGTTGTGAAGCGATGCCTTGTAGGATAGTTTCTTTGCTCGAATAGCATCTTTCACCTCTTGGCTCTACCAAGGGGTTACTTTTTCGCTGTTTTTCTTACAATCTTTGTCCACCAGGGCCTCCCACTTTATTAAGCAGGATCTCCTGGTCCTGCACGTTTGTGTAGGCCCTGGCGGTTTTTCCAAATGCAGATTGCAGACCAGCAAGTGGTGATCAGATGACAGTTCTGCATACCTTTTGACACGAACGTCCCACACTGAACGGAACAAGTCAAGCTGAAACTATGCAGAAACCAATGAGTGGCCAGTGACCCAAAGAACCTCTGCACCAAGTGTATTTGAGCACATCTCTGTGTTGGAAGAAAGTGTTCATGATGAATAGTACGTTGTTAGAGCACAGTTGTAGCGGGAGTCTTCTGTTATCATTAACGTCAGCATCACCATGTCGGCCAATCACACCCTTCCATACACCGGAATCGTTCCCAACATGTGCATTGAAATCTCCCAAAAGGATTGTCGATACGTCAGTTTTAACCCTTCGCAAGGCGTCACTACTTTCTTCGACGAATTCAAGGTACCGTATTTTCCGGCGAATAAGCCGAGGCCAGTTTTTAGCTCTGAAAATGAGAGATTTTCCATATTACCGCCTAATAAGCCGAATCAGAAAATTTCGTTACCTAACTTTGTCAGGTATGCGTTACATTCATTACGCACCAACGCATGTTCTTTATA
>JGI24021J15306_10002616_pt1 | contig 19668 bp, 9 predicted proteins | sample Ectturendosymbi1_FD_15306 | JGI IMG/M metagenome (IMG submission 15306)
AAATCGCTGAAACCACCCAGGTGCCAAAGAGTTAAGGACCACAAGAGCCACTGTTTTAGCAGAGCTTTGCAACACTGTTACNCGCCAGCCGATTGANCTAGGGAGTTGTCCAAACCCTCTACGGATTCAGCAAGTCTTCTAGTTTAGACTGAAACAATTTTTTTTCTTTGGGCTTGGGGTTTACTTTGGGTGACATCATAATGGNGGCGTGTTTTCGCCTTTGTGGCCAAATTTACTTGGCACTAGGTGCCAACACAACAGGCCATTTTTTTGGCGCAATTCCTGAAAATATTTGAAAATTTTTGGCCATAACTTCAGAGAATTCCTGAAATATTTGGAATTTTTTGGCCATAACTCTAGACCCAGAAATGCTAAAAAGTTGATCAAGGGCTCTAAAGACTTGTATGGTAGCCTAGAATTAAGCCACAATTGGCTCATTGGATCAACTGATGACATCATTAAAAAAATGCATAACCTACCTTAATCATGACATCATCAACCAAAAACTAAAATTTTTTTTAAAATTCTAAACTACAAGACCTTGCGAGTCTTTAGAGGGTTTTAACAACTCTCTAGCTCATTCGGCTGGCAAGTTATGGCTTTTAGCCAAAATGACCAATGTTACCTTTTGTGGGATTTGATATTACATCCAATTTTTGGTTTGTGAGCCATAATTTCAGCTCCAGATAAGCTAGAAAGCTGATCACGGCTCTGAAGACTTGGATGATAGCCTAGTTTCCAAAAAACACTTTAATGACTTGTTAGTTTGGCTCCCAGGGTCATAAAACCAGGATTTTAGTTAAGAACGTATATATACGTTGCCTGGTATCCTGTGCACGTCTTCTCACATATATATACATGGGCCAGTATGAAAAGTGTTAAAAAAACCCTGATATATATATATATACAGTATGATTGCCCAGTAACATCACTTCGTGGGACTGGAGAAAAAATGTTATTATAGGCAAACTGTTGTTGTGGCCAAACTACAATAATACGTTTCTAAAATGGTGTGTAACTTCAATCCCAGAACCTGGCAAGGGTTAAACATATTCTTGATCATGATTACCACTTGCTGTAATGTATTTTCGCATATACTCTGGAGAATGTGAGAAATTATTTTGTCTTTATTTTTCAAATTTGTAGTCAACGTTGTTCTTGGGATATCGAAATCTCTTGCAGGTTTTGCTACTTTTGTACCATTTTTGCTATTGAATGACACAACGATGTCATACTTTTCCATAATGGGATATTTCTTGCTTTGTTTGACAATTTATGCACTGTTCTACCAAGACTATCGATGAAACTGACTACAGCTGCAGTAATCCCACATACTGCATTGTACAAACTTTATGTAATAATTGTCCTCATTGCTGTTGATGGTGCAATTCTTGATGCCATTCTCATATCACACCTGTCATGGCTCAATGATTCGCCGCTTAACTAAATGTGTTCTCATTCAGTCATAAAAGATTTGTGTGGTGGCTCAACATAGCCGAATTTACACTTAAAACTACAAAGAAAACCTGCAACTGTTGTTCTAAAAGAACAAAATATTCTCTGGGACCAAAGATAAGCGTTGTTTAGGCAAAGTGACAATATAGCCGAAGTTGTTATAGCTGAAGTCAAATGCATGTAAAATATAAATATTCTGCCAGGACTGACGAAAAAGCATTGCTATAGGTGAATTCTACTGTACTTTACACTATTGTAGTATGAACTGGTGAATGTTAGGGAACATATCCGATCCCTTTTCATTCATTGTGTTTTTGGATTTATGCCATAAGGAAAAATATTGGATTTGTTCCCTGACATGTACTGGTTCATACTATAATTGTTTACGGTATATGTATACCAGACATGGGGCAATTACATCACAAATGCAATTGATTACGATTACTGGCCACATGCTCGATAACGATTACGAATAACCAAAATCACAATGTGATTGATTATGATTACATTGAAAGTAATTGTGATTACATTTGTCTTGAAACATCTTCAGAATGAAACAAAACCCATTTGCATGGTTTGATGTAAGTATATTTTCAGACAACATATAAACGACTGAATTCCACAAACGAAATTACCAATCTGTGAAGATTACGCACTGGAAAAAAGAAGAAACACATTAATTGTTTACATTGTGTGCATGCAACAAACCAGTTGTGTAACTAGAGGTTTGAACCAAGGGTGGAAAAACGGAGCTGAAACAGGCCCACTGGCCACTGTATGGGGCTCACTAGCCAACACACAGAAAAAAAACATGAGAAATGATGATGAGTCCGGATGGATGGCTATACTAAAACCCTAAGTCAACAAAAACTACTCCCAAACACGCAAAAACGGCAACCTACTGAAAACCAAAAGTTACAAAAACTGAAATATGACCTATGTGGGGGCCTAGTTTTTTCATTTAGCTTGCCAGGGAGGAATTTCACCCTCCTGACCCCCCGTCAGTTATGCCACTGCTACAAACACTTTATATAATATTGATTAAACAAAATTAATCAATTTTTAAAAACGTTTGTTACAGGTGGTAAAATCAACGGTTCAAATCTTTTCATCAGACAAACAACATCTATCAGGCTCGAACACTCGTCCAGCAATGCTGAAAAGTCATTTGTTAGCAGGCCTGCTGTAATTTCAAAATTGCTGTCTATTTCTTCAAACTGCTGGTTATGATGTTCATAACTGTGTAGTAGCCTTTGGATTGTCTGCAAACGCAGCATAGCATTGTGTAGCTTTTCCTTTGAAATAAAATTAACAATGATGCCAATATAGCTGCGCATCTGTCTATTGGACCAAAAGTCATTTGGTCAACAAAACCTCACTGGTTTCGTTGAGCTTTTTTTTTTCCAATATCCGTTTATGATATTTGTTGACATGCAAAGTTATCAGCGTTGTGGAAAGGTGCTTTCGACTGGGTTAAATTATGTTATTCCTCTGAAAAAGTTCATTTATACAAATTAGTGTAGGCTTACATAGCTTACACCAGCACTTACATTCACGTGTTCACTCTGAATATATATAAACAAAACCAACATCTCTCCTCTTAATGTACCACTATGTATTCTGTTGCCAAATGCAAACCCATTTTTAAGTAAAGCTCTTATTTTTGTTGCTACATCTCACTAGACTCACTGCGTTACTTCTGGCGACCAATAGGAAGGCTAGCTGGAACAAAGCGAGAACTCACTACAAAAGCTGTGCTTGCTAATGGACTATCTGGATTTATCACACAGATAGGCAAATGACCTGCCCTGAAACATTACCATGACAACGAATGATAAAGGAGGAAACCCAGCTTCCAAAACCGCAGTTCATCTCACGGTGACGTAGCATGAAAAATTCCAACTTTAATCATGAAAGTAATCATCGATTACGAATAAATTCGCAATGTATTCAATTACGATTACACAGTTTTTTTTAAGGAAAATGTTAGGTACCTGGAATGGACCTGTAGGGACCCGATTTCTCTGATTACAGGGACCCGATTTTCTCTGATTCTAAGGATCTGATGATAAATTCCTCTGAATGTAGGGACCCGATTTTCAATTCTAGGGACCCAAATCGGGTCCCTAAAACACCTGGTCATTTTGGTCTTTAAAAAAACCTGGATTACAGGTCATTTTTGGTCAGTTCAATCGATTATGATTACAAATGCTCAAAAAACTGTAAATCGATTACAATCGACAATTACGATTACCCCATGTCTGATATATACATATATAATTTTCTGTCCACTGTCCGGTATTATTGTTTTTTAACGTCTTATCTTTTAATCAGTGCTTCCTGCCTGTTGTTTTTATCAGCTTGTTGCTACCTGGAGTGCTGGCATTTTATGACAGTTGTGCTTGAATCTCTCAACATTTTGTGTTTGCCCGGACAAAGATAGTTGTAACTAGCTATGAACATATTAACATTTTAATAGTCAGTTTTTTAACCTGTTTTATGTTTTTAACATCAATAGAGCTTGATTGAAGAACTGTTTACTAAAGTCCTACTGTCTCTGAAACACAAACTATGGAAGTGACAAGTTTTAATTTGTTAACGTGTGGCTGTTTTTTTTTCAGTCATAGACTGAATATATATTTTGTATAATGACTGAAAAAAGTTAAGTAAATTCAGTCATATATAATGTCTGAAAAAGTAAGCTAGTGAAGAATACTGTTTTTGTGAAATGTCGTAGTGAAAAAAAGCCTAGGTTGTGTGGTATGCTAATGCTCTGGCCCAAACTTACTTTCCAAGTACACTAGGCTATAGACAAAACTGGGTTTTTCTGTGTTCGATTTAAGGGCAGCTGAAAACAAAGCGAATGTTGTTGGTGCAGTATTATTTCTTTGTATAACACATGCTATATCTTGAACTTGGCTATTGTGTAGTGTGTAAATCATTCCTTTAGTGATTGACTTTTGATGATTTTTTGTGTATATGCAAAAGCATGCAATTCTTACCTTTAAAACAATGATGGTCTAATTCTTCTAAGATAAAGTGTTTACTTGCAAGAGTTTGACTGTGCTGTTACCATTGTACTTCAATACCTGATTGACATAAACTTGCAATTCATCAACCTGGGATATTGTAGAGCTGTATTGTATTGATTCATACTAGTTTTGAGGAAAACTTGCTGAAACTACAATTTTAATTTGCAGTGAACATAGTATTTGTAAGTTCCTGTGTCCAACTATCAAACTTGTAAGTGAATGGTTGTCAATGGCAGAAGATTTTGTTGATCATGATTTCTTTGATGCATCACCATATTCAGGTATTACTGTGTGATTTGTGCCATGTTGTGAAGTGAATTTGACAATTGTATAGTGGTGACCATCTATTCACGTAAAGCGATTCCTCACAGTAAGTTATTGCATGGCTAGTTGAATGACAGTTTGGTGGTTCTCTTTGTTGACTGTTCAGCAAAGCTGCATGAATGTAATCCAGACATAACAAATTTTGACGATTGTTTATTTTGGGTTCAGTGTGAAATAATCATATAAAGCAGTGCTTTTCAACTTTTTTATCTAGCAGGACACTTTTACTGACAACGTTCTGTGGGGACCACTTTGAGATACTGCAGGAAAATGACAATAGGATTAAGATATAATAAATATAATGAAAACTCAACACTTTACACCAATGAGTAATCCAGTAATTTAACCAATAACATTCCATGCCAGTGGTTGGCTAACTGTGGGTCTCGGCTGGATTGTGGGTTGTTCAGCACTTTTTATTGAGCCACGTAACACTCACTGTTGTGGGCCACATGCTATGTAGGAACTAAGTGCTGCACCATTTGCATGGGATAAAACATAGACTACTGTAACAACTATCGAACATAGTTTGTTTGACATTAACAAGGCAAAGTTTGGAGTCTTGTAGTGTTCTCCAACCATTCTACAGAGTGGTCCACAAGTCCATACCCATTCACATGTTATCATGCGGTAGTTTGTTATGCATGTATTTTTTTAAAATTTCTTGCTTTTCAGAGAAAATATATTATATATATATGAAAGTTATAATACATAAAAAGTATGGCAGATCAAAGTCCATTTACACTTGAAGAGCAGACTGTAAAAAGCACATGGGTACATGAACACCACAATACTGGTGACACCTTGGATACAATAAGTGCCAAATTTGAAAAAAAATTTAAAATGAATCCACCGACATGCAAAACGATGTCAAAATAGGAAAGCAGGTTGTTTGAAACTGGCAAAATGCCTCATAGAACATGGCGTTGCATAATATTATGCAGTGAGAATGAAGGACAGCATACAGACGTACTGGATGCATGAGATATATTTGTGGTTATGGACTTATGGACTACCCTGTACATTCCATCAGTGATCTTCCCAGAGTACTGCACGTCTGTTGTTGTCAGATGAACTGGTTGAAGAATGATAAAGTTCTTTTGAATAGGAACTCTTTATGCTGTATTTGCAAGAAGTTTTCACTTGTTCTTTGTTGATTTTCACCATTATTCTCTTCACTTGCTTCAACTATTTGTTTTTTTAGGCTTTTGAGGTGATTGAGTTGTTAAAATTCTAGCGTAACATGTAGTATTCATGTGACTTTTGTTCCTCAAGGATATTTCTATCTGTCCTCACAAACTGATATGGATGTACCACAAGCATTGACAAATGTTGTCATTTTCATTTAAACTGTGTATTCCTTGTTATTTTTCGAATTCCGTTGGTGTTCCATGCTCATTTCATGACTCTTTCTCAGACTTCAAGGCATTATTTTTGGGCTCATACACAGTTGCACTTACAAACCTTTAAACTGCTGGTTACAATCATGATTATTTCTGTGATCACGCTACTGGTTGATATTCGCCATGGGTTTTCCATGTTAAAAGATAACTTAACTGACACCCAAGATGAAAAGAACAAAAGGGTTGTTTTTGGTTGCCGCATTATTGTTTCGTTATTGTTTCTTATCTCATTTGGCTTCAAGACTTTCAAATTTCATGGATAAAAAGTTTTGGTTAGCATTTGACTGTTTAGAGCAGACTTGCACAACCTTTTTGCTGTTGACAGCTGCATCACATTTACTTTTATGAATTACGGTTGCCAGTGAGTTCAAACTTTTGTTACTTTATGCATTGCTTCTGTTCTGCTTCCACACACTGAGCTTAGCCTGTTTCCACCCTCTATTTGGCCATCTTTCTGCTAAGCTAAGTATCCTATTTAAACAGAGTTTTTTATTAATGCATGGCTGCCAAAACTTATGTTTTGAATTACATATGCACGGCTGCATACATTTTTATTGAAAGCCACAGGTTATGAAACCATGGTTTAGAGCAGTTTAGTAAATTTTTAATGTAAGATGCTCACTTGATTATGTTTTTAGTGACCAAAACTCAAACGTTGAAAGTTTCAACTTTAACAGAGTATTTGTGTAAAATTTTTGTCCACTTTGTAAGTGTAGCAGATTTATTGAAATTATATTGCAGAAAAAATGTAAAAACTCAATCTCTTGTTAAAAATATATATTTGAGATGGGCACTTGTTTTAGTTGTACAAACATATATTTGTGCATGCTGGACCAATATACAAGACTGATTTCAACAGCGCTGGTCATTGCAATTTGCATGGTTGCCTCCCATTAAAAAACTGAAATGGCAAAATGGTTTTGATTTTACGGCAACTTTCTTTGCAAGAGTGTTATGACTTTACATTTGCTTAGAAAATTACCTGTCATTGCTTTTATATGCCATTGTTGTGGAGTGTACTTTGCATTTGGCTGATGTGTTGCAGCACTTGGAATATTTTTTGTTTTAGATTGGAAAGCTTATTTGTGAAAGCTTTTTTGTTATAGATGTTCCATCCACTTCAAACAACTTTGACCATTCCCCTGTACCACCATCTTCAGCTAAGAACCAGCACTTGTGTCATGATTTAACAAGCTCAAGTTCTGAAACTGACTCAAGTACTGAAAGCACAAGCGATTTACATGGAAGGAATGAAACAATTTTCAATAAACGTGGCACATCCAAAGCAATATCAGATGATGAAGCACAGCTACGAAACTCCACTCAGGGGCTACAAAAGTCGGCTGAATGTACATACGACAAAAGTTCCCATTGTGATGAGGAAGAACACCTCGCAAAACAAAAAGAAAAACGGTTAAAGCGTCGCTCCACTTCGAAGAAAAAGAGTTTGCAGAAAGCATATATTTCACGTCCAAAAGATGGCGATGATGAAGGATCTGATTCTGTAACGGATGTGTCACCGCTCTCATCACCTGGTGGTTCCCCAATACCTCCAAGGCAAGATGCCAAACTCAACGGGATTGATGCTCAAGCAACGAATGCATCAGATGCTCCAGTAAATTATCGTCACATCACTAAGCTCAATGTAGTTTTTAAAGATTCATCGCAGACTAACGTTGATGCAAAAAAACAAAATGGTTTACAGTTCAATGATATTCATGATGTTTCTGGTATCCAGAGACAAAGACAGTACCACGATGATCACTGGTCAAGCAGCAGTGATGAAAACGACCCGGTATTTCCCGAAAGGAGAAAGCAGCAACGAAAGGGCAAAACACGTCACGACATATCCGTAAGGAATCATTGCAAACGCCTGCTTGATTCCTCAGCCAGAGAATCGATGGAAATTTGTCGTCTCCTTGAAACAGTTCTAGAGCTTGAGAAGCAAAAACAAACCAGGAAGGTACGGCTGATATTTGCACTTGCGTTACTTATGAATATGAAGCTTAACTGATTGGAGTTCCAACAATTTCTATCGTTTCCAGCGAGGTGTAGATCATGGCGTTTTCACGCAAGCAGTGCTTTCTGCCTTTGTACATACAACGTTCGCATAAGTTTGGTTGACGTTTTTTCACTACGGTGTTGACTGTTATCTTTCTTATGGTGCAGGAATATTCAAGGGAGGTGCCTCTACATCGTCAATTTCATGGGAATCCTGTGCAACCGAGGCACAGCAGAAAAAACATGTCATTTAGCAACGAGCAGGTAAGGTGCATTTTATGGAGTACTTTAATTGCTGTAGTTTCGAAAACCATTGCTTAGAAAGCAGAACTTATCTATTGCGCCAACTATAGTGGATATCTGCAATGGAGTCAATTGTGGTTAAATGTAATTAGTAACACTTAGGCAAATTATTGGCAATTTAATTGTAATTGCGATTTTTCAAATTGGTAAATTTTATTGAGGCTTCTGTAATTGAATGCTTAGACCGTGACACTTTAAATAGAAAAGCCAATTATGTAGTGACCTGGAGCTGGAGGGCTAGTGTGAGAAAGTAAATGTACATCTTTGGAAATAGAAGAAACGTTATTGGGATTTAGCTAAAAAACAGGAATTATTGTTTAATTGGTGAAGAGGCTTGGATATTTCAGTATGATGAAGACTTTTGATAAAATACCTGTGTAACTGAAAACGAAGAAGTCATTGTTTGGGTTGTAGTCACGTGACCCTGAGGGATCCACAGGGTATGGAAAGAATCGAAAAAGTATTGAATTGTGAAATCGGTTTTCAAGACCTTGAGAAAGTATTGAATTTGGCCAAAATATACATAAAGTATTGGAAAAGTATGGAAATTCCAAATTCAGGCATTTGTTTATTCAAATTCTGCTCTTTACCACTGATGACAGATTTGCTGATATTTTTGTATTGTGTTCCATGAATAAAATTTTGAACAAAAAAATGAAGATTAGTGATAGTATTAAAGTTTTTTAATTTAGTATTGGAAAGGTATTGAAAAAGTATGGAAAATGGTTTTTGAAAATGTGTGGGAGCCCTGAAAATGTGACATTAACCTGTGAACCTTAGAACAGAGCACGCTGCTTCATAAATTTCTCGCTAAGATAGCGCCCGTCGCAAGCCTGATTCACAAAGCAAGAACGTGTAGTTCGAGCATCTATCGCGAGGAAGAACCTTGAATAAAGGTGAAACACCAGCTTTTGTTGGCGTCTCAATTTGCTGTAGAAAGACACCCCGACTCAGGACTGAGGGAAACCAACACTTTATGGAGATTCTGTGGAGTAGAGTTTGGGTTAAAAGTCATCGGCGAAAAGAAGTACTGTAAAAGGAATTTCATTTTTAGTGATACAATCTTTTGGAAATGACAACCAAACTCGTCATAAAAAGTAAAACTGCGTCAGCGTTATCTGCCGGAGAATTGTATTTGAGTAAGGTTGCAGGACGGACGATGCGTAGTGTTATGTGAAATCAATTTCCTGTTAAACATTTGCTGATTGATTCATACTCTTCACCTTTTCGGAGAGTAGTTACTTGAATACAGCTATGTGCAAGTTGGAATCACCACAAAAAGATGAAAGCAGAACCCATTCGTCTGATTCCTCGAAAGCTTACAGCAAACTTGGAGTTTTTACTGTCAGTGAATATACCATAACTTTTTTCGACGATTTTCAAAATGTACAGCAGTGTTTCTCAAAGTGGTCGATATCGACCTTTCAAGGGTCAGTTGGACCATCCAAGGGGTAGATAAATAGTCACGGGGTCGAATGGAGTTTACTGACTGGCCAGGGGGTCAATGAATAACTGCTGGGGTCTACTGGAGCCTCTAATTCAAAATTATTGTTAATCGGACAAGGAATACAAACGGCGTTTTTCAACAAATCAAACAGAATTACGAGGGCTGATCAAATCTCAGCTACAGTAGTTTAAAAGAGCATTCGAATTGAATAGTTTTTATTAAATCATTCAATGGGATGACATTATGAAAGCTGTTCTGTTTGTTACGTCATAAACAATATTGTAGTGCATATGTGGCAGTTCGGCAGTTGTTAGACTGGTAGTACAGTACAGGGTTGCCAGGTTGACCCTTTTGGAGCCAAATTTCAGAAATTTGGTTCCAAATAACACTTGTTGGCCCCAAAATTTTCCTTTGGAAGATTGTTGGAATGTTATTTTCCAGGCTTCAGCATCATCTATTTTAACGAACGTGCATGTGATGTCAAGATTTTTTGGCGATAAAGCAAATAACTACATCATTTCAAGCAAAATTGCTATCTTCGACGCAAATAATTTAAATCTAGTGAATTTTTTTCAGATCTAGTGAATTTTTGTGAACCTAGTGATTTTTGCAGAGAAGCCTGTGGCAACACTGTCATTAGGCTACGCAGTAGGACGGAGAACAATTGTTGTAAACCCGAGTAAAAGCCACAGTAAATACTTTTGCAAAGCTAGCGAAAGTAAATCAATATGCCTCGTATATTTTATGCATTTCAAGTAAGAAGTGCTCAAATTTATTTTGACACATCCTTTCTTTGTATTAGTAACTGTTGGGCTAGGCCACGGGGTCGACTGAAAATTGCATAATTCAATTGGGGGTCAACGTGCAGAAAAGTTTGAGAACCACTGCTGCACAGTGACAACAATTTTCGTCTAAAACATGCTTTGCCGGCAAGTTAAGCTTTTTCATTTTTTTCAACATTTGCTATCGCAGTGCATCCATTTCCTTGAAATTGATTAATTTAAAAATTTCAAAAAAACACTCCACCATGCATGTGAGTAGTCTGTTTTCAAACACAACTAATCTGACGCAGATCGCATCTAATATAGACGCCTTTCCTAGAATTTCAACCTTACCATCTCAATGTGCTTCAACAAAAAATCAATCTTATTCTTTCAATGTAGCGTCGTGCGAACAGGAGAACCACAACGTGGATAACATTTCAGAATCTAGATTCTTATTAACTGGAACAAGTAGACAGTTACAAAAGATTTGGTGAACCATGAAACAGAGCTCAGATGGCTTCTTGTTTAAGACTCCTGCCACAAACAGCGTAATAAAAATTTTTCGTTTGATTTGTCATCACACTTGTGGGGACCTAGGGTTTTTTCGTTGAGATATTTCAGTCATTTGTCCCGTAATAGGGTCTTAAAATTCGCCGTAACAGTATTCACTGGTCGATATTTTTTGACATTATGACTAAATTGACTTAATTTTTTTTTCGGTCATTTAAAAAAATTCGGTCTATGACCGAAAAAATAAACCTAGTTGGGGTAATGAACAAGGTAATAGTTTGATGTGGCAAGAGTAGGCTCTTTAGTTGGAGAATGAATTGCCGGCGACTTTATACCTCATGAAGAAACCGTCTTAAGCAAGCTCTATTTCGTCACTGATGTTCATAAAAGGTAATGAGGACTTGTTCGAAAAAGTTTTAAGGACTCAGTATGAACGCACGGTTGATTCCATGTTTTACCCACTGTAATTGAATGTAGTTAAGACTTAAAGTAATTATAATGGAATTGAACTTTCGCAAACCAGTTGTAGTTGAAATTTTTTCAGACATGGAGTTATAATTAAAAAAAGTCATTGACTCCATCACTGGTGTACCGGTAACTCCTGCACTAGATCAACGGTTTTTATGGTTAGCTGGTTATTACTTTGTCGATAGCTTCGTTTAATTGCATGGTTAGTTGATTTGCACGTTAACATATTCTTGTGTTGGTGCTATTTTGACGCCTTGAAAGATTAATTTTTGCACGTGAGTCCTCAACAAAAAGAAATGCTAAATTGTCAAGCTGGATTTTGTTTCACTGAGACATTTCGGTCATTTTTTGCTGGGACATCTTGGTCGCTGAGACATTTCGGTCATTTGTCTCACAGTTGTATTAAAACTCGCTATAATTGTATTCATTAGTCTGTATTTTCAGACATTCTGACAGAATTTACTTAATTTTTTTCGGTCATTTGAAAAAAATCGGTGTATCACCGAAAAAAAAAAACATTTGTCAAGTAACCCTGCTTCAGTGTATGCTATCAATAAGTAAATCGAACTTTTTTCAGTTGCTCCGCGTAAACACCAATGAGCTAAAAGTTCCGATTCGTGTTGCATCATTTAGTCGTTGCTCCATATTGCAGCTAAAAGTCGCGAAACGCATGGTCATCGGAACAGTTTTCGTAAATGAATAATTTATTGCGTTTCTCACCAGAACTGCATTTGCTGCTTCTTGCTAAGATCTTTTGTGTTCAAAACGGCCTACCTGCTTCACACAGGTGAGAAACATAGACCAAGAAAATCAACGTCTCTTAAAAGAAATAACAAAAGTCAATGCCCGACGATCCAGACCGTCCAGTGCTTCTAGTGTTCGCTCTACGTCAACCGTAAAATCCAATTTTTCTGTAGACAGTAGGTACGACTTTTTGTGGAGTGTGGTGTTTGTGTGTGATATGCTATGATTTTTCCAGTTGTTGCCCACCATTTTCGATCAGTTCGCGCACAAGCCTATGATTTAGTAATCTGTGCGATTGTCCTGTTCTAGAGTAGCTTTTACTCCGATGCATAGTGTGTGGTTAGTTGGATTTAGCTGATTGTTATTAAAAGCGGAATGTTCCAATGTACCGTTCTATCTAGTTTAAATTGTAAAGTTAAGTTACTTTTTGTGTTCTGTCGATTATCAACAAGTGCCAGCAGTTGAATAGCCCTTGCTGATGGGTATCTTTTGTTCACGCCCAGAGTAACAAGATAGTCAAGCTAATTTCATATTGTTTTCTCCCCGTTGGTTTCAACCGCCAGCACAGCGACGCTGTTTTCAGTACGGCTTGTCAGATGTCGGTAGCAACTGGCAGTGCTATTATTACTGTTAGGTAGAATTTACAGTTGATTCCCGCCACAACCTGCTTCACGTTCCATCGTGTGACACTGTATAATGCTGTTTGCCAGTTGCTCCGTGTACTGTTTGTTATTACTCAATCGTGTTATGTTTGTGACAGAAATTCGACTTCCTCCAGCCACAGCCGGTTGAGCAGTGGCAGGAGGCGGCAGTCTGATCGTCCCGTCAAACTGTACCACTCAACCATCAACAGAATCAACTACCAACGCCAGATTGAAAGAGAAAATACTGTAAGTTAATTGCGGTATTTAACTATGCTATTACTCCAAATTGAAATAACGTGCTTGCTGCTAAACAAACCTCATTGCGTAGCTATTGAGTGCAAACTTCAGAGAATTTAATTGTTTTGCAAAGAAGCCGTAAATTGTATAGTTTAATTATTTAATGCCCTGGTGTAACGCAATTAAATTTGACGATTGAAAGTCCTAATCTGGAATGCTAGTTGATTTCCCGATAAGCAGCGAAGTTTTCGGAGATCGGCTGCACGACTTCTGGTTCGTGTACATAACCATCACACTCTCGGTCGTGATTGTGCGTTTAGTGAAAGAATGTAGCAGTGTTTTGCACTTTGGCAATTAGGCGCACGATATCCACTCAGGAAACGTAGGCAGAGCAATGTTCTAGAATTGGTACCATAGGTATCTTGTTGGCAAAAGGCTTACTGAGCCACGAAGATAGATCTCTAAGTTACTGGCTCGCTAAAAATGTTTCCGCAATTCAATGGCCCGAAGTGCGCTTTATTGAAGTAAGGCGCACGCGTGTTATGAAGCACAAATGACGTTTTCACGAGACGGTGCCTTGTCGTGACTAACGCGCGACAGCAGCGAGTGAGTCAAAAGCAACGTACTATAAACAGCTTGACGTTGCAACACCTGGGATAAAGCTGGCTGTGCTTCGGTTGCTCAGATATTTTTACTGCCGCTGCTATTATGAAATTTAACAGGAGTTGGTTGTGAGTGTAAATGCTATGTGCCCAGCGGTCTATTTTTCACGAATAAGTGGTAGTTCTTCGCGATGTTTGCGCAAAAAGTCTCATAAATAATCTAGATAATTGTACGCGTGTTTGTTGTAAGCATTTTGATCTGTGCGGCCTTGCGGTAAGTTACCGGCTGCTCGCGTGTGTCAAACATGCATGCAGCGGCCTTTTAAGGTCATTCGAAACGCTTAAGCTGCTGCCTGAACTATGAGCCCCAAAGACAAAGGCGGAACAAGGCGCTCAGAAATCGATATGAGAAGTAAACGGTTGTCATTAACTGTATAGAAGGATCAGCGCACTTCGGTTACGCGCATGAAAAGTAGAAGTCATGCAAAAATGTCAACAAAGCATTGATCCCCTTGGAGCTTACATCCATATGCCATAGTTAATGCCATCGCTCTGCTCCTTCATGTCCGTCCTATACATTCAATCGACGCGGACATGTATTTTTGGCGAATCGACAGCATTAACGGAGCACGAGCAAACAATGGAAATTTGCAGGTGGTGACATCTGTGAAACGCTGACGACCGGCAGTGCGTTTCAGACGGCGTTTGGACATAACAATGATCTGGGAGAGCATAGCACCACTGTCAGGGGAACGTGTGTACATACTATATGTAGCCTTTTTATTCTGCGAAACTGTTCGTTTCGTTCCAATTTAAAAACAGAACACGAACCGTGGCTTGCTGACATTGCATTTGTAATTCTTGTTTCGTGTTGTTTAGCAACTCTTGAAAAGATTGCAGTCAACGAAGCCTACGATCGGAATGCAGAGAAAATCCCAGCTAGCTGACTACAAGCAGCAAGCCAAGTACATGGGCGGCTCCATTGACAGGAATGGGATGTCCGTACGACGCGCTCACGGTAAGGATCGTTGCAGCCAGTGTTATATCCACGGCATGGTGCAGGTTTTCACGTAAGGACTTGACGTAAAAGGCGTTTGTGGGGAATTAAAGGCAATTGTTTGTTAAAGATTTGTGTCGTAAACTCGAAAGAGCAGTTGCATTTGCAAAATTCGTTGTTCTGCGTATGTCGGCCAAGAACTTGCATGTTCACTTGTGGATTTCGGTGTGCAGACAACTGAGACCACTTCATTTGAGAACACGTTCATTTGAGACCTGTTAATTGAGAACACATTCACATGAGACTTTTTCATTTGAGACCACATTCAGTTTAGATCACATTCATTTTACGCCACGTTAAAGTGAAGCTGTTTTGATTTACTGTGAATCACATTTTTATGATCTACCTTCCTCTTCTTGGCGGGAGACGTGAAGTTTTGCAAGGTGACTCTTCATTTGAGGTTTTGCATGGTTACACCCTTCCGTGTCGGGCAGGAACGCAAAACATGTAATTCTTTGACTTTGTCTAAATGACATTTCAGAGGTGCCACGCCTTCTTCCAAACCCGAGGCATGAAGAGTTTTCTGACCTCTGCGGTGTTTTAAAGTGCGAGTGCGTTTATAACCCAGCGTGAGTCACCCCTGGACACGGAAGGGCGTGAATACGTATAACTAAAACACCCAGAACTGTCCATGGAATTCCCGTGGGATTTGTGGGCTTGAAATTTGTCCCTTGACCCATCGTAAGTAATTTTGACGTTATGTAGTAGGAATTTTCTGAATTTGAACACCATTATTATAAGCTTACAACACACCAAGTACTAGATGTAGAGGCTCAGTGCAATGATTTAATGATGCGAGGGTCAGAAAATAAGGTTGTCGGGCCGTTTTAGGTTACAACTATAAAAAGGTCATCCATTTCTCATTCCACCCTGATTGGATTGTTTGGGGTACTTTTTCCACAACTCTGTGATGCTAGGCATTCGACATGCACATGATATAATGTACTTCGTATTACTGGTTCAGTGGGAATCCCATGGGATGGGAAAAACATCAGTGGCCATGGGATGGAGTAGAAAAAAATGTTCCATGAACAAGCCTAACGCCACATGGCTTTCTCAAAACCCACCTCTATACCCTGGATAAAAAATCTATGCATATCTGCAAATATATAGTTGGCCCAACAAAAACACTTTTCTAGAAGGTCCAACGAATTCCTATTTATAAAGTTTCCTAAACCACATCGAGCGCATTTGGCGAAATGAAATTTGTTACGAAGCACAAGTATCATCTCGCTTTTTTACTGGAAAGAATCGCATACATAAGTTATTTTGCATAAGGAATAATGATGTTTGGTTCGATCCTTGAAGGGAGGAAAGATTCGTTGCTGTTAAAAGTTTCATTAGACCACGCGTCTGCTCAAGTTACTAAATTGTGCAGCTACAGATCGATCAATTCGTTCCTCCGCGATGTTGATCTCTGGCTCCTGTCTCAAACACTCGCGTTACTTAACCACAGAGCAAACTTCAGCAGAGTTCAAAATTTCCGCCGTCTATTCACCTTTCCGAAGCAATACAGGCTTGCTTAACTCGTTTCAGGATATTTTAGTGCTTATACAACCTTTGCAAGAGCGGAGAATGTCACTGACTATTGGTGCACGTTTGGGTTCTAGGTGTTCAGCGCTTGCTTATTTCTGCAAGTTAAGAACATGCGTTTATCAAACACTGGTTTTTGCTACGATATCGTGTCGTGGTGTGCTGCATTTCGTGATGAGTGTACGTGTCGCTATCAAAAATTACATATCTTTTTCAATCTTTAGTATTAGCGGGGTGCAATGAACTCCATTCAGGTTTTATAAGTCGGTGAGATAAGTTTGGTGATAGCCCGTTTTGCCAAGATTGTTTTTCGGTTTGATGATTTCAAACAAATATGCAACTGTCAAAACAACTTATTAATCGTGAAGTTTTATGGAATGTGAGGTATTTTCGGTATCCCTGCGTCGCGCAGCCGCTGAAACACTTCTTAGGCGTGCATAAGCGTAATTTGTATTGGAGGTCGAAACTGCTTTCCCTGAAACATTTGTCCATACCCCGATCTCGGACCATTGCTTTGGCCACAACTCTTCATAAAAAGTGTGTGTTCATTGAATGAAATTTCACATACTTTCTGAAATTGTTCCTTAAAAATGAGGTGAAATTAAAAAAAAAAAGATCAAAAGAGCAGTTGTTACTGCATTCTTGTCACAACCGGGAATATCTAAAATCATAATCACTGTAAACTTTCTAAACGAATCATCTCCGTCCTTGCTTAATTTTGAGCTGTCTTTCCTCAACTGTTACTATCGTGGCTCTTGAGATTATTTTTTCTTTTCCTCAAAACCAAAATTTCTTGTTCTGAAAATCAACAAACCCATCCTTTATTCGTCTGAATTTGACAAATTTCGCAGCGCCGTGGGGTACACCCCCTTGCCGTTTAGCATGTTTCAATGCGAACACCTTTTGTAAACTTTGGTTTGTACCGTAACAGACCATTTGGTTTTTATATTCATTAAGGGCTGCTGTTAAAAGCCAAATAGGACTACTTTTAGCATTATTTTTCAATTATGCGCAAGCAACCTAAATTGTACGTGTGCTAGATACTTTAGATAAAATTCAGACCCAACTTGTTTGTAAGAAACGTAAAGGTAACTTGTTTCGTTTTCTTCGTGTCGCTTCTTGTCTGAAACTTTGCAGTGGATCCTAGTTTGCAATCGACTTTCGAGCATTGCGCATCGTTCCAAGCCTCTGCGCGGTGTATGCGCTTTACTGGATTTTGTTGGTTTGTTTACAAAAGTTGAGAATCTTTTTTTCGTAGTTGATCAGCAAAATTACACCGTTGATGATGTACCACGTCAAGTGAAAAGTTTACTGCAAAGTGAGCTTTTTGTTGTAATCCGTAAGTCGTGCTGACTCAACCAATCTATTGAATTAAAAAAAACAAAGGATCAGGCTTCTGTCATACAAGACAGGACCTACCAATCATGAAAAGGAGACGCCATTTACTTAGAAATCATGATAGATTTGAAACCAGCGAAGTTTGATTCAAGGTAGATTGAAATTGCAACCAGGGAGAGAAATTTGCTTCACAGTGTAGGGTTGTTGTAGTAACGATCTAGTTTATTAAATTCATCATGTTCAATCTGTATAGCTAACTGCAGAAGATTACTCGTGCAGTCCACTGTTATTGGTAATTATTTTCAGCCATGTTGAATCTACTACTGTTTCATTGCCCGTTTTTGGAGCGGTAGGGTTGAATTACTTTAATCTCTACTGGTTGCTACATGTGAATGCACACGCTGTGAAGTTTAAAATTGTTTAGATTTTCAACCTCATCCTATTGACATTTGGCAAAGTAGGAGTCAGTTGCCTGTTGTGGGTGCGATCTGTTGAGTCACTTCACACTTGATCTTCATTTTTTGCACGCAGCATTCTCCTTTTTTTTCTTTCGAACATCTTACTGGGACGCAGCGCAGTCAGTCGAGTGATATCCATTTCCCTTGTTCGTTCATGTAACGGAAATGTGAATACGCTTCATCGATCACTTCGACTGAGATCAATGCTGGTTGCACATGCACAATCTTTCTTTTTGAGTGAAAAAGCATCATGAGATGGAAGAGGGGGACACTTTTTTGAACAGGGTTTTAGCTCATTTTGTTGCGATTAGATGGCATTTCAATAATTGTTTTATTGCTCAGTTAAAGTTCATAACCGCCCGGAACAAAAGGCAGGACCGCGTCAAATGTAATACTGTATATTCAAAAATACCTATATGTAACAAGACCGAATTTTATCACAGTCAGATTTTGTGAAATGTTAAAAAGTAACGTCACGTATAGTCCACTCCACTGTATGTTATACCCATAGTTCTTAACTATAGGTCAAAAGTATTGTACGAGCCCACGCCGGACTGTATCATAATGAAGTCGATCGCGTTCAACCGTAGGCGTCGTTTTCTTTCACCCGTTCTCTCAATAAATTCGTTAATACTACTTCTCAGAACTGACGAGAAATGCCGAAGTCGTAAAAGAAACTCTGGGAATGAAGAAGTTGCATCAACCTCGTGCGGCTTGGCAAGACTCGTGGTGAATTGCAGTTTCTTTCGCCTATTGCTTCAGTGTCAAAGGCTTCCTCAGTGATTTGGTTGCTCCACTGCATTGACTGTTTTCATTATTTTTCTTCGTCCTCTCGTATTGTAGTTTCGAATCTCTTTGCGTGCATTATTTCACTGTGATACCAATCTTATTAATGGCTAATGATTGCATAAAACGAACCTGAGCGTGAGTGGCTGTTGCGTGCTGCGACTTCACCAGATGTGTGGCTAATCATGGTTTTGTAAAGATAATAAATACTGTTTTTGCTCAAGTGCACGACTGGCTTTTGTGAAAGCGAAAATATCGCTCTCGCTGGCTTGGGAACCTTGCGCGAAGTTTCGTGGCTGGTGCCAAAAATCACGGACCGACAGAAAGGTGCGTTTTCGACAACTGGCCTACTTTTCGGCAAAGCATGGATAGGATCCACTGCCGTTGGATATGGGACCAGCTGGTTCGGCATTTACTGCAACTTTTTAAGTCAGGGAGCAGCACTGTCGGGCTCTTTACTCAGAGGCAGCAGATAAACGGAATTGTTGTCAGCTGAAAACAGATCAGTGGACGTGGACCCCCAGTATTTCTGTGTAAGGCAGGGGTCGGGAACCTATGGCTT
>JGI24021J15306_10002617_pt1 | contig 19666 bp, 16 predicted proteins | sample Ectturendosymbi1_FD_15306 | JGI IMG/M metagenome (IMG submission 15306)
TTTTTTTTTTTTTTTTTTCTGTATCCCACGTTTTGAAACTGGGTTCTTGGAAAAATGGTGGGAACTAATATGGGAGCAATGCTGCAGTTCGTGGTGAATGGCATTCACTGGGAGGGCTGTTCCATTAATATAGTTGTATTGTAATCCCAACTCCCCAATGTGGTGACTGCGTCACACTGACGCCCTGCTGGCTTTGCGCAGCGTTCTTAATCTTATTATTCAGTCCCTGAATTACGTAAGTACAGTAAATCACACGTGATTTGAAAACATCCGTTTTTAATTCTTCTACTTGAGTGGTTCTTAACATAGGATACGCCTCCCCAGGGAGGCGTCAATAAATTTCCAGGGGTCGCGAACTCTTACACGTTCTACAACAGGGGTTCCCAACCTTTCTATGACCATGTACTCTTCAGCATTCTGACAGATGAACATGTACCCTTTCTGCATTTCGACAGATGAACATGTACCCCTACAATTTCTCATGACAAAATATTTTATCATGATTAATCATAGATATATTGAACAATAAGCATATAACGGCTCTTGAAAATACTATTCACTGATATATGTATAAGTATTTGGAAATAAAATATATGTAAAATCTATTTCTCATCCATTGCCAGCCTTAAATGTACCCCTAGGGGTACATGTACCCCAGGTTGGGAACCTCTGCTCTACAACATGGAAAGGTTTTGAGCGGGAAAGTGTTCCGTCCAATTTACTTATTTAAGTCAGGGGGTTTGAAACAAAGGACAGTTACTTGGGGGAGGCGTGGTAGAGAAAAAGGTTATGAACCACTGATCTATTTGCAACCGCCTGCGCCGTAGCTCAGCTTTTGGGGCCGAGAAGTTGACATCTCACCGTGCCAACTTGCGTCAGGTGAAAAGCGCGAGAGCGTCTTTGTTACCTTACAACAGGTCCGCGACGAGTACCGCACCGACTTCGACCCCGGGCGAGGTGGCTTCGGTGCCAGGGCGCAACTGAAAGGAGAGAAGCAACTTTCCGGACCCAGGGTCGAGCAGCAGGAGAAAGATCCTAAGGAAAAAGAAGACGAGACCACGTGACCAGCCCTGTACATCGGATCAGCGTTGACTGTGATCCTGGTGAATGCGGCGCAGCGCGTGAGTCGGACACGAAAACCTTGCGCGACGCCAGCTTGCAAGGTCGCCTTGCTGCGCACGCTGTCGATAAACTGGCCGAACTTGGCCGCTGAAACACCAAGTCCGCGTTTCCTGTATGAACAGAATTTCATCATTTGTGTTTTTCTATGGCAACGTGCGATGTCTTTTCAGAGGAAACGTTGCCTTTCTGTGTCACGTGGGGACTTCGGAGCATTTTAAGGATGCGTGACGTGGTGGTTCTGGTTAGGTCGTTCTTAGAGCTTCTCAGACAGACTTGCGCAACCCATGGATAAGCCCACTGCTTAATCATTTTGTTGCTGTACGTTTCGCACCAAGCTTTTTTAATACCTTGATGGTGAAAACAGGGCAGGGGAACGTGTTTACTATCGAGGGCCGCATAAGTTTTGGAATATCACGGGCGGGCCGCAAAAAATTATAGTTTTATCTTCTGATGAAAAATTTAACCAATTCCACATGTTTCCTCTGCTTTAATACGAAATCCAGCAAGATTCGGTTAACGAAAATTCTGATGCGTGCCGCACGTTCCCCGCCTATGCCTATAAAGGTACAAGTCGACCACACTGATTCAATGTAACACAAGTTCTTTTTTCGGCTTGACATGTGGGATTCCCGGATGTTGAAGCGCTAATAACTGGCATCGTTCTCGCTGTTCAACTCGAGGAAGATAGCTTTGTCCAATAAAATATTTTTAGCAGCCTAACGCGGGCAATTTGAATTTTTTCCCTGAAAATCCTGTTGTTTGCTTCAAATGCGAGGCGATAACACTTGGGCGCCGCAGTATTGCCGGTGTCCAATCGAGCTGAGCACAGAGCGTTGCTTCTAGAACGCATTTCGCGTGCGCGCCGAACAACATTGATTGATCGGTCTCGGCCGCCGTCCGCCTGTTCGATTTATGAGCTTGTCAGTGAAAAAAAGGGGGGGGGCTCCAGACGAGACCGATCACGCTGCAACGGGCTTAAGTCAAGTGACGAACTTGGAGCACTCGGCTGCACCATTGAAACGCCATTATGCTACAAATTCGAAAGTCCTCGACGAGAGCCATGTCAAGTGCACATGCGAGCGACTCTTCAGGCCACGTTTGAATGGCGCAGCCTGTGCGAGCCGCTGTTTGCCAGTCGCCCTCTCTTGAGATGGAGCTTCAGCGTCGGAAAGCGTATGCGTTGCCACCTAAACAGGAAGAGAAACAATGTTGCTGTTTTTTTCGGTTGCTTATTTTGGGTCACGCGCTGTGGTTTTGCAGTGCGAGATCGCAGCAGCCCGATAGTTCGAGACGCGCGGCGTCATGCGGTTCGGAAATGCGACTTGGGCGAGCGGTAAACCGGGCCTTGGTCGCTGAAAGTCACATCCGGCGAATCCGTCGGCAATCAGGTCATTCCGCGCTCGGAACTAACGCTTTGGCAATTTTGTAGTTACATTTGTTGGAGCATTCCTACCAAAAATACGTTCAGACAGTCTGTCACGCCAGGAAATTTTGAAAAGCTGAAAGGCAGCTTGCAAATCTAGCATTTCTGTACTGTATAAGGATTTGAAGGTGTTTCTTTGCGGAAGTTACGCCACTACTTTTTGGCAGTTCAGGCGTTCCTCATGCAGAAGTGAGGCAAGATTTGCCAGTATTCAAGTTGACACGTATTTTCCCGTTTTGTGAGATGGTTTAGGTGGGCCAGTTCGTTGGTTACGTGTTTAAGTTGTTGAGAGAAGAAAATGTGGCAAAGAACCTTCGTAGCACTGGTCGATTGCGTATGCAGATTTGCTAGTCTGTTGCGTTTCACGAAAATTCTGATAAGACGAGAGCAGATGCGTTATGCAGTGGTAATCTTCCTTCCGACAACCTCGAAGCGACTCTAGTCTTCACAAACAGCACGTTGCTTGTCTTTGGATAGCAAAGGTATGCGGTGGTGGTCACGATATTGGTAAGTTCGCAAGAGTAGTACTCGTTACCGAGGCTTTTAATACAATCGTGGTCATAGACTTTGCCTTGTATCATTTAAAGCAGGGTCTCCAAACTACGGCTCGCTTGGCCATTTTGTCAAATGAAAAAAATTACCAAATTTTGTTGATTGGGTAGAATACAACATATCCCAAAACAATCACATGACGTAAGACGCCCGGTCCTTGGTATGTTCTGTAAAAGCTTATGTGCCCCTCGGACAAAAAAGTTTGGAGACCCTTGATTTAAAGAAAGCCTTCCTGTATAAATTGACACAATCAATCTGCTCAGTCCTCCCATATGTCAAATTTCAGAATCCAATGCGGCCGCGAGTAAAAAAGAATTTATAACCCCTCTCCATGGTGAACAGGCTAGTACAGTACCTGGTATCTTTATCTTTTGAATGTAACAAAAATAAAATTGATTTCGCTGAAAGCATAATCTGTTATCTGCTAAAGCAGTGCTTGTATGCTGCTGTCCGTCGATGCAACTGGCGTTCAGTGCTAAATTAGCGTTTAACTCATTACCTTAGAAGTTGCTGCCAAACAACATACGACCAGTTCTAGGTTTGCGTTCTAATTTTTAGAAATTAAGTATTGTTTTTGGCTAGCCAGGCTCAATTTGTTCTACCAGCATAACTAAGGCTGCATTCAGTGAAATCGGTTTTACCATTTTTTGCAGGCCTATATATTTCATACCGAAAGAGTGATGAAGATGAACGTATTGACATTGTTGCTGCTAAAACAAAAATTTGATTAGGTTTTCCCATGCAGGCTTTTCCGACGCTTGGCTCCTAGCCTCGTACGTCTGCCGAGAAACGATCAAACCAGGACGCCAGTGAGTTAACTACGAAAGCGTCACAAAAATAGCGAAAGTATATACACAAATTTTGCAAACATAAGATGTTGCGCTTGCGCATAGTTCCGCCACACTTGCAAACTAACCTGCAAACTGTCCACTTGCCGGTATTATACGCCGCGACATCGAAATTTACCGCATAGCTGAGACTATAAGGATTTCATGACCGACTCCCCGCTTTCTGAATACGGAACAAAGACGACTGAAAATCGAAAAGAGCGAAAAATAATAAACTAATAATTGAGGCCATTGTCGGAATGTTTAATAAGGGATGGGCTGCTTTTACAGTCGACGCCCAAGTGCTCGTTGCGGAAGAGCGCTTCACAATCCTACGTAACAGAATTGTCAAACAGAATATGAGAAACAGGGCGTTGCTACTCTGGGAGCAGGTACATTTCGACACAACAGAATCGTAGCTGACATCAAAATTATCTGATAGCGTTTGTCTCGTTAGTGAACATCGTTGAATGGAAAGCTTTAAGAAAATTTTGCTGTTAAATTAGATTCTGAGGTTCAAGCGTAAATCATAAAACTTCGTATTACCAAAGCAGGTTTTTATAGAAAATTTAGGCCAAGTTAGTGAGATGATCTGGAATGCTTGTATAATCCGTATGTTCAGTGATAGCCTCTGACTAGTCTCCTATCATAATGTTGATGACTGCATATAGCACAATGCATGACCGTGGGTTACCATAATGGGAACAGGGTTTTTTTTAAGGAAAATGTAGGAACCCGGTATGGTCCGATTTCTCTGATTCTAGGGACCCGATTTTCTCTGATTTTAGGGACCCGATGATAATTTTCTCTGATTCTAGGGACCCGAATCGGGTCCCTATATCGCCTTAAAAAATCCTGCGGGAGTACCATTGCAAAAGTCATAAGCTTCTTAGCAAAGCAGATAAAAAACTAAGACAAAAAGGAATTTACATAAATAGCAAACCGATTTTGTGTATCCTAGTTTGGCGTAGTCCTGGTTTCAATAGTTATAAATATGAAAGTAACAAACAGTAGGTTATAAATGAACACTAATAAAGCCATATAACAACGGTCCCAGAATAAAATGTTTTATTACACATCATATAGGCTACTTTGCAGATTCAAACAAGAACCGATTGTTGGTTCAATGTAGTCAATTGAATCCTGGTCTTGTTGGCCTATTTATCAGCTTCATGAAACCAAAGAGAACTGCAAAATTACGTCACTACCAATGGTGTATTTAAGGCGAGGAGATCGAGGCACTTGCCTCGGGGTTCAGTTGTTTATTGTTTCATATGACTCAGCCAACAAGCAGAAGCATTACAAGAAGCCGTTCACTAAGCAAAACCAATTAGTGAACATCAGAGCAAATGAAGATGCAATGGCGCAATCGCTGATCAATGTAAACCAGTGGTTCTTAACCTTTTCTCCATCACATCCCCCTAAAGTAAATTTCCTTTCGCTCGTGCCCCCCTTATTTTAAATAAGTTGTAAAAAGGAATGTATTTCTTGGTGAATTTGTTAAACACTAAGTCCAAGGTTTTCTTAACGCGTTTTTAGGAACTCGATTCAGGTCCCGAGAGTCAGAGAAAATTATCATCGGGTCCCTAGAATCAGAGAAATCGGGTCCCTACAGGTCCATACCGGGTACCTAACATTTTCCTTTAAAAAAATCTGCTATGTACATAGAGTACAAACACACACAGTCTGCACAATGCAGATTGGTGAAAATAGACACAACAAAACAATTCATAGCGAGTTTGGAGGTAGAACAACAGGGTTACAGACACTTTCCTAACACTATTGTTCACTAACCCGTAAGATTTGGTACAACACTACATCCAGAGTAGGACACTGAGTCCAACCCTGGTCAAGGTCAGGTAGAGTACGGAAGTATTGTGGCATGCACACGCCCTCAAACGAACAAACACTGCAACGTCCGAGTACTCAGTGACAAAGTCAAATGCGGTTGTGGTGTTCAAAGAATAATGACGAATATAAACAATCTGACTGCATCAAAGCATGGAAGCATATTTTGTTAGACTTTCTGCATCGTCCAAGAAAGTGGTATATATTTTTTCACAAGTCCTCAAGGTAGGAACGTTGCATTTAACCTGATGACTACAAACTCTCGCTCGCTACGGAAGGTAGTATAGAGCCCTGCACCCAAAATTATAGACCACTGATTGTTTGACAATTTTGGCCAATATTTAGTGCAACATTATTTTGCAGCATTAGATGAAAAACGCTTTCTTTTAAGCGACATTGTACAAGATTTACCCGTAGTCACAGATATACATGTTCCCACTCTAGCCCACATGCTTAATGTGTTGCGGTTGCTTGTTCTAGACTTGTGCGAACCTTTGCAAATTCTTTGTTTTATTCACTCTGCGTAGCTTTGCAACCGCACACTACTTCACAGAGTGAATACAGATTACTCTGACTAATTGTATATCGGTTAAACCAATGGTTCCCAAACACTTTCGAGCCGTTACCCTAATCAAGGTAGCGATTATGTCTTATTACCCTTATTTTTCGCAGTGATCGCTCATAATACAGAACAACATTTTGGTTCAGCGGTACCCCCCAAAAATCTCATATTACCCCGTTTAACCCAATGGTTGCCAAAATGGGGTAATTAACCCCATTTTGGCAACCACTGGGTTAAACGCTATCACCGCGTTTTCGCATAAAATTCCAGAATCTCAATCCATTCAAACGTGAAATACTGCAAATAGCCTGGTTAATCGCACAAAGTGGATATTTCAATAGAAATGTTATTTTAATTTTTAGATTTAAACATTTATTCCGCGCCGCTTTAACGTGAGGAAAAGAAACGGTTCCCAGATTAAGCAGCTGAGTGTCACCATTGGGATGGCCAGAAAGCAAAGTTACTATCCTTCTTTGGCCAAGAAGTCGAGGTCGTATGGTGGCCTGTAGCTACCAAGCCGCATTTAAAAACTTATTCTCACATTCAACAAGAGTGTGGCTCAAATGCAGTTGAATTTTCATAAATATAGATTGTCGCATCACAGGAAAACACGGCGGGAGTACTGTAGAAAATTAGTACTGTGCAGGTGTACGGCCACATTGCAGAAAGCTCGTCGAATTACAGAAATCCAAATCGACATCGCACACTGCGTGGAGCTGTGTCAAATGCGACAAGGGCACAGATGTTATTGTTAAAGGGACTTGGCATGCCGACTAAACAGTCCCCCTAGTTGCGCCCTTGGATGTTTGTATACAGACTCGAATTCGGCCAGCAAAATTTCAAGGTACTTAATCCCGACTCCCATCTCTGCCGGAACTAAACCAAATAACATGTAGCGGCGTAAAATTAGCACTGGCGTAACGTTTGAAAGGGACACATTTCCGTTCAAAAATGTTCTGTGTTGTAGAGCATGTAAGGGCTCGCGCTCTACTAGAAATTTCTTGACGCCCCCCCGGTTAAGAACCACTGGTGTAAACAAAGAGGGGTGCTGTGTCATATAGGATTGGTGAAGAAACATGGCGGTCATCTAGTCAACCAACCCTGGTTACTAGTTTTTGACAAGTGTTGAAAAACAACACTTGGAAATCAAATACCAACAGTTAGGAAAACAAGCAAACACAGAACATGGTGAAGAAAATGTAGGCTACAGATGACCTCCTCGACGTGTTTCGCGCGTAAATTTTCCTCACTTTTGGTGAAAAAGTAGGCTAAAGGGGCCCCCTGCTTTCAAAGGGGCCCCCGACAGCAACAGTAGTGTGTAAGTAGCCTACACTGCTTTCAAAGGGGTCCCCAACAGCAACTGTAGTGTGCAGGTACTCAGCTTTCAAAGGGGCTCCCAACAGCAACTGTAGTGTACAGTACGGGTACTCAGCTTTCAAAGGGCCCCCAATAGCAACTGCAATGTGTAACTACTCTGCTTTCAAAGGGGAGCCCCAGTAGCAACTGTAATGTGTAAGTACTCTGCTTTCAAAGGGGTCAGCAACTGCAATGTGTAAGTACTCTGCTTTCAAGGGGGCCCCCAGTAGCAACCGTAATGTATAGGCTAAGCACTCTGCTTTCAAAGGGCCACCCAATCACAATTGTAATGTGTAAGTGCCGTGCTTTCAAAGGGACTCCCAACAACAACTGTAATGTGTAAGTGCTCTGTTTTTAAAGGGGACCTCAACAGCAACTGTAAAACTAGAGAAGTGGGGTGCGATGACAACTGCTATTGTTTAACTGTTATGTGTCGCCAGCTGTGTCTTCCCACCTTTCAATGTTTTTAGTGTTGTGCATCATGAATACCGTTTTGCATTTTCCGATATGTCAGTCTTGCTGTATTGTCTCACGAACGTATCCTTGGGTGGCCCGCATATCTTCTTCCTAGGCTTGATCAAAAAGTTTTAATCGCGGTTGACTGAATATGATGACGTCATCAGAGGGCCCCATTGCAGCGTTGCCTCGGCCCCCCAACCCAAAGTCCACCACTGTCCACCACTGTTCACTACTATACGTTTCATCAAAATAACAGTCCCACATTCTACCAGTAATAAAAAAAACTCTTGAAGTTGATGAGGACCAATTGCTGTTGCAATATTCAACAATGTGTAAGTGTACTTTGCAATAATTTTTAATAACAGTATACTCTATAACCATTTATCCAACGCGGTGATCAAGAGCACCGCTATATACCGCTGTCATTTCTTGTTGTTTAATGAAGAAAAGAGAAACCATCTCAAAATCAACATGAAGCCTCCGAGGAAAGAAAGAGTTTTTATTTGCATTGCAATAATACAGAAGCGGACATCAGCACAAGTAAAAATAAACCAGCCTAAAGACGCAGCCAAATAATCGGTGAAAATCTTTCAAATCCTGCTGAAAATATCCTGATTGGACTATTTCAACAGTTCGTTCACTGACGCAATTTTTTCTTTTGTTTACTTTAAATTCAGACACTTTGAACAAACCTTGCTAAACTGTTTTGTTAAGTCGAAGCTTGCCAGCAAAATGTCTCTCACCGTAGCACAATGGCGTTCCCGAGGTTCTATCGATCAGCGACGGTTGGGCTTGCTCAGGAACTCCTATCCTGATCACGTGATGGAGGCCGGCGATCATTTCTTGGACTTGAAGAGATGCGGGAAAGAATTTCCACGGAATGTAAATACCCCTGTCGAAAGTAAGATTTTAAGCGACGAGATACCAGACTAAAACACAGGCCTATGCTTAAATAAATACATCTCTCAGCAGATATCTTTGAAGTGTGTTTGTGAACTTGCTTCAGGAATTGTAATCAAAGTTTTTGGCTTAGCGAGTTTACCATGTGGTTTTAGTTTTGCAATGCAAGCAACGTAACGTATATTTGTGACGGTGTTTTGTGTATGTTGAAACCTTGGTTACATAGGTGTAGGAACAGGCAAATTTTTGGGGGTGCGAACGATTTTTGCCCAAATTTTCCCAAACTTGCCCGAAACATTTTTCGGCCACTTTTTGTGCTAATGGTTTCTCATGACGACTGTTTTTGGGATGACCTCCAAAAAAGGCCTTCACGTGATTCTGCACACGTTGGTCGCCATTTGTTTCAAATCAAAGTACGTTGGGCAGTTCCGTTGCCACGTGGGATTTTGGTGGGCTTGATCACCCCAAACGAAGTGACAAGCCCTCAAAATCGAAATATGAAACACTACAAATCATTGGAGTTTTTATCAAATTTTCAATATCAAGCCCCCCCGGCACAAGCGTAAATTCCCCCCACACAAACGTAAAGCCTCCCTAGTGAAGACTTCCTGGCGACGATTTGACGTTGGGCGCCATTTTTGCCCGTATTTTCAGGGAGTTTGCCCAGATTTTCAGGGATTTTGGGAAGGTTTTCACAGATTTTCGTAGATATTGTTCGGATTTTGAGAGACTTTGCCCGGATTTTCGCCAAATCGGAACTTTTGGGGGTGCACTTACACCCCCGCCTCATACACAACTGCTTGGTTATTACGAATGCCCAATCTTGGCTATTTCGGTTTTGCACTTATGTATTCAATGCATTTCAAAGTGTTTTGAGAGACCGAAACGCTCTCAAATTTGTCCAACGGTCTCTGAAAATACAATAAAACCTCACTGCATAGAAACCACCAAAACAAACTAAAACATCACTTTGTGATTATCTCGATATTCAGATGGCATAGTTGCGGTCTCTCAAGGTATCTTAACGTCACCAATCTCAAACCTTAAAAATATGTATGTATTGTCAAATCAGTAAACCTAATCTGACAAACCAATCTTTGTGTTCTAAAAGATATTTTTGTATAGTGGTTGCATAAATTTAAGATTTAATTCTCGCCCTTACATTAAACCTTGTTGCGGGACACCTCAATACTTCGTAAACAAGACACGTTCGTTACCTGTTCTCTCGTATGAAAGCCGTGGTAGAGAGAAATTGAGCTATAGGAAGCTAGTAGTTAGTATGTGCGATTTCGCCATCACCTGGACCGGCTTTGTTTTTCAAAACGGAAAAAGGCAAGACGTCCATTCGCGGCTGTTGGAAACAGGATCTGATTGTGGTTGATAAAAGAAAAAAATAGCCTTTCATTCCACCATCGACCGACAGCCCATATCAACGGTGACTGAGTACTGGGCTTTCTCATACTACTGCAAAGGTTTCACGTAAGAACAGTCACTGCTCCTCTATATTACAATACACAGGAATATAAACTGTTATCCCACCTGCAAATTAACACCAGCCAAAAACAGAAAGTCGTGCAACGAAAACCAATATGTAAAACAAAATCTGAACAAACACACTCCACATAAAGTACCAAATTATGGAATAGCATACCAGAAGAAATATAACCCCACAGCTTTCAGCTTTTCTGCTTTCTTACCAAAAGGTACTATTAGAAGCTTAGAGCCCGCACAAAGTTATGATTAAACCAATGTTACATCATTGAATAAAACGTCTACAGCTTCTGAAAAAAGTGGTTACATATAATATCGTTTTATTCATGATTTTGTATTAAAAACTGTCGAGTGAAATGGCTCTAATTTTAATTGTAAACCTGGGTAAGCATTGTGCTAGTCTTTCTTTGCGCAAATCGTGAATTTGATTTTAGTAATTGAAAGTACAGCTATTGGACACATTGTGGACCTTGCGGTCGTTTGGTGTCAGTGTACTTGTGATTACCATTTACCAAATAAAATGCCTTTCACGTTTCACTTGTCCCCCGACATGACGAGGCTCTTCGGAAAAGTTCACGAGGCTCTTCCCAAATTGCTAACAACATGGCTGGCTGAGAACGTGACCCACATGGTCTTTCGCCAAACCTTTGTGATTCAAACATGTTAGAACACAATCATCAGTTTTCTAAACCAGGAGTTTCTGATGTGTATTTATATTTTCATCAACATGAAATTAATTTCCGCTCTTTGATGTTGCTGTTTTTCCCTTGCTACATTCGTGTTACTTGGTGATTTGAGTCACAAAAACGCATGAAATAAACCATTACCATTCACCACATGTCCGGATTAAATCTCTTTCGGGGTAAATGTTCGAAGCACATAAAAATAATTTATCAACATCTCAATAACTTCTCGAAAAGTGGATTTACAAAATTTTATAGTATTTGAGCTTTTATAAAGTGTTTTCGACTCTTGTTCAGTGTCAACATTTCGCTACTAAGTTTTCTTACTGCTTGCAGGACTGAAGATGTGTCAAATACACGAAACTAGTTGCCCTGGGAAATAAATTGCAATGTATTTACTTGCGTACGTCACTAGTGTGGCTTATAACTATTGTATTTGAGCTGTTGACCAATTTTTGAACAAATGATATATTTGTGAGATGTATTCCCCTGGACAATTCGGGCCTATATCGGGAGATCCGGGTAGAGCACGGTGCGGCCCTGAGACCACTTGCTTCGCTTGTAAGTAAAGGAAGGCCAGCAGATGCTAAATTTAACAGATCTACAAGTCACAGTCATCCTGAAGACACTAATAATAATGAAAGCCGTAATAAGCTGAATGTGTTTGCTTTGTGGGCAGGACCCAACACATCATTGGATTGCAGGTGCAATTCCGTGGCGCTGTATTTAGTTTCTTTGCATCATGTGTCATATCCGCATCGTTTGCTTCTTCCTAGATACTTTTATTTTAAGTAAATTAGTGGTCGTAAGCGGAAACCGATAACACTAATCTATCAGCGTTGAAACTGTTTGCTGTAGTTGTATTTTTAGTTACGTCTGAACTTCAGTGTATTGTCAGGTGCGGTTTTCACTCTAGTCTAGGTTTTATGAAACTTCTTTTTTCAGACACCCCGTGGCGCCACCCTGCGAGTATGAGACCACAGAGCAGACAGGAGTACAAAGACCTTGTTGAAAGGAGTTCTTGGCTGATTTTTCGAAACAAATTAGATAAATTGCGTCGAATAAGACAAGACAATGCGGTAATGTTGTCGGGAAAGGTATGTTCCAAAAAGACGCATATGTTGCAGAACTAGCATTATTTGAAACCATGCGTGTTCTGCAGCATTGCAGACTGCATCCTTTATAACTGCACTTCTGAAAATCTAAATTAGAGTTCAAATCTTATACCTTACACAGACGTTTCGCATTATGCTTTATTGCTGTTCGTCTTCTTATTCTTGCGCAGGTTTTTTTGCTAAAAATGTTGAATATATGGCATGGTCGTAGAGCTTTTTACTGAAAAAAATAACTAAAAAAACGCTTTTGTATTTAGCACTTTTCGCTTAAATAGTTTGTGTTTATTATTAGTTTATCGATGTCTTTTCGAAGCCAATATGTGGCATAAACTATGAAAAACGTCCAATACTTCAAAACTTCAGTTTCTTGATTTGATGGCAAAAGCGATCAAAGATAGAGGGAGGGTTTTGCAAAATGTTGAGGTAATAAGAGTTTTGATGAAATTTTATCGGATGAAATGCAATTGGAAGGGCTACCTTTCTATGAAGCATGGTAAATACCGTTTGTCTTACTCTTCAAATCTGGCCAATTAACGCAAATGCGTACATGTCTTGCTTAAAATTTTAAAATTCGAGAACGTTATCAACTGTGAGAACGTTTGGGTTTAGGAGGTAGAAGGCGATCACCGATACAGGCATTGCTCCACTTTCGGGATATTGGAGCAAAGCAAGGGGAGTATAAAATTTTGGAAGTACCATGACAGAGTGGTCTGGCCCCGGGTTCACTTTCTTAGTTGTAATTGGTGCAGCAGCATTCATGCGCATTGCTATTGATACGTAGACCACTTAGCACAAAACTGCTTACCCAGGGGCGCACCGAGGTTAGACGGCGTCCGGGTCAAGAAGCAAGTTTGGCGCCCCATGTTCGAGCCTAGGGTCTTTCGGAAGCAAATGTACTGTATTGAAGAAAGTACTTGCGACAATGTTGGGACTTTGCGGCGCCCCCATAGTGATTCGGCGCTCGGGGAATTGTGCCTCCCTTGACCCCCCCTCCGTACGCCCCTGTGTTGACCATCCAAATGTTCAATGCAGAAATGCGTCCAGCATGCTGGAAAACACCGTCGCTTTCTGCGTTCTTCTAAACTTATCAGGGAAAGAATAATAGTCATACACATGCAGAGTTTCTCACACAAGTATAAAGTTGCAATGAACTCGATTGAAATCTGTATTGATTGATTGAAATGTATACTGAAAAATCAATGGAATCAACTGAAATTTGTCATAAACATTGGGAAATACCTATGTTGTTGACGATAGAAAACATTTTCGTTCCCGATGCCTCTCTTTGTAAAAAGCCAGAGGGGCATTGCGACGCCGAGATCCGCTATATCTGGTGCTTAAACGTGTGGCCTTTGTCTCCTTTAAATGTGTGGCCTTTGCTGTATTTTTCTTCCTTCGATTTGCAACATCTCTTCTTCAGTCAATTTCCATGTGCGGCAGCTTAAGTTTTGATTGCGCGGTTTGACAAAGTTGCACTGCTTATAGGATTTTCCATTGAAAAAACGCTGTGTTTGTACAAAATTGGACCTCCACGGTATTCAGCAATGCAATAAAACTATCGGAAAGACATTGGTGCAGAGCTGACGAAATAACTGCGAATGTTGTCCCTACTTTTCAATATTTAAATGCGCGGTCCGCAAAATCTACCTTAATATTTGCGCAAGAAAATGATCATGAGTAAGATGCTGTTTTGTCGCTAAACGCATGATCACAACTTCGTTTGACCACCACATCAGTGCCTAAAAGTTAGAGCAACATAGAACATTGCTTCACAGCTCAAACATTCTCATTTAGAAAAAGCCACCTTCCGGTCACTCATTAGGTCGCATACATGATTGATTCTGTCTGGCACTTTTCTGTTTTTTTATGGTTGGTAAAATATTTTATGATTTGTTTGAAAACTTTTGGCCATCAAATCTACTTAATCCAAACAGCTAAAGCAAGTTTGCGGATAGTGAGATTAGTAGACGTCTAGATTCCCTGATTTGATGTGAATTTTAGAGCCTCTTACGGAATTGTTCACTTGAAAAGACATTTCCGAATTGGTGGAAATGTCCAGAGTTTACGTACTTCCAGCCAGACTTTTTCCAACAAATGCTTGAAAAACTCTTCACATCATAAAAATACCTGTACTGCCTGGGATGGATAAACTTTAGTGGTCCTAAAACTTATGCTTAAGTTGAAGTGTGTTTCACTGTTGGTGGAATATCTTTGTCAAATGCTTATGAATGAGATCTTTGGAAGAGATATGGACTGTTTAGATCGTAGTAAAATATGGTCTATTTTTGCTGTAAATTCTTCAATTCTTTCAACTTTAATCAGGAAAAGGTTCAATCGTAAAAAATTGCAGAGTCACAGCTTTAAAAAATTGCACGGCATAGGCTTAAAGAAAATTTTAATAGATTAAATCTCTTTGTTTTGGAGGTCCCTGCTGGTATTTCACTGGGCAGAGGCGTGATTCCTCTAAAGAGATCATAAACATGAAGGCAATAAGTATGGTGGGCTTCTTTTTCAAGTTTTCAGAAAGAAAATACGTAATGCCAAGTTCAAAATCCTCGAGACCCGAACCCAAACCTTGTGGTCAGAAACCATTGAGTCGTACCGGTGGCAATACGTGGAACAGTATCATTTGCGCTGTTTATTTGAAGCAAACAACTAAATTAGTGGTTCATGTCTGGAAGAAGGAAATAATTGCTTTCAAAAAACTATTTCGCTTGTAGAAGTGGGTAAAAGGTGTGGGCAGAGTAGAATGACACAAACTTTACAAAAAAACTGTTTCAAAAAAATTTTTGAAGGATTTTTGCGTGTTTGAGGCTACAACTGCTGTTTCTGTTTCAGAGTTCTGCGAATACTTTTCTAACAACCCATCAGCTCGCTCCACCAGTAGATTCACAGCAACAGCCGTTTACCCGTCAGCAGATTTCGGCTAGTGGCACAGCTGCTGCCAGGTTACCCGCAAAGGCTGGCACTGTCGTAAGTGCTCCAGCGCGCCGCGATACAAGTTTCTCCAAACGTACTTCAAACCACGGAGAAAGCAAATGTGCTTCTGCGAAACCGACAAAAGATTCTGGTACCCGACGGAAAAAGTTTCACAGACTAGACTTCAGTTTTTATACAGACAAGTTCGGAGCAGTAGACGTTGTCACTTACCATCCAGATTTACTGAAGAAGTATTTCAACGAAGAAGAAAAACCGCAATCTTCGTTAGATGCAGAGTGTATGTTCAGCCGAAGCAAAAGTCTCGGTAGGTTATGTCCAACTGGCATTTGATTAATTACAATGTTATGAAGAAGTTCTGTTGTGAAATTACAATGTTATGAGAAGACCGACGCATATAAATTGATAAATTATCCGCTAACTCACATTCTTCGTCATTTGTGTTTTGTTCCGTGACTTGGCAAACCAGTTACCAAACTGTGGGTTAACCTACGTGAAGAATTATTTTTCTACGAGAAAGCTAACAAAATAATAAAGAGACGAAAATGATTGTTTTCCTACAGATGTTAAAATTAAAACGGATTACTGCACCTAAAACGACTCCATTTAGGCCAGTGGTTCTCAAAGTGGTCGATATCGACCTCCAGGGGTCAATTAGACCATCCAAGGGGTCGATAAATAGTCACGGGGTCGAATGGGGGTCACTGAATGGCCAGGGGTCAATGAATGACTGTTGGTGTCTACTGGAGCAACGAAGTCTCCAATTCAAAATTATTGTTAATCGGGCAAGGAATGCAAACGGCGTTTTTCAACAAATCAAAGAAAATTAAGTAAGGTGCAGTATAAAAATATTTCACGCGACGATTTTCAATGAAATCAAATGTCATGTCAACACCTCTTTAGGCCTGGTGCGGGAATGCATCTCCTGCATCCCTCCCTGCGTCCGCGCCTGCCCACATTTTACAACGAAATTGCGACCACGCTTGTATTAGTAACTGTTGGTCTAGGCCACATGGTCTACAGAAAATTATATACTTTAATTGGGAATCAACGTGCAGAAAAGTGTGAGAACCACTGATTTAGGCTGTTTGGCCATGCATATAATCACCCTTTCGTGTGCAATCAATGGCAACAGTTTGTCGTCAACACCTTAAAAACTGCAGTTATCATTTTGTATCCTTTTCTTTCTTATGTGACATGATTATCTGCAAACCTTTCAGCTGTTTTCAGTATTAGTTTCACAGTTTCATTGGGGAATTGCAAAGAAGTTGCAAATGCCTTTGTAGTTGAAAAACTCGAAACGTTTGCTTAACTGGATTATCTACAGTACTTTGCATAACGTTAACCGTGTAAAATGTGTTGAGTAAGTTGCAGACAGCCTTATAACCTTTCCTTACACATGCTTGGAAAAGAAAGTGACCCACGTACGTTTCGTTTCAGAACCGAAACCACTGGATGGCCACTGATGTCGGGCAATCCCATTTGCAGTTGGTGTCCCCCTATTCGTAGGTAGTGACGTCTGCTCTTTAGTTTTGCGCTCAAAATGGCCCTGTTTCGTTTCGTTTGCCACTTCACGTGACCGAAACCTGACGAAACGCCTGACTGAACAGCTCAATTTAAATTTTTCACCGCTGAAACGCACCATATACTTTTCTGCAGAGCACTGTATTGGGACGACTAGTCGCAAACCAAGTATTGTGTGGCCGAAACCTTATCCACGCAACAGCCGCACCTCGTTTTACTACCCGATGCATTCGGAACCAGCTACTCCTTTATCCACTCCTCGGTCATTGGAAGTACCAGTGGGTCGGAGCATTTCGGCACCCTCGGGCCATTCAGAAAAAGCCCGAGCTTCATGTTTTTCGCGAATGAAGTATTCAGCCTCGAAAATCCCGTCGGCTCCAAGTGAAATAGCCCCAAAGAGCAGACCTCAACGAGCCAGCAGCACCAGGATGATGAGCGCTCCAAACAGGTTACGTCCGCGGAATAGTGGAACGCCTAAGAACGTAACCAGGATTTTCTCTGGAAGAAACACCTGCGTTGCTGTGAAAGAAGCTCCTCTGGACATTGTTGGAACAGGAGTTTCACCGTGTCGGCCGAAAAGTGCCGTCAGAGTCCGACGTTCGCCATCCTTTTGCAAATATCCCGATGTGCAATCGTCCAACGACCCTGCCCCTCCTCGAGAAGTATGCATTATTCCCACAAACAACACGAAAGAGACCTGTTTGTTTCCCACTGAAAAACTTAAGAGCAAACCCAGTACCGCGATTTCAAACGTTGGAGAAAAGTGCACTTGCAATTCGCGCTCGGTCCGTTTCAGCTGCTCAGGGAACACAGTTCACGAGTATGAATCGACGGAGCCTATTTCTGGTGACGAGGAAGTTTTTTCCAAGGAGTCACCTGCTGTTTTTGGTATTACCAAATTGTCTGAGTGAGATGAAAGTGATCGGCAGTGTACGTTGGGGAAAGTTGGGTCTTTTTGCTACTTTTCAACGAATTTATCAATTTTTTTCTCATTTTTCAATGGTATTGGTTGAAATTGAAACCTACACGGTCACACAGATTGTTCGAACCCATTATCCTCTCGAGCAAGCGCCAAAACTATGTCAGGCTGCCAGCAAACCTTCCAAGTTAAAAGACATATTTTTTTAAATACGCAAGGAAGGTGAAAGACGCTCTGTCTTGCCCAAAGGTTTGAACTTTACGCCTGTGGACAGCAAAGCCTTAGCGACTTAACTTAAGTTAAAAACAAGTATTTCAAGTCGTCACCGTCACGCCTGAAATAAAAGGTGACCTGTGAAAAATCTTGCGTTGTTCGCCTTTGTCTCCTTTCGTCAAAATTGTGTTCAAGAGTTTTTTTAAACCGTTTCTTGTTCACGTCAGGTCAAGAGACGTTGCTAAATTGTTCACTATATGCGTTCTGTAACAACACGAAGAAATTGAAAAGGAAAACAAGCTAAAACCTGTTGCATTCAAATCACCCGCTACCGAAAAAATCAAAGATACAATGAAATAAACTCCAAAAAGATGATGCTGCAAAAGTACTGCTTGTCTTTATGTCAAACAGTTGAAGTTGTTACAGAAAATTTTCTAGAATGAACCAAAGTCTCCACAGCAGTACCTGTGGTTTCACCAAAGGTTGCAGTGAAAACATGCTTGGTCACAAAATGTAAAAGCATGCGCATTTTCAAAAGCAAGGGCCCCCTAGTGTTTCAACAAGGCTTACAAGACGGAAGTCACAAAATTTGTTCTCAAGTTGTATTACAACCTATTTCGAATCTCGTTCTTCTCTTCGTCTTATTTTTTGTTCTCAGCCTCCTTAGAAGAACGTGATGCGTTATCGATTTAATGATGCTCATCAAACCAGGCCCTAACTTTACATCTGTTTGTTTAATGAAGTTGTTCCTCACGGATCCGGTAAATAGACCTTTCGCTTGAGCAGCAGTTCCCAAACTGGGGATAAATTACCCCCCGAGGTTAATATGAAATTCTTCGGGGGATAAACTTTTCTAATGCAGAACCAAACCCCACAATGTTGTTCTGTATTATTCTTTTTACGACTCAAAATATTGAGGGTAATAAGACATAATCGCTACCTCGAGTTGGTTAACGGCTCACATAAGTTTGGTAACCACTGCGCTAGATGATACCATTATAGCTCCAAAACATTTGAGGCAGGCCATGCCAGGAAACAGCATCATTGGTACAAAAAACAAAAAGTCTAACAGATTGCCTCAGGGTGGAAGTTTTAAAGGTAACAACCGCACAAGGAATCTGTCAGTTAAGAGGTGCGAATACGCGGTGCATTTTTCATGCGCAGGGCTGGACAGGAAATCTGCTTCTTCATCATTTGCATACGGGCTGCTGCACTTTTTGTGTTGAACGATTTGATCCTACAGCGGAATCACCTAAAGTTGCTAGTGTTAGCCTAAGGAAATTTCGATGTTTAGCAAGTACTCATGCAGTCCTCCTGGGAGGATATTTGCGTCAAAGCAGTGTTTTTGAACGCAGCAGTTTTTATTTATTAATGCTATCGTATTTTTGTTTAAAATATCAATGAGAGCTTGTGAGATCATCGTTTTTGTAGTTTGCAACAATTTGTAAACTTTTGGCTGTTGCCAGCGCAACTGCAGGTTACTGGTCTGAATAACGCTTGGTTGGTCCTTGTGCAGTTTGGCGTATCATTACAGCTATCTAAGATTATTCGTAAAAGAAACTTAAATCACTGAATTGGGCTTTGGTATATTAGCAGCGACACGGGTATACCAAGTACTCGCAGGGAAATGCTCTTTTCGGAATGCTGGTGGAAAGCCTGAGACTACCGAGGAATCAATGATACGAGAAATACTTGTGGATTCGGAACTTTTACATACTGTCGAGGCGGGTATGCG
>JGI24021J15306_10002620_pt1 | contig 19662 bp, 13 predicted proteins | sample Ectturendosymbi1_FD_15306 | JGI IMG/M metagenome (IMG submission 15306)
ACGAATTGAGGACTGAGAGGTGGTCCTTTAGTTTTGGAAGACGTATAGGTCTTTGCAGCACAAGGCTGATATAGCATAAGGCTATTTATAATACAGGCTGGGTTTAAGCATAAGGCTGGGTTTCATAATTTTCGCTAATCACGTTTTGTTGGCCAAGTTTGTGGGCTCGTCGAATTGAAGTAACGTGAATTAACGAATTTTGTGGGTGTCTGTTTTCTTGATGTGGACCTGTCAGTCAGGAAGCTAGACTGCGAGTTTTAAGTAAAAATATCATGTATTACCGGCAAGCATTTCGAGAAGCTGAAGCGTAAAGTGAAAACTTGCATACATTTTATAACACTTTGAACATTTGCTCGGTGTGCAACATCAGCGGACTTCTACACAGATTTCAGGCATAAGGTCGTCCATTGCAAAGCTTCAAAGTTTTACGTCAATGAACGGAAGCATTTCAGCGGTCTGTTTGCTGGACAGCGACCTGAAGTGGAACCTGGTTTTCTTTTGCCCACTTGGTCATGGCCCGGATTATATATTCCGATTGCGGATTGCTGGTGCCTTGAAGCATCATGAGAATTTCATTCAATGTTTCCCTGAAAACAAAGCAATTGACACGTCACAAACGTTTGAAGAGGAAATCAAAACAATTGCTTAAGTCAAGCCAGATACTTGTCTCAGTGTCTTGCTTATAAACATTCTTTCCCTAATTTTTCTAAGCTTTCTTTGTTGTATTGTCTTTAATTTTTCTTTGACAAAGCCTTGTTCCTGAGACTAAGGAACTTCGAAATGTTGATACATCGAGCTCAGTGCTGGCCATGGTAACATTGACAAAAAGGATAAAACATACTCTTTCCAAGATGTTTTAGCTTAACACAATGCTTGGCAGAAACTAGCTTAACACAATGCTTGGCAGAAACTAACAGTTAAAATTTGCATGTTGTGTAGCTGATTTTCATTTCCGTAACTTGGTAGTTCAGTTTTGTGCAGAATGCAAAGCTTTTGTACGTATAGTATCGTATTATCGATCATAAACATTTGAGATCAGAACAAATCTTTTTTTGGCTAATTTGGGATCTCGCGATGCTTGCAGTGCCTCCTTGTGCCGTCTGAATTCCTGACGTCAGTTGTACTGTACATAGTACCAGCATTGCAACAAGCAATATGGGAACGGATAATTCACCTATTGTTGATAAGTGAATTTTCAGCTAAAAGCTTGGTCACTTCTTAGCCATTTGTTCGTGATGATCTAGGCATTTCTAGCCATTATTTGTGGGCAATTAGCCATTTCTAAAAGGTATTGGTCACACTGTTCAAATCACACCAAGTGTCAATCGGAGCGTTTCCACTAATGCTTTATCGAGTTTGGAATGCAACATCACCTTTTTATTAAATTACCAAATTGCAAAGGCGTTTGCTCACTAACTAACAAGTTCAGAGTTAAACCGTGGTTCGTCCAGCACAACCTCAAAACAGGGGTTTTTAACTTGCGTGGATAGCGGCGTTGAGCGTCTGGGAAGATAGAAAAGCTAGTGACAGTCTCTAACGGAGTAACGGGAACGCATTAAATCACGGCCGCAGCTGAATGTCCCACCTCGGCTCGTTTCCTTTGACAATCATCATGAACACCCCCACGCACGCCCCCCTCTTTCCGTCCCAAAAAGTGGGGTTGCGATCAATGCGCTCGAGGACGTCGAACGCCTTGGCTGACACGTAGAACTGGCGCGTCTGCAACAGAAGTAAACTTTCTTGTGAGGTGACCTCGAATACGTGACCTTGTCCAGTTGCCACTTTTGTTATGGCTGGCAATGGAGGTAAAACGGTTTAAGTCTGAAGATAGCGGGTCATGCTACATGCGCCAAATGTAGTGAAGTTAAATAAAAGCAGCAAAGGTCACTTTTCACAAAAATGCACGATTCACATTAAATAGTTTTTTTTTAAGGCGTTTTAGGGACCCGATTCGGGTCCCTAGAATCAGAGAACATTATCATCGGGTCCCTAAAATCAGAAAATCGGGTTCCTAGGATCAGATAAATCGGGTCCCTACAGATCCATACCGGGTACCTAACATTTTCCTTAAAAAAAACTGCATTAAATGTTACTGATTGTATACATGACTGCTAATTCACATAAATGTGGCCAAAATAAAAATTTCAGCGTCGTTTCTATACCTCTGCAAACTTGGACACGGCTCTCAAAAGAAACACAGGCCCAAAATGTTGTTGCGGGCCTTGTACCGTGTGTTGACATAAGGCACGCGAAGTTTACCTGATAGCAACATCATTTAAAACCTCTGTAGCTAGTCACTCAAGCTGGGTTTCAACCACACCAAGCTGCTGACCTTGTAGCAATCATTGGCGATCATTTGCAGCAAGCTGTAAGACTCTGCCGGCGTCTCCATTTTCAAGTACATCTCCCACGCCAGGTGTGGCTGTTTATTCATGATATCTACGATCACATTATATATATGCACGCTTTCGCAACTGTTGCTAACCCAAAAAGAAGCATAGAAATTCATGCGCTAAGAAGAAATTTACCACACACAGTCGGGTAGCACGAGCCTGTGCCACTAAACATGTGGCAAATGTGGCAGGAGACATAATCACAAGTAGAGTTTTTTCAAAGGTTTGACCTTGGTGGCCGCTAAGACATTTTAAGTGACCGCAACGATTTTATCTAAATACCGAGATGGTCGTAAAACAAGGTTTTAATGCATTCTGGTGGCGGTCGTAAAGCAACATTCTACTCTATTTTGAGAGATCGTTGGAAAAATTTGAGAGACCGTTTCAGTCCTATAAACACCTTAAAAACACTAATCACGAGCACTGGTAAAGGTCAAATTTCTTTTTTCTTTTCAGTCGTAGCTTCGGTGAGTGTGCGAATTTCGCTTTCGTCTTTATTTTTCCGGACGGGGGACATGGCTTATATTGCTAAACCCTATGATCGAGCACGTCACCATTGGGGGGGCATAGCCCCGCCCCCGTTTGCAGTTGGTGAGCCGTTATTAGGGATTGTAGACTTTTTCTTATTGTTCGTGGGATGTGGCTCCACGTTTTCTGCTTGATCCATACAACAACCAAAACTTAGCCATGCGCTTGCCTGTGAGGCAAACACGATAATAGTTGAGTCACAGCAGTGACCCACACAAGCGAATCATATCGCAATTTATTTGCACAAGAAAACTAATTTTCGTGCCTTGCTGCAAAGCTAGAGCTCGTCTTGTTGAGGCAAACACGAATAGCAACGAAATGAGCGTGTAGCACCTCCACAGGTTTCTAAATGCAGGTTTGTCGTTTGCAGTACGTATTTCAAATCAACGAAAAACTATAAAATGAAAGGAAAGCACTTGCAGCCACAAGTTCTTTTTGTCACTATATTGCTGGCTAACAACCAACACAAGCTCGCCAAAACCTTGAGCTACAACTGGAATGGCAACTTTAGCTTGACAAAGCTTACAACATCTTGCAAGCCAGCTGATGTAGACGAAGTCTCTTTTAATCTTCTCACTCTGAACCAACCTAAAAATCTGAATCAAAATATGGTCCGTTGTGAAAAAACAAAATAATATCGAGTCAGGTGTCGTTTCTACGTTATGCTCAGCTAGAAATTTGCTGAAACACAGTACACTAGGAAATTAATAAAAATGTACAATGTGAAACAAAAGTGAAAAAACACAGCTTCAAATGCAGCCGGGCACGAGATGGCAAACACCAACCGCAATGACTTGCTTACACTGCTCTGTCTTTGGATCCAGTCACTCAAGCCCAAACCAATGTGCACCATCGTCAAACTACTGCAGGATACGCAGCAAGCATACTACACTGGCGAAGCCAATGCAGTGGCTTTTTCTTGCTTGTCGTGAACGGTGGCTCAAACTCAAGCCGGAAGTACCAGAAAGCGTTACGTGCATGGATATAAGAAAAATTATCCTTCTGGCAGGTCATATGCTTTACTTTAGCTAGACAGCTATGCGTCGCTCACCCCCTACGACAAAAATTAGCCCTACTGATGATAAAAGTGTTTTTTATTTTTGCTTGACTCTACAGTTTCGCGGCATTCATCAACCTTTGGATGTGAAATATGCCGATATCACCAAGTAAACGACGACTGCAGCTTTACTACTGACAAATACACCTTTAGCGGAGTTTCGATTAAAATATTGAAGAATATGCATAAGGACGGCAAACCCTGTCAATATGCAAAGAAACATTTGAGCAGAATGAAGCAAGGCCATCTACGAAAAGGTTCGAAAGAAATATTAAGGTACGAAAAACTCACAACAAGAGTGACTTGTGACTTTGATCCTGAACGAACAGAAAACCAAAGTCGCAACTACAGTAAAAGAGTTGTCAATCCGTTGTTTTGGTAAAGTAAACAATTTTCCGCGATTAACATCACTGCAAGCCGGGGGCAGCCATCTTGCGCTGGACTTCGTCTCAAACAACACATCGTTTGGGCGACAGAAGCGCGTCGTCAATCCATCGGTAAGTTCAAAACTAGTCACGCTCAGTTAGAATGTGTCGGTAGTACAAACTTTCTTTCGTCATGAATTTATACCGAGGAGGAGAGAAAACTTGCACACGATCCGGATCATGTTGAGCGCGTTTTTTTTCTCAACGCAGATTTTTAAGCGTTCGCCAAAAAAATTGCAAAAAATCGAAGAGTGGATATGAGTCGCAACGACTACATAAAAAGACGCTTTGAAACGAAGAAAAGAAAGCAAACAGTTCGGTTTTTATCGTGAGCAAGACTTCTCTGTTTCAAAGGAGATTTTGCGAGAGGAAAACAAACATCACTCACGTCTTCCGCGTCTTTGAAGTTGCCACAAGCAGCTTTTGCTTGTGCGAAGTTGAAATTGTACACGTCATCGTTGTAAAGATAACCCTGTTAATAAATTTGAAAGAAACATTAACGCTTTTTAATTTGCATCTGATCGATAAACCTTACCAGATACAATTATCGCACTGTTAACAGAAGCTAAGCAACACGCTTCTGTGCGGACAAAAGTGTCTCGACATTGTCACTAGCAGAGCTTTTCTAAGGTGTTTTGACAGACCGAAACAGACTCTCAAAATACAGCAGAACCTTGCTTTACAACCATCTCGGTATTTAGATAAACTTGTTGCGGTCTCTTAAAATGTCTCCACAGTCAAACCTCAAACAAAACCCTGGTCACCAGCTGGATTTATTTTTTCGGTCACAGACCGACTTTTTTGTATGACCGAAAAAAATTCAGTCAGTTCGGTCATAAACGTCTGAAAAAGTAGGCTAGTAAATACTGTTAACGGATTTTAATACCATTACGGGACAAACGACCGAAATGCCTCAGCAGCAAAAAGCGTTGGTCACCAGCACCATGATGAGAATGATTTCGCTTTTGCGACCAGCAAACGCTTTTTTTATGATCGCATGCAATGGATTTGTTTAACGATCATTGGCAGCAGGCCGAAGCCTGAATAATGCTTTTTGTGGGACCGGTTGTGGTGAACGCTCTTGCCCAGGGACCGCTATGGCGAGTCGCTCAGTGATCGGAACACCCAACTTTCCGATTGGGAGGCGGACTACCCAACCACTGCGTTCATCGCCGCCCAGCAGGAAGTCCTGGCGTCGCGGCATAAGTAAACAGTTTTGAAGGCTCTTACGTTCTTCGGCATTTCATACACCGATCAAGCAACGGCGCGTGTTAGTCTCAACGAGGCTGCGTCGCATGTTTACTCACACTTTAAGATCGCACACGAGCGGACTGCGACACGCAGACGCAACTGCTCCTGGTCCGGAATGGAAGCGGGGTCTCGATTCACGGTGAGAACTGACCTTTCGCTTTCTGTGATATCAACAGAGATGCGATGCAATTTTGATTGTAAATTTGTAGACTTTTCACAGATCGTTTCCAGACTTTTTCCCGGACTCTCTCCAGACTTAAACTTTTCCGAATGACGTACACAAGTCCGGGGATATTTTTTCGTTGAGACATTTCGATCATTTTTTCCATGATAATACAGTATTAAAACTCGCTGTAACAATATTCACTAGCCTACCTTTTCAGACATCATGACCGAATTGACTTAATTTTGAGCGGTCATTTAAAAGAAATCGGTCTATGACCGAAAGAAAACCCAGCCCAGGTCAAATACAAGCACTATAGTTGTTAACATGATGAAAGTAAAATTATCAGTCTTGAACAAAATATTATGAAAACGCATGTCAAAAGATTAAGTCTGGAAAATTATTTTCTTTTTTCATACTAAAAGACCAAAAAAAATTTCCCAGGCTTTTCCACGCTGGAAAATGACCAAACTTTTTTCCATAGTTTTGCATACTCCATGGAAACCTTGTATCAATTCATTTCCACGACATTTTCAGTGGCTGAACTTAAGTTTGCCCCTAGCTCTTTTAGCTTCAACGATGCACGGCGCGATTTTGACTGTCCGTGTCTACCGCAGCATTCGGTCGTAAGCAAGATCATGCGAGGGTGAGGGAGCAGTATAATACGTCATCAACGTGCGTTTATAATACGTCGCAAACGTAATCGCTAACTACAAATGATATTGTCCGCATATGTGCATGTTTTCAAAAATTGCAGCCGACAGTGCTATTTGTTCCTGTAAATAACGCAACATATCCGCAACTGAAATTAAGTCCTGGAATGAAGTTCTACAGTCAGGGGCGTAACGAGGGGGGAAAAGGTGGGCGCAATTTCCCGGGCGCCGAATCACTATCGGGGCGCCAAATCACTGCGGGGGCGCCGAAAAGTCCCAACAATGTCACAAGTACTTTCCTCAATACAGTGCATTTGCTTCCGAAAGTCCTCAGGTTCGAACACGGGGGTCTAAACTTGCTTCTTGACCAGGGCGCCATCTAACCTCGTTACGCCCCTGTCTAGAGTACAGGCTTAACACAGGCTCTTTCTAACAATTACGCTCCGTACAACGTTTAACCACCACTGCCAAGGTGTACAGAAGACCGTCGAAAAGACGTTTTGGGCAGAACCCCTGTCTGATTTCTTACAAACGATTTCACAGACTGTGTGGCTGCAGGCGTGGGTTTAGTTGAAACTACAGGAGTGCAGAGGGAGTGCGTCTGACTGGCAACATGAACATCTTACAGCAGTGTTCACGGGCTGGAAAATTATTTGCAAAAACATTATTTGTTTCGGCTTCCCTGCTTGTGTCATAAATGAAATATTTTAGAAAGTCGGCAATAAGCTCGGTGTCGTAAGGTTGCTCAAGCACTCAAGTCGTAAGGTTGCTCAAGTCGTAAGGTTACCCATCATGCTCATGACTTTGTTACCGCAACTGCGTTCAAGAAGAAGAAAACTTCAAAACAGCCGCCGCTTTAATATGTGTATAGGAGCGAGTCACTCAGCAATCCACGACATGAACCCAATGATGAGCAGGGTTGTCCATGGGACACATTTATCGGTCCCGTCCCATCCCCATAGCAATTTATGCCTGTTCCATCCCATGGGATTCCCGTTACATTATTATAATATTAATATGGAATACAATTCAATCAAAATTATTAAATTTATGAAAGTTTAGGTTTAGTATCTACCAAATAGGACTACATGTACAAAGAGACATGCAAAACGACAAAATTTTTTGACTTTAAATTTCAGAAGTATAGTCTAAGTATGACAATTCAGTAACATTCTGACACTCTCATTCTATTTCTGAGTCTCATGGGAAATACAAATGTGTGCTGTCCATTCCCATAGGACGTTTCCCATGGGATTCCCATAGGAATGACATTCCCATGGACAAGCCTGGTGATGAGACAGGAACAAAGCTAGTGCTTCGCAACAATACCGGTGTTAGGGTTTGTTACTAAAACGCGATGTTTTCGTTCAACACGGAAAAAATACGTTTTTTCGGGCTGCATTTTCAAATCAGGCCCGCAGCCAGTTTGGGTTTGGGGGAAATATATATTTTAGGGGAGCAAGGTTTTTATTTTTATTACATGTTTAAAACAAACTTCTCTGGGCACAAAAAAGCTTTGGACAGGCACTGCCTCCGAATGCCCTCCCGTGGCAACGGGCCTGTTGCAAATAAAAGGTAGACTTTCATGCAGTGCCAAGTTCTTCTAGAAAATCCATTGTTTTGTTTAACAAAAACATTCACTAATCAGAGTTAGCAGCAGGAAGTATAACACAGCTCAGAAAAACAACGATGATCGTTAACAGAAAAACAGCGGTCCAAGTACAGACTGCAAGTAAAGCACTGTCCTTGCCTTTATTGTGTCATAATACATAACGACCTCTTCAAACTGTCGCATGAGAAAGAAGTGGGAGGCGAGGCAACGTCGTCCAATCACAGTATCTGAAAAACACGTGATTGTGGAAGCAGCAAACCGAAAACAGTATGTTTACGAAATGTGAAACTGCCGAAAAGCTTAACGAAACCAAGGCCCGTTCGGTCCCCAAGGCCTGCGTCAGGCACCTGAAACTTTGGACGGAAGCGACCAACTGCTACTTTCTGGCAAAAAAACAGCGCAGAGCCTTAAATTCCATTGATATGTATTTACATTGAACTCCAAGAGATTTCAATAAATTTAGAATACATCTTTCGAAAAACAGTTGGTTTCCTTGTCAGCCAGGTTCATGCGGCGTAAAGCGCTGCACGACAAAGCCTGCAACCAATTCATCGTTTACAACAATGGTTGATCGATTGTTACTTTCGCCCCATATTTCTTTGTGCACACACTCCCGCAGCGAACTTTGCAGTGCAAGGCTTTGCAATTTATTTGATGAATGCTTGCTGAGAACAGTTGTTTTTCGGCTGGTCCACTGCAATTTCATTTAAATCACTGTGTTTTGTGGTATTTGCTGCTTATTTTCACAGTGACCAGGAAGGCAGCAACCGTACAGGCTCCTCGCTCCCAGCCATGCCGATCAAGTTCTACACCAGAATGACTACGTCAGTCGCAAAAATGGCCGGATAGTCTTTGGCTTAGCAGGTACATTGATAATGTGATTACTAATTTGTTTCTACGTCTTAAAAAAAATAAGAAACGATCGAACCTTCCAGAAACGCTGCTGCGCAACAACCTTAAAGGCGGTCACGGTTCACGGTCACACTCACCACACTCGCCTGAGGAATGTCCGACCAAGTGATAGTACTGCTGAGCAACTTTAAGTAAGTTAATCTGCAAAGAAACGTGAAAGTGTCCTGACGCTTATATTACGGGTGTTTGCCTCCGTTTGGCTTAACTGCTGCTGACATGANTTATGAACCGACTTAAGCGCTGCTAAGTGAGCGACTGTTCTCAACAGATTAAAAGCTCAAATCTGNGCATCGACCGTGTTGGTTATCGACGCGCGAGGTTAAGAAATCGCAGAAANGCAATTTTTCAAAAAAACTTCATAACTTCTGTCGCATTTCAGTAANGTAATNTTTTACAAGCCAAATGTGTCATAAACATAAGATAATTACAGTGTTCTAACGTAAAAACAGTTAGGATAAGCCGAACTNAGATAAACCAAATTATGTAAGCTAACTGCAAACCAGGGTTGCGGAGTCGGAGGTAAAATGTCCGACTCTGGTCTTTCCAAAATCTCCGACTCCTTAACGTGATTTAAGTTTGGATGTCAACAATTTTGTAGAGCAACTGGCATCAATGGAAATCGTGGTACACAGCAACAATTCTCTGTTTCAATAAACGTTTCAAAAGAAGTTGTACCATTTCAACAGGCACGAGTTAGGATTCCTAACTTAGGAGTGCGATGTAAAAAATGATTTAATTGGCCTTCCGGAGTCAGATAAAAAGTCCGACTTCCAGTGTTCTTAGGAATCCGATTCCGACACCACCCAAACACCTCCGGCACCTTGATACTCCGACACCGACTCCGCAACCCTGCTGCAAACAATTCCGTGCACTTAGATTTAAAAATATCCGCCGCACCATGCCTTCTTCTTGGCCGTACGCCGCAAACACTGCCGCCTTGAGAATATACTCCAGCGAGCTTGTTGGAACGATATCCTGCGACAGCTTGTACGCTTCCTCGAGCAGGTCTGCACAATGTTCAATGCATTCTGGGGTAAAAACACGTGAACCTCGTGGCGCGCGCATCCATCGCGGCACAGATCACATTCTCAACACACATGTTACTCAAGTGGCTCTTCTAAACGAGAATCAGGCGGGCTTGCTGCATTATGCTGTGTTAATGTACAATCTCAACAGCTTCGCAGCTAAACTTCATCTTTAATAAAGTCTGCCTGNTGCATTCTTGTTCCTGTGCTTTTCTTCGATTTGTCAGAAGTATATCTTTTACACTGCTGCGGCTGATAATGCCTAAATGCCTCTATTTTTCTACCGCGCTTATTTTGGAATTTCCACAACCTTAGATGGCACTGATTTCACTTACACCTTTATCTGCGGCAGAAACAAAAAATCATAAACTGACAAGGAAGATGTCATTCATTGTGACATTGCTTGCGCAAGGAAATGCATCCTCTTAAAATCCACAGCGCGCACGAAACGAGTGTTACATACCTTTTAAAAACGTCACGCAACCAAACCACAGACGCTGGCTGACAAATCTGACAGCACGAACTTCAATTTGCAAGCTGACATCTAAAGTCGACTGATGTCAATTACGATCAACACAATCCTCATGCAACATGATTTTTGAAAGCTCTAGTTTTGCTGTAAGCTTTCCAGGAACCAGCTGACAGGGCTCTGCTTTCTTCATTTTTCGATGATTCAGTTTTGTGCATAACTGTTCAAGTAACTAGTTTCCACAAAGGTGACGAATTTGAATCAATCCGCAATGTTTTGACGAGGAAATAGATTTCAGGTCATTTAAGACGAAAATGTTCAAAGCAGCAGGTACAGAATATAACAAGTACCGGAAGAGTTCACAGTTGGAAAAGAGAAACTGAAGCTTTGATCGGCAGCGTGGTGTTGCGATCGGAAAGCCCGAGCGGCAAGTGCGCAAAGTTTCGCATTGTGGCAGCAAGCAACAATAGAGATCATGCGCCGCAATCTCTCTATTATTGTTTGTTCGCGCCACCTATATATTGGTGTTATTCTTCGCGCACATCCCGTTCGTGGTGAATCGCACATTCAACGCAACGCCAACGGAGAGGTTGCAACAGTGGTTTAAAATTTTTAGGAATTACGACAGGAACGGAATGCCCACAAAAGCGCGTCATCGCAATCGTCGCTTTATTTGAAAGTCGCGTAGACTCTTCCTGATGGTGGCGTGCAAGAGTTTGCTGCCAGCATCACAATTCAGACCGCAGTGATGTAAAAGAGACGCCACAGGCCTAGTGGTTCTTAACCTTTTTTACATATTCTACCCCTTTTATCAAACAAGATTATCAGATTTACACCCAACACTCAATGGTGCTCTTTTTTCAAAAATACGAAATTACCAGCTCTTACAGTTTAGAATGATTTATAAAAATTTACATTTGCTGCAATTTATGGTTCAGTAAATTTACCCCCTTGGAAGATGAAATTTTCCCCAGGGGTAAATTCACCCCAGGTTAAGAACCATTGCCATAGGCGAAAACCTGTACCTTGCTGAAAGTAATAAATGGCAAGATTGATTCTAGCTTCGTTTATAACTCCACTGAGTGGGGGGAAAACTTGCATTGCTCCCTCTCCCTTTTTGAAGACGACCTGCGAACGAGTACAAGCGGGATCAGTCGTGACGCAATGACTGAAAGAAAAGAAAGTAACTTCCTTCAGCTTCACCGAAACGAAGACTAGAACAGGTAATGTCTTGGTATGTTTAGGAAGTTAAAGGGAAAACGCGAAAACGGACAAAAAGTTTTTTCGGGCAATAAAATGAGATTTTTCTTTAACTATCTGATTGGATTTTGGTGACAGAAAAGAATACGCCGAAAAGCAATTGATAAATATTTGACGCGTTTGCAAGAGAAATATAGAAGTCAGATACAGTTGGATGTTTCACTAGTGCGTGGCGTGCGCTGTTAATTGTGACACGGACCAGTAATAATTGCAGCAAATGGTAACATGTATCAAAGCAGATGTTCCAAATGCACAACAAAAGAGACTAATTTTTACCAACACTGCCGACAAAAATGAACTTGTCATAACCAGAATTTGTAGTTATATTATATGTGTGTCAAACTAGAGTACTTTCACACATTCTCTCCTCAAACACACTGCCACACATGATATCCAGCCGCGGTGAGACTTCCTGTTTTTCAAACGAGCAATTTATCATTTTCAGCAAAGAAACCGGATTGGAAAACAGATTCAAAATCATCACCTTGTTATGTTTGATAAGGTCAACTCCGAACAGAGGTGTTTGCATCGGTAGGCGATTCAAAGGTTTCAATTCAGCTTCGGCTTGTTTGCCACCGAACTGTTGAAAGCGCAGGCACGCCTTCAAGTTTAAACCAATCAGGCTGCTCGGATAGACATTCAAGTAATCATCGAGCATCTCCTGCCAGAAATAGTTGTAAAAAAATTTTTAATTTAAAACTTTGTTATTTCAAACGGTGAAAGATATTTTGTGGAAGCGGCCCTTCGTCATAAAAGTTTAATGTATTATATTTTCGTCCAATAAAGTACGTTTCACAGAGAATTTGCAAAGATTTAAAGCTGATATTTTCAGAGCTTCATTGTTAATCTCTTCACCACTTCCGTAATAAGAATTACGTTATTTGAAATAGAAATAATACGTTACACAACACGCACAGTTAGACAGATTTTCTGAAAAAAGAAGTATACAGAAATAAGCACACAAATAATAACACACGGCAATGGCTATCACGTGCATAGATGGTTGATTAATTTTCTGGATATCACAGACATACCTGAGCGAGATCGTAATAAGCCAGCTTGTAGTAACACAACGCCGTGTACACATTTAGAGCGACAAATTCTCTGCGAAATAATGGAAAACTCAAGAGGGCATTTCATCTTCTTCGGAGTTTCGTTACGATTAAGAAAACAAAAAATAACTACTTTTTCAAGCATTTCTAGAAAATACAAATAGACCGGTTGTAGTCAGAGACGTGCGATCCCACGTCATACACATTTCCAACCGCATTGTGCTTTCCTTAGGCAATGTGTGGATGGCTTTAGGGCCGATGGCAAGAGCATCGAGCAAGTGTGAAACACTTTCAGCGACTATCAGAGGATGGTCCGCGTTACTTTACATGAAAACATTAACAGCAGAAATCTTGACAAAGAAACGGTTGGTTCGGTGCTGTAACTTTTGAATCAGTAAGAGCCGAACGAAGAAGTACAGTAATCTCCCGGTTAAGTTCGCAACTTGAATCTGAGCAATTTGTGCGAACTTAGCACATATATTGTGAACTGTACTGCACCAGGAAAAATGAAGATGCTGATCATTTGGGCTGATGTCTGCAGACTGATTGGTGCATTGACTGAAGCTAATCAACCTTTTAAGCAAAGCATATAGTATTCACTTACCTTATACTTTCACACATAATGTCAGGCAAAACCAAGTGTTTGAATAGCAGAGATTGAAAGTAGTCTCTAAGAGTCAGGCAAATCTTCCATACAACAATATGATGTGAGTGAGACTGCTATCAGAAAATTTTGGGCGAAACGATAAGTTATTCGCAAACGTTCTGCTCTGATGCCTGAAGAGACAAATGACAAAAATTAGAGTGCGTCAGCAGATTTACAGAGCTGGAAGGTAAGTTATAACTTTGGATTGATAGTATCCGTCGAGCAAATTGCCCGTTCCACCTTCATTCATCGTTTGAAAGCAAAACAAATTCCTGAACAATTTTATCAATATCACAGGATGACTTTAAAGCAAGGGTGGGCAGGCCCGTAACCAACTTGGGACACCAGGGGGGGCGAAGATTTTTTTGAGAGGGGACCGAATTTTTCAAACTATGCCCAATAAATTTAAAGAATGTCTAACACATTTCTACAAGGGGGCCGAAAAATTTGGTAGGGGGCTTCGCCCCCCCTTCGCCACTTTGGTTACGGGCCTGGGGGTGGGGAGCCTGCGGCCCGCGAGCCAAATGCGAACATTTTAAATGGCCCGCATCAGAATTTTATTATCCCAAGTTAGAGTATGCAACAAGTCAAAACGAAGCTCCATAACAAGCAGGTACTTGTAATTACTATCTATAGGTAAGTCGCAATTTCGTCGTAGGTAGATTTAAGTAGAGTTTTAGGAGGATAAAATTAATGGATTTTGCGGCCAGTCAGCGATAAAGCACAATTCATGNGGCCCGTGATAATAAATAGGTTCCCTACCCATGCTTNAAAGCATCGGGGCTTGGTTTAGCTGATTTAAGGAATGCCGAGGATTTAAAACAACTTTTTCTTCACGGNAGGCGGCAGAGTTGGACAAAGAAGACCTCTTTTGTTGTTTTGGATGATATCAATGAAGTGTTGGAAACAATGCAGGCAACCAGTATAACGAAGATGAGAGTGGCCGTATGTCCAGAAAAAGTGTTTCTGTTTAGTCCAGAAACAACAGAGAACAATGTCATTTTGGTGGGTTTGAGCATGCGGACAATAGAGCCCTTGAAGTTGAGGATCAGTTGTTGTTTCCTGATGTACAAGCATAAGCAGGAAATGAATGAAATGAAAACTTAATTCCAAAACTTTCAGCGAAAATTAAGGCAGATGAACTCTGAAGAAAAACGCAAGAGAGCACTATGCATCAGCTAACGGTTTATGACTTTGGAATCGTGAAATTTAGCACCATAATGTTGCTTGCTTAATTCTTTTGTGACAAGTTGTCATGTTTGGTTTAGTGTAAATACCAATAAATTGCTGAAAAAGTTGAATCTATATTTTTCATAATTTTTTGCGAACTTAACCGGGATATTACTGTAGTTTTAGTAAAGTTTCTTGCTCTTTGTTTCGATGAGCGTTTACGACAAGCACTAAGTTTTTGAAGATGTATTTGCTGCGCATTGAAACTCGTGTTTTTGTCATAGGTGAACAAATCCCGCATTTTTGCAACTGCAAACCACGATGACTTTACTTTCTGGTATCGTAGCTAGGTGGAGTCAAGGTCAAAAAAAACGCTTGCCAGGGTGTAAAAACCAGGCAACTGATTTTTTCTATCTTCTTACCACACAGATTGTAATGATAAGCAATTGTTTGATACTTTTCAGGTTTTTTTTGCGTTTATTGTCAGTACTGACGCAAACCTATCGCGTCAACCACAGAATTTCAGTGACTATCTCTTGCAGCCACGTTGCAATTTTATACAAATTTAGGGAATCTAGTGACTTTGCCAAGTTATTCATAATCTTTCCACAGGATTGGGTATTGTCACTTCATAAAAAAACATCCTCACTTACTCAATATATGCACANCCTCTCACTGATGGTTTTGTATTCAGAATTCGTACATTATTGTTAGCCTCAGTTTTTTTTATATTCAGCGCTTTTGTAACATGACTGGTACTGGACTTGGACAGTCCTATTCATGTCTTAAATGTTTGATATGACCGGCAGTCTTAGATTTGTTTTCAGCGTTTTTTACATCACACTGACTTTTTTACGTCACAGAGTATTGTGGTTTTCAATTGCATGCATTGTCTTAGCGTTGCTTAATTTCCGACTAACAATGGATTAAGAAAAAACCGAAACGTTACAACATAAACCTGAACAGGTTTTTGAAAGTTTTTTTTTCGTTCGATGAAGTTCATTAGTTTGTCCCAAATTTATGTTCTGTATAGATAGGCGAAGCTCGCAGTTGGTGACATCATAACCCTGCGTAGTAATGCAGTCCTTTCGAAAATTTTGCTCAATTCCAACGGCTGCAACTATTATTACATCGTTCTTGGCGTCCTGATTTGTTTTACAAAACTTTAAAAACAAATTCTGGACCTCCGTCAGCACAAAGCACACCACAGTTGGAGGAAAAACTTTTTAGGCAATCTACACAGCATAAGTGCTGGTCAATCCGAGTACAATGTGTTCTGTTTAAATCCAAAGAAAGTGCACTTTCACCTTGTTGACTGACTTAAAACATGAAGGGGATATCGGTGCAGACGATTACCCCACAAATAACACTGATATTGAACCAACTGATAACTGACTCTGCCCTGTAAAATACTTGAGTATATTACAGGCCGGCATGTGAGAACCAGGAGGAATTCTCGCTTTGAACCAAGCCTGACAGATATTTATTGGCAGTGTTCAAAAACTTTAGTTTAATATGTGAAGCTTATCACAGAGGAAGTTTTTTAACTCTCCAGAACTTTCTTCGCCTCCCAGTGCAAATGATCTTAAGCCGTGTGAACCAAATGCTGCCCGACGCCACAAAACTAAAAACAAAACATCGAACTTGTATTGCAAGATATGATCTACGAATTACATGGCATTTACATTTAACAAAAATAGATCAAGACAAGGAGACGAGAGACCCGTAAGGAATTAGTGGAAACGTTTCAGAGGATCCAAGAAACCCTCTATTAAATGACATTCATAGATTCAGTACTACAATTTAATGTTTAAGTGATAAAATTCTTTACAGTCGTCTTTCCACTTGAAAGGGCGTTTTCATTATAACAAACACCTTCAAACATCTAGGATTTCTAGTTTTGTCCATGGTAATGGAATGGGAAGTAGACTTGAAATTTGACCCGCATCCCATCTTTGCTAATTCAAACACCATATAATAGGAATTTTCTGAAATAGAGCATCATTATGACATGCTCACAGCACAGTAAGTATTGCACGCACAAGCTCAGCGCCATGGCGTAGTGACGCGAGGCCCCCAAAGATCAGATTGTTCGGCCCTTTCTGGGTGACAACCAAAAGGGTCACCTAATTTTGATTGAATGCTTAATGGTAAGTTTTGTGGTTATTTAGATCCGACTCTGCAGAGGCTAGATCAGTGGTTCTTAAATTTTTTTCTACTACGTCTCCCTTCAGCAATTGTCCTTTATTTCAAGCCCCCCTGACTTTAAATAAGCTGTAAAAACAAATGTATTTATTCATAATTTAAGATCAAACTTCCCATGTGGTAGGGCGCGTAAGGGCTTGCGCCCCCTGGAAATTTATTGATGCCCCCCAGTTAAGAACCACTGGGCTAGATATTAGACATCCACATGGTATAATGTGCTTCGTATTACAAATTTCGTGGGAATCCCACGGCATTGGATAGGACAGACACAAGTTGCCATGGGATGGGACAGAAAAAAAGTGTCTACTGGACAAGCTTGAAGATTTCCATACATTGTTTGGGCCCTGTTACGTAACTGCTGCGTATATGCAATGTTTTGTGTGTTTTTGAAACACATAGTTTGTGTAGTGATAAAAAATTATAGTTGTTAGAAAGGCAGTCTACAGGCGTGATTTTATGTTTTCTAAGTGTCCCATGACTAGAAAAGGTTGGGAACCACTACTCCTAAGGGAATGTCTTTTCAAACGAATATAAAAACACAGGGCACTGATGCAGAACGCCATTCACACCACATCTTTACATCTAAAATCAGATCGTTAGAAAGCATTATTTCAATAACAACTTTCCAAACAAGGTTCTACATGTGACTTTTTTTCAAAACGTCTATGGTCAATTCGCAATTTGAAAACAGCTTCCAAAGTTAAAAATATACAATACCTATAGCCGTCAAGTCGCGTTATACGTTGTGGATCAATAGAAGGAACGTACGATTGTTGAATTAAAACCCAAAGAATGATTTTTTTTATAACTCAAAATTAAAACCCAAATAAGGGCAACTGGGAAATCACCCCCAAAATTTTCAAAAACATGTTTAGGTGTAAAGTACAACAACAAGTTACAATCATTTTGCCCCCAAAAATGTCAGGTGGTTGCGGCCCTAAGTGGCCGTAACAACTGCGTTCAAACCACGGATATTCGAAAATAGTAAATACCTTCGCATAAAACATATGTCCAATTAAACCAAATTTCTAAAAATAGCTTTACATGGGCATATCCAATTTAACTCCAAACATTTCTGTCAAGAATCTAAAGGTAAGTAGAAATCATAATAACTCGTTACAGGTTTGATTTTAACCCAAGGCATCCGTTCAAGTTATCACAATATGCCAACATGCTTTACCTGTTTAGAGCTTGAATGGTCTTACACAGTTTAAGTGCATCTCTGTGATTTCCTCTCAGGTACTGCAAGCTGGCGTAGCTTATTTTGTCTTCAACGCTCTCTAAAAGTTTCGAGTGATACTTCATCAGATTCTGTTCATCGTTCAGCTATCAGTAATGAAGTGCTTATAAGCCGATCAGCGTGGGCACCAGGGAAAAAAACGCCATTTCAATCAAAACGGTTTTTGAACTATAGTAAGTATCTGTAATCACTAGTAAAGCAATTCAGAAAAAAATTATTTGCAACACAAAACTTATGAAGAAAAACGAGATGTAAAGCATACGCATAGAACAAGTGCAAAAAACAACGGACTCATGTCATGTACTTTGTAGCAAAGATGAAACTTGAGACGACGCTTCAGTCCACAATCGGGAGCTGAAAAGAGAACAAGCACATACTGAAGTTGCACAGCAAATCACAAACTAACGATAAGCACATTGCGACTCTCACCCATGTCGGCAGCATCTTTCGCCTCCGTATACAAGCCAAGGTAGAAGCAACAGCAAGCCAGGTTCAGCAAAACATCAGAGCTACAGTCTGATTTTCCGCAGATACGCAGGTAAATCTGCAAAACCCCACAAAGGTTAGTGTATTCCACAGCCCTGACAGTACACTTCACTGCCTGCTTTCGTGGCAGGTTAACTCGATGGACACAGCAAGAAAACGAGAGATCCTCTGCACATCTAAAAGAACGTAAAGAACAGTCGCCAGACACTTTAAAATTTTTCAGTTGATTTTAATTAAATCACAGGATAGGTGTTTAAAAAAATTTAATTTAAAGACAAACTATCGAAATCGCAAAATTAACTTCAAGAAAAACTATTTTACGATCAGTTCAAAGCATTCAAATTAAAACGTGAAAAAGTAGAGATTTCCATTGGAAAAACTTATTTTTTGAAAAAGCGCAAAGATCTGCTTTCCAAAACGAACCAGCGGATAGACAGTCTCGTACCCAAAGGAAACTTAGATCAGCTTTCGAAAAATAATCGTACCCATTTAAGCAGTCTAGTACCAGTCCCAGCAGTAAATAAAATCCTTAACACTGACGTATCTCCATTAAAGCAGTTAGCCAGTTATGACTGTATTAGACAAAAAAACAAACTAAGTTTAAGCACTATTACAGGGGAAATTACAGACTCAGTAACTGACAAACACAATGACTCCATGATTCCAATTAGATAAGAACTGAGTATCCCTACTTAAGAAGCGAACTAATGAACTCTGTTAACGTCCCAAGGTTAATACTTTGCGGAGAACGAGCTCCTTTCGACAAACAGTGTAGGACACCATAAAATGTTGCATGTTTCAGGAAGGAAATTATGATGAAACTAATTATCTTCGGCACGGACAAACCACGGCCCTGTTAAGCTCTTTAATCCTACCCGTAGAAATTGTCCAATTTATATTGATAAATCCAATCCATTTTTGGCATCTCATTTATGGTAGCTTACGCAAATCCATCCACTTTCTCCGGCGCTTTAGTCAATAAGTTTGCCCACCCCTGCATTAACTCACTGACTAACAAAAGCTTTTTGGCACAGAAGGTGGGAATAGTTCTAGGATATATCAGAGCTGCTGAACTAAAAAAGTAGTTTTTGCGAATTGGCTCAAGCATTTGAGAT